>Ga0153979_1000009_pt1 | contig 35823 bp, 31 predicted proteins | sample TSGA063MetaG_FD_104690 | JGI IMG/M metagenome (GOLD analysis project Ga0153979, IMG submission 104690) | Attine ant fungus gardens microbial communities from Georgia, USA - TSGA063 MetaG | ecosystem: Host-associated > Fungi > Mycelium > Unclassified | place: USA: Georgia, Magnolia Springs State...
CGATCGTCTGGTGCTGCTAATGCCGCGTATTAAAAGCGGCGATCCGCAAGCTCTGGAAAAAGCGCTGCGTCAGCAGATTAAACAGCACGGCGCTACACCGCTGCTGCACAGCACGCTTGGCCAGATGCTGATGCGTCATGGTGAATGGCAGCAGGCGGCAGAAGCCTTCCAGCAGGCGCTGGCACAGCGTCCAGATGCCTTTGATTATGCCTGGCTGGCCGATGTTTACGATCGTCTGCACCGCCCGGAAGACGCGGCCAAAATGCGTCGCGAAGGTCTGTTACTTACGCTGAAGACTAATCCCAGCGCCTGATTTTTACGTTTGTTACTTTTGTGCACGCCGGGCTTGTCCCGGCTTTTTTTTGCCTGCAATTTATCGCCAATCAATACCTGCCTTTGTTGGGATCATTACCGTGATGGCTCTGATGGAGTTTTACACAATTACATTAACTTGTTATGATCGGATCATAAGTATATGGAAGACGAAGACTACGGTTTAAGCACCTTAATCGATATGGATGGATACCGCTTTACTTATGAAAGTGGTTATTGGTGGAAAATCGAGGTTCGAAAGGATGCGCCGTCGCAGTTCAGACCACACGGCATAAGGTATAACCTCACCTTTCATAACAACTACAACCGACGCATTTTCGGCATTGATAATGCTCACGCAATTAAGCCGCCCAAGAGAGGCTTCTCAGGTAAATGGACCGTTTATGATCATAAACATACAACGCCAAATGACTCTGGGCAGCCTTATTTCTTTGTTTCTGCAAGCCAGTTGCTCGAAGATTTTCTGGAAAATGTCGACAATATTATCAATTAAATAGAGGGTAAATTATGAAAGCGCTCATCGGCATTATTTCCCCGGAAAATATGCGCTGTCGCATGCTGAGCATTGCGAGTGGACATTACAAACCTGCTCCTGATGAACCTAAAGTATGGTTTGCATCCATGAATGCAGTGGCTCAAGTTTTGAGCAATGAGAACATATTACTTTTAAAGCTCATGCACGAACGTAAACCCCAGACCGTTACAGAGCTAGCCGAGCTTTCAGGACGTCATGTCAGCAACCTTTCTACAACCTTAAAAACGCTGGAAGGCCATGGCTTTGTGAGCATAAAAAAGGCTGGTAACAAAAAAATCCCCACAGCACTTTTCACTGAATTCGATATTCGTGTGACCAGTGAGCTTCTTGCAAAACCACAGGCCGCCTAAACAGCCCAACAGATATTGAAGTACTGATTCTCTTTATTGCAGATAAAAAAACACCTGCCATAAGCAGGTGTAAGATCAGGTCGTTCAGACAACTGATGGCATCCGACTCAACGTAATGTCCTTCTTACTGCAGTAAAGCGTGCGCAATGACTGCCAGGCTGGACAACGGATGCCGTAAGGGGCTCTGCATCATTCCCAGGTTTATGTAGCATTAGCAAACATAAGAGGTGGAATGAGCATCTACAGCAATATTATTGCACATGGCGTGCCAAAGTTGCAGGTACCAGAATAAGTTATTTTATTTCAATAAGATAAAAATAAGGGTTTGACGCTGTCCGATATTACTGTCGGGAATTCACTACATCCAACCCGAAAGATGTCTCTGCAAAGCGACAAGCTATGCAAGCAAATGTCATATCCAATAAAAACAGAGGGTTAAATGTAGCCTAATAGCGACAATGTGCAGAAATAGGCGCACGGACAAGGTTGAGGAAGAAGAGTGAAAGGGCAAATGTGTAAAACGAAAAAAGCCTGCTTTTTCAAGCAGGCTTTTCGAATATGGTCGGCGAGAGAGGATTCGAACCTCCGACCCACTGGTCCCAAACCAGTTGCGCTACCAAGCTGCGCTACTCGCCGATTTTTTACTTCTTAACGCTACTGCGTAATTTTGCCTGGTGCGAAGGGAGGGACTTGAACCCTCACGTCCGTAAGAACACTAACACCTGAAGCTAGCGCGTCTACCAATTCCGCCACCATCGCGTGTCCGAGCAAAATCTGGGGTGGCTAATGGGACTCGAACCCACGACAACTGGAATCACAATCCAGGGCTCTACCAACTGAGCTATAGCCACCATAATTCTGGTGCGTAAGCGTGTTACGCTTACGTAAATTCACTGCATAACGCGGTTAACCAACCACCGAAGCTCTTGCGCACAAATTAAATGGCGCGCCCGACAGGATTCGAACCTGAGACCTCTGCCTCCGGAGGGCAGCGCTCTATCCAGCTGAGCTACGGGCGCGTAGCGCCGTTGCGGATGGGCATACTACGGGCTTGACCTCACACTGTCCAGCCCTTTTTTATAAAAAAAACGCGTTTGATTACGCTTTGTGCATTCCATCGATAATTACTGCACTTTTAGTTGCTTACCCTCTCCTTTTTGCTGGAAAAACCAGCAATATCAGAGTTCGCCACGCCAATGGTAGCGTAGATATTTCAGCAACTTTAATTGGCGGCGCAAACGTGAAGGCTGACGGATTAAACGATAAAGCCATTCCAGGCCTGATTTTTGCCACCAAACGGGAGCGCGTTTGACGTGCCCGGTGAACACATCATACGTGCCGCCCACGCCCATATAGAGCGCGTGTGGCCAATGTGCACGGCAATCGCGCATGAGCAGCTCCTGACGCGGCGAACCCTGCGCCACCGTGACAATCTGCGCGCCGCTAGCGGCAATACGCGCAAACAGCGACTCACGATCTTCTGGCGCAAAATAACCATTCTGGCTGCCGACGATGTTCACATTCCACTGCCGACGCAGCTTCTCGCAGGTTTCCTGTAGCACCGTCTGACGGCCACCAATCAGAAACACCGGAATGTCGTTGCGGCCCGCTTGCTCCATCAATGCTTCCCAGAGATCCGCACCTGCGATGCGATTGACCTGTAGTTGAGGATATTTCTTACGCAGCGAGCGGACAACGCTGATGCCATCAGGATATTTGAATTCAGCCTCCGCAATCAGCGTGCGCAATTGCGCATCCTCTTCCAGAGTGAGCATCTTTTCGGCATTCATCGCAATCAGCGTGCCGCTGCGCGGTTTGCCATCTGGCAGCAAAAATTGCAGAAAGCTCGCCATATCATTGAAGGCGTGAAGATCGACGCCGCGCAAGCGATAGCGCGGTTTATCGGTTTCCATGGTATGAATTTTCCCGTTGTGCCCAGACGTTAAGAGGGACTGTGTAAAACCGGCTCGCTGCGCGGACGAATCAGCCCCGCGCGCGCCAACAGCCAGTAAAGCAATTTAGCCACCCACATACAGGCAGCAAAAATCAGACAAAAGAACACCACGCGTGAGCCGAAGGCATCCAGCCCTTCGCGCGCCAACACGATCATATTAAATACCGCGCCAAAGCAAAAACTCTGCAAAATCGCGCCACTGTAACGGTTGCTGGCATCGCGCCCATAGCGATACAGGTTATCAAACCCTTTCATTAGCAAACCAACCGCAACGGCGCCAAACGGGATAAACCACACGCCACCCATCACCAGCAGCGATCCAAGCAGCGTGGGTGAAATCGCTAAACCTGAATGGTTATTCAGCACTTCCCAGGTAAAGTAGTTGGCGCTGTTCAGAATCATTGATGGGCGTCCAGGCCACATCCAGCTGGGGATGAACACATAGAAATCACGCCAAATGGGTGCCAATCCCTGAAAATCGATTTTGTCGTAGTTTTGCAGTAATAGCGCCAGGTTTTCCCACGGAGAGAAAGTATCGCGCGTCAGATAGAGGAAGGTGTAAAACGCCTCATCGCCGACCACGTCAAGGTTGTAGCGACGCAATGCCAGCCAGAACATGCCGCCAATCGCCATCACGCCCGCACCCACCAGCATCCACAAGGTGATCCAGCCACGCGTAATGCCGATGAACAGGAATAACGCGAAGGCGATAATGATATTGGCGCGCGTGCCACCCACCAGCGCGTAAGTCAGCAGACCAAATGCCACCGACACCAGCAAAAACCACAGCCACTGGCGCTGGGTAGGTTTTAGGAAGTAGCGAATCAACATCGCCGGAATAAAGAAGTAGAAGAAGCGTTTGAGCGCCACGCCAGAGACTTCACTGGAGAAAATCTGGTTGTACGCGGAGAGCCGGAACAGCAGCAGACCGTTGTGCAAAAAGAAAACCGTCACGGTACCTATCGCTACCAGCGCCAGCAGCAGACACGTCAGATTGGTTTCAACCCGATTCATCTGTAGCCAGGGTTTCCGCACCGGTGCATTGGCTGGCCGCAGCCGCACTTTGTAGCTGACGTAATAGATGGCATAAAAACTGGTCGCAGCCAGCAGCGCCTGCAACAGATATTCTGGCGGCACCACCGCGACGTTAAAGCGGAACACCAGCATGCTGGTTAGCGGGAAACCGAAATAAAATGTCAGCAAAAACAGAATGGTGAAGAACAGGTGGAAGTTGAAGCGCACCCGTTTAAACTCTCGCCAGGTCAGGGTCAGGATGAACCCCAGCGAAAACAGATAAACCACCAGCAGACCGCAAAACTGCATCAGGCTCATGTTCTCTCCCCTTCACTCAAGCTCAGCGCATGGCGCCAGCCTGCCAGATAGCCCGGAGCAAAAAAGGCAATCGATGATTTATCACATTGCGCCAGTTGTCGTTGCGCTTCGGCTACGCTGGCAGCATCCAGCGCATCTTCGCTAAACAGCACCGGCAAACCTTGTTCACTCAAATCGCGCCAGAACGGATTTTTACGGTTCAGCACGAAGGGAATATTGGCCTTAATCAGCAGGCAAAGCGTGCCGATCCCCTGCTGACGTTCGAACATAAAATAGCCGAGCTGACAGCGGCTAAGCAATCCCAGATAGACGTCAAAGTCGATCTTGTCACGCAGCAAGGTGACCTGCCCCGCAGGGAACAGGCGCTGTGCGGCGGCGGCAATCTCATCAATATAACGGTGATTGTTCTCGGGATAACCGAGCGGTACCACCACCTTGACCTGCTCACCAAACTGCGCGCGAATCGCCTCTAAGCCTGCGATATGACGATTGCTGCGATCGCCTGAATTACCGAGCAGAATGGTGAACGCAGCGGATTCCATCGCTGCGGGTACCGCAGCGTCCGGCATGCGCGTTGGAAAATAGAGCAGTGAGGTCGGTACGCGCGGATGGCGCTGCTGGAAATGGTGTAAATCACCGCGCGTGGCAAATACCTGCGACACGCGGCTCTGCGCCCATCGGCGTAGCAGATAAAAAAGCTGATACTTAAGGCCTCGCCCCTCTTCGTAAAGATCTGCGCCCCATACGTGCCAGAATGCCTGCCGGCGACGCAGCCTGCCGCTCAGTAATGCTAGCCAAATGCTGGGATTGAACTGGCCGTGGAAGAAGAAGCGCTGCGCGCGATTAGCGGCGCGCGCGATAACGGCCTGCGCCAGCGCACGCTTGTTGGCAAAAGTTTCGATGTGCAGTGCTGAATAGGCTTGCAGCGTTTCTGGCGCGCGGGTTACCACCATAAATTGACGCGGCGCATCTGCAGGCATCTCCGTGCTTATCACATCATTAAAGAAGCGCAGCACCGTATGATTGTGGTGCGGGATATCCGATCCCAATACGTGAAATAGCGTCATTTTTTCCGGCAATAAATTATGAAGGCACCACAGCAAAGGGCGAAATAGAGTATGTAGGTGGCCATATAGGCCTGTGCGGCTCCGGCACTACCGTGCAGTGGAATTAGCCAGCGGGAGAAACCGGTTAACAGCGCGAACTGACTCAGTTCGGTCAGAATATAAAAGCGCAGCGACGCTTTGGCGATCACCAGGTATCCGAAAACATAGGCGCCTACTTTAAAGACGTCACCGCACAACTGCCAGACAAAAAGGTCACGCATGGCGGTGAACTGCGCTGAGAACAGTAGCCAGATAGCGACATCGCGCAGCAGCCATACGCAGAAGCTTGCTACGGCCACGGCAGGCATGACAAAGCGCAGCGCGCGGCCAATTTCCCGGGCGATTTGCGGTTTCTGCTCCAGCCGCGCCAGCGTCGGCAGCAGCCAAACGCTAAAGGTGGCAGTGATAAATTGCAGATAAGCATCGGAAATGCTGGTGACACCCTGCCATAAACCGACCTGCGCCCAACCTTGCTGTTCTGCCAATAGATTTCGCATCATCACCCACGCCACCGGCAAGGTGAGCGAGGTCATCAACGCCATTAGCGTAAACTTTGCCAGATTGCGTGCCAAATCCGGCTGCCACGTTGGCTTAAGCCAGCTCAACGGCAATACGTCGCGATGGCGACGCAGCATGATCAGGGCAGGAAACACAACCAGCGCCGGCACCAGCGCCAACCCCACCAGCGCACCGGCATAACCGCCCAGCCACCAGCACATGACATAGCCGATCACGCCTATCAGGCTTCCCGCGATCAGCGCCAGCGCATTACCGCGTGCATCACGAAAACCTTTCAACAGCGCTAACGTCAAATTAGCCCAGGCAATACCCAGCTGCAGAAAAGCGACAATCCGCACCACGTTCTCGTATTCAGCATGGCCAAACAGTGCTGTGCTGATCGGCTGCGCCGCCAGTAAAAACACCAGTGCCAGCAGTGTTGAAAAGCCGAGAACAATCGAAGATGCCGTACCCGTTACGGCACGCAACATCTGCGGCTGTTGCTGATGCTGCGCCACCAGCGTGGTAATGCCGTTGAAGATACCTGCACCTGCCAGCACGCCAAGTACGGTAATGAGCTGGCGGAAGTTACCGGCCTGCCCAATACCTTCCGGCCCAAAGCTCACCGCCAGCAATTTCACCACCAGCAAGCCAGCCACGATTTTTACCAGCGTGGATGAAGCGGTCCAGACTGAGGCTTTGGCTAACGACATCAGGCAAAGAAACTCAGCAGCGAACTGATCACCGTGCGCTGGTTGTTATCCGACAGGTTGTAGAACAGCGGCAGGCGCAACAGGCGCTCACTTTCACGCGTGGTAAACACATCCGCACCGTGGAAACGGCCAAAGCGCTCGCCCGCCGGTGCTGAATGCAGCGGGATGTAGTGGAATACCGTGAGGATTTCCGCCTCTTTCATCCAGTTGATTAGCGCCTGACGATCGTCGCTGTCGCGCAGCTTGATATAGAACATGTGCGCGTTGTGGCGGCAATCTTTTGGCACCACCGGTAGTTCGATGCGGCCCGCTGCTGCCAGCGGTTGCAACGCATCGTAGTAGCACTGCCACAGGTGCAGACGCTGCTGATTGATCTGCTCCGCCGCTTCCAGCTGCGCCCACAGATAAGCGGCTTGCAGATCTGCCATCAGATAGCTGGAGCCAATATCGCGCCAGGTATACTTATCCACCTGCGCGCGGAAAAACTGGCTGCGGTTAGTGCCTTTTTCACGAATGATCTCGGCACGCTCTACCAGCCTCGCCTCATTGATCAGCGTTGCGCCGCCTTCGCCGCCTGCGGTGTAATTTTTGGTTTCGTGGAAGCTGAAGCAACCAATATGACCAATAGTGCCCAGCGCGCGCCCTTTGTATTGCGACATCACGCCCTGCGCGGCATCTTCAATTACGTACAGTTTATGCTTCGCCGCCAGCGCCATGATGGTATCCATCTCGCAGGCGACACCGGCGTAGTGCACCGGCACGATAGCGCGGGTTTTCGGCGTGATCGCTGCTTCAATTAACGTTTCATCGATATTGAGCGTATCGGGACGTACATCAACAAACACAATGACCGCGCCGCGCAGCACAAAAGCGTTAGCGGTGGAGACAAAGGTGTAGCTCGGCATGATCACTTCGTCGCCGGGCTGGATATCAATCAGCAGCGCCGCCATCTCCAGCGACGCGGTGCAGGATGGCGTCAGCAGCACTTTTTTGCTGCCAAAATGCTGTTCCATCCACTGCTGACAGCGCCGGGTAAAACCGCCGTCGCCGCACAGTTTGCCGCTGGCCATGGCCGACTGCATATATTCAACTTCACTGCCGACAATCGGCGGCGCATTAAAGGGGATCATGGGACCTTCCTGTAGAACCAGTAAGCGGTGCTTTCCAGCCGCGCACCGCTGCGTAAATAAAGGCGCATCGCCGTAAGATTGCTGAGTTGGGTAGCAACACGCAAATGCGCCAGCTGGCGCACGCGGCCCCAGTCAGCGGCAGCGAGCAGTAAACGCTGGCCCACGCCACATCCTTGCGCACCAGGCAGTACCGCCAGCAGACCGATACGCATATCACCGTCCACTTCCCGCATGGAGACGAAACCTTGCAATGCGCCCTGTTCATCGCAAGCGACCAGGCATTGATGGTCGAAGGTACCGCGCACGGCATTTTCAATCCACTGCGCATAGAAACGCCCGCTGTCTGCAGGCTCAAACCACGGCGCACGGAAGCGACTCTGGCTAAATGCCTGCGCAGCCGCATCACGCAGTGCCGGGATTTGTGCTTCACGCGCGATCCGCACGCCGGGTTGCCGCTCAGTATTTTTGATAGCGATCGTCAGATCGGCTTCGCCTTCAACCAGCTGAAAGCCCTGCTCGCTCAAGGCATCGAGCGCCTCAACACGATCTGCGGGCACTTTAACTTGCCAAAGCGTATAGGGCTGGGTTAACGCTTCAGACAGCGGCAAATCGCCCTCCAGCTCCAGGCGGGCGCTGTTCTGGCCGAAGAAATCGTTTTCCCAGTGAAGGGGATTAATATTGACGCGGACGGGCATGGTGAACATCCAGCAAATACTGGCCGTAGCCGGTTTTAGTCAGCGCCTGGGCTGCAGCCAGCAGCTGGGCGTCGCTTAACCAGCCATTGCGCCATGCGATCTCTTCCAGGCAGGCGATTTTAAAACCCTGACGCTTTTCCACCGTCTGCACAAACATACTCGCCTCAATCAAGCTATCGTGCGTGCCGGTATCCAGCCAGGCAAAACCACGACCCAGCAGCTCTACGGAGAGTTCGCCCTGATCGAGATACATTTGGTTAATCGCGGTAATTTCTAACTCACCCCGGGCGGAAGGCTTAACCTGTTTAGCAAACTCCACCACGCGATTGTCGTAGAAATAGAGGCCGGTTACCGCCCAACGTGATTTCGGCTGCTGCGGTTTTTCCTCAATTGAAAGCGCGTTGAAGTCGTCATCAAACTCCACCACGCCAAAACGCTCGGGATCCATTACCTGATAGGCGAAAACGGTGGCGCCGCTGCTGCGCGCCGCCACTTTCTTCAGTTTTGGACTGAAGCCCTGACCGAAATAAAGGTTGTCGCCCAGCACCAGACAACAGTGATCATCACCGATAAAGGATTCACCAATGATAAACGCCTGCGCCAGGCCATCGGGGGTAGGTTGTTCGGCATAGGCTAGCTGTATGCCAAACTCACTGCCATCGCCCAGCAATCGTTCAAAGTGGGCGCGATCTTCCGGCGTGGTAATGATCAGGATTTCACGGATCCCGGCCAACATCAGCACCGAAAGTGGATAGTAAATCATCGGCTTGTCATACACCGGCAACAGCTGCTTTGAGATGGCACGGGTAATCGGATGCAAACGCGTGCCCGAACCTCCGGCTAAAATGATGCCTTTCATCGCTGCTCCTTCTGAATTGGGTTTTAGCGCGGCGTGGCCAGGCCCAGACGCTCGCCGCGATAGCTGCCATTAAGAATCGCCTGCCACCATTGTGGGTTCGCCAGGTACCACTGCACGGTTTTGCGGATACCGCTCTCAAAGGTTTCCTGCGGCGTCCAGCCCAGCTCGCGCGCAATTTTGCTGGCGTCAATGGCGTAACGCTGGTCGTGGCCGGGACGATCGCTCACAAAGGTAATCAAGTCCCGATAGCACGACAGCTGTGGTGCACGCTGCTGTGGGGCCAGTTCATCCAGCAAATCACACAGGGTTTCCACCACCTCAAGATTCCGTCGCTCGTTATGACCGCCGATATTATAGGTTTCACCCACTTTGCCGCTGCTGACCACGCAATAAAGCGCCCGCGCGTGGTCTTCCACATAGAGCCAGTCACGAATCTGGCTGCCGTTGCCGTATACCGGCAGCGGTTTACCTGCCAGCGCATTAATGATGGTGAGCGGGATCAGCTTCTCAGGAAAATGATATGGGCCGTAATTGTTGGAACAGTTGGTAACGATCACCGGCAAACCATAGGTACGCAGCCAGGCGCGCACCAGATGATCGCTGCTGGCCTTGGTCGCCGAATACGGGCTGCTGGGCGCATACGGCGTGGCTTCGGTAAAGAAATCGTCGCTGCCGTGCAGGTCGCCAAACACTTCATCGGTAGAGATGTGATGGAGAATGAAGCCCTTTTTGCGCTCATCCACCATGTTATTCCAGTAATGCCGCGCCGCTTCCAGCAGTTGATAGGTGCCGACGATATTGGTTTCGATGAAGGCAATCGGACCATCAATCGAACGATCGACGTGACTTTCCGCCGCCAGATGCATGATGCAATCTGGCTGGTACTGCGTCATCACGCGATCCAGCTCGGCGCGATCGCAAATATCCACCTGCTCGAAGGCGAAACGCGTGTTCTGCTGCACCGGCGCCAGCGAGGCCAGATTGCCAGCGTAACTCAGCTTATCGACCACCACCACGCGATGCTCAGTGTTTTCAAGCAGAAAACGCACCAACGCCGAGCCGATAAATCCTGCGCCGCCGGTCACCAAAAACTGTTTCATCGCCAGACGCCTTTGGTATCAACAATCCACGGCTGGGTAATCTGTGCAGCCTCAACCGCGCGGAACTGCGCATGGTCAACCAGCATCACCAGAATATCCGCCTGTTGCAGCGCATCTTCGGTGGTGACCAGCGTGGCTTCGTGCGCCAGACGCTGCGGAATGGCCGTTACGTGCGGCTCAACCACCCAGGTTTGTCCGCTGTGCCATTCGGCAATCAGATGGGCAACGCTCATCGCCGGACTTTCGCGTAAATCATCAATATTCGGTTTGAAGGCCAGACCAAAGCAGGCAATGGTGATATCGCTGGCACGTTTACCGCTGGCGGTGAGGCATTCGGCCAAAGCCTGTTTTACCTGGTCCAGCACCCAGCCCGGTTTGGCATCATTCACTTCACGCGCGGTGCGAATCAGCCGCGCCTGTTCTGGATTTTGCGCCACGATAAACCAGGGATCGACGGCAATGCAGTGCCCGCCAACGCCCGGCCCAGGCTGCAGAATATTGACGCGCGGATGGCGATTCGCCAGCGCAATCAGTTCCCACACGTTGATGCCTTGCTCTGCACAGATCAGCGACAGCTCATTAGCAAAAGCGATATTCACATCGCGGAAGCTATTTTCCGTCAGTTTGCACATCTCGGCGGTACGCGCATGGGTTTCCACGCATGCACCACGCAGGAAAATGCGATACAGCTCGCTGGCGCGCGCAGAACAGGCTGGCGTCATGCCGCCAATCACGCGATCGTTTTCCAGCAGTTCGACCATCACTTTGCCGGGCAATACCCGTTCCGGGCAGTACGCGATAAACACATCGCACGCATCGCCGTGCTGCGGGAAACGCAGATCGGGACGCGCATCCGCGAGCCATTGCGCCATCTGCTCGGTTGCGCCGACTGGCGACGTCGATTCGAGAATCACCAGATCGCCCGCCTTTAATACGGGCGCAATGGACAACGCGGCGGCCTGCACGTAGCTGAGATCGGGCTGATGATCGCCGATAAACGGCGTGGGTACGGCAATCAGAAAAGCATCGGCGGCTTCGGCCTGCGTGGTGGCGCGCAGGTATCCGTCTCGCACCGCGTCGCGCACCACCTCACCCAGTTCGGGTTCAACGATGTGGATATCGCCGCGATTAATGGTTTCGACAGCGCGGCTATTAATATCCACGCCAACGACTTTTTTTCCCCGTGAGGCAAAAACGGCCGCCGTTGGCAGCCCAATATAGCCCAGTCCGATAACGGAAATGGTTTCAAAACGCATGGTTATACTCTGTGTTGTTTTAGGGCCTGCAAGATGCGCGCGCAGGCATGGCCATCGCCATAAGGGTTGTGCGCGCGGCTCATTGCCTGCCAGGCTTCATCGTCCTGCAACAGCAGGCTGACTTCCGCGACAATCTTACTGATATCGGTGCCCACCAGTTTCACCGTGCCTGCGTCCACGGCTTCCGGCCGCTCGGTGGTATCGCGCATCACCAGCACCGGCTTGCCGAGCGACGGCGCTTCTTCCTGAATGCCGCCGGAATCGGTCAGAATCAGCCATGAACGGTTCATCAGCCAGACAAACGGCAAATACTCCTGCGGCTCAATCAGAATGATATTTTCGATACCGCTGAGAATGCGGTTTACCGGCTCGCTGACATTGGGATTGAGGTGCACCGGATAGACGATTTGCACCTGCGGATGCTGGCGTGCAATTTGCGCTAGCGCGCTGCAGATGCGTTCGAAGCCGTCGCCAAAACTTTCGCGACGATGGCCCGTAACCAGAATCAGCTTTTTATCGGCGTCGAGGAACGGATAGCGCGCGGCCAGGCGGGCATTGAGATCCGCATCATCCAATACGCGATCGCGTACCCACAGCAGCGCATCAATCACCGTATTGCCAGTAACGAAAATGCGCGCATCCGGCAGGTTCTCACGCAGCAGATTTTGCCGCGAGTTTTCCGTCGGGGTGAAGTGGTAGCTCGCCAGGTGGCCAGTCAATGTGCGGTTGGCCTCTTCTGGCCACGGCGACATCAGGTTGCCGGTACGCAGCCCGGCTTCCACGTGACCCACGGGAATCTGGTGGTAAAACGCCGCCAGGCTGGCGGCAAAAGTGGTGGTGGTATCGCCATGCACCAACACCACATCCGGCTGAAAGTCGGCCAGCACGGTTTTCATGCCCTGCAAAATGCGGCTGGTAATCTCCGTCAGCCCTTGCTCCGGACGCATGATGTTCAGGTCATAATCAGGTTGCAGCTGAAACAGACGCAGTACCTGATCGAGCATTTCTCGATGCTGTGCAGTAACGCATAAGCGTGACTCGAACACAGCATCCTGCGCCAGCGCCTGCACCAGCGGAGCCATTTTGATCGCTTCAGGACGCGTGCCAAATACGGTCAGAACTTTCACGTGGCTTCTCTTAATGGCTCGATGGTAACGTTGAACGCGGACGTCGCACCAGCGCCACTCCCGCACCGACCAGCGCGCCAATGGCGCCCCACATGATCATCATAAACAGACGACGCGGACTATCACGCGAAACCGGCTCTTCCGGCGTGCGCAAATAACGATAGGTCTGGAACTGTTTGTCCAGACGCGGCCCCGCCTGCAGCGTACTCAGCATCGCCTTGTTTTGATCATAGCTTAAATCATAAGCAGGTCCGCTGGCCTGTAACGTGTCGAGCTGCGCCTGTAACATTTGCTGGCCAAGCAAGAAGCGATCGCTGTCTGGCAGCGCCTCACCCGTAGCTGGCGCCCGATTCTCTTTAATGCCCTGTTCATCGGCCACCTTCAGCGCCTGCACAATACGCTGACGTTGACGTTCAAACACCGCCTGCGCCACTTCTTCCTGACGCGTGACCTGCGCCTGCAACTGTATGTTGCGCGCCTGCCAGGCGCCTTTTAGCTCCGCATTCAAATGGCGTGCCGCACGTTCGCTGGCATAGGCAATATATTGGCGTAGCAAATTATTGGCATCACCGGCAGTTTCGGCGACCAGCTTGATGTTATCTAAGACATTGCGCGCCGGATCGGCCGCCGTGAACTGGATGTTGGTGATTAAGTCATCGAGCAGCGCCGCATCATTGTGCGCGTTGCCGCTTTTACGACTTTTGTAGTAATCGGTCTGCTGCCAGAAATCACGACGCGTATCCCATGATGCCAGCTGCATTGTGAACTCTTGATAAACCTCATCCATAACGGTTGGGGCTGGAGAACTGAGATTGAGCGTATTGGTGCGGACATCCAGATTATTGAGAAATTGCTGCTGCACAAAGAAATCACCCAACATATTCACCGTAGGACGATCGGTGACTGCCGTGGTGCTCCACGCCTGCTTCATCAACATCGAGGCCAGCCACGCAAACAGCGCAAACAGCAGCGCCAGGCCAACAATCCAGCGCTTGCCACGCCACAGCGTACAGCCGAGGCCTCGCACATCCAGTTCGTTTTCTACAACCACAGAGGTCATAACAAAAATCCTTATCAGGGTACTTTCTGGGTAATTTATTTTTTATCTTCGCTGCTGCTTTGCCAGCGACGTTTTATGCGACGGATTTTGCGCGCTACACGCCATGCGTGCTTCAGGCAATAGCCGTAAAGGAGAAACGCCATCAGGAACAGCACCAGCATCACCCATTCCGGGATAAAGGCCAGATATTCACCGAGCACGCCAATACCGGCCAGGATCGCTGCGGCCACGGTAATCAGCAAAAATGCCTGACGTGAAGTGAAGCCGGCGCGCATGATCAAATGATGAATGTGTTGGCGATCGGCAGAAAACGGGCTCATGCCTTTCCGCAAACGCCGATACATAATCGCCACCATATCCATCAGCGGAATGGCAATCAGCCACAGCGCAGTAACCGGCGTGATCGGATGGCTTAAACCCTGGGTGGTTTCCAGCAAGATCCAGATGATAGTGAAACCGATCATGGTGCTACCGGCATCGCCCATAAACACTTTATAGCGGCGGCCAATCAAACCGAGATTGAGCAGAATATAAGGAATGGTGGCGGCGATCATCGCAAAACACCACATGGCGAGGCTGGTTTGGCCATCGAAGTAGAGAATAATACCTATCGCGGCGAAGGTAACGCTGGAGAGGCCGCCGAGCAGGCCATCAATTCCATCCACCATATTAAACGCATTGATCGCGGCCCACACGGCGAACAGCGTTAATACATAGCCAAAGGGGCCAACGATTAACTCTACCGGGCCGATAATAAATCCGAGGCTGAGCAAATAGAGTTTGGCACCCACCATCATCACAATGGCGACCACCGCCTGCACCAGCGCACGAATTTTGACGCTGATATCAAAACGATCGTCAAGAGCTCCTACCAATACCAACACGCCCGCACAGCTCAGATAGAGCATCGCGTGCGGTAAATAATAATTTGAGATGGCAAAAGCGAAGCAGATACCCGCGTACACAGAAATACCACCCACTAACGGAATGGCACCATGGTGTCTTTTTCTGGAGTTTGGAGTGTCCACTAGCCCAATTTTTTTAGCTGCTTTGCGAGCAAAAAACAGGAACACTAAAGTAAAAAGAAAAACTAAACCAAGCTCAGTACTCATAGTGAGTAAATTCACGTTCATGCTCTCAGCTAAAATCGTGGTCAACAATAGGCAAAACACCCGCTATTGCCGTATATCCCTATTCCGAATTCTGCTGCAGAAAAGTCTGATTGCTGAAAAAACAAGCAAATATCTGCCACAGTCAAAATAAATGCTTCCTGACTGGGCTCATCCTAATGCCCATAAATAAAAAACGCCACGTTAAGACGTGGCGTTAGCAATAATTCCTGGCAAATTGTGCGAATCACCGCTTGGCTTAGCGGGTCGCCACCTGCGACTTACGAACGCTTCATCATATCGAAGAATTCGTCGTTGGTTTTGGTCATTGCCAGTTTATTGATGAGGAATTCCATCGCATCGATTTCACCCATTGGATGGATGATTTTGCGCAGGATCCACATCTTCTGCAGCTCTTCCTGCGTGGTGAGCAGCTCTTCTTTACGCGTACCAGAACGATTGTAATCAATCGCTGGGAATACGCGTTTCTCGGCGATTTTACGCGAGAGGTGCAGTTCCATGTTACCTGTACCTTTAAACTCTTCGTAAATCACTTCGTCCATCTTCGAACCGGTATCAACCAGCGCGGTAGCGATGATGGTCAGGCTGCCGCCCTCTTCCACGTTACGTGCCGCACCGAAGAAACGCTTCGGACGATGCAGGGCGTTCGCATCCACACCACCGGTCAGGACTTTACCTGATGCGGGAACCACGGTGTTGTAGGCACGCGCCAGACGGGTGATGGAATCGAGCAGGATGATCACATCTTTTTTGTGCTCAACCAGGCGCTTAGCCTTCTCGATCACCATCTCAGCAACCTGTACGTGGCGTGAAGCTGGCTCATCAAAGGTAGAAGCGATGACTTCACCTTTAACCAGACGCTGCATCTCGGTCACTTCTTCCGGACGTTCGTCAATCAGCAGCACCATCAACAGGCAATCTGGATAGTTGTAGGCAATGCTCTGCGCGATGTTCTGCAGCAGCATGGTTTTACCGGCTTTCGGCGGTGCCACGATCAGACCGCGCTGGCCACGACCAATTGGGGAAGCCAGGTCCAGCACGCGTGCTGTCAGGTCTTCAGTCGAGCCGTTACCGCGCTCCATACGCATACGCTTGCTGGCATGCAATGGCGTGAGGTTTTCGAACAGAATCTTGTTGCGCGCGTTTTCCGGCTTGTCGTAGTTAACTTCGTTAACTTTCAACAGCGCAAAATAGCGTTCACCTTCTTTTGGCGGGCGAATCTTGCCAGAAATGGTGTCACCAGTGCGGAGGTTGAAGCGGCGGATTTGGCTGGGAGAAACGTAGATATCATCGGGACCGGCGAGGTAGGAGCTGTCTCCAGAACGGAGGAAACCAAATCCGTCCTGCAGTATCTCCAGCACACCATCACCAAAGATGTCTTCGCCGCTTTTTGCGTGCTGTTTCAGGATAGAGAAAATAATATCCTGCTTGCGCATACGCGCCTGGTTTTCCAGCCCCATATTTTCGCCGAGGGTAATCAGCTCAGAAACCGGCGTATTCTTTAATTCGGTAAGATTCATAGTGATGGGTTCTTAAACTCGGGGTAATTCTCGAAATGATTGTCGTGAGTGGTATGGCAAAAATTCCATGCCTGTTAATGGCTCTTTTTCAACTCAGCTCGACGATTATCGTCAGATGTGGCGATAGGAAACGAGGAGACGGTCGAAAGATGATGCCGAATGTGCTAGTCATCAGATTGCCAAACCACGATAACGTTCATTGCGAGTAGGGTCTGACAAGGGAAAACTTAGATGCAAACTACAAGGTAAGAGCGTAATGCAGTGAACTCAACTTAACACGCTTAAAGTGAGACGTCCAGCAGTGGCGAAAAAATTCACCACTGCGGAACAAACACCGCGCCGGGCTTAGGCCAGGTTAGCGTTCAGAAACTCTTTCAACTGCCCTTTAGACAGTGCACCAACCTTGGTTGCCGCCACTTCGCCGTTCTTGAACAGCAGCAGAGTTGGAATACCGCGGATGCCATATTTAGGCGCCGTACCCGGGTTATCATCAATGTTCAATTTCGCGATGGTAAGCTTACCTTCGTACTCTTCGGCGACTTCGTCGAGGATTGGGGCGATCATTTTGCAAGGACCACACCATTCAGCCCAGAAATCTACCAGAGTGACACCGTCTGCTTTCAGTACGTCTGTGTCGAAACTGTCATCGGTCAAGTGAACGATCTTATCGCTGCTCATGTTTAACTCCAAAAGATTGTGCCTGGCGAATCGGCGGAAATTATACCAACGTAGGTTGACTTTATTTCATCGGATACGCTTTCGTAAAGCGCTAGTAAGCTGATATTCTACCACACTATGAGCAAAACACACTTAACTGAACAGAAGTTTTCCGACTTCGCCCTGCACCCTCAGGTGATAGAAGCCCTTGATACTAAAGGCTTTAGCCACTGCACGCCTATACAGGCGCTCGCGTTGCCTCTTACGCTTACAGGGCGTGATGTTGCGGGTCAGGCGCAAACCGGTACCGGCAAAACGATGGCGTTCCTGACGTCAACGTTTCATTATCTTCTTTCTCATCCTGCCGCAGAAGGTCGCCAGATTAATCAGCCACGTGCGCTGATCATGGCCCCAACGCGTGAGCTCGCCGTACAAATTCATGCTGATGCAGAGCCGTTAGCGAAGGTCACTGGCTTAAAGCTGGGCCTGGCTTATGGTGGCGACGGCTACGATAAACAGTTGAAAGTATTGGCAGATGGCGTCGACATTCTGGTGGGCACCACCGGACGTTTGATCGACTATGCCAAGCAGAACCATGTCAACCTGGGCGCCATTCAGGTTGTTGTGCTGGATGAAGCCGATCGCATGTTCGATCTCGGCTTTATTAAAGATATCCGTTGGCTGTTCCGCCGCATGCCGCCGGCCACCCAACGCCTGAGTATGTTGTTCTCTGCCACCTTATCTTACCGCGTACGTGAACTGGCGTTTGAGCACATGAATAACGCCGAATACGTGGAAGTGGAACCGGAGCAGAAAACCGGCCATCGCATCAAAGAAGAGCTTTTCTATCCTTCCAATGAAGAGAAAATGCGCTTGCTGCAGACGCTGGTTGAGGAAGAGTGGCCCGATCGCGCGATTATCTTCGCTAACACCAAGCATCGTTGTGAAGACATTTGGGGCCATCTGGCTGCCGACGGTCACCGCGTTGGTCTGCTGACTGGCGACGTGGCACAGAAAAAACGTCTGCGTATCCTCGACGATTTCACCAAAGGTGATGTGGATATCCTGGTTGCCACCGATGTGGCCGCACGTGGTTTGCATATTCCTGCGGTCACGCATGTGTTCAACTACGATTTGCCTGACGATCGTGAAGACTACGTACACCGCATTGGCCGTACGGGCCGCGCCGGTGCCAGCGGTCACTCCATCAGCCTCGCGTGTGAAGAGTACGCGCTGAACCTGCCAGCGATTGAAGAGTACATTGGTCACGGTATTCCGGTGAGCAAGTACAACAGCGACGCGTTGCTGAACGAGCTGCCACCGCCGAAGCGCCTGCAGCGCAGTCGCTCAGGAAACGGTCCACGCCGTGGCGGGAACAACAGCAACCGTCGTAGTGGCGCACCGCGCAATAGCAACCGTAAACGTTCGGGTTAAGCACACCATGCTAAGCGCATCGTCACTCTATGCAGCGATTGATTTAGGTTCTAACAGCTTTCATATGTTGGTGGTGCGCGAAGTGTCTGGCAGTATTCAGACCGTCGCGCGGATAAAACGCAAAGTGCGTCTGGCCGCGGGCCTCGACAAAGCCAATCATCTCTCTGCAGAGGCGATGCAACGTGGCTGGCAGTGTCTGAAGTTGTTCTCTGAACAGCTTCAGGATATTCCCCCAGAGCAAATCCGCGTGGTAGCAACCGCCACGCTGCGCATTGCAGAAAATGCGCAGGATTTCCTCATTACCGCTGAACAAATTCTTGGCTGCCCGGTGAATGTCATCAGCGGCGAAGAAGAAGCGCGCCTGATCTATCAAGGCGTGGCACACACCACCGGCGGTTCCGATCAGCGTTTAGTGGTGGATATCGGCGGCGGCAGCACCGAACTGGTGACCGGCGAAGGCTCGCATGCCACCACGCTATTTAGCTTGTCGATGGGCTGCGTCACCTGGCTTGAACGCTACTTCAGCGATCGTCATCTGGCGAAAGAGAATTTCGAGCAGGCCGAACTGGCTGCACGCGAGATGATTCGTCCAGTGGCAGCGGCGCTGCGTGAGAAAGGCTGGCAAATCTGCGTGGGTGCATCCGGTACCGTGCAGGCGTTGCAGGAAATCATGGTGGCACAGGGCATGGATGAACGCATCACCCTGAGCAAGCTGCAGCAGCTGAAGCAACGCGCCATTCAATGCGGCAAGCTGGAAGAGCTGGAAATTGAAGGATTAACGCTGGAACGCGCGCTGGTGTTCCCCAGCGGCCTGTCGATCCTCATCGCTATCTTCCAGGAGCTGGGTATTGAAGGCATGACGTTGGCTGGCGGCGCACTGCGGGAAGGTTTGGTGTACGGCATGCTGCATCTGCCAGTGGATCGCGATATCCGCAGCCGCACGCTGCAAAATGTGCAGCGTCGTTTTGCCATTGATATTGAGCAGGCTGGTCGGGTGCGTCAGCTAGCAGAGAGTTTCTTTCGTCAGGTGAGCAGCAGCTGGAAGCTGGATAACCGATGTCGCGATCTGCTTCTCAGCGCCTGTTCGATTCACGAAATTGGCCTGAGCGTCGATTTCCGTCAGGCACCGCAGCACGCCGCTTACCTGATTCGTCATCTTGATCTTCCCGGCTTCACTCCCGCACAGAAAAAAATGCTGGCCTGTCTGCTACAGAATCAAAGCGGCAGCATTGATTTGGCCTTGCTGACGCAGCAGAACGCCGTCCCGCCGCGCATGGCGGAGCGTTTAAGCCGTTTGCTGCGTTTAGCGATAATCTTCTCGAGCCGTCGACGCGATGACACCCTGCCCGCCGTGCGTTTGCAGGCGGATGATGATGCGTTGCATCTGACGCTGCCAGCCGGTTGGCGTGAAGCGCACCCGCTGCGTTCTGAGCTGCTGGAGCAGGAAAGCCACTATCAATCTTACGTGCACTGGCTGCTGACGATTTCCTGATGGTCAGGCGGCATCAATGCCGCCCCTACAATCGACGTAGGGTCGCCATTCATGGCGCCCCTTCTTCAACCCTTCTTCGCGTTCTCCAGCATCGCTCTTAACCCAGCAACGCGCGTCTGTCCGGTTTTCGCCCGCTCTTCTGCGCTCACCACTTTTTTCTCGCGCTCCCATACCACATCATCCTGCGGCAGCTCCAGCAGGAAACGGCTGGGTTCCGGGCGCATCAGCTCGCCATACTGCCGGCGCTCGCGGCATAGCGTAAAGGTCAGCTCTTTCTGCGCGCGCGTAATGCCCACATAGGCCAGACGCCGCTCTTCTTCGATATTGTTCTCATCAATGCTGCTCTGGTGCGGTAATAATCCCTCTTCCATGCCAACCAGATAGACATAAGGGAACTCCAGCCCTTTCGACGCGTGCAGCGTCATCAGCTGTACCTGATCGAGCTCCTCGTCGCTCTCACCGCGCTCCATCATGTCGCGCAGCGTAAAGCGCGTAACCACCTGCGCCAGCGTCATCGGCTCGTTCAGCTCATCGCCTTCCAGCATTTCGGTCATCCACTGGAACAGCAGATTGACGTTTTTCATGCGCATCTCGGCCGCTTTCGGGCTGGGCGAGGTCTCAAACAGCCAGCTTTCGTAATCAATGCCGCGTATCAGGTCACGCACTGCGTTGACCGGTTCACGTTCGGTCAGTTGAATGATGTCGTTCAGCCAGTGTGTGAAGCGCTGCAAATGCTCCAGCCCACGTCCGCTCAAAGTTTGCTCCAGCCCCATATCGAAGCTGGCGTAATACAGGCTCTTATTGCGCAGGTTGGCCCATTCGCCCAGCTTCTGCAGCGTTGCCGGGCCAATCTCCCGGCGCGGTGTATTCACAATGCGCAGAAACGCGCTGTCATCTTCCTGATTGGTCAGCACGCGCAGGTAAGCCAGTAAATCTTTGATTTCTGGACGCGAGAAGAACGACGTGCCGCCAGAGATGCGATAGGGAATACGGTTCTGCATCAGCTGCTTTTCAAACACGCGCGACTGATGGTTGCCGCGGTAGAGAATGGCGTAATCCTTGTAAGCGGTTTTATTGATAAAGTGATGCGCGATCAGTTCGCCCGCCACGCGTTCCGCTTCGTGGTCTTCGTTATTGGCGCTCAGCACCTTCAGCTCGCTGCCCTGCCCCAATTCGGAGAACAGGTGCTTCTCAAACACGTGCGGATTGTTAGCGATAAGGATGTTGGCGGATTTCAGGATGCGCTGCGTTGAGCGGTAATTTTGCTCCAACTTCACCACTTCCAGCGCCGGGAAATCCTGTTGCAGCAGCACCAGGTTTTGCGGCCGCGCACCGCGCCATGAGTAAATTGACTGATCGTCATCGCCCACCACGGTAAAGCGCGCTCGTGCGCCCACCAGCAGCTTCACCAGCTCGTATTGGCTGGTGTTGGTGTCCTGATATTCATCCACCAGCAGATAGCGAATGCGCTGCTGCCAGCGTTCACGCACTTCCTGATTGCGCTGCAACAGCAGCGTTGGCAGCGCAATTAAATCGTCGAAATCCAGCACGTTGCAGGATTTCAAATGCTGATCATACAGCTGATAACAGTGGGCGAAAATCTGGTCGCGCTGCGATTTGGCCAAACCCGCTGCGCCCTGCGGATCAACCAGATCGTTCTTCCAGTTGGAAATAGTGGAAATCAGCTGCTGTAACAGCGTTTTATCTTCTTCCAGCCACTGTTTGGTCAGGTCTTTCAACAGCGCCAGCTGATCCTGATCGTCGAACAGCGAAAAGCTCGCTTTCATCCCCAGCGCTTTGTATTCACGCTTGATGATCTCCAGACCCAGCGTGTGGAAGGTCGAAATCATCAGGCCGCGTGCCTCTTTGCGCCCCAGCGTTTGCGCCACACGCTCTTTCATCTCGCGTGAGGCTTTATTGGTAAAGGTCACCGCGGCAATATGGCGCGCCTGATAGCCGCATTCGCGGATCAGATGAGCAATTTTATTGGTAATAACGCGCGTTTTACCTGAGCCCGCACCGGCCAGCACCAGGCAAGGACCGGTGACAAATTCGACAGCTCGTTGTTGGCCGGGATTTAAACGCATAACGGAATTCGCTCAGTTGGATCAAAAGAAAGGAGGGTATAATGGCCGGATTATACACATTAGGATGACATCATGGCGAAAACCGCGGCGGCTTTACATATCCTCGTGAAAGAGGAAGCGCAGGCTAAATCTCTGCTGGCGCAGCTTGAAAAAGGCGCAAACTTCCAGCAGCTGGCTAAAAAGCACTCTACCTGTCCATCAGGTCGTAACGGCGGCGATTTGGGTGAGTTTCGTAAAGGGCAGATGGTACCGGCCTTTGATAAGGCGGTCTTCTCCTGTCCGCTGTTGCAGCCCTACGGACCGGTGAAAACCGCCTTTGGTTACCACATCATCAAAGTACTGTGGCGTAACTGATTACTTCTGATTCTTCATCTGCTGTAGCACGTTGCTACACTGGTTCTCTTCATTATCGCTGGGTGAAACCAGCGCCAAAAGCGCTGCGGCTGGCGCAACCACCGCACCAAGAGCGACCGCTGCAGCACCGCGAGCGATGAGCGGCCCGGCTTTCACACCGGCATCCGGATTTTTAAAGGTACCGCGCACATAGAGCGGTGAACGCAGCGTGATGATGCGAATCCCTTTACTCTCCGGATTGATCGACAAATCCATGCGTTCGTTAGCGAAGTTGACGTTGCCGGTGACGTTGATGACCGCATTCTCGGTATCCAGCAAGAATAGCTTCGGCGTCGCCAGGCCCTGACGAATATTCAGATCGGTAGCCGCACAGTTGATTTTCACCTCATCATCACCGAACAGTTTACCCACCACATAGTTACCGACGTTCAGCCCAGCAATCTCCATCAGGCTTCGGCTAATCAGACCATCATTCATCAGCAGCTTTAGTTCACCATCGCTGGTGCCCAACAAATCGGCCACCGAATTACCGGTACCGCTCAGGGTCGCGTCGCCGTTAAGTTGGCCCAAACTGTTTTGCATTGCAGTGACATTCGGGAACAGCTGACGCAGGCGCAGCTTACGCGCATGCAGATCGGCGCGTCCACGCATTGGGCTGCGATCGCCTTCCAGATGAATGGTGGAGTTGATACTGCCGCCCGCCATACCGAAGCGCAGCGGATCGAGCAGCAGATCGCCGTTCTTCAGCTGCACATGGGTATAAAGATCGCTGAGTGGCAGCTTGCTGCTGTGTTCAATGCGTTTACCACTGAACTTCACGTCGGCGTCCATCACGTCCCAGCTTTTGGTATCGAACTTATCATGCGGCAATACGCGATCGGCGGGCTGCGTCGAGGCCTCTCCGCGCTGCGCTTTCGCCTGCTGCGTTTTGTCGCTGCCTTTACCCGAATCGACGCCAATCAACGGCCCCAAATCGGCCATGCGCAGCTGGTTCGAGGTGAGTTCACCGGTAAGCGTAGGACGCGGTTTGCCCTGACGATAAATGAGCGAGCCGTGAATATCACTGTCACCAATATGACCATTGAACTTCTCATAGCGGAACAGCGGCCCTTTATCCTCGTTGAAGCGCGCAATCAAATGACCATCGGTTTCATACGGCGGCGTATCCGGCAACAGCACGCCCGTGAGGCCATACAGATTCGCCAGCGTGTCGCCGGAGAAGCGCAGCCGCACATCCAGCCCGCCGAGATTGAGCGGATCCTGCAAGGTTCCATCAAGGCGCACCCGCGTGCTGCCGTTGCGGACATCCACCTGCAGCGGGAACGGCGTGGTTTTACTGCGCAGCGATAACATGCCGCCAATTTTACCGTCGCCATCCAGTTTTTGGTTGTTGTAGGTGCCGCTCGCCTTCCAGCCGAAGACAAAATCACCCGCCCCTTTTTGCTGGTCGTTACCGCCCGCAACCTGCGCGTAGGGGACCGGTTTCCCCAGCGGATTGATCGTCACCGTAACATCGGCTTTATTGATGGCATCGCGATACTGCACCTGCCCTTGATCAAACAAGATGTTATCGAGGCGGAATGACCAGGCAGAAGGCGCTGCATTTGCATCGCTGTTTCCGCTGCTGGCAAGATCGAAGGTCCAGTTGTTCTTTTTGTCGGCGGTCTGCACCAGACGTGCGTCCGGCTGCTGCATCTTAATCCACGGCAGATAGATCTGCTTATGCAGCAGCGCCAGCGGCGCAATAGTCGCTTCTACCCGCTGTAAGTGCACCATGGTGACATCCGGAACGGTCGGCGGATTACCGAGCATCACATCATCAGCATGCACCTGCGGCCATGGCACCCAGCTGCGCCAGCCAGGCTCTTCACGGTTGCGCACCCAAGCCACGCCAAGATCGCCGCGAATGGCGAAAGGACGATTCAGTTCAGCTGAAACTTTTTGATTAATCGTTGGTTTGAGACGATTCCAGTCAAAGGTGGCGATGATCACCACAACCAACACTACCAATAACAAAAAAATCCCGACCACCCAGCTCAGGATCTTTCGAGTACGTGACATATTGCTTCCTCCATGCCCTTCCACGTCTCACTAAGGATAGTCGAGACCTTGGAGAACGGGATCAGGGAAGCTCAAGTGCCATGTGTTCCAGCTCGCTAAACGGCACCGGACGCGAGAAAAAATAGCCCTGCGCCGCCATCGCGGGGGAGCTGCGCACCTGCTGCCACTCTTCTTCGGTTTCCACGCCTTCCACAATAACGCCGTTGCAGTAACGGTTAATTAACGCCAGCAGCATGGAGAACATTGAACGGCCTTCGTCACTGGCGCGCAGCAGCATAAACAGTTCGCGCGATAATTTGATGTAGTCGTAGCGCAGTTCGGTTAGTGCAGAGAAGTTCGCCATCCCAGAGCCAAAGTCATCCAGCCATAGCGGACCGAGTTCCGGCATCTTCGCCACCATCTCTTCCTGCGGCAGCGCGTGGTGCTCCGTCAGTTCAAAACGTACCCATGGCAACTGCGCGATTAAGGTACGAATCAATTCATGCTGCTCAATTTCCATCAACGTTGGGCCGTCAATATTCACCGACGCCACCAGCTGACGCTGACTGAAAAAGTGTGACCATTTTACCAGGAGCTCCAGCTGCTCCTGGACGACACCCAGCCGCTGCGAGATAGTCAGGGCTTCGAAATAGTCTTCGGGCGACAACCTTTTTTCTGGCGCGGAGGGATGGGTCACCGCCGTCAGTAATTCAATGGCCAGCAAGCGGCCTGAGACCTGATAAATCGGCTGGAAAGTATAGAATCGTTGGCACTGCTGCCAGAAGAAACGCGTTTCCTGTTGTTGCTCCAGTTCATTTGAAACAGGCAGCCGATGACTCAAATTCTTCATCACCATGGTTTTTTCCTGGTTGGTGTCGAGTGCCTGCAAATAGCATCTCAGCGGCAAGTATCGGCGATCGCAGGGATAACTTTATCAATCTCATTAGTCCCAAGAATCGTTGAGTGTAGCAGCGTGCTTCGCGCTTAATCGGCAAAACAAAACGCGCTTTGACCGTTAAATCACCGCAGCAGGATGAGTTTACCGCCTTAAGCTAAATCAAAACATCGTTTTAAAAAGCATTGACGACTGCCATACCAGACGCGAGACTAATGCGAAATTCACTATAGGCTGAAGACCATGACGCAGAAGAACATCGCCATCATCGGCGAATGCATGATTGAGCTGTCCGAGAAAGGTGAGAACATCAAACGCGGTTTTGGCGGCGATACGCTGAACACGGCGGTTTATCTGGCACGCCAGTCAGATCCTCAGCAACTGCGTGTCGATTACGTCACCGCACTTGGCACCGATAGCTTCAGCGATCAGATGATCGCCGCCTGGCAGCAGGAGCAGATTCACACCGATCTGATTCAGCGCCTCGACAATAAAATGCCGGGCCTGTACTTCATCGAAACCGACGATCACGGTGAACGCACGTTCTGGTACTGGCGCAACGACGCCGCCGCGCGCTTCTGGCTGGATAGCGCACAGGCGGATGATATCTGTCAGCAACTGGCGCACTACGATTATCTCTATTTGAGTGGCATCAGCCTGGCCATTTTGCCGGCCGCCAGCCGCAACAAACTCATGGCGCTGCTCAGCGCCTGTCGTCAGAACGGCGGCAAGGTAATTTTCGACAACAACTATCGTCCGCGTCTGTGGGCCGATAAAGCCAGCGCGCAGCAGGCGTACGCCGAGATGCTGCGTCATACCGATATGGCGTTTCTCACCCTTGATGATGAGGATCTGCTGTGGGGCGAGCAGCCGCTGGATGCGGTGATTGCCCGGACGCGTGCCGCAGGCGTGCAGGAGATCGCAATTAAGCGCGGTGCGGATTCCTGCCTGGTGGCGGTTGGCGACGAACCGCTGCGGGACGTTGCCGCGATCAAGCTGGCGAAAGAGAAAGTGATTGATACCACCGCCGCAGGTGACTCCTTTAGCGCCGGGTATCTGGCACTGCGTTTAGCCGGGGGCAGCGCCGAAGAGGCGGCAGCGCGTGGTCACCTCACCGCCAGCACGGTAATTCAGCATCGCGGTGCGATTATTCCGCTCAGCGCAATGCCGCGCTAATCCAGGTGCGCATGAATGCGCACCCAACGCATATTGTAAGGTCGTCATTTATGACGACCAAATTCATCAATATTGCTAACCACCTCGCGCTCAACGTTTGCCTTAACGCAGTATTTTTCTCTGCCAATTTCCACTAATCACTTAGCTCGTCCACTTCTGTAACATTACCCGCTGCACCGCTTTAACCCTGCTTATCAGAGTGATTTAAATTCAATGTGTTATATCACGAAAATACGCCCGCCAGGCATAGTCCGAAACTGGCGAAATCGGCGGTTTTCGGCTGGACGCCAGCCGCAAAAGAGACCATGTTTTAATCAATAACAGCAGGATGCTGTTACTCCGGCCGCGAACAGAATAATGACAATATGACTCGCTCAGGACTGACTTATGCACACAGAAATTATCAATATCTGGCCAAACGGTGATGCGCCAGGCGCGAGCGATTCGCGCGCTCAGCCGCAGATCGTCGATCTCGCCAAAGAGTACGAACCTTATGACCGTGCGGCCACCGGCGTGCGCTGCCCGGAAATTGCCCTCTGGCATCCGGAAACCTCGAACGGTATTACGCTGTTGGTGGCGCCGGGCGGCGGTTATCAGCGGGTATTGATCGATCGGGAAGGCAGCGCGCTTGCCACCTTCTTCACTTCGATGGGCTACACATTGGCGGTAATGACTTATCGCCTGCCCTATGATGGTCACCACGAAGGTCCGGACGCGCCACTGGCCGATGCGCAGCGTGCGGTGCGCGTGCTGCGTGAACGAGCACAACGCGGCATCAACGGTAAATACATTGTGATGATGGGCTTTTCGGCGGGTGGACACGTTGCCGCCAGCCTCGGTACGCGCTTCGGTGAAAAACTTTATCCGGTGCAGGATCAGGCAGACAGCTTCTCGCCGCGCCCGGATGCGATGGTACTGCTCTATCCGGTAATCAGTATGCGTGAAGGTCTGGCGCATGAAGGCGCGCGCACCCGCTTATTGGGCGCCTGGCCGGATCAAAAGATGATTGAGGCGTATTCACTGGAGACGCGCGTACATGCGCAAACGCCGCCCACGCTGCTGATTCACGCGTCCGATGATGAGTCGGTTTCGGTGAATAACAGCATGGTGTTTTTCAGCGCGCTGCGGGAGCACAAGGTGCCGGTGGAGATTCACTTCTACCAGAAAGGCGGCCACGGATTTGGTATCCGTGGCGTGGCGGATCTTCCCCTCGCCAGCTGGCCAATGCTCGTAACGGAATGGCTTAGAGCTAAGACCTGATAATCAGGATGATGGCGCGGTCTGTTCCCCCGCGCCAGCGCTGTTATCCGGTTTGACTTCATCCGAAGCGGCAGGCGCAGCAGGTGCGTCTGGTAACTTCATCACCTTATCCCAGCTTTCCTGCAGCATCTTCACGTTAGTCTCGGCCTCACCCTGCGGCTGAATCAGCACCATGGTCAGCTCCTGCGACAGCTGCTGGCGCAGTTCCTGATTCAACTGGTCGCGCGTCATTTCGCTGAGGAATGTCTGGCGCAGCTTCTGATACTGCTCTGGCGCAATGTCCACGACCGCATTTTGCTGCGAACGCAGACGCTGGCCCATCAGAATATCGGTGTCGGTGCGGGCGTAAGTGGCGAACAGTTTGTTGAGTTCCAGCAGCTTTTGCGCCATCAGCGCGTCGAACTCATCCTGCGGTAAACCCTTATCGCGGACTGCGGCCAGCTCCTTCGCTACCTGATTCATGTTCTGCGGCAACGAGGCATTCGGGCTATCCATGTTGATGGAACACTGCGCACGCTGATACAGCACACGGCAGTCAAAGCCAACCTGCACGCTTTGCGCTTTGCTGTCCGCCAGGGCGCGCTGCACATGCCAGAACAGCGCTTCACGCGCCAAATCGCTCTGCCAGTAGCGCTGGAGATTCTGCGAATCACGAATCGGCTGCCAGGCGGTGTCCCATACCAGCGACAGGCGATCCTGATTCATGCCGCCATTCACCAGATTCACCGGCTGATGCGGCAACGGCGAGAGCGTCGGTAACGCAGCAGGTGCCACACGCTTGCCTTTCAGCGGCGAGAAGGCTTTATTGATCTGCTCCGCCATGCTGCGGCTGTCAACATTGCCGACCACATACAGCGTCATGCCATCGGGCGTATACCATTGCTGATAGAAACTATTGAGCTGGGCAATATCCACCGGTGCGCGCGGTTGCTCACCCGGATCGTGCGCCAGCATCGCCGAACCTTTCAGGCGATAGCGCCACCACACATCCTGCGTATTGGCAGGCCAGGTAGCGATGGGATCGGTTGCCGTCAGCGCGGTGGAAACCACCTGCTCGTTGATGGTCATTTTACCGGCGGTTGCCGCCAGCCAGCTGAGCGCTTCTTTCAGCAAGTCTGGACGGTTATTGGGCAAACTTAGATTGTATTGGGTGTAATCGTACGACGAAATAGCGGGCGGCAGCGGACGCTGCGGATCCATGGCCTGCTGCCACAGTGCACGTTGCTGATTGGTGTCCAGCGCGGCGTTATGCACCATCGCTAAACGCGGTAAAAGATGGCTGTAGCCAGTTTGTTGTGCGCTCTCCACCAGTGAACCGGTGTTAACAATCAGGCGCAGTTCAATACGATCGCTTGGACGCTGTGGTGTGGTCAGAAGCTGCCAACTAAAACCATTGTCCAGTTTGCCTTCCTGCCAGGCGGGATCGGGTTGGAGCGTTTCGGCTTGCACGCCAAAACCGGATGCTGCCAGTAGCAATCCGCCAACCAAAAGCCGAATTCTGGTGCCCTGCATGTGAACCCCTACTCAAACAGATCAACGCTCGTTAGCGCGGCATATTCGGCCACATCTGGGTGACCGGTGCGGCATTTTGCCGCCACGTTTATTTAATAACAGACTCTTTGACCACGAGAAGGTCAGGATGTCGCGCAACGAGGCAAAAAATCGGGAAAAAAATCAATGGGGTTTATTATGCAAATGCCCGCTGTCAGGGCAAGCGACAGCGGGCATTTCTGGGCAAATTAACGCAAATAGCGCTTTTACGCGGCGGTTTCTGGTGCGTTATTCACCTTTTTCCCTGAAGAGAGCGTCGCGTTCAGCTGTTTCTCGTCCAGCTGACCCACCCACTTCGCCACCACAATAGTCGCCACGCCGTTACCAACCAGATTCGTCAGCGCACGGGCTTCGGACATAAAGCGATCAATACCGAGAATCAACGCTAAACCCGCCACCGGCAGATGGCCCACAGCGGACAACGTGGCCGCCAGCACGATAAAGCCGCTGCCGGTAACACCTGCTGCACCTTTAGAAGAGAGCAACAGCACCACTAACAGCGTGATTTGGTGGAAGACATCCATGTGTGCGTTGGTTGCCTGCGCGATAAACACTGCCGCCATGGTGAGATAAATCGAGGTGCCATCAAGGTTGAACGAATACCCCGTTGGGATCACTAATCCCACCACCGATTTCTTACAGCCGAGCTTCTCCATCTTATCCAGCATGCGCGGCAGCGCAGACTCAGATGAAGAGGTCCCCAGCACAATCAGCAGTTCTTCTTTGATGTAAGCAACAAACTTGAAGATGTTGAAGCCAGCAAAGCGCGCAATCAGCCCCAGCACCACCACCACAAACAGCACGCAGGTGATATAGAAGCAGATAATCAGCTGACCGAGCTGCACCAGCGATCCCACGCCATATTTGCCGATGGTAAAGGCCATGGCCCCGAAGGCACCGATAGGCGCGAGACGCATGATCATGTTGATAACGCCGAAGATCACTTTCGAGAAGCTCTCAATGACGTTGAACATCACCGTACCTGCGCTGCCAAGGCGATGCAGCGCAAAGCCGAACAGAATAGCGAACAGCAGTACTTGCAGGATGTTGCCGCTGGCAAAGGCACCGATGACGCTATTCGGGATCACATCCAGCAGGAAGGCAACCACACCTTGCTGCTCCGCCTGCTGGGCGTAAACCGCAACCGCTTTGGCCTCCAGCGTGGCCGGATCAACGTTCATGCCCGCACCAGGCTGCACCACATTGACCACCACCAAACCAATGATCAGCGCGATGGTGCTGACCACTTCAAAGTACAGCAGCGCAACCGCGCCGGTACGTCCAACGGCTTTCATGCTCTCCATGCCGGCAATACCGGTCACCACCGTACAGAAAATAACGGGGGCGATGATCATCTTGATCAGCTTAACGAACCCATCGCCGAGCGGCTTCATTTGCGCGCCTAACTCAGGATAGAAGTGGCCCAACAGGACGCCGATGCCGATGGCAACCAGTACCTGAAAATAGAGGCTTTTTAAGATTTTCATAACAGGTGTCCAGTAAGACGGTTTTCACCGCCATTGTTGTGGAGTAACGCATGCGGCAAGCCGCCAGAAGCGTAAAACCTTACCGATGGCGAGGAAAATAACACCCTGTTAACAAGATTAATATCCCCTAACATTCCTTACAAAAGTTACAAAACTCTAACTATGAACTGAAACGCTTCAGCTTAGCGCTTCGCTTTAATTTTGTAAGGAAAATCAATAACCAAGGTGATTATTCAAGGGTTTGGGAGGGATTGAGCCAGCGTTGATTAAAGACGTCGAGAGGCAGTGCTTCAGCATATAAGTAGCCTTGCCCGATAGTAATTCCGCGCGCCAGCAGCCAGTCACGCTGCTCGGCGGTTTCCACACCTTCAGCAATCACGTCGAGGTGAATGATGTCGGCAATGGCCGCCACAATGCGCACCATGGTGTCATCAACCGGTAACGCGGCGACGAAACTGCGATCCATTTTCAGTTTGTTCACCGGCAGCGCTTTGAACTGATGCAGATAATTCAGGTTGGAGTAGCCCATGCCGAAGTCATCGAGCGCGACGGCCACGCCGGTTTTTTGCAACAAGCGCAGTAGCGCAATCGCCTGTTCAGCATCGCCAATCTGCGCGGTTTCCGTGATCTCCAACACGAAGTTACCGGGCGCAATACGATGGCGCTCCAGCAATCCCTGCAAATGGCTCACCATGCTGGCATCGCGCAGCTGTACCGCCGAGATATTGACGCTGAGCGGTATATTGATCCCCTGCTTCTGCCAGGCGGCAAGAATGCGGCAGGCCTCTTCAAATACCCAACGCCCAATCGCCGAAATCACCCCAATCTCCTCGGCGCTGGCAATGAACTCTTCCGATAACCCGTAGCTGCCATCCGGCATGCGCATGCGCAGCAGCGCTTCGGCGCCGGCCAGTTCACCGGTTTCCATATTGATTTGCGGCTGCAAATAGAGGGAAAACTGATCCTCCTGCAAACCTTGCAGGATGTCATGTTCCTGAGTTAAACGCTTTTGCGCCCGTTCGGTGAGGGCGGGATCGAAGAACAGGATCTGATTTTTACCCTGGTGGCGCGCCGACATCATTGCCGATGTCGCGCGATCGAGCTGTTCGCTGGCCGAAATGGTGCTCTCTTCATAAAGCGCTAACCCAATGCTGGCATTTGGCCGCAGCTGAAGATTTTGCAGATTCACCGGCTGATTGAGGCGAATCATCAGGTTGCGCGCCAGACGCATGGCGCGAAACGGGTTGTGCGCGCGCTTCATTAACAGCGCGAAGTCGCTGGGGCCGGTTTGCGCCAGTAAGACGTGATCGTCCACGGTGCTGCGAATCTTCTCCACCAGCGTCAGCATTAACGTATCACGCTGTTCATCGCTCAGTACGCCGTTGGCTTCCTGTAGCGTCTCGATACGAATCACCATCAGTCCCCACGCCTGGCGGTTACGTTGCTGGTTCATATGCTGTTCGAGCAGCGCGAGGAACAGCGCGCGATTGGGCAGATCCGTCACGGCGAAATGGGTGGTCATGCGGCTCATTTCATCGTGAATCGACTCTAATACCTGCTGATTACGGTTGTAGCTGCGGATCAGCATGCCAATTTCATCATCACGGTGATTGTTGGGCAGCGCCAGCTTGTGCGTCAAAATCGCCTGCGGCGGCAGCTCCTGCAAATCACGCGAAATATCGCGCAGCGGATGCACAATTAAACGATTGATACACCAGCTGATGGCGACAGAGAGAATCAGCGCCAGCAGTAGATAGGTGGTGATCATGGTCGATAACGTGCTGAGCAGGAACTGATAAACGCGCGAGGAGTCAGCCTGCAGCACCAGATAGGCAATCGGCTTTGGCAAGCCAGACCGCTCCACCGAATAGAGCGGCAGCGTGATTTGTACCGGCAGCTCAAACAGGCGCGCCACCCAGCGCGGCACCGGTTTTTCCGGCGCGAAATCGGCATGCAGCGCCTGAAACGCATTCGGCAGCACCACATCAGCGCGCGATAAAATACCGGCCGGTTTCAGAGTATTAAGGATATGTTCAGCTTGCGGGATGTCGGCTTTTAGCACTGCCTCGGAGAGCGGCTGACGCACGGTATGCGCCACATTTTCCATTTGTTGGGCGTAGTCAATCCTGCGCTGCTGCACAAAATGAAACAGCTGGACGACAATAAAAATGCTGATGGTCACAATCGCTACGGCGGAAACCGTCGCCATCTGCTTTATCGTTAAAGAACGACTGACGCGCAACAAAACCTCTCCGGGCCAGTTTGGCCATGTAATTAGATGAAATGCGCAGCGAGTATATCCCAGGTCAGGGTCGCATTTCGCCGGGATAAAGTTGAAAAATGGCCAGGCAGAAGAATTTTCGCGGTGATTCGGAATGATGCAGGTGCGCATAAATGCGCACCCTACGAAAACCCGGCTATATCCACGTAGGGTCGCCATTCATGGTGACCGATTCACGCTTAGCTGACGAGCATTACGCCATTGATGGCGACCCGGTGGAAAATAAGACTTAGCGCTTCTCCTGGTACGCCATCCAGGTAAGCAGTTGCAGGCTGGCGGAGAAGTAGTTTTGATCGGGCGCCAAACGGTCATTGAGATAGCGCGTTTGGTTCAACGTCAGATCGCGCACGGCAACCAGGCCGCCTTCCATATTGTACGGTGCAGGTGTATTCCCCAGCACATCATACCAGGCGGGCGTGGTCAGGCGTGGCGAGCCTTGCCAGACGCGCTGGAACGGCACCAGACGCAGGCTTTGCGGATCGTACCACCAGATATTTAGGGGAATACGAATCGCGTCATAGCTGAAGCGGTTGGAATAACCTAGCGCCGGCGCCACTGAACCATCGGCATTCAAAGCTACCCAATCGAGCGGCAGGCCGGTTTTGCCAAAGTGCATATCGCCTAACAGCGCCATGCCGTCATCAATCAGCTCATTCCAGATGCGCAGATGGCTATGATCGGCAAACTCACGCCAGGCCGCGAACAGAAAATAAGAGGGGTTGAGGACCACATAGCTGGTTTTATTAAACCCCTGCGCGCCCGGCAACATCACGTTATGTCCGCCATAATCGATGACATTAAGCTTAATCACCGCACGTTGGATGCGATCGGACGCCTGCTGATAATCGCCGCCCCACTTCTGTGCGGCGCGTTGCAGGGCCCACGCAATCAGCACATCACCGTCGGACGCATTATTTTTGTCCGCAACCGGATCGGCAGCACCTGGCGTATAACGCCAATAGAACAGATCGTTCTGTGGATTGCTCAGATGGCTGCGCGTCCACTGCCACAGCAGATCAAACGTGGCACGATCGTCGTGCGCCACCGCCAGCAGCATGCCGTAGCCCTGGCCTTCGGTATGGCTCACATTATTGTTTGCCGTATCGCTGATGCGGCCGTCGCTGCTCATAAACCGGCTTTTGTAGGTACTCCAGCCATCTGCGGCCGCCTGGGCGCTAAAAAACATCACCATGAAACACAGCATCCATTGACGCCAGAACCGCATCACTTTCATCACAGCATCCTATTGATATCGATAGTGCAGCGTGCCGCCGTCGTTCTTCTCGAGGGTTACCGGCACTGCCGCGCTGCCGCCTTGTGCTTGCAGCCACTGCGCATACAGGCCAGCCAGTACCGCACTCAACGCCAGCTGCCAGCGTTCTGCTGCTACGTGAATGTCACCCTGCGGCAGCGCGTGGTGCTGCAGCAGAATGGCGTTTTCCTGCGGCTGCAACTGCACAAAACCCCAGTTAAATCGGGCCAGCTGCAGATTCATCTCACGCTCCAGATCCTGCACGGTGCGCGCTTCTGCTAAAGGATAGCGTGTTGCCAGCGATGCGCCGACACCCTGCAGGAAGCCTTCCGCTTCCTCGCCAGCATTATCCAGCATGCTTTCAATCATCACGCTCACCAAATCAAACCAGCCCGGCTGGTGTGGATGGCTGGCGCGTGCTGCGATTTGCTCACTCATTAGTAATCTCCGAACAGGTAACGGAAGTACAGATTGGCGGTACTTTCGTTGTAATCACCAAAGGTGTCGTAGCCTAACTGACCGCCTACGGTGACATCTTTGTTGATCTTGTAATCCGCACCGGCATGCAGGTTATAGCCAATACCGTTTTTGCTATCGCCGCTGTAGAACGCGTCCTTCACGTAGCCCTGGTCAGCCAGACTCTGCAACTGTGATTGCAGAGACGGGTTGTTCGGGAAGTAGGCGCTTTTATCCTGGCTATAGGATTGATAACCCACCGAGCCGCCCACGTTCACTTTCAGATCGTCAAACTTGCGGCTGAATTCAACAGGGAACGATACGGATGCATAGTTTTGCGGACTGAAGTAACCGCCCTGACCGTAGCTGAAGTAGCTAAGGTTTTTCGAGTAATCCATCCACGATAGGCTCATGCCGACTTTCAGCTCGCGATCGTCGAAGTGATACGGACGCACATAAGCTCCGGCCGTAGCCTGCACGCTATTGTTGCTCGCCACGTTTTCACCCAGGTAGCTGTACGCGCCAGCACCAGCGTAGAAGCCGGCATCACCGTTGTCGTAACTCAGCAAGGCGTTACCGCCGTTTTTCGTTACGCGGCCCCAACGTTTACCGCTGGTTTTGTCTTCCACACCCACATACGACAACAGGCTGTCGGTCATCGCGCGGCGTTCACCGGTGAGGATCAGCGTCAGGAAATCCGTCA
>Ga0153979_1000012_pt1 | contig 30901 bp, 24 predicted proteins | sample TSGA063MetaG_FD_104690 | JGI IMG/M metagenome (GOLD analysis project Ga0153979, IMG submission 104690) | Attine ant fungus gardens microbial communities from Georgia, USA - TSGA063 MetaG | ecosystem: Host-associated > Fungi > Mycelium > Unclassified | place: USA: Georgia, Magnolia Springs State...
CAGACGATCAGTCCGGGCATGACCAGCATGATCCGTTGGCAAAACCACAACTACGTGCTGCGCCAGAGTCTGAACTTCTTCCAGAACGATTTTGCCGGGCGCATCGCGCAACGCATTATGCAAACCGGTAACTCGTTGCGTGACTCGGCGGTGCAGGCGGTGGACGCCATCTGGCATGTGCTGATTTATGCGGCCAGCGCCTTGGTGCTGTTTGCCGAAGCCGACTGGCGGCTGATGATCCCGCTGGTTCTGTGGATTCTGGGCTATATCGCCTGCCTCTACTATTTCGTGCCGCGCGTGAAGGCTCGCTCGGTGGAGTCTTCCGAGGCGCGTTCCAAATTAATGGGCTGCATTGTCGACGGCTACACCAATATCACTACGCTCAAGCTGTTTGCACATACCGACCTCGAGCAGCAATACGCCCGCGATGCCATTACCGAGCAGACCCATAAAACTCAGATGGCCAGCCGCGTGGTGACCAGCATGGACGTGGCGATCACCACCATGAACGGCCTGCTGATTGTCGGGACTACGGGTCTGGCGGTGTGGCTGTGGACCCAGTCGCTGATTAGCGTCGGGGCTATCGCGCTGGCGACCGGGCTGGTGATCCGCATTGTTAACATGTCCAGTTGGATCATGTGGGTGGTGAACGGCATTTTCGAGAATATCGGTATGGTTCAGGACGGGTTGAAGACCATCGCCCAGCCGATCAAAGTGAGTGATAAGCCAGACGCAAAACAGCTGGACGTTCACAGCGGAGAGATTCGTTTCGATCAGGTGAATTTTAACTACGGCAAAGAGCGTCAGGTGATTGGCGGGCTGAATCTGAATATTCGTCCGGGCGAGAAAATTGGCCTGATTGGGCCGTCGGGTGCCGGTAAATCGACGCTGGTGAATCTGCTGCTGCGATTGTATGACATTGATGGCGGGCGGATTTCTATCGACCAGCAGGATATTTCGCAGGTCACGCAGGAGAGCTTGCGGGCGCAGATTGGCATGATCACTCAGGACACCTCGCTGCTGCATCGTTCGATTCGCGACAATCTGCTGTATGGTCGGCCAAACGCCACTGATGAGGAGATTTGGCAGGCGATTCACCGCGCCCGCGCCGATGAATTTATACCCGAGCTGTATGACCCGCAGGGTCGTTCGGGCTTGGATGCCCACGTCGGCGAACGCGGCGTGAAGCTCTCCGGTGGCCAGCGCCAGCGTATTGCCATTGCCCGCGTGCTGCTGAAAAACGCGCCGATTCTGATTCTGGATGAAGCCACTTCGGCACTGGATTCCGAGGTCGAGGCGGCGATTCAGGAAAGTTTCGAAGACCTGATGCAGGGCAAAACGGTGATCGCCATTGCTCACCGTCTGTCGACCATCGTCAAAATGGACCGTCTGGTGGTGCTGGAGAAAGGCAAAATTGTCGAAGCCGGAACCCACGCCGAGCTGCTGGCGCACAATGGTCTGTATGCCCGCCTGTGGCAGCATCAGACCGGGGGTTTTGTCGGCACCGATTAATATTGGGTTGAAATCTACACGTCAGGCTTTGCGATAAGGCAGAGCCTGACGCGCTTCCTCTTCCCACTGCAACACCGCTGCGCGCTCCTCTTGCAAGAAATTATCCACCGCAGCCTGCAACCCGCCGTGCCGCAAATGGTGCCACGAATGGGTTATCACCGGCTCAAAGCCGCGCAGCAGCTTGTGTTCGCCCTGCGCCCCGGCGTCAAACCGCGCCAGACCCTTGGCAATCGCGTAGTCCATACCCTGATAGAAACAGGTTTCGAAATGCAGCCGATCGAACTCCGCCAGACAGCCCCAGTAGCGGCCATAAAAGGTGTCCCCGTCCACCAGACTAAAGGCCATTGCCACCGGCTGCCCGCCGAGGGTGGTGAGCACCAATCGCAGGTTTTGCGGCATACGTTCGGCCAGCAGGCTGAAGAATTCCCGCGTCAGATAAGGCGCGCGGCCGCGCACCAGATAGGTATTGGCGTAGCAGGTGTAGACGAAATCCCACTGCGCTTCAGTAATCTGCGCGCCTTCCAGCCATTCAAACTCAAAGCCCTGAGCCGCCACCAGTTCGCGCTCCTTGCGCATCTGTTTGCGTTTGCGCGAAGCCAGCGTGTCGAGGAAATCCTGAAAATCGCGGTAGCCGCGATTGTGCCAGTGATACTGCAATCCGGTGCGCTGTAGCCATTCGCTGCGACCCGCAAACAGCGCGTGATTGCCCGCATCGGTAAAGTTGATATGCGCGCCGGAGAGCTGCTGTTGGGCCAAGTAATCTGGCAAATGGTCGAGCAACTGCGCGGCGGCGACAGGGTCGCCCAGCAGGCGGGCGCCGGTCACCGGGCTAAAAGGCACCGCGCCGAGCCATTTGGGATAATAGCGAATTCCCGCGCGCTCGCTGGCTTCCGCCCATCCCTGATCGAAAACATATTCTCCGGCGGAGTGCATTTTGCGGTAGCCGGGAATGGCCGCCAGACAGTTTTCGCCCTCCATCCACAGCAGGTGCTCCGTCTGCCAGCCGGTGCGCGGCGTGATGCTGCCACTCTCTTCCAAAGCAGAAAGAAAGGCGTGACGCTGGAAGGGCTGACCGGCGGGCACCATGGCGTCCCACTGCTCGGCAGGGAAATCGGCCAGACGGTTCAACGCGGTAATGGGCATGGCAATTCTCTCTGTCTTGATAGCGAATTAAGGTTTTATCGGGTGGCCCTGCGGGTCAATCAGGGCGTCATCAAACTGCATCGACTCGGCAAAGCTAATAAAATTCACAATCGCCGGGGTTCTTTCCCACTGGCGGAACAGCATCACAATGCTCGAGGGGATCTCCGGCGGCTGAATCGACCGGTAAACCACGCCCGGCAAGGAGATCACCCGCGAGAGGCTAGCTGGGATCACGGCGATGCCGACGTTAAATGCCACCTGCGCCAGCACGTCTACCAAGCCACCCGACGGATGTTGCTGGCGAATCGAGAAGCCACCGCGGCGCGCCACTTCGTGCATTCCTGAGGTCTGCTCGGCCATCACGAAGGCTTCTCCCGCCAGCTGCTGGGGCGCAATGGGCTCGGCAGCGTCCGCCAGCGGGTGAGAGGCGGGCAGCGCGAGGCAGAAATTATCTCGCTGGAGGGCGCGCATTTGCAGGCCGTCCGGCAGCGGCGTTGGGCCACGGACCAGCGCCACGTCCAGCGAGCCGTCGAGTAAATCCTGCGGCAGCGACACCATTGGCCTCTCGGAGGTCAGCAGCGCGATTTGCGGCCGCTGCTGCTTGTATTCGCACACTAACTGGCCGAGCAAGCCTGACCACAGCGCCGAACCCACGTAGCCCAGCGCCACCTGACCGATTTCACCTCGCGCGGCGCGCAGACCAGTGTCCAGCGTGCGCTGTGCTTGCAGCAAAGTGGCGGCAGCTTCGTGGCGAAATAATTCCCCAGCTTGCGTCAGATGAACAGCGCGTTTTGTGCGCACGAACAGCGGCGTGCCGACCATCTCTTCCAGCTGCTTGATTTGCACCGACAGCGTGGGTGCCGCGATATCCAGATTTTCAGCCGCCGCGGCGAAATGCAGGGTGTCGGCCACCGCCATAAAGTAGCGTAAATGTCTCAGCTCCACGGCATTCCTCCTGATAATTAGTTTTTACCTAATTATTCTAACGATCCTGATGATTGAAGTTAACAGCCTGCGATCGCATCGTATTGCGATAGTTTGAGGAAAATGGAAACAAAAAATGATCAGGCAAATTGCCGTTTTTAGCGATGTTCACGCCAACTTGCCGGCGTTAAAGGCCGTGCTGGAAGACATTGATGGGCGACAAATTACCGAGATTTACTGCCTTGGCGACTTAGTGGATTTCGCCCCTTGGCCGAACGAGGTGATTGAGCTGATTCGCCAGCGCCAAATTCCCACCGTGATGGGCAATCATGATGACCGCGTGGCTTTTGACCGCCCGGTGACGCCAATGGCAAAACATCCGCCGGAGGAGCGCGACGCGCGAGTAGAAGCTATCGCGCTGAGTAAAGCGACGATTAGCGCCGAAAATATGGCTTATCTGCGCGATCTGCCTTTTAAGCGCCGAGTGGTGCTGGGCGAAGGCGACAAGGCAAAAAGCCTGCTGTTGGTGCATGCCAGTGCTAACGCCATTCATGAATATATCTATGAAGATCATAGCCCCAGCGCGCTGGCCGAGATGTGCGCGGCCAATCATGCCGACGGCATGCTAATGGGGCATACGCATTACGCCTACGTTCGGCAACTCGCGACGGAGCAGGGCAAAAGCTTATTGATGGGTAATACCGGGGCCACGGGGAGAATTAAACCGGGGGAGCCTTTGGCAACCTATATGATTTGTACTTGGCAGGAGGGGGATATTTCAGCCGAGATTGTGGCAGTGGAATATAACGTGGTAGAAACCGTTTCAGCCATTATTCATAGCCAAATTCCTGATTTCTACGCAAGGGAGTTAATAAATAACTCCCTCGGTTGAACCTACTGAATTAATAAGTCATCCCGCAGGATGACTTATTAAACGGCGTATTAGGTCGCCGTCGCTTCAGGGTTGTCAGACAGCGAGATAAAGGTCTTGGTCTTGCTGTCGAACGCTTCAATCGAGCCTGACTCGATATCATAAACCCAGCCATGCAGGTTCATTTGGCCTTTGGCTAATGCCAGCGCCACGCAAGGGTGGGTGCGCAGATTCCCCAATTGGGCAATAACGTTTTCATGCACCATGCCGTTAACGCGTGCTTCGGAGGTTTCATGCCCGGCGGAGTCATTAATGGCTTTCGCCGCATCCGCATAGCGCAGCCAGTGGGCTACGGCAGGCATATGGTCGAGGCAAGAGCAGTTCGCCACGGCGGTCATCGCGCCACAGTCTGAGTGACCACAGACCACGATATCGCGAATGCCGAGCGCCATCACGGCGTACTCAACGGTGGCTGATACGCCGCCTGGCTCAGGCCCAAAAGGTGGCACGATGTTACCTGCGTTACGAATAACAAACAGCTCGCCGGGCTCACGCTGGGTGACTAATTCCGGCACTAAACGGCTGTCGGAGCAGGATATAAAAAGGGTCTTAGGGTTTTGATTAGATGCGAGCTTTTTGAAAAGCTTAGAACGCTGTGGGAATGCGTCTTTTTGGAATCTTAAAAAACCTTCAATTACGTCTTTCATCATGAATTCCATATATATTAATTGCAGCGATGTTGCCACGAAAAACAGGGCAGATCAATCAGCGGCGAATATGTGTAAATATATGTCATTCATTGCACGGGGAATGGCCGATTAATATCAGTATTTTCCTGATATTTTACTCTGTTATTATCCATAAGAAGGGTGTGGCTTATTTGGCGAGGAATTAGGGTATGGCTCGCGGCACTTTTCGCGCAGCCATTCCGCCCTTTTTCTGTTGTTATTCCTTTATGAACGCTGAACGACTAGTCTTATGACATAAGAGGTCGTATCCCAATGTGAAGGAGTCTGTATGACAATCGAATATGCCGTCTTCGGTGGTGGGTGTTTCTGGTGTACCGAAGCCGTTTTTAAAGACGTGATTGGTGTCGAATCGGTTGAGAGTGTCTACACCGGTGGCCGCCGACCAAACCCAACTTACGAGCAAGTATGCAGCGGCGCGACGGGTCATGCAGAAGCCATTCGCGTTGGCTTTGACCCAGAGAAATTGAGCTACGGCGATCTGCTGGATATCCATTTCGTGACTCATGATCCGACCCAGTTGAACCGTCAAGGCAACGACGTCGGCACGCAGTATCGCTCGGTTTTATTCCCGGCAGACCAGCACCAGCAGGCCGAAGCCGAGGCCGCAATCCAGCGCGCTCAGGCTGACAACAGCCAGCCGGTGGTCACCACCATCGAGCCGCTGGGTGAAGTCTATGTCGCCGAAGATTACCACCAGAACTACTGGGACGGCGCGGGCCAGCGCAATGGCTACTGCCTGGCGGTGATCCCACCGAAATTGCAAAAGCTGCGTAAGAGCTATGCGGCTAAGGTGAAATCTCTGCAACAGCCGTGATTTTTTTCGCCAAATGGCGAGAAATAGCCGAAATGTGAAATTTATTAGCGCGCCCGTGGGGAAACCGACAGGCGCGTTTTTTCATTGTGAGAAAACATTTCACTCATGTTGTTGGGCAAGGGGACATGTTGTATAAACTTTCTGCTCTACAGAGTTTATAAAATATAAAAATTGAAGATTACTTATCCGAGGAAAATATAACATGAGTGAAAAAGTCGGTGTTCCACAGGCAACTTCCGATTTGCATGACTGGCTGTCCTATATTGATAGTCTCCACTCGCAAGTTATAGATATGAGTCTTAATAGAATTAAAACAGTGGCTAATACTTTAGATGTATTAAAACCTGCGCCATTTATCTTTCTGGTGGGTGGCACCAATGGCAAAGGCACCACCTGCCATACGCTGGAAAAAACGCTGCAACTTTCCGGCTATAAAGTCGGGGTGTTTAGCTCGCCTCACATGATTAATTACACTGAAACCGTGCGTATTCAGGGTAAAGAGCTGGCCGGTAGCGAGCACGTTGCCGCCTTTGTTGCTATTAACCATGCCCGTCAAGACACCACGCTGACCCCTTTTGAATTCAACACATTGGGTGCTTTTTGGCTGATGAAGCAGGCTCAGGTGGATGTGGCCATTATTGAAGTCGGCATGGGCGGGCGCGATGACGCCACCAACATCATTGAGCCAGATATTTCGGTGATAACCAACGTCGCGCTGGACCACGAAGACTGGCTGGGCAAAGACACCGAGGCCATTGGCGAGATCAAAGCCGGTATTTTCCGCGCCGGTAAACCTGCCATCATTGGGCAGGCGAGCGCGCCCGCTTCGCTGCTGGCCTATGCCCAGAAAATTAGCGCAGTGACCCATCAGCGCGATGCCAATTGGCAACTCGACGTAGAAGAAAATAAATGGTCATTCAGCGACGCCGCAGGCGAGTTGACTGACTTAGCCATTCCTAAAATGCCGCTGGAAAACGTGGCGACCGCGATCGCTGCTCTGCGAGCCAGCGGATTAAATTTCACCCCTGCTGCGTTGCAAGAGGTTATTCTTCAAGCCAATTTGCCGGGCCGCTTCCAAATTATTGGTAATAACCCAACCACTATTTTAGATGTCGCGCATAACCCGCACGCGGCGGCTTATTTAGCGGAAAGATTACGCAAATTCCCAATTAAGGGAAATTACCGTTTTGTTATCGGCATGCTTATTAATAAAGATATCAAAGGCACTGTCGACCATTTAAGAACTTTATCTGATAAATGGTATTGCTGCGGAGTTCAGGCCGGGCCGAGAAGCACCAAGCCGGAAGATGTCGCGCAATATTTACCTCAGGCGCAAAAATTCACCGATATTTTGGCGGGCTGGGAAGCCGCGAAACGCGATGTGCAAGAAGGGGATGTGATTGTGGTCTGTGGGTCATTCTTCTCTGTCGCGCCGGTGTTGAATGCGTTGAACTCAGCGTCTGAATAAACAGTCTGCCCGAATAAAAACGCCCGCAGGTTGCGATGCCTGCGGGCGTTTTTGCTTCTAATTACTCAGCAATTTATTGCCAAACGTCATCCGGAACATAGGTCGGGTTGTTACCTGAGCGATGCAATGTCGGCAATAACAGGTTTTGCTCTCCGGGGCGATCCACCACTTCAACCGTCCCCGTGGTCGCGCTTCTGCGGAACAGCAGGTTTGGCAGGCCGGACAGCGTGATGGCTTTCACCTTGCTGCCGTCGGCTTTGGTCACTGGCAGACCGGCGGTGATATACAGACCGGCTTCCACCGCGCAGTTATCTCCCAGCGAGATGCCCACCCCCGAGTTAGCGCCCAGCAGGCAGTTCGCGCCAATCGACACCACGTGCTTCCCGCCGCCTGAGGTGCTGCCCATAATCGAGGCGCCGCCGCCGATGTGCGAGCCGCCCTGAATGGTGGCGCCAAGGCTGATGCGCCCTTCGACCATGCAAGGCCCGAGTGTGCCGGAGTTCATGTTGCAGAACCCGGCCGAGGAGACAAAAGTGCCCGGCGCGAGATAAGCCCCGAGCATGATTTTATTGGGATCGAGCAGGTAGACGTCGGTGGCTGGCACATAATCGACCATGCGCGGCAGCCTGAAAACGCTATACACCGTTGGCCTGCCCGCCGTGTTTCTGCTGACTTTCTGCAACTCTTTAAGCTGTTCCGGTAGGCACGGGCCGTGAGAGGTCCAAGCCACGTCGATCAGCAATTCAGTAAAACCGGCGAGGTTGGCCTGCCAAGGCTTAATTTTGCGCTGGCTGAGCAAGTGCAGGCGCAGATACAGGTCATGCAGGTCGCGGGGTGGCTGACGTAAATCAGCAATGGTGGTGTGAATGGCAATGCTTCGCACCCGACGCATAGCATCGTGGTCCGGCGTTGCTAATTGGAATTGTGTTTGTGCTTCACTGGCGGAAAGATAACGTGTTTCTGAAATTTCTGTCACCGACTGCAAGGTTGTTTCGGCAAACCAACTATCCAGTACGACTCCATTCTCGGCAACCGTTGCCAGGCCGTATCCACTGGCCCCTTGAGCAACATAATTGTCTGTCATGTGTTCTTGTTCTTTTGGTAAGGATAACGGAATTCACAAAATGGCAGGTTCGTCACAAAGAGAGAATAGGGTGCGAATAAAGAATTATGTAATCAGATGTGAGACACGGTTTTTTATCAAAAAAGGGAACTGAAAACGATTTTTCGCCACGCTTTCGCCACCACTTTAATGATTTTAACGGCTATAGCCGATAAATTGAGTTTTAACGGCTAGGGGCGGTAAAGTTGATTTTAACGGTTATAGGCGTTAAATTATATTTTAACGGCTTTAGCAGGTAAAAATTCAGTTCAGCCGCTCAGCAAAAGAGGTTCTATGAAAATCACATCGCCGAAGCAGTTAGCTATCTTTCTAAAGGATTTAAGAAGGACGCAAAAGCTTACGCAGGCTGATATCGCAAAGCGCGTAGGGATACGACAAGACACGATTTCGAAATTTGAACACAATCCCGACACGACGCAAATAGAGACCTTTTTCAAAATTATCTCGGCGCTGAATCTGGAATTTCATCTCGAGCAGCGTGATGAAATAAGAAAATCCGGCGAATGGAAGGAAGAGTGGTGATGAACAGTTTGTCCGTCTACATGAATGGATACCTTATTGGTACGCTGGTTCAAGAGCGTAATGGCGGGCACACGTTCACATACCACGCCACTTGGCTTGCTACTGCCGATGCGCGTCCGGTTTCACTCTCAATGCCGCTACGTCAGGAGAAATACGAAGGGTCTGAGGTGTTTAATTTCTTCGATAACCTTCTGCCGGATAATCGCAATATCCGAGAGAGGGTTGCGGCAAAATTTCAGGCCAAATCTTTGCAACCGTTCGACCTGTTGTATGAAATTGGTCGGGATTGTGTCGGCGCTTTGATGTTACTGCCTGCGGGTGAAGGGATGCCGGACATCCGAGTGATCAGCGGGCAAGCACTGAATGGGCGCGAGTTAACCGATGTATTAAGCAGCTATCAATCGGCGGCGGCCACGGGCGAACATGTAGAAAGCGAGTTTCGTATTTCTATCGCCGGTGCTCAGGAAAAAACTGCGCTGTTGAAATACAACGACCATTGGCAACTACCACTCGGCGTTACGCCAACCACGCATATTTTCAAGTTACCTATTGGTACGATACAAAGTCATTCCCATACGCTGGACCTGACGGACAGTGTCGAGAACGAATGGTTGTGCATGCGCCTTGCGCAAGCTTATGGTCTTAATGCTGCTCACTGCGATATCGTAAAAACAGGGGATATTAAGGCACTGGCCGTGGAGCGTTTTGATCGCCGATTAGCCCGCGATGGTTCATGGATAGTTCGATTGCCACAGGAGGACTTCTGCCAAATTCAGGGCATGTCTTCTGCGTTGAAATATGAAAGTGACGGCGGCCCGGACATTGCCAATATTATGCAAATCCTATTGGGTTCTGACGAAGCCGAGCAGGATCGCGAACACTTTATGAAAAGCCAAGTGTTGTTTTGGCTATTGGCGGCAACAGACGGCCATGCGAAAAACTTCTCCATTTTCATTCAGCCCGGCGGCGGATATCGCCTGACTCCACTGTATGACATTCTCTCCTGCTACCCGATGACTGGCGGGCGAGGATTGGCGAAACAAGATATCAAACTTGCCATGAGCCTCTCTTCGACCAAAAAGGGTAAGAAGTATCATTGGCAGCAGATCTTCCCGAGGCATTTTCTGGCGACCGCGAAGAAATGTGGTTTTGACGAAGACAAGATGCAGGCCATATTGACGGAATTCTTTGAAAAGACCCCTGCCGTTTTGCAGCAGGTGCGTGCAGAGCTGCCAGCTGATTTCCCAGAAAAAATCAGCCGCGCTATCTTGGGTGGAATTGAGAGTCTTTATGGAAGACTTAATACACAGTAAGTCGGGGTCTAAGAGAAATATAGCAGCGAGCAAATAATAATCCCCAACACATCGGGGATTATTATTTATGACACCTATTTCACCGCAATATAAATACTAATGCTTTTTTCACCCGAGTAATATTCAAAGTCAGTCGTATAAGCCCGCTGATATTGAGTTTCTTCGCTCTGGAAATAACGCCAGACTTCGCCCCATAAATCGATACAGGCTTGCGGCAATTCACCTTCGGCCGAGAAGACCAGATAATTACCCGCTTGAATCTCTACGGCTTCCAACCCGGCGACGTCTTGTGTGGAAAGGGTATTCGCTGCGGCATAGACATCAAAGCTGCCGTTGAAATCCGACTCATACCCCGAGTAAACCCCATAAACTTTCGATGTGGGTTGCAAGCGAGGTGCGGCTTGTGCAAAAAATCGCTGCCAAAGCGAGCCAATTTTTGCGGTTTCAGCTGCCATCTCATCCTGATTTTTAGTCCGCGTCTTAAAACCAAATAAAGTAAATTTTTCAATATGTTGGGTCTGCATATTCATTCCTTTATTGCACAGAGATAAAGTTAAACCAAAAGCAGATGATGACTTTTAAAATTATGGAAAGGAAGTGGAGGTAGATCCTTGTGGTCCACGACCTACAGCCGTCGCAGACTTATCTCATTCTCTCACTCTGCCTTAATAATAATATAGATGCTTCTTGCTGTGTTTTGCCCGCCCTGTCGGCGGGCTTTTTTATGGTGACTTTTATGACGAAGATTATTTCAAATAATAGGTAATTAACTAATAAATTGATATCCATTTATGTAAAAAATCTATGTATTCAAAAGGCTTTGAATGTTAGTGACTCTGTATTAAAAAGAGGACTCAGTAGCTCGATTTTTATAAGAAATTGGACTCTTGCTAAAATGATATTTCTTGGGGAATATTATGCAGGTTACAGGAATAGAATATGCAATACGCTCAGGTTTTTAGAAAAACTGCCAGTCGGGTAGTCTTGGTAATGGCCTTGCTGGTCGGAGGCTATTACTTTAGTCATGCTGCGATTAAGTCTTTTTTTAATAATGACGATGTGGTTATTACTCGTCAGGTAACTATCTCAAAGCTAGTGAATCTTTATATTGCTGAAACGAGTGCCGGTGCGACCACGCCAATGGTCTACTACTTCTATCTGATCGGCGCGGACGCAGATGAAAAAAGGCTTATTGCTGAAGATACCGATCGTCAAAAGTCTTTTTTATCAACCTCAGATAGAAATGTGGTTGTGGAGATAATCAATGCTGATCTCTTTTTAAAGGTTTCTGGTGATATATATCAGTTTGATAATCGCGGCATGTTTAAATATAAAGATAACCTATATGGCGTGAGAGTTTTCCTCGAATCCAGACCAAAATGAGCTGTTATAAATACTCTCCAAACAAAAAAGCCGCAGATATTACTCTGCGGCTTTTTATTTAATTCCAGAATAAGGAATTAACGCATGGTCACGAACTCTTCTGCGCCCGTTGGGTGAATGGCGACAGTGTTGTCGAAGTCTTTCTTGGTTGCGCCCATTTTGATGGCAACCGCGAAGCCTTGCAGCATTTCATCCATGCCATAACCGATGCCGTGCAGGCCAACGATTTTCTCTTCTTTACCCACGCAGACCAGCTTCATACGACACGGCTGGCGGTGCTGGGTAACAGCGGTGTACATCGCGGTGAAAGCAGATTTGTACACTTTCACGTTGTCCGCGCCGAATTTCTCGATGGCTTCCGGCTCGGTCAGGCCCACGGTGCCGATGGCAGGGTGGCTGAAGACCACGGTCGCGATGTTGCTGTAATCCAGATGCTCTTCCCGCTTGTTGTTGAACAGGCGTTCGGACAGACGACGGCCCGCCGCAACGGCAACCGGAGTCAGCTCAACGGCGCCGGTGTTATCGCCCACCGCGTAAATGCCTTTAACGCTGGTGTTCTGGAACTTATCGACGACGATGTAGCCTTTATCGTTGGTTTTCACGCCAGTGGCTTTCAGGTTGAAGTTGTCAGTCTCTGGCTCACGGCCAATCGCCCAAACCAGGCTGTCGACTTCAAACTCTTTGCCGTTTTCCAGTTTCAGGGTCAGGCTGCCGTCGGCATTTTTGACCACTTCTTTTGGAATCGACTCAGTATGCAGCGCCGGGCCTTCGGTGTTCATCACTTCAACCAGCGTTTCAACGATCAATGGATCGAAAGTACGCAGCGGCGCGTGTTTACGCACGAACAGGTGAGTTTCGGCACCCAGCGCGTTCATCACGCCAGCAAGCTCAACCGCGATATAGCCTGCGCCGATAACCGCAACGCGTTTTGGCATTTCGGTCAGGTCGAAGAAGCCGTCGGAGTCGATACCGTATTCCGCACCCGGAATGTTCGGGTGGCTAGGGCGGCCGCCGGTGGCGATCAGGATGTGATCGGCAGTGATCTTCTCGCCGTTAACTTCAACCGTGTGATCGTCGATGAAGCGAGCAAAGCCGCGGATCACGTCCACTTTGTTTTTACCCAGCACGTTGTCGTACGAGGTGTGGATACGGTCGATGTAGGCCGTACGGTTAGCGACCAGAGTCTTCCAGTTGAAGCTGTTGACCGTGGTATCGAAGCCATAATCTGGGCCGTAGTTACGGATTGCTTCGGCAATTTGCGCCGCGTGCCACATGACTTTCTTCGGAACGCAACCTACGTTGACACAGGTGCCGCCAAGCTCTTTTGCTTCGATCAGCGCACATTTTTGCCCATACATGGCGGCACGGTTAATTGATGCGATACCGCCGCTGCCGCCGCCAATTGCCAGATAGTCATAATGTTTAGTCATCGGTTAGTCCGTTAGAGAAAGTGAATGGGCCTCAATGGGCGTCATGAATCTTAAAAAATTGCCTAAGAGTTTAACGTGAGAATTCGCTTTGTCGCAAAGGTTGCATCAATGATTGTAATAGGTGTGGAAGGTTTTGATTGCCAGAGCCTTGGAGGAGGCGGCTCTGGCGAGGGTAGAGTGATGCTGGCAGAACTTACTCTGGAACCACCCATTTTACCAACTGGTGGCCCGTGCCTGATGGCACCAGCGTTTCCAGCAGCCACGGCAGCACGTTGTTCATCTGCTGTTCCAGCTTCCACGGCGGGTTAATCACAATCATGCCCGAAGCCGTCATGCCGCGCTGGTCGCTGTCCGGGCGCACGCCCAGCTCAATTTGCAGAATGCGGCGAATGCCGGTGGCTTCCAGGTCGCGCAGCATCTTTTTGATTTGCTGGCGCATGACGACCGGATACCACAGTGCGTAGGTGCCGGTCGCGAAGCGTTTATACCCTTCCTGAATGCCTTTCACCACGTCCTGATAATCCGTTTTCAGCTCGTAAGGTGGATCCATCAAAATCAAACCACGGCGTGACTGCGGCGGCAGTTGGGCCTTCAGCTGCTGGTAGCCGTCTTCGCGCACAACGCGGGCGCGGTTGTCTTTCTGGAACTCACTGCGCAGCAGCGGGAAGTCGCTCGGGTGCAGTTCGGTCAGGTGCAGTTTGTCATCTTCACGCAGCAACTGGCGGGCAATCAGCGGCGAGCCAGGGTAGTAGCGCAGACTCTCGTTGCGGTTGAAATGCTTGATGGCCGACATATAGGCCGCCAGTTCCGCAGGCTGATCTTCGCGCTGCCAAATACGCGCGATACCTTCCAAATATTCGCCGGTACGCTCGGCGTGTTCGCCGCTCAGCAGGTAGCGACCAGCACCCGCGTGGGTGTCGAGATACAGGAAAGGTTTCTCTTTTTCTTTCAGAGATTCGATGATCAGGCTCTGAACAGTGTGTTTCAGGACGTCGGCGTGGTTGCCAGCGTGAAAACTGTGGCGGTAACTCAGCATAGGTTTTACGTTTCCGAATAATGAATGTAGACAGTAAAATCAGTGGGTTACCGAAAGTTTATACTGTACTGGGAAAATGAAGAAGGCGGCCAGCTGTCGCGGCGCGCCTTGAATGGGGGTTAGTATAAACTGTCTGGCGGGGAAATTGGCAAAAGCCTTGCCTGGTCGCCAGAAGCTTGAGCGGATTAGGACGCGTTCGGGCAGGTATCGGACACGCCGTTTAGGTTTTCCTGCTCGATTTTAAAGGTCACTTTAGGCGTTGCGGCGGACTTATCTAAGGTCACGATAAAGATGCTGTCGAAATCCTTGCCCGGCCATTCTGGCACTACGCTTGGGTCGCCGCCGTTCTCTTTGACGATATTTTTCACGATTTTATCGAGGTTTTTGTGCTCCCAAGAGACAAAAATCTTCGCGTCTTTGTACTTATCGTCCTGCAACTCTTTGGTTACGCCATCAACGTCATCGGCGTGGAACTGAATATTGATTGGCTGGTTGAGGCGCACGGCGGTCGGCATGATGGTGGAAAGCGGGCGCAGCGAGTTACCAAGCTTCTGCTCTTTCGGGCCAGCGGCAAAAATATGGTCAGGATTGCCATAGCGTGGCAGTAAGACGCCCGGCAGCGCCAGTGCGCGGTTCAGCCCTTTGCAGGTTAACTGGCCGCTGCTGCTGGTAGGCTTTTCGCCGTGACGGACAAAAATCAGCGTTTCTTGCGCGCTAGCCATCTGGCTGGTCAGCGCCACTGAGAGCAGGCCACAGGCCAGTAAACTTAACTTCATCGCTTTCATCATTTTTATCCTTTGCTCTGTTTTTGTTGGTTGTGAGCACATCCTAACCCGCGCCCAAAGGCCGCGTGAACGCCGGTCGGCTAAATTTTCGTTACCGGTTGAAACAGCCAACATCGCGTCCAACCATTGATTTTCGCCGAAACTGGCCTCATGTTAGAAATTACGCCATTTTTATTGCAATTCGAATTTATGACTGACGCGCGAAGACGCCGAGCACCGCGCCGCGCATCAGACCCAAGGCGGCAAGCGCATGACGCTGCCGCCCTTAGCGACACAAAAAGGACTGGCCCCTATGACTGAACAGCAAAATCTGTCGAACAACCCGCTTCTGAAACCTTTTGTCCTGCCGCCGTTTTCTGCGATCCGTCCTGAACACATTGTCCCTGCTATCGAATCCGTGATCGAAGATTACCGCCAGACGGTCGAAGAGGTTGTGGCGCAATCCGGGCCTTTTAGCTGGGAAAATCTCTGCCAGCCGCTGGCAGAAAGCGATGACCGCTTTAGCCGCATTTGGTCGCCGGTCGGCCATCTTAACGCGGTAAAAAACAGCCCAGAGCTGCGCGAAGCCTATGAGCAATGTCTGCCGCTGATTTCTGAATTCAGCACCTGGATGGGGCAGCACGCGGGGCTATATCAGGCTTACCGCGAGCTGAAAGAGGGCGCGAACTTCGACAAACTGACGCTGGCGCAGAAAAAATCGGTCGATAACGCGCTGCGTGATTTCGAGCTGTCTGGTATCGGGTTATCCCCAGAGAAGCAAAAACGCTACGGCGAAATCTCGGCACGCCTGTCCGAGCTGGGTTCGACCTACAGCAATAATGTGCTCGACGCCACCATGGGCTGGAGCAAGTTGATCACCGATGTGAATGATTTGAAAGGCTTGCCGGAGAGCGCGCTGGCCGCCGCCAAAGCGCTGGCAGAGTCGAAAGAGCAAGAAGGCTGGCTGCTGACGCTGGATATTCCAAGCTACCTGCCGGTGATGACCTATGCGGAAAACCGCGAGCTGCGCGAAGAGATGTATCGCGCCTTCCTGACCCGCGCCTCGGATCAAGGCCCGAACGCCGGTAAGTGGGACAACAGCCAAGTGATGGCCGATGAGCTGGCGCTGCGCCACGAACTGGCCGAGCTGCTGGGCTTTAAATCCTTTGCCGACCAGTCTCTGGCCACCAAAATGGCCGAAAGCCCGTCTCAGGTGATCGACTTCCTTAATGGTCTGGCGAAACGCGCCCGTCCGCAGGCCGAGCAAGAGTTGGCCCAGCTTCGCGCCTTCGCCAAACAGCATTACGGCGTGGATGAGATGGAAGCCTGGGACCTGCCGTTCTACGGTGAAAAACAGAAACAGCATCTGTTCTCTATCAATGACGAACAGCTGCGCCCGTACTTCCCTGAGCAGCGCGCGCTGGAAGGCTTGTTCGAGGTGGTGAAACGCATTTATGGCATCACCGCCAAAGAGCGCAAAGATGTGGACACGTGGCATAAAGACGTGCGTTTCTTCGACCTGTTTGACGACAGCGGCGAGCTGCGCGGCAGCTTCTACCTCGACCTCTATGCCCGCGAACACAAACGCGGCGGCGCGTGGATGAACGACTGCGCGGGCAGCCTGCGCAAAGCCAATGGCGAAGTGCAGAAGCCGGTGGCCTACCTGACCTGTAACTTCAACCGCCCGGTGGGTAACGGCCCGGCGCTGTTTACCCACAACGAAGTCACCACGCTGTTCCATGAGTTCGGCCACGGCCTGCACCATATGCTGACCAAAATCGACGTCTCGGGCGTTGCGGGTATCAGCGGGGTGCCGTGGGACGCCGTCGAGCTGCCAAGCCAGTTTATGGAAAACTGGTGCTGGGAGCCGGAAGCGCTGGCGTTTATCTCCGGCCATTTCGAAACTGGCGAGCCATTGCCGACCGACATGCTGGATAAAATGTTGGCAGCCAAGAACTATCAGGCGGCGCTGTTTATCCTGCGTCAGTTGGAGTTCGGCCTGTTCGACTTCCGCATGCACGCCGAGTATGACCCAGCCAAGGGCGCGCAGATCCTGCAAACCCTCGCGGAAATCAAAAAGCAGGTGGCGGTTGTGCCTTCACCAAGCTGGGGCCGCTTCCCACATGCTTTCAGCCACATTTTTGCAGGTGGCTACGCGGCGGGTTACTACAGCTATCTGTGGGCCGAAGTGCTGTCTGCCGATGCTTACTCGCGCTTCGAAGAAGAGGGGATTTTCAACCGCCAAACCGGCCAATCCTTCCTCGACAACATTCTGTCGCGCGGCGGTTCTGAAGAGCCGATGGAGCTGTTCAAACGCTTCCGTGGGCGCGAGCCTCAGCTAGATGCTATGCTGCGCCATTATGGTATTAAGGAAAGCGTCACCTCGTGAGTGTCTGTTTAATATGTGAAGAAGGCGCCTCTCAGGGCGCCTTATCTATTCTGGCCGAGCGCTGGAATCTGACCTCTGACCCGGACGCCAATATGGCGCTGGTGCTGACCCCTGAGCGTCTTGAACTGCGCAAGCTGGACGAGCCAAAGCTGGGGGCGATTTTCGTCGATTTCGTCGGCGGCACCATGGCCCATCGCCGCAAGTTCGGTGGTGGGCGGGGCGAAGCCGTGGCGAAAGCCGTCGGCGTCAAAGGCAGCTATTTGCCGAACGTGGTGGATGCCACCGCGGGCCTTGGGCGCGACGCGTTTGTTCTGGCATCGCTGGGCTGCCACGTGCGCATGCTGGAGCGTAACCCGGTGGTCGCGGCGCTGCTCGACGATGGTCTGGAAAGAGGCTATCGCGATGCTGAAATCGGCCCGTGGCTGCGCGAGCGCATGACGCTGCTGCACGCCTCAAGCCTGACCGCTTTGTCGGAGCTAACGCCGAAGCCGGAAGTGGTTTACCTCGACCCGATGTATCCGCATAAGCAGAAAAGCGCGCTGGTGAAGAAAGAGATGCGGGTGTTTCAGGGGCTGGTGGGGCCGGACGAAGATGCCGATGGCCTGCTGGAACCTGCGCGTCGCTTAGCGACCAAGCGCATTGTGGTGAAACGCCCGGACTACGCACCGCCGATGGCCGACATCGCCGCGCAGGCCGCGGTGGTCACCAAGAGCCATCGATTTGATATTTATACCCCGCTTTAAGCCTTCACTGCTTACCGCTGCACCATAGAAAAAGGAGATGCCATGCATCTCCTTTTCTTTTACTTAGAAACTATCGCCGGGGCTGAGAAAGCTTAGTCAGCGGCGGTCTCTTCTTCGTCACGCAGTGGGACGATCAGCATGTCGATGTGAACGGTGTTGATAAGCTGGCGCGCAGAGGACATCAGCTTGCTCCAGAAGTCCTGATGATGGCCGCACAGCACCAAATCGACGTCGTATTTCTTAATGGCATCAACCAGCACCTGAGCCAAATCGCCGCTGCCGCTCAGGGTTTCTGAAATCGGATAGCCCGCGTTGTGGGACAGTTCGTTCAGCGCGTGGTGGGTCTCTTCAGAAATGCGTTTCTGCATATCACCCAAATTCACGTCAATCAGGCCGGTGTACAGATCGGAGTAATTTACGTCTACATGAATCAGTGACACTTTGGCGTTATAAGGGCGCGCCATAGAAACCGCTTTCTCTACCAGTACTTTGCTTTCAGGGGAAAGATCAACCGCAATGAGTATGTGTTTGTAAGACATGAGAAAACTCCTTCCATAAGTCAGTTAGTAGCCATTTCAGCATCATGCGAGTTCCATGTCTTAAGTATAGCGCTAAAACGGACAGATAAATCAAGCGCATCGCCCGCGTTTCTAGCAAGAGATAAATACTTCCCCCCTTTTTTATTTCGTTTCCTACACTGAATATTAGGGGGCCGACGCGTTATGCCTGCGCCCCCGAGTTTCTGCAATAGTTTGGAGGGCGGGCGAGATATTGCCCTGGGGGTGTGATGCCAAAAAGGTTCGGCGGGGTCGCTAAGCGTCATCAGGAAGGACAGCCCGTTTTGTTGATTGCTGTCCGCGTGATGAACCCGTCTTGAGGGGGAATTATGATCAGTCCCGTTGCGCTGTTTTGGGCTTTATGTTTTGTCTTCGTCGTGAATATGCTGCGCTATTACTCTTCTTTGCGGGCGCTATTGGTGGTGCTGCGTGACTGCGATCCGCTGCTCTATCAGTATGTCGATGGGCGGGGTTTCTTCACCACTCACGGGCAGCCGAGTAAGCAAATTAGACTGGTGAGCTACATCTATGCTCAGCGCTATACCGATCATCACGACCCTGAGTTTATTCGCCGTTGTGAGCGAGTGCGCGGCCAGTTTATGTTAACCACGGCGTTGTGCGGGTTAATCCTCGTCAGCATGTTAGCGATGCTCATTTGGTTCTAATCTCAAGGTTTTACTGTTTAGCTATGGGAGGGATTTTGCTTTTTCAGCCAACAAAAAAGGCGACTTGCTATTAACAAGTCGCCTTTTGCATTTTTAACCTAACTCAGTCCAACCTAACTCATCAACTTAGATAAGTTTCAGCGCGATCCAGTACAGGCCACCTGAAAGCACAATCGACACCGGCAGGGTTAAGATCCATGCCATGGCGATGCTTTTCACGGTTTTGCTCTGCACGCCGCCGCCGTCAACCAGCATAGTACCGGCAACGGCTGAAGAGAGAACGTGGGTGGTTGATACCGGCATACCGGTATAACTTGCCACGCCAATCGACAGTGCCGCGGTTAGCTGGGCTGACAGGCCCTGTGCGTAGGTCATGCCTTTCTTGCCAATCTTCTCACCGATGGTGGTCGCAACGCGCTTCCAGCCAATCATCGTACCCAGCGCTAAGGCCAGTGCGACGGCGATAATGATCCACAGCGGCGCGTACTCGACGGTTTGCAGAAGGTCGCCCTTCAGGTTGCCGAGGAAGCGTTTGTCGGCTGAAGAGGTTTCATCCAACTTCGCGGCTTTATCTGCGGTGTCGGCAACACACATCAGCAGGCGGCGCATGTGGCTGCGCTGCTCTGGCGACAGGTCGCTGTAAGATTGCAGATTCGCCAGCAGAGACTGCGCGCGATCGATAGCGTCCAGCGCGTGTGAGCTGTCGCAGTGGAACACTTTCTCTTTCTGCGTATCTGCGGCATCTGCCGCCGCTTCGTCCGGTGTTGGCACCAGCGGAGTCAGCGCCACCACGTGCGGCAGGGCATCACTGTGTTGCTGATAATATTGCTGCAAGTGCGTCACTGCGTCACGGGTACGCGCGATGTCGTAACCGGTGGCATTCATGTTCAGCACGAAGCCCGCAGGTGCAACACCAATCAGCACCAGCATAATCAGACCAATGCCTTTCTGACCGTCGTTCGCGCCGTGTGAGAAGCTCACGCCGATAGCGGAGAGGATCAGGCCGATACGAGTCCAGAATGGCGGCTTCTTCTTGCCGTCTTTCTTTTCACGCTCAGCTGGCGTCAGGTGAATACGCGCGTGTTTCTTGGTGCCGCTCCAGTAGCGACGCAAAATGAAGATCATCGCCCCCGCCATAATCATTCCCACCAGCGGTGAGACAATCAGCGAAGCGAAAATACCAATCATTTTTGGAATGTTTAACGCATCGACCACGGAGCTGTGAGTCACTAACGCGTTAGTCAATCCGACGCCGATGATGGCACCAATCAGGGTATGGGAGCTGGAGGCCGGGAGGCCAAAATACCAAGTGCCGAGGTTCCAAATGATGGCGGCAAGCAGCATGGAGAACACCATGGCCAGACCGTGGGTGGAACCGACATTCAGTAGCAGGTCAGTCGGCAAGAGGTGAACGATGGCATAAGCCACACTCAATCCGCCGAGAATAACGCCTAAGAAGTTAAATACCCCAGCCATAACGACCGCAAGTTGCGAGCGCATTGCACGGGTATAGATGACAGTAGCTACTGCGTTAGCCGTATCATGGAAGCCGTTGATGGCTTCGTAGAACAGCACAAACAGTAACGCGAGGATCAACAACGAACCGGTATGGATGTCTAACCCGGCAAATAAATGCAGCATAATTGTTACGCCAGTTTGTGGTCATGAACGCCGCGCATTATCTGCGAGAACGGGGCGACGGTAAAAGGAAAATATGACATTTTTTTGACTAAAAGCAGGTTGGTTTTGCAGCTTGTTCGAAGTAACTCTTTCCAAATCAAAAAGTTACTCTCCCGTCTTTCATGACACATTTCGTTACCAGCGCCATCTATTTACTTTCCCGGCTGGTATCAGCTCCTTCCGCACCTTACAATCGCCGCCCGTGACAGGTTTCTGGCGACTATTTAGCCTGCTTTTCTGTCAAAAAAAGTACAGCAATCAGTACAACTTTAAACGTAGTTGAAGATAAGAAAAAAGTGAGGCCGATGTGGAACAGGTTGATGTAGTCGTGGTTGGCGCAGGTGCTGCGGGCATGTTTTGTGCCGCGCTGGCAGGTCAGGGTGGCCGCCGCGTTGTGCTGCTCGACAACGGCAAAAAAGCTGGCCGTAAAATCCTGATGTCGGGCGGCGGTCGCTGTAACTTCACCAACCTGTATGCCGAACCGGCGGCTTACCTTTCCAACAACCCGCATTTCTGCAAATCGGCGCTCGCCCGCTACACCCAGTGGGATTTCATCGACATGGTGAACCGCCACGGCATCGCATGGCATGAGAAAACCCTCGGCCAACTGTTCTGTGACGATTCGGCGCAGCAAATTGTCGCCATGCTGGAGAGCGAATGCGCCAAAGGTAAGGTGGAAATCCGCCTGCGCAGCGAAATCACCGCGGTAACCAAAACCGAAAGCGGCTTTGAAATCAATGTGAATGGCTCAACTGTGAGTACTCACTCACTTGTGGTGGCGAGTGGCGGATTATCCATGCCCGGCCTCGGCGCATCGCCGTGGGGATATCGTTTGGCGGAGCAGTTTGGCCTGAAAGTGCTGCCAACGCGCGCCGGATTGGTGCCTTTTACCCTGCATAAGCCGCTTCTGGATCACCTTCAGACCCTGTCCGGCGTTTCGGTGCCGTCAGTGCTGACTGCCGAAGACGGCACGGTGTTTCGCGAAAGCATTTTATTTACCCATCGCGGCCTGTCCGGCCCTGCAGTTTTGCAGCTTTCCAGCTACTGGCAGCCCGGCGAGTTTGTGAGCGTTAACTTACTTCCTGACCTAGATTTAGCGGGCTTTTTGAACGAACAGCGCCAGCAGCATCCTAACCAAAGCCTGAAAAATACGCTGGCGATGCAGCTGCCGAAGCGTCTGGTTGAGTGTCTGCAAATCCTTGGCCAAATTCCCGATGTCACCCTCAAGCAGCTCAACGTGCCGCAGCAGGCAGAATTAGTCGAACATCTACAAAACTGGCGCGTCCAGCCGAACGGCACCGAAGGCTATCGCACGGCGGAAGTCACCCTCGGCGGCGTCGACACCAAAGAGCTGTCATCCAAAACCATGGGCGCCACCAAGGTGCCCGGCCTGTACTTTATCGGCGAAGTGGTCGACGTCACCGGCTGGCTCGGCGGCTACAACTTCCAGTGGGCCTGGAGCTCGGCGTGGGCCTGCGCGCAGGAGCTGGTGCGTGTTTTGGAATAATAAAATTTGTACACTAATTACACTCTCTTCTATAAGCATTGATGAAGTGGTCTACGGTGGTTAAATAGCGAAAATTAGAAGCGTTGGAGTATTTTCAGCGTTTTTTGAAGAACAAATATGGGATTGGTCGAGGTTCTGATTATTATCCTTGGCTGCGAGTTGAGGAGGCTGATTCGCAATAGCGTTGCGTTAAAATTTAAGGTATTAAGACAAATCGTGAGCGTCATGGCTTATAAGGTCATGAGAGCTGTTTTTGTTGTATTGTTGAATTCTCCGACTCTTTCACTGTAATGTTGAAGTCTTTTTGGAAAACATCAATAATAAACATTAGTAGCATATTATTTATTCCCTCAAGCCCCATCTTCTTTAGTGCGCTTATTTTATGTGAACTGATGGTTTTCTCGGAGATATTAAATTTCTTCGATATTTGCTCTGAATTCATTCCTGACGAGAACGCGTAAAGAACTGAAAACTGACTTTGTGTGAGTTCAGTCTGAAGATTATTTTTTCTAATTTTTCCTATAAAATTCAATACACTACCTGATGAGCGTTTTGTGCAAATAATCCGTTTAGGTAAGTGGATCATTTTAAAGTCTGATCTGACATTAAGAAATACGAATACCTCCAGTTTTAATTGAGTGACTTCCTTTAACACCGCTTTCGTCAAGCTCAGATCGCTCATTGCCAGGAAAAGGATGTCCTGCGGTGAATAAGTGAAGCTTCCAATATCCCCCGCATCAATGCGGGTTACAACGCAGTTTCTTAATTGCGGCAAACTCACAATGCCCAGCGCAAAATAGCTGTCATCTGTCAGTAAATAGACCATGTTAATTATCTGCCTAGGGTGTAAATAGCAAGTAGGTAAAAGAAGCATAAAGGGATATTTAGCCAGGCATGAAAGCGTTCTGCTGTTATGCACTGGCTAAATATATTGGGTTACGGACACATATTAGAAGGTGACTTTCACGCCTATGTTGCCGCTATACCCTTCCTGTGTGCCATCAAAAGCTCGTATGTAACGAGTATCCAGATAGAGTGCCGAATCGTCACTCAGGGATGCACTTACGCCAGCACCGGCCTGCCACTGACTGGAACTGAAATCAGCGTCGACCGGCAGACTGGCAACTGAAACAGTCATTGAACTACCCATATCGCTTATGGCATCCAAGGTGGCATAAGGGGTCCACAAAGTGTTTTCACGGTAGATTCGTAAACCGGTTCTAACTTGGGCATGCGTTGCCGATGTTCCTGATACCTGACTGATGGCATCGCTGAATCCATCAAGATTCAGATACTGAAGTTTCATCTGTAGCTGAGGTTCGATTTTCCAGTCCGCATACACTGCCAAAGGTTTACCCCCTTCGGCGGATGCCGCAATGCCGAAGCCGTGCTGGGTAGCATCGACCAAACTCTGGTAATTAGTGTGGTACCACGTCGCCTGACTTACGATGTCTACATAGCTGCCATCGCGATTTTCCTGTGTGTAGTAGCCACCAAGGCTATATGCCATGGTATCTATTGAACCGGTATTGACGGACAACGCTGGGTTCGCTGCTCGTACAGCGTCACGGGCATCCGTTTTCATGTTGCCAATGGTGACTAACCAACCAGCTCGATGGTCTCTTTCATGGGCTGCGTTTTCCCACAAATCCGCGCCAAACTGAGCAAACCAGGTATCGGTATCGTAACTGAACCTGCCTGCATCGGTGTTCAGATGCTGTGTGCTAATACGCCCCCACGTGCCATTTTTATGATTTACATTGCCGCCGGTACGCTGGTGATACGTGCCAAGTGCATCAAAGGCATAACGCTGAATCAGCCACGGAGCTGCGGCATAGCCCGGCACTTCGGCACGCCACGAGGTGTCCGCATCCGCATTTGAAGGGGATGGAGCAGGTGAGGGATCAATAACCGGGTCTGGCTCAGGAGTGGGATCCGATTCTGCCGCAGAGTCGGGGTCGGTCATTGGATCAGATTCAGGGCTAGGTTCAGGGTTAGGTTCAGGGTTAGGTTCAGGGTTAGGTGCCAGATAGGATGAACGCAGATACCAGTTATTGCTGTCCTGTGCTCCGCCCTGTTGCAGCTGATATTCATAGGCACCAGCGGCGACCCGGTTTGTCAGACTGAAACTCCCCTGTAAAGTCCCGTCTATATTCACGACTTCTATACCGTCCGCAATCGTCAGCGCACCGGTTCCGCCGATATTGTTGACCGTCAGAAGATGGTCACCACTGACATTACCTTTGACATCAATCTTATCCGTCGGAGAATTATCATCGCCAAGCTGGGTGTTAATATTGAAATGACCGCCGCCGGATAGATTGTTATTGATAGTGAGCGTGGAAAAACCATTATTTTGCGGACGAAAATTCACGGTGCCTTGGTTATTCAATGTAGATATGGAGGAGCTAGCGGTCATATCCCATAGGCTGGTGCTATCCAGTTCTATATTGTTGCCCTTCGCAGTGGCACCGGTCCAGATCGACGTGTTGGTTAACATGACGTCAACCGCTGATGCTCCGCCGTCTGTCAGAATGTCACCGGTCAGTTTCGAACCACCGTCGGCATTCAATTTAACTGTAGAATCCCACATCTCTGTACCGTCCATCCGACTGTGTACGGTCGCCAGTTGACCGTTGCCGCCGCTTAATGCTGCACCTTCCGTCAGGTTAACAACCAGATTGCTACCTGACGCATAAAGCCCCTGATTTTGCACGCTGGAAAGCTGGCTGTTTTTCAGATTAACCGTGGTTTGTGGATTTGTGCCACCAGCGCCCATTGCAGACAAAGCAGCGCTGCCAGCTCCCTTCGCCTCAACCTGAGAGTCACTCAGTGATAAATCACTGCCGCTGTTCACCAGTAGGGCGTGCGAACCGTCGCCGGTGGTGGTAACAGCAATGTCGGTCGCTGTGATATGCGAGCCGGAATGGTTGAGCACGCCGTAGCCCCGCGCTCCGGTCGTTTCCACCGTCCCTTTATTTAGCGTTACAGATCCGCCACCTGCCGCACTAATCGCGCCCGTATCTGAACCTGCCGTGCTTAATGCCATGTTTGAGGCAGTTAATGTACCTTCGGAATAGAGTGCATACGATGAGTCACCGCTGACGGAGATGTTGCTGTCCGCCAGATTCATCATCCCGTGGTTGGAAACGCCGTGTGATGTGTTGCCATTGGTTGTCACCGCAATGCCGTTGGCATCCAGCGTGCTGTTGGTTGAAGAGGTGAAAAGTGCGGTGAAGTTATCTCCGGATGAGGCGTAAACGCCACCGTTCAGGGTGATGTGGCTGTTGTTGTTAGCATTGATAAGTGTGCCGTCAGCGCCGGTTGCTTCAGCGTGGCCATTTGTCAGTGTTACCGTTGCGGTTTTGCTGTCATCCCCCATGGCATACACCACGTTTTGTGGATCAGCACCGTTCTGTTTTAACGTGAGATTATTGATACTGAGGTCGGCACTTGAAACGGACACTCCGCTGGAGCCATTGGTAAGTTCCAACTTAATATCGCTCATTGTGACAGCGGCATGGTCGCTCACGGAAATCCCCGTAGCATTCGCGCCGGTTGCCTGTAAATTCAGACCATTGCCGGTGAGTTCAGAACCGCTGCCGCTGACTGAAATCAGCGTTTTTCCGTCACCTTTCGAGCTGATATCCACATTATTTAGGCCGATACTCCCGGCACTTTTAACCTCAACGGCGGTGGCATTGAGAGTGGTAACGGAGCCACCGGTAAAGTCTATGTAGCCTTCATTTGCAACAGAAAGACCACTGGCATTCACGCCGTTGGTCAAGACAAGGGTATCAGTCAGTGCCGCGAGGCTGTCGGCATCTTCTACGCTGACGGCTATTTTATTGTCTTCATGTGTTTCAATCAGGGCTTCGGAGAGCGTGACCTCGCCGCCTTTGGTGATAAGAACTTGGCCCTGTGCGCGGGCAGTTTCGGTGCAGGTAAATATGCTGCTAAATATTATACTAGAGAGTAATGATTTGCGAAAATAGGGCCGAAATAGCTTAGGGCGAGGTGTTTTGTAGGTTGTCATAATAAAATTCCATTTTCATCAACGGCTAGAGGAACGCACTAATATTCAAGGAGGTGATATTATTGCTCTTACTTATTTAGTACGGTGGTTGTAATATATATGCGATGTATGTGAATTAGCTCATGTATTGGTGCATTGTATAATCTTAGCTGTGGTTGACTGTGTTTTCTTGGTTTCTGCTAGCTAAGGATGTTTTTATATTTGTAAGCGCTTACTCATGATCTTATAGGTAATTAATTGGCATCATTACGTTAACATCTATGGGGATGTTTTCTGTAGTATTTGGTTATGTAGCCGTATCTATAGTTGCGCTTAATTTAAGAGAACTGATCGCGCTATTAATTTTAGTGGTGCAAGTGAGGAGCGGTCATTTGGGAAATGAATAGATGTGTGGATTTTTTGCATCACTTAACATAATTCATAAGTTGTCCCTGAAAACCATTCTCAGGTGTTTCCTGAATTTAAACCTCAGAATCTGAATTAATTGTTGTTTGGGTATAATTAATAACTATGACTGCAACGCCAATATTTTTTTCGACTGCCGTTTCCCCTAACCCCAATTGCGGCCAGTGCCCACCAAGTTGTGTGCTTTCATCAATGCCTGCATCAACTTTAGGCGCAGAAAGAGTGTCTGTTCTAATATTCCTACAATCCACATTGTCATCACTATTCAGTATCGGCGTGCAAGCCCCCATTGTCAGAGTATCTTTAATTGATACATTGGCATTTGGCCCCGCAACTGCATTTGAAGCCGCTGCCATCAGGCAGGCCAACACTGTGACTTTGAAGATATTTGTCATCGTTCTGTTTTCCATGTGAGTGATTTCCTTTTGTGTCTCGTTGTGTTTAATATTAAGAGTATCCATCTAAGACACCCTTATCCTCTTACAGGTATTCAAAGTTAATGGCGGTGTTACCGTCCAGATTTGCCGTCTCGGTAATACCATCGCGTTCTGAACTCAGCGTAGGCGTGGCTTTCAGGTTAAAAGTGAACGCGGTCGCTTCTCCCAGCAGGCTTTTAGAAGGAATAATTACCGACGTGTTCTGGCGAATGGTGGTGTAGAGAAGTGTGGCTTTATTGTCGGTATTTTTGACGTTCATGCTGCCGCCACCTTCAACCTCATGAATTAATAAAGCGGTGGTTTTCGTCACGATGCCGGTGGCATGAGAGATGCCAAGTAAGAAGGGGAATACTGCACTGAAAATAATCAGGGCAAGATTAATTGATTTTACATTCATAACAATAAAAACTCTTTAATAATGCGTCATAGGCATTAATTTATATTTCATCAACAGCGTAATGGCTGAATGATTGGCGATGTTTACTATTTAAATCAAGGTTTATCGTCATACCTATAATGATATGGGGCGACTGTATTACACCAGTTGCTGTTTGATGCTAAGAAGTATCTTATAAAAATACGGCAGCGGGAAGTTGGGGTGATTAACAGAACATATGTAGAGATAACGAATGGCGGGGGTCGGGATACGATATAAAGAAAGTTATTTCTTTTTACCCATTAGATTCATGTGGTTAGATTTGTTAAATGGTTAACAAATGTATCACGAATCATTTCTCGGTATGCTACGCAATTGGGGCCATTTTAAGAATCCTGTATCGTACTGTTTGATATTAAGTAATATTTTCGTTGTTAGTATGACCTCAAGATCGTGATGAGGTTACTTGCGTTATATATAAAAAAGTTGAGATATGGTTAACGTTAACCATTTATCGATGAATGCCTATTGTATGGATTAGATTTATTGAAGCGTTAGGGGAAGTTATTAAAGTTTTAAATCAATAAAAAATCCCCTCCGAAATAAATCCGGAGGGGATTGATGACTTACAGGGTAATTATCAGAACTTCACTTTCAGATTCAGGCTCAGACCTTTATCGGACGCACCGTCTTCCTTCCAGTTATACGCATCCATACCCAGAGACGTGTTCCCCTGGTTATAGCTGACGCCAACCTGAGACAAGCTGTTCATGCCTCCGCCTTGCTCACCGTTATCTACGTTGAAGCGCTGACCCGCTGCACCCTGCAGGGATGCAGAACGCGCGCTTTTGCTGTAGGACAGGTTAGGGCCACCTTCCACACTGGCCGTCGCCGCCCAGCCGTTCTTACCGGCATAAGTCAGCTCCAATCCAGCGATTGCATCAATGGCGGTTTCGCTGCTTGCATCCATTTTCAGGTTGTAGTCGTTGGCACCCGTTTCATTCACGGCACCATCGCGGGTATGGCGCACTTTCGCACCGATAGACGGTTTGAATTTCAACGTCTCGCTCAGGTCATAACCCTTGCTGAACTGGCTTTTCACTTCCATGTATTGCTGTGAGTTATTGGCATTCGCCACTTCATTCACGCTGCCGTACTGGATAGAGCGACTGCTGTTCAGTTGATGGTTGTCATAACGCAGGGCGTTGTCCCAGCTCAGGTTGTTGCCCAGACCCATTTCATGCTCAAGACCAAAGAACTGGCTGTAGCCGCCGGTCAGACCGTTGTCGCCAGCGGATTTCACGCTGCCGTTACCGTCCAAACGTGCAATACCGTACTGCAGTTTTAAGGTCTGGTTTTCAGTCAGACTCAGTTTCTGGCTCAGTGCCATCATGTCGTACTGGGTGTTGTTGCCCAGTTCAGCACGTTTGTCACCTTTAGCCACCACGTTAAAGCCCAAGCCGTTCGCATTGACCACAGCATTGTCTGCCAGCATGGTGAAGCGGTTACTCAGCACTTTCGCGTCGTTAAACGCCGTGGTTGCCTTGCTGCCGGAAATCTGCTTCATGGCGTTAGTGACTTCTTTCTCCGTTTTCAGGTTCAGACTCTGGAACAAGGTATTGTTGGTGTAACCCCTTTCCAGTGCGTCCGCAACGCTGTTTACGCTGGAGTCAGTGACCACATCGGTATACGCTTTTTTGGTCATGGTGACATCAACGTTACCGTTGGCATCGTTTTTCCCTTCCGCGTTCCAGACGACAGTATCAGACTTAATGTTTTCCACCCCCTTGATATCAGAGCCCTCGAAGACGTTGTCGAAGGTCTGAGATTTGGAGTCTGTGCCTGCTGTGAATTTGGTATCAACCTGCACATCGGCTAGATCTGCATTGTTGATAGCCATCTTGCCTGCGCTACCGTTGGCGTTGGTCCCTACGGTGTAACTATTGACGGTATTACGCAGTGGCTGACGAGTCACCACTGCCGGATCGGTAGGCAGGGTATACGTAGCCGTTTTGGTGGTTTCCGGCGTAATACCTTCCTGTTTCACCATTGCGGAACCGGTAACTCCATCGGCAAAGTTCACCGTGCCGGTGTTCACTACGCGACCATTAGCTCCCAACTTGCTGAATGCATACGAGTTGTTGGCGTTCACGTTGATAATGCCATTGTTCTCAATGACCGCATCAGCAGTGGCGTTAGCGTCCAGCTGCATCCCGATTATGCCGGTATCGCTCGTGCCGACTGTTCCCAGGTTGATGGTGCCGTTGTTCACCAGTTGCGCATTTTTAGAACCGTTCATGCCGACAGCGCCGTTGCCACTGATATTCAACGTACCGTCATTGATGCCATAGTAGTTGTTTCCTGTCAGCTTAAACGCACTCTGTTCGGCATTCTTAGCTGCAAAGTTTATGGTGCCACCCGCTTTATTCCAGGCATAGCTACCGGCTGCACCTGCATTGCCCTGAGATTGCACGATCGAACCTGTATAACCATTGGATGTGTTAACGTTACCGGAGTTAATGAAATCGGTGGTTCCCCCCCAAAGGTTGATGCCACCGTTATGACTGGATGCCGTCATGGTGATGGTTCCTTGGTTGGAAAGTACGCCATCATGGTTGAGATGAACCGCATTCTTGCTGTTATCCAGGCTCAGTACTCCATCCGCAGCATTGACTAAACTGGACGTATTATTAATTTCAACAAGATTATTGAGATTAAGCGTTCCACTGTTGCGCATTTTACTCGTGCTTAGTAACCGCACGCCGGACATCGTGCCGCCCGCATTGTTATTCAGCGTTCCTCCATTGACTATTGCACGGCTGGTGAAGGCACCACTGTTGTTTACAGTGCCTCCGGTGTTGACCGTTGCCGCGCCGCTGACTGTACCACTGTTGTTCAGAGTACCGCCGCTATCCACATTGAGGGCACTTTGAAGGTCGCCAGTGAGTTCATTCACCAAAGTACCGAGTGTATCGACGGTGAAAGTGCCACCCATGACGATACCGGCGTTGCTGACGGTGGAAGCAGTCTCGTAAGCGTTAGAAGCTCCTCTAC
>Ga0153979_1000015_pt1 | contig 29703 bp, 39 predicted proteins | sample TSGA063MetaG_FD_104690 | JGI IMG/M metagenome (GOLD analysis project Ga0153979, IMG submission 104690) | Attine ant fungus gardens microbial communities from Georgia, USA - TSGA063 MetaG | ecosystem: Host-associated > Fungi > Mycelium > Unclassified | place: USA: Georgia, Magnolia Springs State...
ATTATTTCCGTACCGGACAACGTACGCTATAACCGGTTGAAACGTACACACTAAACCTTCCGACCAAGGGCAATCATTGCGTTGCCTTTGGCAGCGTGGTGATAACCCTCTGAGGTGACATCATGTTAAATCAACCTATCTATGATTATCAAACCCGTCTGAATTGTGAATGCGTAGAAACAGAGATAGATAGTTCTGTTGTTACGCTGCAATACAAAGGGCGCGATTCATATCAGAATCTAGACGCTTACTTAGCAGAACGCAGAAATCTTCTGCAAAAACTTAACTTGGATGATTTTACAGATCCTAAAGTCTACAAACGTGCTTGGCTTTTTGATCGTGTTGTAATTCATGCAAATATGTACCCTGATACACGGACAGTTGATGTGACTTTCTTCATGTTAAAACGTGATGCCTTAGTTCATGTTGACGTTGAAAACGTTGTATTACTGTACAGAACACACTTAGCGAAACTTGCTTAAGTGATCATGGGGATTGAGTTTTTACTCAATCCCTTTTTTTATGCAAAAAAACCAGGGAGGGAGTTCCTAAGGCTCTCAGGGGGGAGTTTACAGCGTGCAAGGACGAGCTGAAGGGAAACGGCCAGCTTTTGCCTAAAGGCGTGCTCTGGCCGTCTGAGGCGGAGGATTACGAAGGCTTTTCAGGATTTTGATACCGTTAAAGAACGAGCTAGGTTTCCCGCCTCGCTGTTCATGCTAGCGAACTGAGAACGGAAGCGGTTCACAGGCCGGAATAACTCACGTCTTTGTTTGAAGTAGTCACTCTTGGTTATATTCCCGAGTTGATATGACTTACGAAGTTCTGTGTGCGCTTCATCACATAGCATGTTTACACGAACGAACATAAGCACAGGGGGGCAAGGCATAACCTCAGCTGCTACTTCGATAGGATTAACCAAAGCCGAAAGGTCCAGAGAAGCACTTATAGAGTTCGCCTTAATTGCACGTTTAAAGGATTTAATCTGACTTGTATAAAAATCCTGCAATTGTTTCAGATCGGACTCTACTCTAGGTAAGGACTCTTTATAATAAACAGAAAGAGTGAACTGTCTCTTATCTGCATACTTTTTTATGTTGGAAAGAGTAAAGGCTCTTGCTAACCAAAAAGAAACTTTCTTGCCACACGGAATGCGACTAATTACGTTTTCTTTATTATATTCATCATCCCACATAAGCACGTTAACAATATCGTGAAACTTGATTGGGATATTAATTGTCTTTTCCATATTCAGCTCGTCTTTTAACGATATTTATAAGGTCATGTTTAGTTGTAAGTCTTGAATTGAAACCAGTAAAAAAAATAGCGATATCCAAATGCATCGGATAATTATCATGATGAGTTTGGATAAATTTCAAAGCTAATGTTTTGTATGTTTCAATATTGGACGCACATAACATGCCTAAAATTATATGACATTGTTCAGGTGAACCAGATTGCGCCGCCCATTCTAACACAGCATTAAAATCAAATTGCTGTTCAAGTTTATGAGAGCATTGTAGGGCTTCTCTAAACTTGATTCGACCCTGATTATACTCGTACGCACCGGCAATGGGATCTTCGCAACGAACGCCCTTAATAGGGCGTTTGTCGAATGATAATTCCCACAGGCCGATATCAGTGTGAAAACTGTAATCAGCTGGGGTAGCTAGCCGGAACAACTTAGTCATTCAGTGTCAGGTTCCGCATTGGTTGTTAATTCATCCAAACGGTTTTTTAATAGCTCATCGATGTTTTCTTGCGGGTTATCGATGTCCTCAGGGTTAAGCTCCAGCAATTCGAGGATGGCCGCATAGTGTGAACGAGTAAGCGCTAAACGGTACTGGGGTTCTTTTTCTGTTTTAGGCTTAGATTTATTAATCAGCTCGTTAATGACTTTTTTTGCAGGTTCACCGCCCTCTAAGCGCTGACGTAATTCCTTGAGATCTTCCTCAGAAACTTTATCCAATTTACTTATTAAGTTCAGGTCATTGATATAAGACTCTTGAACGATTTTCTGCTTAGGTTTAGAAAGGCGAAAAACGCTCATATATTTACTGACTACGGTTTTATTAGATAAACCATGTACTGCAATAATTTGGTCAGTAGTTAGGCCGTTATCTTTGTCAACTTTGATAGATGTGGCTCGTTCGAAAATGTTCAAAACACGGTGTAATGAATTTTCTGTAGCATGATCCATATGCTCAGTGACTTTATCCTCGTAAACCTTAACTTCACATTCGGTGCTTAAATCTATGCCAAGTTCTTGGCCTACCTCTACCCCAGCTCTCCAGCGCGACTCACCCTTAATGATAATGAACTCATCCTCATTGGTGCTGGGCTTAACAACAATACGTTCACGAATGCCATATAACGAACCATCAGCGTTTTGAAGGCTGATTGATTTTTTCAGCTTTTCGATAAACTCGCGGGCTGTTGGGCTTTCCCAATCTTTACGGTCTTGCTTTTTATTAGGCACTAACTGCGATAGTTTCAAAGTTCTAATGTCTGACATGTTCAATCCTCGCTTTTACCAATGCTTGAAATTAAATCACTGCTATTCACCGTAGGTTTTTTAGCAGGTGTAACGGGTGATTTTCCTTTAACCTTTTCAGTCAACATCCTTACAAATTCAGGATCATCTTCCGGATTAAAGCTCTCATTTTCATATGCTTCTAAAGGAATGGTATCAATTCTGGTATCGTTTTCACTAGAAGAAATTTCATTTAAGGATGAAATGTTCATAACTTGTTGATTTGAGATCTTTTCTTCTTCGAGATTAATTTCATCACGTGGGGGAAGTGTTAATTTTTCCTCAACATTAATCCAGCTTGTGAATAAATATTGAGCTAAACCTTCATTGTTCATGAAGACTCCAACACGTTTTTGTAAACTTTGAATTGAGTTTGTAGTGATATAGTTTTCTTCCGTTACACCGATCATTCTGTTCCCTGTCCAATTCTCAGCACCAAAACCATCAGTATCAACGCCCTCTAAACGGGTGATGCTTTTCTGAATTGTACCTGTGTTGTTAGATATCCATTCAGCAGTATCAAATGAACATTTATATGAGATTGTAATTAGTGTATTCGTTTCTACCTGATTTTTTAGAGCATCTTTATCGACGGATTGGTCAGGGATGTTTTTTATATCATCACGTTCCTGATAGGCTAGAGAAAGGTTTGCATCTTTAGATAGAACGGTAGCTAGAGCGCTGGCTACGGTAGGTGATATACAAAATTTAACTTCATCTAAAAGAGTAAAAATGTGCTTAGTATGAGTTTTGCGAATGATGCAATCTTTCCACTCTATTAGCAGGGATGTACAAACCTCACGAATTAAATCGTCGTCCTGCCTACCTTTTATATAAACAACTGATGCATTTTCTAATTCTTTTTGAATGTTAAAACCTTCGCCTTTCTTAGGGAATAGTTGAGGTAACAACTTCCATTCATCAAGTTTTGTCCGGATGTTAAGAGTGTTATCTCTAATCCATTCACGCTTGTTTTCTGGAATAGCATTATCTTTTCCGCTAATTAACTTATCTAAATGCTGCAATGTTCCATCCCAATAAGAAGATAGGAATGTCATTATCTGGCGGTTAATAGCCTTATAGTGATCTCCATCTGTTCCCTTACCAGCTAGCCCAAATGACTTATTAAATCTCTGCAATCTCTCTCTCAATAGGCCATGTTCGAACGGAGCGTAGGAGCCTACGCTTTCGCCGGTTAAATCTAAAACTATTGGCAACTCACGGTTCCAATCTTTACAGGACTGGACCATAACTGAATAAATAAAATCGTCAGGCTTTTGATCCATAAACCATACACCCCAGCCTTTCCATATGGCTTGGTCGATAAGAACTTGCTGAATAACTCCTTTACCTGTTTGTGTTGCACCTAGGATTTTTAAGTTTTTAGATTTGAATTCCTCATCAGTTATATGGATAGGTTCTTCATCTTGGTTTAACCCCATGAACACAAAACCATCTTTATAATATTTTCTGTTATCAAATTGTTTACTTGCGTATTTGTCTTTTTCGACACGAATATCACTTAGGGTATCGCCAGTTTGAGATACACGATACTTACGTTTTAGAGAAGATAATTTAGGTACAATAAAACGTCTGTAAACTAAATGGATAATATATGGAATCAGAAAAACCGTAAGCAGAGAAATCACTGAGCTTACATTTAATGATTGATTTAAAACATTCCCATATATCATTTTAAGATACTTTAGACCATCATCCTTGCCGAAAGTATTAAGTGAAACGAGAAGAACAAACACGTTAAACATCAAAGATATTAAGACGAAGAACACAAGGAGTTTTACACGCATATAACTGATGATGTGATCCATCACGCTAAGATCACTTTTCTTAGTGACATGCCCGCTAAAGGTAAACTGAATCAAAATAGCCAGTATCAATAGAAAAAAATATGTAAGGCTTGGGTAGGCGTTTTCATAAACCCACCGAAGAAAACCAACGCTATCAAAATCCATAATTAATCCTTCACTCTATTATCAAAAAGCTAAGTCCCAAGCTTTGAAAGTTTACGCTGCGTAAACTTTTTAAGCTTTAACGGCAGGGGCAAAGTTTACTCAGCGTAAACTTAGGTTAAAATTTAGCCTGCTTTGGCAGGTTAAATTATAACCAAACCCCCTATTTTTGCCCCTATCTTACCCTATTATATTACATAGGGGGTAAGATAGCGTCTAAAATAGGCAGTCAAGGGCATGTTTCGAGCGTCTATTTAAAAACGCTTATGCGTTTTTAAGCGACTTACGAAACACCTTTGCGGGCTTGTTTTCTTGGAGGAAAACAAACCCTTAGGGATTCCGGCTGCGCCTCCACCCCCTTTCATTTCTGGTCGGCTGGACGCCTCCCGACAATGAAATTCCCCCGCGCGGCGTCAGCCGTCTTCGACGACTGACCACCCCCCTAAGGGCGCTGCGGATATCCGGCACTTTCGCTTCGCTCCAGTACCGTGTATCCTTGCCCTTAGTGTCGTGTCGCCTCAACCGGCGAAAAGCGCTAATCGGCGTATACGCCTCAAGCCGCGCTTTTCTTCGTTGTGAGGCTCACTCCACTTTCGGGTTGCGGCGGTTCCCCCTATCGGGGAACCTTGCACCACCTAAGGGGGGTGGTCAGTCGTCTTCGCCTTTGGCTCGCGCCCTGACGCCGCGCAGATACGCGGATTGAACGCTCCGCGCCCTAGTCTTACCCCTGAACGGGGAAAGACTAGGATAGACCGGCATTTTTCGCGTGGGCGCGAAAAATACCTTTGTCCCCGCGTGGGCGCGGGAACAATCTATTCAATTTGCTTAAAGGCGTAACCCGCCCCCTAGGGGGGCTTGTTGTTCGTGCATCATGTTAGTTTTTACGTTACCCACAAATATACAATTGCTATGCGTCGTCTTGCGCCGCCGCACCGCTCCCGTTCTCTGGTTCGCTAGTTTGCGAACCTGTTCACTGGCTTACGCTCATGTGTATGTATGGATAACCTGCTTTTGATTATGAGTTATATGCTTCGTGCATTATGCGAGTACGTGAGTTACCCACAGATGCACAATCGCTACGCGCCGTCTTGCGCCGTCGCAAGCTTCGTCATCGAGCTGCGCCGATGTACTTGCTTACGCTCATATGCATATGTGGATAACGATATTTTTATGACAGGAGCTAATCTTGAATACGTTTGATATTAACGCTCAGAAGCGAGAGAAAGTTGTTTTATGGCTCGCTAAATTTGGTTTCTCTTCTCGCGATCTGTTATCGAAAATGCTTAGGGTTAATGTTGAAGGGCAAGGTGTCTTTTTTAAAAAGCTTGTCGAGAGTGGTTTAACAAAAGAAGAGTATATTGCTGGCACTCGAAAAAGGATTGTTACGTTAACTCCTGACGGCGTTCAGCAAGCGAAAATTTATAATCCTGAGCTGGAAGTAAAGGTGCTAAGGAAGTTTCCCCTTCACACAATTATTCATAGCTACAGCATCCAATCTTTTCTTACGACTCAGAAAGGGGTTAAAGAATTTTTCAGCGAGTCAGAACTTGCAAAGAAAAATTTCATTCGCCGCCCTGATCTATTGATAGTTAATGAGTCAGGAGTTCAGATCGCGATTGAGGTAGAGCTTACACAGAAAGATGTTAATCGCATCTACTTCAATTTTTATGGGCATATACAAGATTGGCAAAAAGATAAAATCAATCATGTCATTTATCTTTTTTCCTCATCCTCAGTGCTCGCAAAATACGACGAGCTTTATCAAAAAAACCCATGGCCTAAGTTTGTGACAACTGACGGCAATATCCGTCATATGACACGCGCTGGTTCGGTTGACCCATCACCGGCACACTCGCATGGCTTAGTCATTTTCCATCAATTCGAACCGTACGCTTTGTAACAGGAGACTTAAATATGGAATATCCATTTGGCATAATTCCGGATGAAGACACTACAGGCGTAAAACGCTGGAATCTAATCCATGATGAAATGCTACCCATCATCAAGCTCTATAATCTTCCTGATATCACCGATATATTCGTTGACCGTTATGATCGCATTAGCGTTATGCGTAAAGGGATAATTGAAGCTACTAATTGTGCGTTCGAATCAGAGGCCGCCCTTGTCTCACTGATTAAGCAATTAGCTCAGACTCTTGATCAAGATTACGATTTGGCTTCGCCTATTCTCGATGCGCGTTTACCGGATGGTAGTCGCCTGAATTGTACCAATGTTTTTGTTACTCCAGCTGGTGCGTCTATGTCTTTGCGTAAAGTACCCAAGCGGACGTTAACTAAAAGTGATTTCATAGAATCTGGTATGTTGACAGAAGAAATGCTCACTTATCTTCGCGGAGTTATAGAGGATAAAGATATTTTCGGTATTTCAGGAAACATGGGTTCTGGTAAAACTTCGCTTCTAAGATTTCTAGCTGAATACATAGATAAACGAGAGCGCTTGATCACCGCCGAGGATACGCAGGAATTACACCTGCACGATATCTTCCCGTTTGGTGTTGCTATGGAGGCTCCAAACCGTGCGGGTACTAAGATTGACCTCCCTGCCCTCATTCATGCCACTTTACGACAACAGCCTGACCGTGTTTGGGTTGGTGAGCTTCGCACAGCTGCATCTGTAGATGCATTGATGCAAATTGTCTATACCGGCGTTCGTGGTTGTGCGTTTACGATTCATGGTAGCAGCAGCAAGAATGCAATTATCCGTATGCAATACCTTCTCGCGTCCTCAGGCAAAGTGGATTATCACTTAACAGGGGAACTGATTAAGGGAGCTGTGAACGTGATCGTTCAGACGCATCGAGATCCTAAATGGGGCCGACGTGTAACTGAGATAAGCCGTATTATCGAAGGCGAAGTTGTGATGATATTCAAGTTCAATTCAGTTACTGGTAAGCATGAGCGCTTATCTGATTAAGGTTAGAATAATCAAGGCTGGCGCTATTAAGAGCGCCACTTAGATATATTTTACCCCCTGTAAAGTTTACCTAAGTTATTATTTTTCGCAGTGACTAAGAATTTTCGCACATATTTATAAGAAAAATATTACTAATTTAGGAATATTCCTAGGATTTTTTTAGGACAAAATAATACGCCATATCTGATTTGTTCAGAAATATGGCGCTAATTTCACTTTGTTATTGATCGAATTTTGTAATATATGTAAAGTTCGCGACAAATAAGCTTTGGTTACTTCTTTTCTTTTGTAACTGGCTTATTTCTCCTGCGCGGCGAGTCATCAGGCTGGAAGTCGGGCGGGGGATTGATAGGCGTGCGGTTCTGTTCAGCTAGAGCTAACCACTGCGTCTGTTCGTCTAAGGATTGACTCTTTTCTGCGTTTATCGTCATCACGATTTCTGTAGCGTCAATTCCCAAGGCATTAGCGATATCTAAGCACTTATCTCTGCTTAACCAAACCTTCCCATACCTTAGCGTCGTGATGAACTGACGGCTAACACCAAGATAATCAGCGATTTTCCAGTTGGTGTTCAGTCGCGTCTCGCGCTTCAGGGCCTCTATATAATCGTAAAGTTTTTTCATCTCTTAATTGAACCCGCTCCTGTTCGATGCTATAAGAGTCTTATGTAATACTGAATGGTAATACTTAACCATGCAAGAACAACAGACCCAGAATTCTGAGGCGCAGGGAAACCCAAGTCTCCGCAACGCAAGAGTTTTTACAGACAGGCGCATGAAGGCCGGTATACCTCATCAGATGTATATCCTCTTAGTGTTCTTGAATGGCTTTGCGCTAATCCTGGCAATCAAGTTCTTTAGTGTCCTATCGATGTTGGCTTTTGCCGGTTTTGTCCTGCTTACGGTGACTCCGATTTACTTAATCCACAGCGAAGATGCAGACGCTCACATCGTCTGGCGCAGTGCGATTTTCAGTTCTGGAAATCTTAACAATAGCAAAACTACTCAGCGAAAAGTCGTTTTTATCAAGCTCTCAAATAACAAAGGATGATGGTACATGAAACAGAAAGTTCTTGGTAAGTTTTCAATGATTAAGCACAGGGTTGTGCAGGGTTCATCACTCGCAAGTACGCTGTTTTTTTCTACCGCAGCACTTGCCGTTAATAACGATGTTTCCCTGCCTTCTCCGGACAGCAGCTACTTACAGAAAATCGTAACGTGGATGCAGGATTTGATGAACATGGTCGGCGGCGCTGGCACATTGTTCATTGTCTTTGTTTCTGCCTGTGCAGCGATCCTTATGTGGGTTGCTATCCCTAAACAAGGCGGCGCGGCGTTAGGTTGGATACTGCGCGTTTGTATCGGTGGTATCGCTGCATTTAACCTTGCTTTGCTGTTCGCTTGGTTACAGAAGTAAGGAAGACTAATCATGCCTTCTAGTCAATATAACGAAAAATTGAACCTTGCCGGTCATGAGCAGGATACTGTTTATACCTATACAGGCTCTGTAATTGGCGGTCTATCTTTAACAGGTGTAGACCCTTCCTCTATGACTGAGGTAATGCGTAAATCTCTCAGCTTAATTTTACGTAACATCGTTCAGTTGCTTCCGGCTAACATTTCGTTATCGGAATACTATCTACACTATGAAGGCAAAAAAATTAAGTTGGCTGAACGAGAAGACCCGCGCAGTCAACTTCTCTCACAACGTCGTCAGGCTTACCTCAATAAAGTAAGAAACCTTAACGGCTCCCAGCTGATGTGGATTCTTGAAGTGACACCGGACGAGAATCTCAACAGCATCTTCTCTGCAACTTTTGCTAAAAACCTCTTTAACAGCATTTTTGATGCAGATGCACGTAAACGTGTTGGATTGGTTTTTAAAAACAGCAGCGCGTTTATGATTGAGGAAGACGAGTTTAAAAAGCAGAGCCGTAAGCTGCGCGATACTCTGAAAGATCTTGATGGTCGCTTATCGTTCTTCTCTCCAGATAATAAAGAGATGGATGTAGAAGGGATTTGGCGGTTGCAGAAATTCCTCGCTAATTTCAACCCGCGCTATCTGACTTCAAAGCCTTGCCCTGTACCGGTTGATAATTGGGATCAGTTCACGCTCGATGGTGAAGACGTTAAGAACGTCATAATTGATGGCATCCCAATGCTGAAAATTGAGTCTGGTACTCCGGTCTATGTCCGAATCGCTAGCATTATCCAGCAGGGGCAGAAATCTGTACCAGAAGGCGTATGGGTTAATGATTCAAGTGGTAAACGCCCTACGCTAATTCGCGGTAATTATGTGTATTTCAATAAGTTTTCAACCGTATCAGCATTTAAGCGCTCATTGATTCTGTCTGCCAAAGAAAACGAGATTTTCCGCAGTCAGATCAGCTTTTCTGAGCTGATGAATAATACCGTTAACGCCGACCGCTTAGAGAACAAAGTTAAGCAAAATCCGCACTTTAAAAAGATGCAGGAAGAATTACAGAACGCTACCTATTCTCCCGATAAGATTGGCGAGTATGTATCTTCTATCGCTGTTTTTGACACTGATCCCTACAAGCTTATAGATACGGCCAAAGAGGTTGACCGTGTTATTTCTGACTCTATGACTCTTGTTTGGGAAGGTGTAGGTCTAGAAGACGCCTATTTCAATATGCAGATTTGCTGCCCTAAAAAATCTTATAGAACGATGATGTATAACTCATCACAGGTCGGCGCAGCTGCACTGTTCTATCGTTCTCACGAGGGTATTAAGACGTGGCAAAAAGGCTTTGAGACAGAAGAAGCTATTTATGTGCTCGAATCTGATGATGGTGTGCCTTTTTACCTAACTACCAGCGTTGCCGAGAAAAATCTCGTAATTGGTGTTGGTCCTACTCGTTCGGGGAAATCGTTCCTCAAGAATGTAATAGCTACTCACTTTAAAAAGCTTGGGGGGATTTATTCCGCCCTAGATGTGGACGCCGGTACTATCCCAGTAGCGAACTTCTTTAAAGAAGATGGTGCATCGTTCTCACTATCGAACGACATGAATAATGGGTTTAATACTTTTGCCACAGTGTTAGATGAAAATGACGAAGATTTTATCGTTCATGTTATTGAGCAGATTAAATTGATGCTGCGATTTAATGAACGTGAAGACGATAAGACATTAACAGCAGATGAAACTAATGAAATTTCTGCTGCGCTTAGAATCCTTCTAAGACAACAGTTTTCAGGTGTTGAAGGCCGCCTGTCAGTTAACACCCTATCTACGCTTATGGCGAAATGTGGTAATAGCATTCGTAATAAAATGGCTATCTTCTTTGATAAAGGCCATTACGCCCGTCTTTTCGACAATGAGACGGACGCTATCGGCGTTTTAGATCGCCCTGTCTCTGTTTATAACCTCGCATCGGTAAAAGACCAGCCTCAGACTGCGCAGCTCATGCAGCATGAGATATTTTTCCGCACCGTAAGATTGTTCGAGTCTGAAAAGTATCGTGAATTGCCGAAAATGCTCGATATCGATGAAGCGCAATACACCTTATCTATTCCAAATGCGGCTACTTGGGCTGTCACTAAGGCTCGTACTTGGTTTAAACACGGCGGTGGCATGAGTTTTTGGACTCAGAACCCCGAGCACTATTCCAAATTAGATGAATGGGAAACCTTACGTTCTGCTGCGTCTGTGTTCATCTTCCTAAGTGATCTGAACCCAAACGTACAACATTACGTTAAAGCGTTCGGAATCACTGAGGGACAGGTAGAGATAATCAAAAACCTTAAACGCGCTCAACAGGCTTATATCGTTATCCCTGAGGCTAATATCGCTAAAGTTGTCAATCTTATAGTTGAGTCCGAGCAATACGCTATATGCACTTCAACGGCTCATGAGGCCGCTTTAGCAAAACGTATTTATGCCGAAGAGTCAGAAATTGATGAAGCAGTACGCCGGATTGTAGAGGGCTTAAATATGCCTGTTACTCCGGAAGAAACAGAACATGATAAGGAGACTCTGTACCTATGAAACGTACATTAATAGCGATTCTCTTAGCCGGTGTTTTCTGCTCTCCCGTATACGCGATTATTCCAGTAACGGATGCTACTCAAATTGCCGGACAGCTGCGGGAAATATCCCAAGGCATTAGAGATTATGAGCAGTACATTAAACAAACCGCGTTGAGTAATACCCAGCTGCTGGAAGCTTATAAGCGCTACGATCAGATGCTTGAGGATTATCAGCAAGTTCTACGCGAAGCGGAACGCCTAAAAGTGACACTACAGGGCGTTGACTTGCAGAACTTCCTAGACCAGCTCAAAAACATCGATTTATACAACCCTGCGTATAGCACCGGCGACGACCCGAATGTAGGTAGCAAGCCGTGGGACGACGCTGTAGAGCGTAATAAACTGCTAAACGGCTGGGGTATGACTGACCAAGAATGGTCTGATATGAATGCGGCCATTCCGTATACGGGTAACGATAGAGAACGAGCTAAAGAGATCTTCCAGTATCGCAAGCGTAAGGCCGAAGGTGCGATAAGGCAGGATTTAGCCTCAAAGAACTTTGACGCCAATATCATTAATCAGACTGAGGAAGCCCAGCAGACCAAAGATGCGCTGGATAGCCTAGGTGATAACGACCAGCTTGCGACTATGCAGCTAATGGCGCGACAGAATCAGTTAATCATTGAGCAAAACCTAAACCAACAGGCTCAAACTAATACTGATTTTAGTATGTCCAACCAAATCGCCAATGATTATTTCAATAAAATGGCAAGAGCAAAACAGATTAAAGATAAAAATATGGCTGAAGCATTTAAAGGAAAAGATCAATGAAACTTACCAAATTAATCGTGCCAACGCTGCTTGTTGCTTTTTCTTCTTTCGCGGTTGCCGCCGAGCAGTATGTTGATCCGATACAGAAAAAAATTGATGAGCAGCATAAGCCATTAATTCAGAAGTTTAAAAAAACATGTCAGGCCAAAAGTACAATTGGCTGTCAGCTTGAGGCTGCCAATCGTGCTAATGAAGTAGTACCTAACCGCGGCACTCCTCGTTATTGCGAACAGGCATATGGTAACTATTCCAAATCTCAAAGCAAACAGAAGCTTGGTGAGCTGGTGAAGCTATATGACTCTATTGCAAATCAATCTAATTCAACAAAATGGGTGGGTAAAATCACGCAATCAAATCTTAATTATGAAGCATCATGCTTGCTCGAAAAAATGGGTGAGCGCAGGGATGGAATCGTTGGTGCTAAATTATATTTAGGTCTGCCTGTATAGCCTGAATAGTTTGGTTAAGCGAATACCACCTAAATAATTAGTTGGTGGTTTTTAAATTACGGTATAGCCGTAAGGGGCTTGCTTTGTCTAAAAACAAAATATTGATATTTTTGTCCGGCATTTTAGCATCGTTTTCTGTATTTGCTGCTCCTAATGCTGTAGGGCAAAAAGTAAGTGAAGGCGTCAATGAGGCTATTAATGCCGTTATGTCTAGTAGTGGCAGTGATATTTATATCATGGTCATGGCTATAGCTACATTTTTGATGTTCATTTGTGCAGCAATAGAGATATGCAAGTTCATCACTGGTAACGTTGATTGGGTTGCTATATTTACGCTGGTAGTTCTGTGGTTTGTGGTTATGGCGATCATAACGTCGTATGGGTTTGTTACCGATACGATTAAATATGCTATGAACGAAATAGCAGATATATATCAGTACCTAGTTATAGGTTCTAAAGATAAGCTATTCCTATCTAATTTTATTGATGGTGTAATAAACAAAGCAATACAGGCTCCAGATGTTGGTTTCACTGATGCAATATTCATGTGGGCTTTAACTATCATCTGGGCGATAGTTTCTATCTTCCTTCAAATTGCTTTTTACTTGTCCGATGTGTACGCAACACTTGGTATCGCACTGGCTCAACTTATTGGCGTTCTATTCATTCCATTCATTATTGCTCCTTGGACACGGGGGATATTCGATGGATGGTTAAAGTTCTTTATAGGCTGGGCAGTTTGCGGAATCGTACTGCGTATCACATGCCTTTTGAGCATGATTGTAATGAAGGCCACTATTAACGCTGTAGGTTCACTTGAAAACCCAGGAACAGCATATATTGCGAGTAATTACGACATCACAGCCCCATTAATGATAACTGATGAAAATATCGGTATTTTCATGGCTGTAATAGTGTTTGGGATTATCTCCTGTTTAATGATTCTCAGCTCGTTTGCTTTCGCTAAGTCTTTAGCGTCAGGCGTTGGATCTGCTAGCGGCTCTGCTACTAAGACCGCTCAGAAAATCGCTATCCAAGCCGCTAAGTTACTTATATAGGTAGGAAAATATGCCAGTAGATAAAAAAGAAGTCGAAGCGGGTAATCGCGTCGCCAGTAAAACCAAATTCGCTATTTTGCGTACCGATAGAAGCATTCTGCTTGCTGCGGTATTTGGTATGGCCCTGATAAATATTTATACCGTTATAAAAGCAAACAATGCGGTTGAGGACTCAAAGAGAACTCATGAAGTTGTATGGGTAAAAATGTATCAGGATGGAACCTCAGCTATTGATGAATTTACGCCAGATAACGAACAGCCTGTATTCGTCAGGGCTGTAAATGCTGGATTGTCAAAATATGTTGAATCTCGTTTTCAGGTACACGCTGAAACTATTAAACGCGATTATGCAGAAGCTGGCGTGTTCTTGGGTGAGCAGTTATTCAGCTCGTTCACCGAAAAAAGCGGCTTTAATGCAGCAGAAAAAGCAACAGCCATTGCGGCCAATCCTCAAGCGCAGCCTAGAAAGGATATTTCAAATATTCGTTTGGACCACTATGACCAAATTACAGGGGATTTCTCAGGTACAGAGAAGCCAGTTGTTCGTACAACTATTACATGGGACGAAACGACATATAACAGTGAAGGTAAGCAGGAAGGCGTTCCAAAGCCACACATGATCCGTATTACGTGGACTCTATTATCACGTGATGATGTAAGTAAAAAATCAGTGGGCTGGTTGCGTATAAACCCAATCGGCATCGATATTTTGACTCAAGAAGAACTTGACAGGTAATTACATGAAAATGAATAAAACACTCTCACTTTTAGCTGTTACTGCTGTATTTGCTTATTCAAATGCAGAGGCCGCGCAATGTCGTGTGGTTAACTGGAAAGAAAACATGGTGCTAACTGTTAACTCGGCGCTGTATTTGGGTACTCGAGTGCAGTTACCAGAGGGGACTCAAATAGTTACTTCTGAACCTAAAAACTCAAACATCCTATGGGATGTAGACGGCGCAGCAAATCAAATTCTAATTCGCCCAACCTCTTCGGAAGTTGGCGGTGAGAAAACAATGGCTACCGTATTTCTTACTAACGGACAAGCATTAGATATTGAGGCTACACGCGTTCCAGCGGCACAAAACATGGCGTGTGTTGTTATTAATGGGACTAGCAATGGAATTCTTAGCCGTTCAGATCGTAGCGCTATCAATTCATATTCCGCTTCGGGTGTCGCGGAAGCTGGCGCAATGCGTAGTCAGTTAAATGAAATGCGCCTTAATTCTGAATCTGACAAACGTACAGCAGTTATGGAAGCTTTGCGTAAATATCGCTACCACATCTTCACTCGCTACAACTGGTCTACTGGTAAAGGGTTCGCCGGTAAAAATATCATTTCTGATGTTTATGATGATGGTCGTTTTACTTATATCAGAGTTTCCAACCCTAACCGTGGGTTGATGGCTGTACAAGCGGAAGTTGGCGGCAAGAAAGCCATTGTTCCGACTAATTACGATGATGCTTACGCTATTTATTCAATGTCAGGAATTTACCCTAAATTCACACTGACGTTAGATGGTGTTGAGCTGGAAATTAAACGTGCTGATAACGCGACTAACGGAGAATCCTGATATGGAAGAACGTCAAACGCGTATTGATGAGAAACCAGCGACCTATAAGAAAAAAGGCCAGCTCTATCTCATTATTGCCGTGGGCGCGATCATGTTATTTCTCTTTATTAACATGATTTACAACATTGCGACCCATAACAAGAAAGCGCAAACCGAAGCACCAAAAGAGCCTGTACGTCAGACAGCATCTGCCAATAACGACCCTGATCGTTTTCAAAGTTTGCTGAACAACCGCGAAAAGGCCATGAAGCAGGAGAATAGCTCTGCGGCAACGTCCAAAAGCCCGTATGACGTGCAGCTACCAAAGAGAACACCGCAACGCAGCGACGGAGCCGGTGATGGAGCTGGTAACTCAGGTAATGAAGCCGGTGGTGATACAGGCAAGAAAGACCTTATCGGTGAGGTTGAAGCAAGGTTTAAAGCTCAGGAAGTCGAACGCGCTTTAAAGGCTCGCCAGACACGCTACGCCGATTCTGGCGATGCCATATCTCGCCCTTCAGCTACTGCCGGAAATACCTCTAACCGTAGCATGTCCAGCTCAGGGGGGAAGAACACTAATGCAGCTCGTATCGCTGAGATTGACCAGCAACGCAGCAGCCTTCAAAGCCGAATCCAGATGATGGAATCTCAAGGCGTAGATACGTCTGGATTGGCAGCAGCTAACGCAGATCTCGAGGCGCAACGAAAAGCTGTAGGCGGTCGCGGTGGTTCGGCTGGTACTGGCGATTTCGGCGGGGGTGCATCAAGTGGTTCAGCGCCTTCTGACGTAGTGGGCTATGGAGCTGATAACGAATATAAGGCCAGCGCAGAGGGGAAAATCAAGTTAGCCGTAGGCTCTGAAATTAACGCTATCACGACCTATACCGCAATTTCAGATTATGTAGGCGGTTCGATGAAAGCGATGATTACTAATGACGTCTACGACAAGACCAATTCTTACATCTTAGCGCCTAAGGGGAGTGAGCTAATTATAAAAGTTGTTAAAGCGTCCGGAGTGAATGAAGTAATTCAAAACCGTCTCGCGTTTCTTCCTCAATGGCTAGTTTTGCCGAACGGTAATCGTATTGATTTTCGTAAGGCCAGTGTTCTGGATCGAATGGGAACGCCAGCTGTTGAAGGCGACGAAGTGGATAGGCACTTAATGGCGCAAATTATGGGCGTAACGGCTTATGCACTCATCGGTACTAAAACATCATATGAAGGCACCGGCGACGGTAACGATAGCTTTGCTGGCAACTTTGGTGAAGGTGCGCGAAATCAAAGCGGGAGCATTGCACAGAAATATCTCCAGATAGTACCTACCGTAAAAATTCACGCTGGAGCGCCGATTCGCATCATTACCGAAGATGAAATGTTTATTAAACCGTGGAAGGTTCTTTATGAAAACTATGTCAATTAAAACGCTGGCCGTCGTTTGTTTCTTAGCGCTTCCATTGGTTTCGCAAGCTGCAAACAACCCGTTTTCAGGCAACACGCAAACGGCCACTAAACCCATTGTGACCTCTGTTACTACATCACCAAGCCAACAAATGTACGGCTATGACACCAATGTAACGGGCAATTTTACCAATGGCGGCTCTATTCCTGCGGATACTAAAGACCCGCGCTACCAGTTTGTAGATCCGTTATCAGTCTATATGCGCACAGTGTGGCCGGAAGATGTGAAAACCGTCAGGCAAGCCATTGATTATCTGCTGGAGCCTACGGGGTACAGACTGACTACGCGTTACCCTGCCCCGCGAGAAGCTGCGCTGTTAGTTGATAAGCCAATTCCACCGATTGCGCGTATGCACCGCACCATGCCGGTTTTAGACGCTTTACAGCTACTTGTTGGCCTCGATAACTACGTCGTTGTCGATCACGCTCACCACCTCGTTTCATTCCAGAAAAACAGGTAACAGCCATGAAAAAATTCATCTTTATTTTTGCCGCTCTTGTCCTGCTATCAGGTTGCACAACTTCCATGAAAGGCGGCAGCGGACAACTATTTGAATTGTCAGACCGCCATGTTGTTTACCGTGATTTGACTGTTCCGGAAGGTTTAGGCAATGAGCCAACACGTCAGAACGTTACCGCTCCGGACATTCAGCCATGAAAAAAACAGCGCTTGTGATATTGCTTCTTACTACGTGCGGCCATGCAATGGCCGCCAGTGACGCAGAACTACTCTATGCGTCACTTTATGGTGATTCAGCACAACCACAAACCGCTAGCGTTCCGGTCAGCTATAACAGTGATCGGCCAGAGAATCAGAGTGCTTCCGCTGAGTGGACTCAGGCCATGCAATCCTCTTGGGGGAAGACTCGTTCTCTGAGCCAACTAGCAACGATTCAGAAAGAAGTCGTAGCTGAAATTAAAGAGGTTGTTAACCATCCTGTTGTAAACGGGGTGAGCAGAAACGTACCCGAAGATATTGGAAGCATCATTAAGAAATACGCCGATAAATACGATATCAGCGAAGAGCTTGTTAAAGCGCTTATTCAGCAAGAATCATCGTTTAACCCTCGAGCAGTTAGTAAGGTTGGCGCTAAGGGATTAATGCAATTAATGCCAGTGCACACGGATAAACAGGGGATAGACCCCTTTGATCCGGAACAAAATATTAAAACAGGAATGGGTTTTCTTTCTCACTTACTAAATAAGTATGGTGATTTGCGCTTGGCGCTTGCCGCATATAACGCCGGTGAAAAAGCAGTAGATAAATATGGTGACGTTCCCCCATACAAAGAAACTCAGGATTATGTGAAACGCATCATGGCGATGTTAGGAGGATAAATGAACAAACACTTTATAGCTGCTGTTGTATGCCTATTAATTCCATTTGGAGTTGCACAGGCTAATGATGATTTCACTCTCGAAGATTTAGGTGAAGTTCATCAGGGAAAAGTAGATCCAAAAGACCCTTGTACAATTTTGATGTGTATGGGGGGAGTCTTAGAGGGGAGTTTAGACAAAGAGTGTAAGCCGTCGGTTGACTATTTTTACTCGCTCAAAAAGTTTGGTAGGCATGGTTTTGATCCGTGGGAAACCTTTAAAAAACGCCGTGGAAAGCTGGATAGCTGCCCGAGCGGTGATGACGTTATCAAGTCAAAGGTACTCGATGCATTCGGACGATTAAGAGGCTAACGCTATGAAAAATGGTTTCATTAGACATCCCTGGTCTGCACAAAAAGACTCAATCCTAGCAAGCGCACTCGTAGATGCTGTTGAAACCCGCGAAGGCAAAATGTGTGGTGGTCATTACGAAATTTTTCACAAGCGTGTGATCGACGAGCTGGACGAGATACTCAGCGGCTTAGGTGAAAATGAAGCTCAGACGCTGACTAAAGCGGCCAAATTGAGAGGGTACAGATTAGATGAGGAATCTATTTCAGCTACGAACGTTGCGTATCGGGAAACGTTATTAGAAATCCAGAAAGACCAATTTTGATAGGAGACGGAATGAAATCTAGCAATTCTATTTATTTGGATTTAAATCCTAAATATAAGATTTTTCAAGATGTGGAAATTTATCTAGGAGGTATCGGTAGAGTAATATTTGAAGACGACACCGAACAATTCTTAGATGAGTTCGGCAATGAATTTAGCCCGCGCCTGCCTGAAAAAGAGCTGGCTGAATTCTGTGAAGAAAATATCAACAAATATGAAACATTTCACGATGAAAATGTTTCGTTAATTATTCGTTGTGAAACTCCTGCAATTAATCCGTTCTGGTAAATAAGAGAGGGCTTTATGGCTAGCAGAGGAATTAACCGCGTCACAGTCGTAGGTAATTTAGGACAAGATCCGGATGTTAGAGAGCTGCCTGATAAAAGCAAGGTTGCCAATTTTACAGTGGCTACGTCAGAGAGCTGGACGGATAAGGCCAGCGGTGAAAAGCGTGAAGAAACTGAATGGCACCGTATTTCTGTTTTTGGAAAGCTGGCCGAGGTAGCCGAAAAATATCTGATGAAGGGTACGCAGGTTTACATCGAGGGAAGTCTGAAAACCAGAAAGTGGACTGATAACGAAAACATCGACCGTTACACTACGGAAATCGTGATCCGCTACGGCGGTGCGATGCAGATTCTCAGCGGTGGCCGTCGTCCGGAGAACGGCCAACCGGCAACCCAATAGTTGAAGGAAATAGCATGTCGAAGTTTTTCAAAAATAGTAATCCGGAAGAAGGGAATGAATTTTTTATCTCAGCGACTAATGGGCGGCCAGATGGGATATCTGCCCCCCTGCTGCTCGATGAGCCGGTGATCTATCCGGACACAGTCATAGTTGCAATAAGTGTGCATGGGCTTACACGCCGTGGTGCGCTCTGGAGTCAGCAGGACTTAGACGCCGTTGATTACCAGCCATCAAAAAGCATCAAAACGCCTGATTGGATGCTGGCTGATGCAACACGGAAGTTTTATGAGTGATAGCCGGTGCAAAACCAACATTTAGTTGGTTGAAGGTCGTTGTGAGGTTAGTTTCGCCAGTCTAACCTTACTAACGCCCTTCGGTTGTTCAATCCTGATCCGCCCTACAGACGAGCTGTAGACCGCATCCGGATTACCATGAAAACCGGTTCAGACGTTGGTTAAGCGTAAACCATTTAGTTATGATTAACGGCTCTGGTGATTGATCATCAACCGCAAGAATGATAGATTTCTTTGCGTAACCTACGGGTTGAAAAGAATTTTGAGGTCGGTCACGCCAAAAGGTGACAACGGAAGGGTTGAAAAGCCCAAAAAACAAAGCCCCGAAAATCATGCTCTACTTTGGCGAGCGGACATGATAGTCAGGGCTAGGTACGAAACCTGTGAAGGATTATAACCTATGCGTTCCGCAAATCAACCCCTGCCCGCCATAAGCGACGGCGGGTTTGTCTAATCAGATACCTACTGTTTCGCAGCCGCAGCAATCTTATCTGCCAAAAAATCCTCATCCGAAGTTTTCGGTATCTGAGGATAAGAAGACGTTGCCTTTTAACCGCAAACTAATGAAAGCCGTTGATGGTTTTACTCAGCGTTTTAGCTTTTCTGTTTTCGTTTCTTTCGCGCGGTCAACGGGTAAACGGCGTCGTATGCCGCCACCGTGCCGCAAACAGGCAATTGATGCATTGCTACAGGCGATCTGTTTCCACTATGACCCGCTGGAAAACCACGTAAACGCGACAATCACGACTATGGCCATTGAATGCTCTCTGGCCACCGAGTCAGCATCGGGTAATCTTTCCATTACTCGAGCCACCCGCGCCTTGCAATTCTTGGCCCTGCTAGGGCTTGTGACATATGACACAGAGTATTGCGGTACGTTGGGGTGCCACTTCCCGACTGATATATCGCTGACACCTGCATTTTTCGATGCGCTGGATATATCACCCGAGGCTGTTCATGCTGCGCGTTCGTCTCGTGTTTCTTGGAAAAATAAGCAAAGAGCCAAGCAAGGACTTTCAAAACTTCCTGTGGACGAGCTGCAACTAGAGGCGATGAAGACACGCCGTGACCGTTTCTATAATTACCACATGAAGCGCAAGCAGCATGGACACGAACGGGCAAGAGCACGGCGCGATTCTGCACGGCAGCGAAGTGAAATATTGGCCTTGGTTAATAAGCAGCTATCTAAAGAAATTCATGATGGATTGTTCCCTGCTGATATGGCCGCAGTTAAAGCCGAAGTGGCGCGAAGGGTAAATCAACGGATGATCCTTTCCCGAGGGCATCACACCCGATTAGCGGCCTAACCCCCTATTCTCAGACCTTCCGGTAAATGCCGGAGGTTTTCGCTCGTCTATAGTTCACCATTGAGCGTTAAACAACCAATTTCAGCCGGCGCTGATGCCGCAGCCGGCTAAAAAAATCGATCTATACCCACTAATCCCATTCCCGATCACCGTTTCCAGTAGGTAGCACCATTCAAAAACCAGTTATACACATTTAAGTGCAAGGGATTATTTACCATAGCTACAAAACGATCAGGACAATAGCTGCGTGTAGTCTTTTAAAGCCCTTAAATACCTATCTTTTAAAAACAAAACCTATTCGCTGCCTGTCCTGTGGACAGTCTGATGATGACCGACCTTGCAGCGGCCAAATGGCCGCGCCGGTTCGGTATGGTCGCTACGCTTCCAAAAGATATGAGGTAGCACCTACGGCAGAAAGCCGTAGGCAAGGTGAGCGCTTCAAATGTAATAGCGAAAAGGCGCTTTTCGCCCTAAACAATTCAGTTGTGATGAGCCCTTAAAAAGAATGGCTTTGCAGGAAGGGGGGCTGGCAGGATTTGAAGACTAACTCAATATCGTTGCCAAACGCTCACTACAGCGTTTTTTCCTAATGCATGGGGCAATGTGAAGGTATTCATACAAGAGCAGCCTGAAGGCTTTCCAGTTGACGAAAAACAGCCTTTATTTATACTGGTTATATATACAGTACCAAGGGCTAAGAAATGGGCGGCAAAGATCTAGGTTTTGTGGTTGTTTATCGAGGTGAAACAGCCAAGTTTCCAATTGAGGGCGGGTACGTTTTTTTTCAGCGCCTTAAAGAACATGGCGGCGGGTTCTGGTTTGGGCAAGTGTATAACGACTGCTTTATCTTTGCTCTAGAGCGCCCCGTAGCACTAAGAGAGGGGATGGATTACCTCAGTTCTATAAGAAAGGTCGAAGCTATGGGTTACACGTTTCATGATGATGTTGATGATTTTTATCTCACCGGCTAACACAACATCTTGTTACGACCGCAGCTGACCGGCGCACAACATATAGTGTTTAAGGTGGAGCTGAAGCTAAAAATTTCCCCGATGTGATACAGGGAAAATACGCCCCCCTGGTTTTTCAAAAAATCAAAAAAAAACCTATTGAGCGTGAGCAAAACTCACAGACGAACGGAAGTAGAATGACGATTGTGTGTAAACCTGTTTGTTGCCGAAACGCAACAAATGGGTTTTCCACATGAGACACTAACTGGGCTTATAGCGTACACACACTCAGACCGTTCGAAGCGCCTGAGTGTCATTGTGGCGCTTACTCAGTTATTCGCATGACGCTCTTGCTGTGCCATCTGTATGGACAATTGTTTCGCAAGATTTACCGTTAGAAAATCCGTAAGTCCTTACTGTTCCATCGGGATCAGTCTCCGTGTAGGACTCATACTTCGCCGGATCAGCATTTTTTCTTCGCATTTCTTTCTGCTGGTATATAGCTTTGTAATAGTCCTTATAAGCTTCTTCCGTCTTCTTCAGGCTTATATCCCGTGCCTCAGAACTTCCAGAATATGCTGCTTGGTCTAAATCACAGTTGAAGGGAATGCTTCTCTGGATATTAGAGGTTCTAGCACTTTTGGCGTCGTAAGCACGATCAAGTAGGTATGCATGTGAACCACAGAGTTTATCTGCACGGTCTTGGGCTATTGCTACGCTCGTAGTCGAATAAATGTCTACATAGGAAGTCGATTTTGTGTCTTGGCGAGGTGATACACATCCCGTAAGAGCCACCATTAGACCTATTGTTACTAATTTTCTCATTGAATTATTAATCTCCATCACCCAAAGATATCTAAAAAAAAACCGCCTATTATGGCGGCCTATTTGAAATTTTGACGCTATTAGTTTGCAATCTTCATGTCAAAAATTCCAAGAACAGGGATAATTTCTTGGCTGGCACGTCCTGTGATCACTAGGAAACGTCGCCAGATGCCATATGGAACAGATATTTCACCTGATTTGAACGCCCTGATACGGCGATCCGCTTGTTTTCCGTTAAGCCCTAATAGAGCGCCAAGCTTCGCCTCTGACGCATATTCCGTAAATGTCGCTTGAAACTGACCAAACCATGCATTTACCAGCTCCGGCACCGGCGCTTCCCAGCCTTCATTTTCAGTACGAAGATGCTTATCTCCGAAAGTTTCTGCATTGAAGTCACGCGCAGATCCGTAATGCGGTGCCTCGAGGTTTAGGCGTAATATTTCGCAGCCCTTTTCTGCACCTCGACGCAACAGCGTTAGCCGTTGTTCGTTAATGTCCGGTAGTTCAATCGTAATAGCCATAACAGCACCTTAGAGCGTTTTTTTAGAAAGGGCAGATAATATCTGCCCTGCTTTGGTAGCGTGCTAACGCGATGGGTTTAGAGCGGTTTTAGCGCGATATGCTTGATATCAGAAACACGGATGTTAACTAGCTCAAGTGTACCCGTGGCTAAGGGTTCCCAGCTGCCCGTTGAATGGATATGCATCAGGCAGTAATAAAGGTACCTAGGCAGTAATAAATCACTTCTGACTACCTTTATCCCTATATGTTCGGGGTTGAACGTATAAGTTGGTTCCCCTACGGATTTCAAAGAGCCTCTACGAACAATCCAGAAATCAGCATCCGGAAAGCGCGTAGCTACAACAGCCACATCTTGCAGTTTCATCATTGCCTTAGTGAATACTAGCCTTCCAGAACGGCGGCTTTCTATTGATTCACTGGCAAATTATATCAGGCAATCGGCGTTAGTTTTTTCACAAAAATGGATGAGCTGTAATGGTCGCTACCGTTGGTTTTGGCGATCATCCTCGAGTAATTCGTATAGACCATCGGGATGATTCGGATGTAGCGAAATATTCGTAATACCGTATCTATCTAGCACTTTCTGGAAATCGGCTAGTGTCAGACTGTGAGGGTTAGGTTCATAAAGGTTTGAATACAGTGGTTCATCTGCATCGGGTTCTAGTGTCATATGGAACCATTGTAAAGGTTCATCCCAGCCGATTAAGATCTCTACACTGCCGTTTGGAGTATTGCCAGTTAACCAATGTTGACTCATGTTTTCCTTCTCCTTTTATAGCTTCATGGATTCCAGTAACCACTTGTTCTTTTCGTTCTCTTCGAGAGAACTGTAGGCCAAGATAGCTGCTTTAAGTATGGCTGTTTTAGTCTGGCCGGTGCGCCCTGCTTCGTCTTCCAATGTCTCTGTAGTTGGCCGAGGTAAACGGAAGGTTGCCGGAACCAATTTACCGGTATCCGGACGGCGATCCCCATCGGCTATAAATCTTGCTTTACTGGCAGGAGTCGGCGCGGCTGCTGCGGTTTCCGGTGTGTTCTGGAAAGCGGGTTTTTTTAATTTGATGGTCATTAGGTTAACTCCAAATACAATGCACATAATCCGTATGTACATTGTATTTCAAATAAGCTTATAAATACACTGTATGTACAATGTATTTCGATGTTGTATTTACAGCAATCCGATTTCTTGAGCGACTAGCTCCAGCTGGGCTTTTGCTTTCGTCAAGCTGCTTGCTCTTTCGACTTCATGCACCCCAGCCCCAACGTTTACAGCATTTTCATAAATATCTAACTCTGAAAGGCGAGACTTGAGCGGTTGAATCCATACTGCATCGCTACGGAGTTCTTCATCGAGCGCGATAGCATCTTGCATCTTGTTTGGCTTTATTCTGGTCATAAGCACGTAAGCTTTAAGTTCTGCGTTACCGTGCTTGAACTGTGCCGTTCTGACTGTATCCGTCAGGTTGGTTAAAGTGCCCTTTTCAAACATCGATGAGGGCTTGATTAAAGTAATCAAAGTATCGGCCACTGTTAATGCGCTGCGGAATTCTTTGCTGTCATGTCCTGCGCAGTCGATGATCAAAACGTCACACATTGGCGCTAACCGAGATATCTCCTTGCTAACTTCGCCGTATGCTTCATGCACAGGTATTGGCGTGAGTCCTGCATCTGTGCGCATTTCCCCCCACGTCATCAAATCAGGGTTCTTATCCGTCTTAAGGATAATTACGCTCTTACCTTTGCTAACCATCATTACGGCCGTATTTGCTGCTGTTGTACTTTTACCTACGCCGCCTTTGTCTGATGCGAAAAGAATGATCATATTATGCCCCTTTGTATGAATTGCGTATGTACGCCGTATTACTTAATTGTATGTACACTGTATTTATACAACATAATGCTGTGCGTGTAAATACATGAGCAATACGTTTGTGTATGTACTGCGTATTTCTATTGTATTTACTTTTTTAAGCTCATTCTTCTATGAAAAGGTAGGCGGGTTTCAGCTATCCTATTGGCTAAGATAGGTATTTATTTATAAAAGGGGAGTCTATGGAAGATTTGTATTCGCGTGAGCTAACGTCGAAAGATTTGCCATTTATCATGGATGAATTCGAAGAAGGGGCAAAACTGGGGGCTTTTTCTAAAGACTTCTCAAAGAGGGGAGGGAACAAGGTTATAGAAAAACAACTCAGGGAGATCATACGTATCGGACAGGCAGGGTATTTAACCGGTCACTATTTCCACATACTGATTCGCGAATCTAACGAGCAAAAGATTGGGTATGTCTGGCTTGCGAGCGCGCCAGATTCATATGGTCAGACTTGTTTAGAGATAAGGGCTTTCGGAATCACTAAAGCTTTCCGAGGCAAGGGGTACGCTTCACTGCTGCTGTCGAAATGTGTAGATGGAAATAGTCATCACCCTATGCAGGCGAAATGCCTAGTAGAATCAAGACGTATGGCCGATATGCTTAAGCGTCGAGGTTTTGAACTCGTTGAAACGACACCTACCGGTACTTCCGTGCTGTTTAGACATCCTCGATAAATACATTGTATGTATGTTGTATTTCTTATGTATGTACATTAAAAAACCGGATTGAAGTAAATCAATCCGGTTGTGATCTGCTATTCGCAGTATTCGAGTGAACCAGAGAGTAGGGCGTAGGTATACGCACCGTCCATAACATCTAACATTTCAAAAATACGATGCCTGAGTAGAACATACGCATCTTTGATGTACAGGCTATGTATCTCACCGTTCATGATTTTCAGCGCTTCTAGAGTCAACCCCATGCCGAGCTGTTGATTGTCTAGTGTGATAGAGAAATTATCAAATGTGACCAGATAAACTTTTTCTACACAAGGAAGTACATAGAAGCCCTGCGGGGGAATCTGGATGATTGCCAATTCCTGGTCTGCGGGTATGGACTTCGCCGGAACGCGTTTCTTATAGAGTTCTTGAAAGAGTTCATCGAACTTTTGCACTACGCCTTGTTCATGCTCTGCGTCGTTAAGCAACTGTGATAAGAAATCGCATCCGTTAGCGCTGATTGAGGTGTTTAGGTAAGTTTTCATTGAGGCTCCTTTTGGGAACCTATCGCCTATGGCGATAAGTTCGCCATGACGTGAAGGGATTAGAAGGTGCGTTACAACCGGCTATAGCGCACGTGTGCCGGTAACTTGATGATAACACAGGGTAAGGATAGTAAGTATATAGGGGATTGTCCTACACCTTTGAGTGGATTGTATTTACTTCGTCAGTACTATGTAAATACATTAAATAATCGTGTACTTACAGTGTATTTACTTCGTATGCCTTCATTGTATTTACTGCGTATTTACATTGTATTGTTTGTTAATAAGTTACATTGTCACTCATAAATAACAGGTCGGGGTTTACTGGATAGGTAAACTGCACACCACGTTCACGGCCAATCCCCACATCGAGGGCGAAAACCTTAAGGTAATGCTGTGTACTCTTAAAATCTCTGTGTCCCATGTACGCCTGTAAGGTGAGAGGAAGCGCCCCATTCATAGCCAGATGCATAGCGAAGCTGTGCCTAAGGGTTTTCGGCGTGACCGATGGGATAGAAAAGCTGAAACCTCGCCGTTGGCACTCTGTCAGCGCATCATTGAGCCATTTTCGAGCTGTATCATCAGTAATATCCCATAAAGGTTTTGTCTGATAGCGCGTAAACGTTGCCAGATGATCACGTAACCGAATAACAAAAGCCGCATCCAACAGTGGAACTGCGCGTTTCACTGGGGCGTTTTTCGGTGGGCGCCCATTTCGGCGTTCGAGCCGCTGCTTAAGGGTATATAAGACGACGAATGGCCGCTCTGTATCGAGGAAGATATCATCAGGCGTGACAGCTAGCGCTTCATTGATACGTGCGCCGGTGTTCCACATCAAATCGAATAGCATACGCCGGTAAACGTTGCTGACAGCATCCAGAAGCACGGCAATTTCAGGTGCTAGCAGATAAAGCGGATAGCCAGTATACGAGGCCGCTATCTGCCGTAATGCGGCGGCTACGGAGTAATCAATACCAACCGGCACGGAAGGCGGGGCAGGGTGCGATGAAACAACGCTACGTGAATTCTGAGAAAATGCGGGGGGTAAAGTAGCCAAATATTTATTCTCCGCTGTCTGTGCCATTACGTGATCTGATACGTCTATTTTGACGTAAAACCGGACGCGAGGCGCTAAATATAAACCTCGCTGGCGACAACGCGCAGATCGGCTAAACCCGCCCTAGGCGGAGTTTTACCGAATGGCCGGAGCGGGAAAGTGCCAAGCACCCCCCACGGATGGATAGCCTACCGCCCCGTCCGGCACTACATATAGTATGGCGGCCAGCTGCGGCCGACACAACATATAGCGTTATCCACAGAAACGGTGGATAAGTCGGCTGATTCGGTAGAATTGGCGTTTTACCGAATGAGTGGAAATCTGCTGAAGGAATGCATTGTGTCGGCAGGATTGCGGCTTCATTACGTCTTGGTTGACGTATTCGTCAATAGCGAGTAGTATTTAAACCGTAGTTAGTGGCGGTAGGAACATCCCCACGTAAAAAACCCAAATTCCTTGTTTGTTGTGGCGGTAGGAACATCCCCACGTAAAAAACTCAAATTCCCTGTAATAACTACCCTAAAAACCTCGACACTGTCGGGGTTTTTTTGTATCCGGTGAAGGGCAATCATGGAACTTAAAAAGTTAGATAACTCGTTTTACACAGATAACCCTGTAGTGCTTGAGGCGCTCGATTTTGACACCTCTAACCGAGTATGGATGGCTGGCGATAAAGTTCGCGGTCATGGCATCGTACAAATTGAACTGAATGGATTAGTTTTTGCTATTCCGGTTCGCTCCAACATTCAGCACGATGCGAGCCTTATTCTTGAGTTAAATCGCGGCCAGAACACGCGCGTTAAAGGCATGGGGCTGGATTACACAAAAGCTGTGCTGATTAGAAAGCCCGACCATGTCAGTAGTGAACCCTTTCTGCTGAGATCAAAAGAAGCTGGCAGAAAACTACAGGGTAAGGAAGACCACGTGACCAAGCAGTTTACTCGTTACGTGGAAAAGTATATCAAGGCTGTAAAGAGGCAGGACAAAAACATCCTGAACAGCGCTGACTACAGATTCACTACGCTTATAAACTACTACGCCGAATTGGGCTTGCCCTGAATAGCGTAACGGATTCGGTAGAGTGGGCGTTTTACCGAATTTTGGCATGTGGGCTAGGAAATGTGTCTCACATACGAGATGATAGCTATTACGCAGCGCGGATAGGTGTTGCAAATCGAGAGCTACCCTGCTTCCGGCTAATTTCTATCCGCGCTGCTCCGCTTTTTAGCGTATTAATATTCTCTTCCTGCTCATGTATAAAATAAGTTTTCATATTATCTCCTGTAAATTCTGACAGGTGATTTTTAACACAGGTATAACCCTGTAAAAAAGACATGTAGCCTTTTGGTGCATATGAATTGAAGCACTGAATATCCATTTCTAAAAAAGTCGCCATAGAATGAAAAAAACCGCTAAAAAGCGGTTTAATCACAAATTAATCCAGTCAACGGCTCTTGAGCTGCGTTACTTCTTCTTTTCTTGGTCTGAAACCGAAAATCCATGTTTAACCAATAGGTCGGTTATGGCTTCATCGAGTAACCGGCTCTTAGGAATGCGCGTTTTAGCCGCGAGTTCGTCAAAGAGCGGGACTAGAGGGTTGTCCAGAGAAGAAGTAAAGCGACGTCGATTTTTTAGGTATGGTTCAGCCATAAGAGAGAGTTCCATTGTGCGAATGGAGCTAGTTTAGAGGGCTGTCAGATAGATTAAACTGGTTGCACATAGTGACTATATAGTGTCAAAATGCATTGATAATAACAACATTAGGGAAGGTTTGGTTTTAGTCGCCGTAACTGGCGACTTTTTTTTATTATTCTTAAATAGGGATTAATATATTTTATGTCGGGAGGATGTGAGGTTTTCACTAAAACACTAATTAGATATTTAAATTTTTGGTTCTATTAAATGACTTTAATGATGTTAAAAAAAATATATATGAGTGATATGCAAAATTATTGAAAATTGAAAAACTTCCGTGACTATCATATTTGTCATGATTAGCATTTGAATCATTAATATTAATATATCTTAAGTAATATTGATTTATTTCCTTTTTGTTAACTATTAAGCTTTCTATAACTTGTTGGGTATGGTTAATCTTGCTATTATTTCCGTACCGGACAACGTACGCTATAACCGGTTGAAACGTACACACTAAACCTTCCGACCAAGGGCAATCATTGCGTTGCCTTTGGCAGCGTGGTGATAACCCTCTGAGGTGACATCA
>Ga0153979_1000016_pt1 | contig 29657 bp, 22 predicted proteins | sample TSGA063MetaG_FD_104690 | JGI IMG/M metagenome (GOLD analysis project Ga0153979, IMG submission 104690) | Attine ant fungus gardens microbial communities from Georgia, USA - TSGA063 MetaG | ecosystem: Host-associated > Fungi > Mycelium > Unclassified | place: USA: Georgia, Magnolia Springs State...
AGGCCCACGCTGTAGTCGATTGGGTCGCTGGCGCGGCGACGGCCGCCACCCAGTGATACCACCGCCATGCCCAGCGCGCGGGTGTCCATGGCGCTGACAATCCCGGCTTTCTCTGAGTAGACCGGCTTGCTGAGAGTCGCCTGCGGCAAGTAGCTGGCGTAACGCTCGATGAAATCGGTCGGCCCTTTTTGCGCCGCGACCATGCGGCCGAAGATCTCTGCCGCCTTGCCGTTGTCGAGCACGGCTTGCAGCTGGCGGCGCGCGTCGGCGTCGTCGCTGGCCAAACCGCCGGAAATCAGCATCTCGACGCACAGCGCCATAGTCACTTCCAGCAGGCGTGGGTTGCGGTATTCGCCCGTCAGGAAGCGCACGGCCTCGCGCACTTCCACCGCGTTACCCGCGCTGGAAGCCAGCACCTGATTCATGTCGGTCAGCAGCGCGGTGGTTTTGCAGCCCGCCCCGTTAGCCACGTCAACAATCGCCTGCGCCAAGTCTTCTGACAGCTGGTAGGTCGGCATAAATGCGCCAGAGCCGACTTTGACGTCCATCACCAGCGCGTCCAGCCCTTCTGCCAGTTTCTTGGCGAGAATGGAGCCGGTGATCAGCGGGATAGAGTCGACGGTCGCCGTGATATCACGGGTGGCGTAGAAGCGTTTGTCCGCCGGAGCCAAAGAGCTGGTTTGGCCGATGATGGCCACGCCGACGTCTTTGATAATGCTGCGGAAACGGTTGTCGTCCGGGAAAATGTCAAAGCCAGGAATGGCTTCCAGCTTGTCCAGCGTGCCGCCGGTATGGCCCAAACCGCGACCTGAGATCATTGGCACGTAGCCGCCACAGGCCGCCACCATCGGGCCAAGCATCAGCGAAGTCACGTCGCCCACGCCGCCGGTGGAGTGTTTGTCGACAATCGGCCCATTAAGGTTGAGGCTGTTCCAGTTCAACACGGTGCCTGAGTCGCGCATCGCCATGGTCAGCGCCACGCGCTCTTTCATGTTCATGTCGTTGAAATAGATGGTCATCGCCAGAGCAGCAATCTGCCCTTCCGACACCTGGCTGTCACGGATCCCATTGATGAAAAAGCGAATTTCCTCTTCGCTTAGCGGCTGTCCGTCACGTTTTTTTCGAATAATTTCTTGTGCGAGAAACACGGAGTGCTCCTGAATGACTAGGAATGTAGAGAGGAAGTTATTGATGTTCTATGGCAGAGGCCCGGCGAGCCGGACCCCGTAACGCCGAAAGCGTTAGCTCAGCGCCTTAACCATCAATAGCTGCTGGTAGACTTTTGGTCAGCGTGGCCCAGCGTGGTCAGCAGGCTAGCCAACAGGCTTGATGCGCCGAAACGGAAATGACGTGAGTCAGCCCATTCGCGGCCCAGCAGGCGGTCTGCCAATGCCAGATACTGCGCGGCATCTTCAGCCGTTTTCACGCCACCCGCTGGCTTGAAGCCCACGGCTTTGCCTACGCCCATCTCTGCAATCACCGTCATCATCAACTCTGCGCTGTGCAGGGTCGCGTTGACCGGAACCTTGCCGGTTGAGGTTTTGATGAAGTCAGCTCCGGCTTTGATAGCGATTTCAGACGCTTTGCGGATCAGCGAATCTTGCTTCAGTTCACCGGTTTCGATGATCACTTTCAGCAGTACATTGGCGGCAGCACAGGCTTCTTTACACTGTTTCACCAGCTCGAAACCTACCTGCTCGTTGCCCGCAATCAGCGCGCGGTAAGGGAATACGACGTCAACTTCGTCTGCGCCATAGGCAATAGCCGCGCGGGTTTCAGCCACGGCGATCTCAATGTCATCGTTGCCGTGTGGGAAGTTAGTGACGGTCGCGATACGGATGTCTGGCGTACCTTGCTCACGCAGTGCTTTGCGCGCAACCGGAATGAAACGTGGATAGATGCAGATAGCAGCGGTGTTGCCCGCCGGGCTTTTGGCCTGATGACACAGGGCGATCACTTTGGCGTCAGTGTCGTCGTCATTCAGGGTGGTTAAATCCATCAGGTTGAGTGCGCGTTGTGCTGCGGCGGTTAAATCGGTCATAAAACTCTCCAACAATTTTCAATTCCAGCGACCAGCCAGAACTGAGCATACAGTCATGAATTCGGAAAAGTTGCCGAACTCTGCACGGTTGGCGAGCGGACTTGGTTCCTTGAAGACAGCGAACAGAGGCGAATTCACGCCCTGCTGGCAGATGAGATCCTTCTCACCGCACCTGATTGGCATCAGCCAATGCGTTGTGACTATTTGAACACGCCGTGTCAGGTTGCTCTGTGCAGTATTTCACAAATTATGAAAACCGCTTGCAACGTTACTTGCGCAAATGGGATTCAAATCACATTTAAGCCGCAACAATTCTGAGAATGGCGCAATTATGCTCAATATCCGACCCTAATAAGAGTGTATACCCGATTCATGACAACTGATGGCGGGTTGCCCACTCTGTGATCACCGACCGGTGATCCTGAGAGGAATGTTATAATAATAACATTTAAAGAAGAAGCACTGGTTTGTAAATGCGCACTAAAAGCTATAGCTTGGTATCAAGTGGATTTAAAATGTTATTTAAATAACAAAATGAATTTTTAGAGGGGGCAACGAGTCACAAAATTCAGACCGCAAGCGCGAAAACGCGGCGGGTATTCTCAAGCAAGGCGTCAGCAATTTGCTCAGGAGATTCTTCACGAAGTTCGCACAGCACGTCGAACACCGTGGCGGCGCGCTCTGGGCGATTGGGCTGCCCCTGAAAACCTTGCAGCGGCATATCCGGCGCGTCGGTTTCCAACAGCAAGCTGGAGAGAGGGAGTTGGGCCATGACATTGCGAGTTTTCTGCGCTCGCTCATAGCTGATGGTACCACCAACGCCGATGGCAAAGCCTAATTTAACAAAGGCTTGTGCCTGAGAAAGGCTGCCCGCAAAGCCGTGAACCACGCCCGTCGCGGGCAGTTTGGCCTGGCGCAGCATGGCCGCCAGCTGATCGTGGCTGCGGCGAGAGTGCAGGATAACCGGCAGATTTTCGCGCTTCGCCAAGGCAAATTGTGATTTCAGCAGCCGCTGTTGGCGTGCAAACTGCGGCTCTTCCATATAGAGATCCAAACCAATCTCCCCTACCGCCACCAGCTTGCTATCTCGCTGAGCCAGAAAACGCTCCAACAGCTCAATGTCAGCATCATGGTGCTGGGCAATGTACAACGGATGCAGGCCCAGCGCGGCGTAAAGCTGGGGATGCTGTTTGGCGAGCCGTACAATGCCCTGAAAACGGTCCGACGTGACGGCGGGAACGATGATTTGGCGAACCCCCGCCTGTTCCGCCATCGACAGGCTCTCGGCCTCGGCGCCGGTAAAAGGCGGGAAATCGAAATGGCAGTGGGTATCAACAAAATGCGCCATTACAGGTTTTCACCATCGCTGCGTTTGTCCTCGGCTTTAGCCGGAGCTTCGGGCTTAGGCGCGCTGCTTTTGGCGGGGTACTGGCTCTCATCGTGAAAGGCCGCCGCGCGCACCATGCCGCCGTCGGCCACGATGTCAGTAAGCACGGCGGGATCGAGAATGATCTGCTCCACCGGCCCGGCTTCCGCCGCGATCGGCACCACGTTTTCTGGATTCTCTTCCGGCACCACCACGCGTTTTGGTCGCGTGGTGCGCGGCACGATATAAGGCAGCGGCTTATCTTTTTCACGCGGGATCAGCCAGTGCGACGCGGCAGACAGGAAGTAGCGCGCGCAGCGACGCCCAAGGTGGTAATCCTGATTCAGCGCCGGTAAACGGCTGCCCAGCGCGTGGCTGGCCAGCGGTTTTGGCGGGAAGATCTCGAAGATGCGCAGATCGCCCGGTGGATTTTCGATGAATTGCTGAATGCGGTGATAGCTGCTCTCGTGGTGCTGCATCATGCGCACCAGCTGTTGCAGGCTGCTTTCGCTCAGCCACTGCTCCATGCGCTTCATCCACTGCGGGGTGTAGAACATGGCGGACGGCACGGTGCGGATCACCACGATGGTGTCCGCGCCACGGCGATAAGCTTCTTCCACCGGAATGGCGTCGCTGATGCCGCCGTCTTGGTAGCTCACGCCGTCCAGCTCGACGCCCATGCGGTAGAAGCCAGGAATGGCGCTGGAGGCTTTGATCACCGGCAGCCAGTTCTCACGCGTCGGCGCGAAGTAGTTGGCGGTGTAATCATCGCTGCGGCAGGCACACATCAGGAACTCGCGGCCGTCGATCAGCAGTTTTTCTGCGGTATCCATCGCCAGCGGCATGTTTTTCGAGGTTTCTTCCACCAGCCAATCGAGGTCGATCAAGTGGCCGCCACGCACAAAGCGCAGAGGATTGAAGAAGTGGGGACTGGTGGTGTAGCGCGTGATAACGCGTCGGGCATAACCCGGCTGGCCGCAGACGAAAGCGGAGAGATTTTGTGCCCCGGCAGAGGTGCCGATATACAGGTCGAACGGATTAAATCCCGCACGCTGGAACTCATCCAGCACGCCCGCGGTGAAAATACCCCGTTGCCCGCCGCCTTCACACACCAGCGCAATCTTGCCTGGTTTGTAGGGTTTGTACGCCAGCGGTTCAATGTTGCCGAGCGTGACAGGTATTCTGTATCCCAACGCCTTTCCCTCAGTATTTCGGCCTCACAAATGGCGGGCCTCAACTAAGAGCATACATTGTCTTTCTAATATGGGTAATCAACAGACAAAATACCGGGGATTAAATCGTTACTTTCTGTTAACCAAACTCTCTAATCTCGAGAAGTTGGTCCTCAGTGTAAGATTTAATCCCCGGCAGGATTCTACTTGCTACTTAATCTTTCCGACTTGGTGTCAGAGTCGTTTACGTCCGGTAAACAGGCTCACCAAGAACAGGATGATACCGACGACGAAGACGATTTTCGCAGCCCAGGCAGCTGTACCAGCCAGACCACCGAAACCAAGAGCCGCCGCGATAAGCGCGATGATTAGAAATATAATGCCCCAACGAAACATAAGCTTCTCCTTACCCTATTTAACTTTTACCCAAATCAATGTGGTACCCAATATTCCGGGCCTCAGTTCAGCTTTAAACATTTCTTTTCGGCTGCTTCAAAAGTGCTTTTACCTGTTGAAAGAAAAATGCTTACCTTTTAAAGATAGTCGTAAAAATGAAACTGTTAGAAAAACTGACTGTTTTCTGGCGCGAAAGGTCCCATGAGTTCTGTTTTATGGTGTTAACGCTTACTGCTGAAGAGCAGATTGCCTGCCTAAACAGGCAATCTTTGGTCGAAAATCTTATGGTGCGATTTTCAGATCATTTTTGACGCTTTTTACACCGTCAACGGTTTTAGCCACGCTTTCAGCACGATCGGCCTGCGCCTGATCTTTTACTGAACCGGAAAGTTGAACAACACCGTCGGTGGTTTCAACTTTAACCATGCGTGATGGAACGATGTCGTCAGCCAGCAGCTTCGCTTTCACCGAGGTGGTGGTGGCGGTGTCGCCAGCGTAGCCTTTCGCAGACTGCTCTTTGCTGTCTTTGGTGTGCAATTTATCGCTGACGGATTTCACGCCTTCAACTTTGGTTGCCACGGCTACGGCTTGCTCGCCTTCAGCCTGTGAACCGACAAAACCACTTAGCGTCACGACGCCGTTGTCAGTTTTGACGGAGATATCATTGCTCTTGATCGCTTTGTCATCGATCAGTGCGCTTTTAACTTTTGCTGTAACGGCGCTGTCGCCCATGTAGCTATCAACTTTCTTCATGGAGCTATCGATTTTTGCACCCGCGCTATCAGTGGTGGTTGCAGCCAATGCGCTCCCGCTCATTACAGCGGTGCTCAAAACAACGGCCAGCATGGAATAGGCAAAGTTAGACTTTTTCATCGATTTCTTCCTTTCAGTTTATGAGTCCAAAATGGCGGACTCTTTACGTCACATGGTCGTGACGGTTTTGTGCAATATCGAACCAGACTTAAGGTCTGTAACTTGGTTAAAAACCTTTCTCTTATTGCATGTGCAGTAGAGTCATTCGTCAAAGGGTGAGATTTGTCACCTTTACCCTATAACACTCTGCTTTATTAATCGGAACCAGTGATTTCACCCACCGTTCGCTGCACACAGATTTAATATAGCTGAGAAATCGAAGAGCGGGAGAAAGAATGCCAAATCGGCGCCAAATGCAGACAAGTCCGATCAAAACGCGACATTATTGCCCAATAAATCAACGAAAACCGCAAAAGTAGTTGCGTAGCGAAAGCAATAAATCAGCAGATTTGGGCAAGCAGAAAGAGAAAAGGCGACGTGATCGTCGCCTTTTGAGGTGAGTGAGCTAACCCGTGAAGCAGGTTAACTGAGCAGTGAAAATTAATGCTCGCGGGTTTTGCGGAACGTCACTTCTGGATAACGCTCTGACGCCAGATTCAGGTTCACCATGGTCGGCGCGATGTAAGTCAGGTTATCGCCGCCGTCCAGCGCGAGGTTAACTTCGTTCTTACGCTTAAACTCTTCAAACTTCTTCACGTCGCTGCATTCAACCCAGCGTGCGGTGCTGACGTTGACGGATTCGTAAATCGCTTCGACGTTGTACTCGCTCTTCAGACGCGCGACCACCACTTCAAACTGCAGCACGCCAACCGCGCCGACAATCAGGTCGTTGTTGGCGATTGGGCGGAATACCTGTACTGCGCCCTCTTCCGACAGCTGAACCAGCCCTTTCAGCAGCTGTTTCTGCTTCAGCGGGTCACGCAGACGAATACGACGGAACATTTCTGGGGCGAAGTTCGGAATGCCGGTGAACTTCATGTTCTCGCCCTGAGTGAAGGTGTCACCAATCTGAATGGTGCCGTGGTTGTGCAAGCCGATGATGTCGCCCGGATAAGCTTCTTCCACGTGCGAACGGTCGCCCGCCATAAAGGTCAAGGCGTCAGAAATCACCACGTCTTTGCCGGTACGCACTTGGCGCAGCTTCATGCCTTTCTCATATTTGCCGGACACCACGCGCATGAAAGCCACGCGGTCACGGTGTTTCGGGTCCATGTTGGCCTGAATCTTAAAGACGAATCCGGTGAACTTCTCGTCGCTGGCTTTCACTTCGCGCAGATCGGTGTTGCGTGGCATCGGGGCAGGCGCCCACTCAACCAAGCCGTCCAGCATGTGGTCAACGCCGAAGTTACCCAATGCGGTCCCGAAGAACACAGGCGTCAGTTCGCCACTGAGGAAAGCTTCTTGCTCGAACTCGTGGGACGCGCCCTGCACCAGCTCCAGCTCTTCACGCAGCTGGTTAGCCAGATCTTCACCCACGGCAGCGTCGAGGTCAGGGTTATTCAACCCTTTAACGATGCGCACTTCCTGAATGGTGTGACCTTTACCGGTCTGATACAGATAAGTTTCGTCTTTATAGAGGTGGTAAACCCCTTTGAATAGCTTGCCGCAGCCGATAGGCCAAGTGATTGGCGAACAGGCAATCTTCAGCTCGCGCTCAACTTCGTCCATCACTTCCATTGGGTCACGGATGTCACGGTCGAGTTTGTTCATAAAGGTCAGAATTGGCGTATCACGCAGACGAGTAACTTCCATCAGCTTACGGGTACGGTCTTCTACACCTTTCGCGGCGTCGATCACCATCAGGCAGCAGTCAACCGCCGTCAGGGTACGGTAAGTATCTTCAGAGAAGTCTTCGTGCCCCGGGGTGTCGAGCAGGTTAACCAGACAGTGGCGGTACGGGAACTGCATCACGGAGGTAGTGATGGAGATACCACGCTGCTTTTCCATCTCCATCCAGTCGGATTTCGCGTGGTTATTAGAGCCACGGCCTTTTACCGTACCGGCGGTCTGAATCGCGTGTCCGAATAACAACACCTTTTCAGTGATGGTCGTTTTACCCGCATCGGGGTGAGAAATAATAGCGAAGGTACGGCGTTTAGCCACTTCGAGGGCGAATTCACTTGGAGACATGTTTTTCACGTTTCTTCGGTTGGCCGCCCTGCATCATTGTTCATCACGTCACAGGACGTCAGGCAAAGCGGTAATAAAAGTTAATAGCCGGCTATTTTCACTGATTTGAGCTGGATGGGCAATCAATGGTTTTTTAGGCAGGGTTTACGCTAACCCAAAATCAGCGCCATCATGATGGCGTCTTCGCGGCCTTGCGCGGCGGGGTAATAGTTGCGGCGAACTGAAACTTCATTAAAGCCGAGGCTTTCATACAGCGCGATGGCTTTGCTGTTGGAGGCGCGGACTTCCAGCCACAGGGTGACGACTTCGCGTTGCTCGAGCTTTTCGATGACATCTTCAAGCAGCTTACGGCCTAGGCCTTGGCGCTGAAATGCGGGGTCGATGGCGATGTTGAACAGCGTCGCTTCGTCGAGGACTATCTGGGTGATGGCGAAACCGGCAACCTGCTCGCCTTGCATGATTTTGAGATTGAGGTAACGCTCGCCCTGATTGCTGGCTAAGGTTTTCTCGGTCCACGGGAAGGCGTGGCTGGCGTTTTCAATTTGCAGAGCACGGGGTAAATCAGCGGGCGTCAGAATAGAAATGTTGTTCATTTTCACAAATCTGCTGCCAGAGCGCGCGTTTGGCTGCGGCATTTTGATAAAGCTCGGCCAGTGCCGGGCTGGATAACTGCGTGCCTTCAACCGCTAAGGGTGCGTTGATGCCCAGTCGCCATGTATTACAATGCGTGCCTTCCGGGAGCATGCTCACCTGTTCTGGCGTCAGGCGGTAAACCTGTTGAGCGGCCAGCGCGAGGCTGCGCACCACATCATTTACCAGCGGGTCATCTTCAGCAGGCGGCACATCGGCGACGATCAGCAGGCGAGTATTTTCCGGCAGGCTAACTGCCACTTCACCTTGTAAAACAGCGGGTTTGCGCAATGTCCACTGCGTGATACCCATCTGTTGTAACAGCCAGTCTCGTCTTGATGCCATACCTGTTCCCTGCCTGTTGAACACCCGAAATGCCGCGCTATGCTAGCAAACACATCGAACGCGCGCCAATAAACCTCTATAATCACCGGTCATATTCCTGAGGAGCCACAACCTGATGTCTGCATTAACCCCGGCAAGTGAAGTAATACTGCGCCACAGTGACGAATTTACAGGGCGCCGCGTGCTGTTTGCCGGTGACTTACAAGATGATTTACCCGCAATTTTCGTTGATGAGTGCGAGGCCGAAGAGGTTCGCGTTCACACCAATCAATATCACCACTGGCAGATGCTGAGTGGCGCATTACAAGACAATGTGCAATTTGGCCTGTTAGCCGATGCCGAATTCATCAAGCCTGCTGACCTGCTGGTCTACTACTGGCCGAAGAGCAAGCAGGAAGCAAAATTCCAGTTGTTCAACCTGTTGTCGCAGCTGCCAGTCGGCATCGACATCTTTGTGGTCGGCGAAAACCGCAGCGGCGTTCGCAGCGTGGAAACCGTGCTCGAAGAGCTGTGCGCCGTCAGCAAAATCGACAGCGCGCGCCGCTGTGGCTTGTACCACGGGCGTTTGGAAAAGCAGCCTGAGTTCGACGCCGAAGAGTGGTGGGATACCTATATGGTGGAAGAAGTCGCTATTAAAACCTTACCGGGCGTATTCAGCCGTGAAGGTCTGGACAGCGGCAGCCTGTTGTTAATCAACAGCTTCGAAGAGCCGGTGAAAGGCAAAGTGTTGGATATCGCCTGCGGCTCCGGCGTGCTGGCTGCCGTGTTGGCAACCTATTCACCGAAAATGAAAATCACCCTCAGCGATGTGAGCGCTGCGGCTATCGAAGCCAGTCGCGCGACGCTGGTAGCTAACGACCTGCCGGGCGAAGTTATCGCCAGTAATGTCTATTCGGACATCGCGGGCCGCTTCGATATGATCATTTCCAACCCGCCGTTCCACGAAGGCTTACAGACCAGCCTGCATGCGGCTGAACAGCTGATTCGCGGCGCAGCAAAACACCTGAATATCGGCGGGCACCTGCGCATCGTGGCTAACGCCTTCCTGCCATACGCCGCCTTGCTGGACGCCACTTTCGGCAGCCACGAAGTGTTGGCGCAGAATGGCCGCTTTAAGGTGTATCAGGCCACGCTTGGCCGTACGCCACGTGACCCGAAAAAGAAAAAGCGCTAGACCCAACTCGCCGTAGCTATAAGGCTGCGGCACCTAACATCGCCGCGGTCTTGGCTTCACTCAGGGAGACATCAAACGCGGCGATCCTTCCCTCAAGTCATCGCATTTGGCTATTGGTATCACTCAAACAGCCCTATTCCCCATGAATATGCTGCTTTTTACGCCAAACGTCCGCATTGGGGGAAATAAGTATTGACGGCGGGGCGGAAATCTCTAGAATTCGGCCCCGTAGTTGTATTACTCGCAGAGTCAATTCTGATGAATTTTCTGCTGAGAATGCGATGGTGGCGGAATTGGTAGACGCGCTAGCTTCAGGTGTTAGTGTCCTTTGGATGTGAGGGTTCGAGTCCCTCCCTTCGCACCAATACAACTACTTAGTGAGTTAACAGCAGTAAACTGAATTTATATTGCACGGCACGATGCGATGGTGGCGGAATTGGTAGACGCGCTAGCTTCAGGTGTTAGTGTCCTTTGGATGTGAGGGTTCGAGTCCCTCCCTTCGCACCACTCCGGTGATATAAATCAGGCAGTACGATATAAAGAAGAAATCATCTGTGCGATGGTGGCGGAATTGGTAGACGCGCTAGCTTCAGGTGTTAGTGTCCTTAGGATGTGAGGGTTCGAGTCCCTCCCTTCGCACCACATGATTCTCTTCAAATATCAGCACCTCCCCTCTCGCAAGCCTCTGACTTTTATCCAAAAAAATCTCTGCCTTTCAGGCACCAGACTTTCACCAAAAGCCTCAAACCCTTTATCACGCTTGGTCTTTTTGCGCCGATTATTAAAGCAGATTGAAGTTCACCGAGAAGGCTGTGAGCCCACCTGCCAGTGCGACAAACGACGGCAAGAGCAGATAGTGGCGAAGCGTTTTATGCAGCAGCATCACCAGCGTGGCTAACATGGCGATGACGACCATCATGCGCAGGTGATCTAAAGAAATATTCGCCAGAGCAAAAACCGGCAGTAGCGCGCAAGGCAACAGAACACCCCAGCCACTGGTCAGCCTTTTACCCAAATACCAACTCACTCCCCAGAGTCCACACGCCGCTACCATCGCTGCAATCATGATTTTTGCCACACAGTGATAATGAGAACTAATAGCATATAGCAATTTTTCTCATCGCGCATCATTTTGCCCGCCACGCGCCCGTTAGGGTGACACTGGTTGCCAAAAGTGATAGTTTTGAGTTCGGTATTAATTAGCCTATCGATTTAAAATAATCACCCTTCTCGATTATTAGAATTTTATTTATTTGAACTCAGCTATTTACTGCATATATTGCAGCATTGATCTATTCAGAAGGCCGGACACTAAATAGAGTGAATCTTAATGATATTTCATGCCTATGATGAATTGCTAAAAAGCAAACATCGTCTTTCGCTATTGTTATTCTTTTTCTTAAATAGTGCATCAGCCCTATTTTCAATGATTAACCCAGCGGTAAAGATGGCTAAATCCACGCTACCCTTAATAATTATTGGGATCGTATGCGTGTCGGGATTAATATTCATTTATTTGAACAAAAAAACCGAGCTATTCCGTTTAAGTATCTGCTCCATCGTGGTTGGCAGTTTATGGGCATGGCATATCATTTTACAGTTCGATAAATTCGGAGATTATGACAAGAGTTACTTGTTGGTGAGCTTGCTCAGTATATTCTTTATTAGCGTTATCGCTTTATCGGATAATTTCCTGGCATTTTGCCTGCACGTAGCACCTTCTACTGGAACTGTTATTTATTTAGACGGTTTCACTCACATCTCTAAGATACTTTTCACCGTCGCGCTGCCCCTGATTGGGCTGTATCTGCACCATATGATGCTAAAGCGTAGCGATGCTTTCACCCGCCGAATGCTGACCAATCTCTATAGCGAAAGGCAGAAATTCAGCGATCTCAGCATGATTGATCCCCTGACCGGTTTGTACAATCGGCGTGGCTTACAGAACAAACTTGAGACGGTGTTCAGTCAGGATAAATCCAGTCATTACGTGATGTTGCTCGATATTGACCACTTCAAAGCTTACAACGATAACTATGGTCATAGCATGGGCGATCAGGCGTTGGTGCGCGTTTCAGCTGCCATACGCGATGCCGTGCGCTCTCGCGACGTGGTGGTTCGCTACGGAGGTGAAGAGTTCCTAGTCGTTATGTCGAATGTGACTCAAGACTACGCGGTACGCATGGCCGAACGCATTCAAAATAAGGTGCTGAGTTTAAATATCCCACACAGCTTTAATGCCGATGTTTCGACCCACGTCACCGTCAGCGCGGGGCTTTCTACTCTCCACGATGGCGATTTCCCTTCCGCATTAACCGTGGCGGACCAGCTGCTTTATAACGCCAAAAATAGCGGCAGAAATAAAATCCTTTATTCATGGGAAGCAATCCCTGACGGCGAAAAAACGCATATTGCGCTGTAAAGCACGGCGCTTTAAATGTTTAAAACATTAATAAAAGAGAAGAGTTATTGCGCTAAGAGAGTCAGTTTTATACTTTATTTCATGGTGCTTTTATTTCATTATTATGACAACCTTAACTACCAACAAAGGCTGTTGAATAAAACATCAGTATCACTCTCCAAATGTTACACCACGCGGTTACAGCGCCGACTTCTCTTTTTAGGAGAAATAAAATCGATCTATTAAGTTCAAAAGATTATTACGGTCTTAACCAAGCCAAATAAAATACCCCCGCCGCTATTTTTTAGTCTCCCTCATCCAGTAGTCAGCCGTTCGTTTGGCCTTCGTTGGTTGATACAAAAACATGTCTCCACGCCAAACCGACTCACACCCTCTCCCTAGCAGAGCAGCCGCTCCTCTATGTAGTGAAACAGCGTTATAAATAAGAAAAACTTATATTAACTCTTACTTTTGGTAGGAAAAGCTCATCAAACAAGCTTCGAAAACAGCGGCTCTCTCGGCAGAACACCAAGGCTCACCGCCTCTTTCCATTAATCCCTTCAGCCTGTAAAGGCCATTTTTACTGACATAAAACTCATCACTCTAAGATTTTCCTTATGCGGAATTGCCGACTAACATGTTAGAAACTGTATCTGTAAGCTTCAATTCGTAATTAAAGAATTCTTATCTTTTGACGTTAATGGCCCTGGTCAGGCGGGTTAAACCTGCTTGCCCCACAGACCGAGAGAAGCAAAAGTGACCAAGATAAATCCCCTCCTTGCACGCAATCGAAGCCGGGCGCAGAAACTGCGCCAACCTGATCTCCACTCCTACTCATCCACTGTTCAGCCACATAAGCCACTTAGGCCGTGGATTGGCCATCCAGACCAGTACAGCTCACTCGACGGGAGAACTGAGCATGGATAAATCACTCAACCTTTCTAGCCTGCGCTATGACATTCCAGCAGGCATTGTGGTGTTTTTAGTCGCGCTTCCCCTTAGCTTGGGTATTGCACAAGCCAGCGGAATGCCGCCGTTTGTCGGTTTACTGACTGGCGTGATTGGCGGCGTGGTGGTCACTTTACTCAGCCCGTCGCGTTTTGCCGTCAGCGGGCCTGCCGCCGGGCTGGTCACTATTGTGGTGGGTGCCATGCAAACCCTTGGCTCATTTTCCACCTTGCTGCTGGCGATTATGCTGGCGGGCGTGCTGCAATGCGTGTTCTACCTGATTAAAGCGGGGCGTTTTGTCTCTCTGGTGCCAAGCTCGGTGATTCAGGGAATGCTAGCCGCCATCGGTATTCTGCTTATCTTGCAGCAGATCCCCGTGGCCTTGGGCTATGAGGGCGAAGATGGGTTGAAAGGCCTATTTAGCGATCCGGCTCAGGCGATTTCTCCGTCGTCACTCGTGGTCGCTGGCGTCGCACTGGCTATTTTATGGCTGTGGGCCACCAAGCCCTTTCAGCGAATCAAACTGATGACCTATATTCCCGGCCCGCTGATCGCCGTTTTATGGGGAAGTCTGGCAGTTATCTTTGGCGACCGTATTCTGCCGGACGCCATGCACTCCCTGCCGCGCATTGCCTTGCCGAAGTTCGACAGCGCCAACGAAGTCACCTCGCAGTTGGAAAGACCCAACTGGAGCGCGTGGAATAATCCGCAGGTATATGTCATCGCCGCGACGCTGGCGCTGGTCGCCAGCCTTGAAACCTTGCTCAGCCAAGAGGCGCTGAAAAAGCTCAAGGAGCAGACCCCGCCCCCTTCCCCCAATAAAGAGATGCGGGCGCAGGGCATTGGCAACTTACTCAGCGGTTTTCTCGGCGGTCTGCCTATCACGGCGGTAATTGTGCGCAGCTCGGTGAATGTTAACGCCGGGGCGCGAAGCAAGGTTTCTATCCTGCTTCATGGGGTGTTATTGCTGCTATGCGGCATGTTTTTCAGCGACTTACTGAATACTATCCCCCTCGCCTGTCTGGCCGCAGTGCTGCTTTATACCGGCTATAAGCTGGCGGCTCCGGCCCTGTTTATCGCCCAGTGGCGGCTCGGCCTGGCACAGTTTCTGCCTTTTGTTGCCACGGTGGCAGGGATTTTAATCTTCGGCATGCTGGCGGGTATCGGCATTGGTTTACTGGCTCAACTGCTGTCGAGCACGTATAAAAGCCATCACAACGCCATGCATTTGAGCAATGATGACAACCACTATGTGGTGCGTTTTCAGCAGAATCTCACCTTCCTGCATAACCCGCGCCTGCAAAGCATTCTGGCGGAAATCCCGGATAACGCCGTGGTGCGCGTGGAGCAAGAGAATGCCGACTACATCGACCCAGATGTGAAAGCCGTGCTGACGGAGTTTGGTGAAAAAGCATCGGGTCGCGGCATTAAACTCGACCGCTGGCCGCACTAATCTGTGATTGACTGATGATTAATAGAAAACGGCCTGTGGGTGAAACCGCACAGGCCGTTTTATTTCAGCTCTTACAGATTATTTGGCGAGAGCCTCAAACACTTTTTCGACCGCCACCGCGCCCGGATCTTTCACCCCTTTCAGACTGTTGCTGCTGAGGTAAGAGGAGCGGCCCGCGTTGGCTTTCTTCATGGTGGAGGTGTCTTTCGCGCCTTTTGCAGCGGCCTTGGCGGCGGCTTTCAGATCGCCTTTTTTACCCAAGGCTTCCAGAGCGGGCTGCAAAGCATCAATCATCGTGCGGTCGCCCAAATCAGCCCCGCCGTAGTGCTTCATACGCTCCAAACCAAACAGCAGCGCCTCGTTGATTTTCTTCCCTTCAGCCACTTTTTGCCCGGCTGCGGTGAAGAAAATCGACATCAACACGCCACTCGAGCCGCCCATGACGGTCGCCAGACGATCGCCCACCACGGTTAATAGTGCAGAAAGGTCATTCAGTGGCAGCTTTTTGCTTTTGTTTTGCTCTTGGATGTCACGCGCGCCCGAGGCGAAGGTTGAACCGGTATCGCCATCGCCGACTTTGGCATCCAGTTTGTTCAGCTCATCTTCCAGCCCGGAAAGCGTCTCAGTGATCACCTCGACAATCTTGCCCACTTCGGCATTCGTCGAGGCTTTGACTTTAGATTTCTGCCCCAGCTTTTTGGCTTTCTGCGTTGGCAGTTTTTCCAGCTTCACCAGCGGCTGCCAGCCTGCTGCTTCAACATTCGCCAACAGCGCTTTTTCAGTTTCATCATCGAGCACGATGGTGGAAAGCGAGAAGCCTTTCATATCTAACGCGCTGACCAGCGCCGCAGGACCAATCAGATAACGAATCGACTTGCCGAGCGGCGAATGCACCAGCTCTTTGGTCAGCTGATTCATCTCCAGCGGAGAGACGCCGCCGAGATTGTTAATCAGCACCGCCAGCTTGTCGCTTTTCTTCACCTGTGCCTGCAGCTTCTCGACCAGCGTCGCGATAACTTTTTCACTGTTTTGGGTTTTGATTTTCGACACGCCCGGCTCGCCGTGGATGCCTAGACCCAGTTCCACCTGCCCGGCAGGAATGCGGCTCTCTTCCTCTTCTTTGCCGCTGTCGCCCGGCAAACTACAGCCCGTCATCGCCACGCCAATGCTCGAAGTGGCATCAATGGCCTTTTGCGCCGCGGCGGTTACTGCCTTGAGTGACTTACCTTTTTCTGCTGCGTAGCCCGCGATTTTGTGTACCAGCACGGTGCCGGCAATGCCGCGAGGCTGCTTGTTATCCGGCAGGGAGATGTCGTCAGACACCATCACTAAATCGACTTTGTAGCCCAGATTTTTGGCTTTTTCAGCCGCCAGCCCGAAGTTGAGACGGTCGCCGGTGTAGTTTTTCACAATCAGCAAACAGCCCGCTTCGCCAGTGACGGCAACAATGGCGCTGAGCACCGCGTCGACGCTAGGAGAAGCAAAAACGTCGCCACAGACGGCGGCGGTTAACATGCCTTTGCCGATAAAGCCGACGTGCGCGGGCTCATGGCCGGAGCCGCCGCCGGAGATCAATGCGACCTTCTTTTTGTCCCAGTCGCTGCGAACCACAACGCGGATTGCCGGATCGATGTCCAGCTTGGCGAGATTTTTGTAGGGGGAAGTGAGAATTGCGCCTTCAATTACGTCGTTAATCAGATTCTTGCGGTCATTCATGAAAAATGTCGACATGCCGATTCGTCCCTTTAACTGTTATTGAGTATGGTCAGATTTGTGAATAACTCTAGACCAACATAGCACAGTGCAGCAGGAGATTTGGGGCAGAAAGGCGGTTTCCCGCCTTAGAGAAAACAGATTATTTGACTAATCGCACGCCACGACAGTGATTGCCAACCCGCCGCGCGAGGTTTCGCGGTACTTGGCATTCATGTCTTTGCCGGTTTCGTACATGGTTTCAATGACTTTATCGAGGCAGACGCGAGGCTCGCTGGTGCGGCGTAACGCCATGCGCGACGCATTCACCGCCTTCACGGCTGAGATAGCATTTCGCTCAATGCACGGCACTTGCACCTGCCCGGCCAGTGGATCGCAGGTTAAACCGAGATGGTGTTCCATGGCGATTTCCGCTGCCATAAACACCTGCGCCGTGCTGCCGCCCAGCAGTTCGGTAAGCCCGGCAGCCGCCATTGAACAGGCCACGCCGACTTCCCCCTGACAACCCACTTCGGCCCCCGAGATAGAGGCGTTCATTTTGAACAGAATGCCGACCGCGCCAGCGGCTAAGAAAAAGCGGCTGTAAGAGTCCGGGCTGACGGGGCGGATAAACTGATCGTAGTAAGTCAGCACGGCGGGAATAATGCCGCAGGCGCCGTTGGTTGGCGCAGTCACCACGCGGCCACCGGCGGCGTTCTCTTCATTGACCGCCATGGCGTACATGTTTATCCAGTCGACGACGCCCATCGGGTCTACATTATTCTTGTCCTGCGTCACCAGTATTCGGCGCAAAGCGGCGGCGCGGCGGTTGATTTTCATCGGCCCCGGCAGCAGACCTTCGGTATGAATTCCGCGAGTAATGCCCTCGCTCATTACATCCCATATAGCTGCGAAGTGCTCGGCAATCTCAGTCTTGCTATGCCCGGCCAGCTCGTTTTGCATCATCACGCCAGATAACGACAGGCCGGTGTTATTGCAGTGCTGCTGCAAATCATGCGCAGAGTTGAACGGGAATGGCATGGTAACCGCGCTCTCTTCCTGCATACCAAACCGGCTGGCTTCGACGATAAACCCGCCGCCAATCGAGTAATAGGTTTGGCTATAAAGCAGCTGCTCGCCGTCGAAGGCGCTCAGGGTCATGCCATTTTCATGCAAAGGCAGATTGGTTGAATGGAAGTTCATGCCGCCCTGTAGGGGGAACTCCACCTCTTTGGCACCACTGGCCAGCATCAACTTGCCCGTGCTTTCGACATCACGAATAAAACCGGGGATTGCATCGATATTTACGCTGTCGGGTAAGTTACCGGCAAGTCCCATGATTATGGCTAAATCCGTGTGGTGGCCTTTACCGGTTAAAGATAAAGAACCATAAACATCCACCACGACACGAGAAGTATTATTAATATGGCCGAGGGCGATAAGCTCATCGCTAAATATTTTCCCGGCTTTCATTGGCCCGACGGTGTGAGAACTCGAAGGTCCAATACCAATTTTGAAAATATCGAAGATGCTAATCACGTTAGACTCCATGGCAATAAAATGTCAGAAAAATCAGGAAGGAAGGTTTTTAGTATTTGAAATAGAGGGGCAGAGTATTTCCGCCCCTTCTTTATTATTAAATGTAGAGATTAACCCAGAAGAGTATAAACAATCGCAGACATAGCAATTAAGCCCATAATAACCACGAACACGTTACTAATATGGCCACTGTATTTTCTCATTGCCGGAACTTTGCGAATCGCATACATCGGCATGAGGAATAACAGCATTGCAATGATTGGTCCGCCGATATTTTCAATCATACCCAAAATACTTGGATTTAATGTTGCCACAGCCCAAGTGGTTAACAGCATGAAAATAGCGGTGTAGCGGTTCAGTGTCGGCAGAGAGATATTTTTACCTTTGCTGCGCAGTGACTTAATCACCATACCGTTAAAGCCTTCACGAGCACCTAAATAGTGGCCGAGGAAAGATTTAGTGATGGCGATAAAGGCAATAAATGGCGCGATATATTCAATCAGTGGGTTTGAGAAGTGGTTAGCCAGATAAGACAAGATAGAGATGTTCTGGGTTTTCGCTTCCATCAGGTCAGCCGGAGAGAGGCTGAGCACGCAACTGAACACGAAGAACATCACGGTCAGCACCATCATGATGTGGCTGTAAGCCAGGATGCGCGAACATTTCTTCTCAGCGCCATCGCCATACTCTTTACGCTTCGCCACCGCGAAAGAAGAGATGATTGGCGAGTGGTTGAAGGAGAACACCATCACCGGAATGACCAGCCACAGGGTCATCAGCATGCCGCTGCCCACGCCATTGCCGGACATTGAGATGTTTTCAAATACCGAAGTATTCCAGTTCGGGATCAGGTAAAACGCCAGCGCCATCAGCACGGCAACAAAAGGGAACACCAAAATACTCATCGCTTTCACGATTAAGTCCTGCCCAAAATGGACGATCGCCATCAGGCCAAGAATCAATACCAGAGACAGTAATGCGCGCGGCGGAGCCGTCCAGTGCATCTGATGAGTAATAAAGCTTTCGACGGTATTGGTTATCGCCACGCTATAAACCAACAAGATAGGATAAATAGCAAAGAAATATAATAGAGTGATTAACTTACCGGCTGAAATACCAAAATGCTCTTCAACCACTTCCGTAATATCTTCACCCGCGTTTTTTCCTGATAATACAAAACGCGTCAGGCCCCGGTGAGCAAAAAAGGTCATTGGGAAAGCCAGCACAACCATAATAAGCAGCGGAATTAAACCACCAATCCCGGCATTAATAGGTAAAAACAGAACGCCTGCACCAATTGCTGTACCATACAGACCCAGCATCCACATGGTATCGGTTTTACGCCAGGTACTGGTTGAGACATTTACCTGCGTATCAATATGTGTATTGTCCATAATCCCTCGGTATAAAAAACAATCTGTCATTTATAATTGATTTTTTTACTACGTGTTAATGCCACCAGCGCGCCGTTAAAAAACCAATGAATCGTTTAAAACATATCATTAATGGCGGGATGATACCTATCAGTAGCATAAAAAGCTGTCATTTCGCTCTGCTTTGAGATCAAAGTCACGATTAATAGCTGGCACTCGATAATAAGTCTTAAAAAACACCTTTTATTAACATAATTGCTCTTCGGATGATCCCAATTTAGGACATTCAGTAACAAATTATATTTCTAGCCCCCGCCTGATGCCTGCACGTTATTTGCGCAGATCGCACAAAAATAAAACCAGTTGATGATTATTTTGGCAATTTTGTTATTGGGGTGATTTAGAGGATGTGAATAGTTTCGGTGGGTTATTTGTGGTGTGGCATATTTCTGGCATGGGGTAGATCTAAACTATCTTTCACTAAATACAGGAAGCTTTAATCGTGTGCGGCATCAAAAGCAGCCTGCCGCGACAACGAATATTGAAGGAAGGGTGAAGAACTTCCTATTTCTTATAAACTACAGTAAGTTACGAAAATCACCCATTATAATCACCAGTAAAAATATGCTGGCGATGATATCTAATCTGACTCATATCCGGTGAGTAGGATAGCGGCAAACGAATCCTCTTCCCTTCATATTTAATCAGGTTTTCAACTGCAAAGTTGCTGTTAAGCTTTTTGAGTTCCGGAGATAGGATCATCTCTAAATCATCATTAAAAGAGATCAGCCCGCGATCAAACGCTTTATCGTGCAGGCTTGATAGACACAGCCCATTACTTGGGTTGAGACGATGCTCAGCCGCGTTACTCCATGGGCGGATATGACTTGCGACCAGTAATGCCGGCTCTTCAAGCTCAGTCAGGCAACAGCGGTACTCATAGGCCTCAAGTACGCGCTTGCGAAATAGCTGTTGAGCAACACGGGCCTTAACGATGGTTGTCCTTTCTTTACCCGTAAAATCCTGAGGTTCGCTCTCATTAAGCACCGTCGCCGGAATAACGGGCTTACTCAGCTTGTCCATGGCTTGTTCGCATTCAACTTCAATGGAGGCCATATCTTCATTCATCTCTTTCCATAGAAGGCGATCCGCGTTTGATGCCCCTTTCAAGCCTGTGCGCCCAGACTCAATAATAAAAGGATCCAAACTCGCAAAGTTAACTAACTTCATCGCAAGGGAGCCAGGCGTTCTACCTAGGCGTTGGGCGTATTCAATAATATCTGGATTCTTAGAATGCAATCTACCGAAGGGAATTTGACTATAAAGGGAGAGCGCAACCAGTAGCTGGTTACGGGTCCAATGGTTTACACCGGCCATGTATATATATTCCAGGAATTAAAGGTTCGAGTTATCGATTCCTGTCACTATGCCAGTTTTAAAATAAAATGCAAACTAGATAAAACCCAAATTATATTCTAATTAAATAGATGTAAAACATAAGTAAAATCTTATTTGTATCTAAAGGATTTTAAATAACAGGAATTCCAATAAAAAATCAAACCTGAAGAATAAGAGCCTTAGCAAAAAGAAAAATCAAATAAGTCACCCTCAATTCATTCAATATAATGCAATATTCTTTTCACCTATAAAAATCAATTATTAAATCATATATCAAGATAAATTTTAAAAAAACTTACATTCCAAAAATTCAGTCAAATTTCATCCATAATTAGCAATCCAAATAAAAATCAATAAATAAAATAAGTTTTAAAACTGCAAAATAATAGGTCATAAAAAGCAAATAGTGCTCTTCCAAAAAGCACTCCTATATGGCAGAATCGCTGAAAATGATAAATAAAGAGATTTCATTCATGGCATTAACGGCTATAGACCTATTCTGCGGAGCAGGCGGCCTTACCTGCGGGCTCAAGCAAGCAGGTTTTGAAGTTAAAGCTGGGGTTGAACTGGAACCAACCGCGGCTAAAACCTATCGATTAAACCATCCAGATCATTTTCTATATGAGCGAGATATCCGCGAACTTGACCCTCTTTCTGTAATGAAAGATTTAAAATTAAAAGTAGGGGAGTTAGACTTGCTAGCTGGGTGCCCCCCGTGTCAAGGATTTTCTACCCATAGAACTCGGAATAAGTGTACTTCTGTCGAGGACAAAAGAAATGATCTTATTTTCGATTTACTGAGATTTGTTAAAGTAATTCATCCAAAGGTTGTGATGATTGAAAATGTTCCAGCTTTGGCCAAAGACAATAGAATACAAGAAGTCATAGATGAATTAAGATTTCTTGGGTATAAAATAAACGAAAAAACTCTACAGATTAAGGACGCAGCAGACTATGGCGTTCCCCAAAGAAGAAGGAGAATGATACTAGTCGCCTCTAAATATGGTGGGATATCTGAGCCAAGTTTAGTGGATAAAGTGACGACGGTCAGAGATACCATATCAAAATATCCCGCACCATCTACCATGGGCGATATTTTGCATGATTTCATCCCAACCAGAACAGAAAAAATTAAAAATTTAATTAATGCAATCCCCAAAAATGGGGGGTCTAGAGCAGATTTACCTAAAGAATATTGGTTACCTTGCCATATTAGGAACCCCGGCAGCTACAAAGATGTATATGGAAGAATGTCATGGGATAAAGTATCGCCAACAATTACTGGCGGTTGTACTAACCCATCCAAAGGCCGTTTTCTACATCCTGAGGAAAATAGAGCAATCACCTTAAGAGAAGCAGCGGCATTACAAACTTTCCCAGAAAATTATATTTTTTCACTCGATAGAGGGCGAGATTTTGCTGCATTGATGATTGGGAATGCTCTGCCACCAAGGTTTATTTATGTACATGGTGTAAAAATAAAAGAACACCTTAATCAAAAAACCACAAAGGATTATTAATGATGAATAACCAGTATGAAATGAAATTCGATCCTCATACTATAGAGCATCTTGGAGTTAAAATGTACTCAACTCTTCCACCCGCTCTGGCTGAGGTAATTTCAAATGCATACGACGCTGATGCAGAACAGGTTACGCTCACTTTTGTCGATACAAGTAGCAATAAGTCGATTAGTGTAAAAGATAATGGGCATGGAATGAGCTCAAATGATATTCAAGAACGCTTCTTAGTTATAGGTAGAAACAGAAGAAAACATGATGGAGATAAACCAAGCCCAAAATATAGACGTTACGCTACGGGTAAAAAAGGATTAGGGAAATTAGCTTTATTTGGATTAGCTAAAGAAATTGTAATTGATACCATTAAGGATGGTAAACGCAATCGTTTCGTATTAAATTGGGACGCTTTACTTAACGCTGATGGGGTCTATAAACCACGTATCGAAAAATCCGATGAACCAACAAAATTAAGTAATGGAACGACTATAAAACTATCTAATTTGAAAAGACAATCTACTTTTGACTTAGAGTCACTGGCTGATAACCTTTCAAAAATCTTTATTGTAGATGACAATTTTAAAATTAATCTTGTAGATCAACACGGTAAAACTGTTGCTATTGATAACAATAGAAGATACAGCGGATTCAATAAACAATTCGAGTGGAATCTAGAAGATTTCATTGAAGAAAAAAGTGAATATTTAGGTAAACTTAAAGGTAAATTTTATACGTCATTAACTCCCATCAGGCCTAATTCTGGTTTGCGTGGAGTTTCACTTTTTTCACGAGGGAAATTAGTAAATAACCCTGAGTTTTTCTCTAATAGTACATCTAGTCATTTCTTTCAGTATTTAACTGGCTGGATTTCAGCTGATTATATAGACAATCTTGAAGATGATGTAATCTCAACTAATCGTCAGTCAGTCGATTGGGATAATGAGGAAATGAATAAGCTGAGAGTTTTTCTTTCATCAATAGTCACTCAAATAAATAATGACTGGAGAGCTAAAAGAAAATTAGTAAAGGATAAGGATCTCCAAGAAAGTACTGGGATTGACACATCAAAATGGATGAGTACTATGCCTGAAGAAATGAGGCAACAAACATCAAAAATATTAGATTATTTAGGTGAGGAAGATGCCCTAGAAAAATATTCTCCAGTTATTGAAGCGCTACATGCAATTGTACCTGAGTACCCTATGCTTCACTGGAGGCATTTAAATGAAAAAATTAAAGTTAGAATTGAAAAATTCTATAAAAACAAACAGTATGCAATAGCAGCCGATCAAGGTGCAAAAATATACTGCGAGGTTATAAGAGAACTAACCGGACTCGAATTGGATGGTACAAAATTAGTGAACTTAGCTTTTTCAGATAAAGAACCAAATATTATCGTCGCAGACATTAGTACGGAAACAGGTAGGAACATTCAGAACGGACAAAGATCACTCTCATCAGGAGTAATGGAGTCCTTTAGAAATCCAGCGGCTCATATGCCATTAGATCAATTAGTTCCGGATAAATATTCCGAACTTGACTGCTTAAATATACTGAGCCTTGTTTCATATTTATTAGAACGAGTTGACAAGGCCGAGCGAATAATCATAAAAAGAGAGTAAAAAACTTCATTAAAAATCTTTTTTTCGCCTATTGAGATAAGCTGCTATAAATATTAGCTCATTCATAATTTATATAAACACCATATATTTTAGTTATCGTAAATTATGAGTTTTTATCGTACTTGGAGACGTGCCCCTAGAAAGGCTTATACATAATGCTACATTAAAAGAGCCATGCATCATTATTAATTTTAAGTCCCCCTTCTACAGAATATTAAAAAGCCAGCACCTCTCGGCACTGGCTTTGGCTGTTTACGCGGCGTATTGCCGGGCAGGACAGAGATTAGAAGTCGTAGAACACGGTGACCCAAGTAGAGTCTGGCACTTCGTTGTTGGTTGAGGTTGCCAGAGTACGTTCTACGTACACAGACAGGCCGTGGCCAATAACGGTACCCGCACCGAAGTACACGTTGTTCTGGTGATAATCTTCGTCACCTTTCAATTGCAGGGAATCGGCTGCAACGTATGGTTGGATAGATTTCAGGAACGGCTGGTCGATGTTGAAGGTGTAACCAACGAAGCCTTCTACGCCGTAACCACTGCCCGCGAAGTAACGGTCAACAGACTGTTCATGCGTGCTTGGTACGAAGTTTTTGTAGTAGCTCGCTGTACCAACGATATACCAGTTGTTCGGCTGCCAAGTTAAAGCAGTACCGGAGATTTCCTGATGGTAATCTTTTTCGTTTTCTGGCGTTTCTTTAATAGTGGCATTGTTGGCACTATATGCTGCGCTGAAGACTAAATCTTTGGTGATTTTATAATCTGCACCAATACCTGCACCGTTATTACGACGGTAATCTAAATTGCCACCGGCAGTGGTTTGATCTTCAGGTAATAAGTAGTTGGCATATAAAGTCACTGGGCCGAAATCATTAGTATATTTCAGGCTATTCTTCGGTTTATTAGCACCGTCGAAATCACCATTTACACCAATACCGGTTGCGCCTGCGTGACCATCGTTATCCCATACGTCACTTTTAATACCAACGACGGAATAATAGATGCCGTACTGGTGGCCGTAAGTGAAAGTACCGTAACGGTCATCTTTAATACCCGCGTACAACTGGCGTTGCTTGTCGCGACGGCCATCTTCGTTGTAGTGGTCATCCCAGCTCAGCGCGTGTGCCAGGTCTACACCTAACTCGTAATAACCAATGATTGAGGTATCTTGGCTCAGGGCATAATCAGTGCTGAAACGGAAACGCGTACCGCCGTCGTGACCATTTTTATAATAACCTGGCTCTGGACCGTTATTAAAAATCCACTCTGGACGAATACTACCGCCAACCTTAACGCTTAATGGCGCGAGCAAAGCATCGCTTTGCTTATTCTTTTCTAAAACGGTGATCTCAGCCTGTGCGCTGGCAGATAATACCGACAGAACGACGCCGCCAATAATAATTGGCTTAATAAATTTGCTCATAAATTACCCTGTCTGATCAATTTCTATTGTTATGTGTTTGCTGTGGTTTTGCGCCACGAACAAATAATTAACATAGGTGATGAGGGTCACAAAGAACAAAATGAGAAAGTTCCCAATGGGATGTTTTTAAAATTAGATCATTAATTAAGCGGTAATGTATGTAGTTGTTAGCTTATGAAACATTGAATACTTTACTGCTCATTTTGATTTCAAATTGCGGGATATACACTCAATACGGGCAGGATTTTTAGACTGTGTCGACATATTTGATAACAAATCACTATGTAACAGAGCACGTCTGAACAAAACAATTTTTGACTTTGTGAATGAAAAATTAGTTACGCAATTTATCATTTCATGGAGTGATTAATGGTAAGTGGGCTTATATAGAGAGAGATTAGCAGAGAAATATGACAGAACGTTATTGATGGTTGGGAGGCAATCTCTTTTTTGCAATGTCGATCAGCTCGACTATCACGTTCAGAGGGATGTTTTGTTCGTAGCCGTTAAGGGTAAAAGTGTGGGTTTGGTCGGAAAAGAAGATTACAGTTAAGGATAATGAGGAATTTCAAACAAGAGGAGGCTAACTGTTGAAGTTCTAACATAAAAAATGCTATTAACCTTTAAATAATATTAAAACAAACAGAAAATGATAATGAGCCAATCTAATACAGATATCAGCAAATTTTTAAGTTTTGTCCTGAGACATAAACCCGAATCAATCGGCTTGCATTTGGATAACGAAGGCTGGGCCGAGATTAATGACTTAATCAGTTGCGCAAGCAAAGATGGCATCCCGCTAAATCCCTTACAGATCAAAGCTATCGTTGATTCCAGTGAGAAAAAAAGATTTGCGCTCTCCGCCGACAACTCGCGCATACGTGCTGTGCAGGGACACTCCACCACTCAAGTTGATATCAACTATGAGGCAAAACTCCCACCAGAGTTTTTGTATCATGGCACTGCCACACGTTTTCTCGACTCTATCCACGAACAAGGATTAGTTGCTGGCTCGCGCCAATATGTGCATTTATCAGCAAACGAGGCAACAGCCGTTGATGTCGGTCAAAGGCATGGAAAACCCGTGGTGCTTAAGGTCGCAGCTCTCACAATGCACGATAAGGGGTTCGTGTTCCACCAAGCCGATAATGGTGTTTGGTTAACGAAAGCTGTACCTAAAGAGTTTCTTAAAGAGTGAAGGGTTCTCTCTTGAGTATTAAGAATTATGAATAATCTGCTTATCCCCTGATTTTCAGACCCATCAGGGGATGGAAAAAATCGAGTATGCCACTGGTGTGCCAGAGAATATCCGGTGTAAAAGTCATATTCATTCAATATCAGTTGGAACCATTGATTTAAATTTTCGGATAACCACTCGAAGTAAGTTGTCTCAGAATCAAAGCTATACATCCCATCGTCTCTAATGCAGAACTGCACACCAAAAAAATCTTCTGCAAAATAGATCGCGCCATTAGCCATACCTTAATAGCAATCAATCCATAGCTTATGATTACTCCAGTCAACTATGCCTATTTCTTTTTCATTTGTATCATATGAAAAAAATGTAGTGCCGATTCAAAACCATAAAAAAAATTTTCTATTCAACACTGAGACTAAATCATCTAAAACAATGAGTTATGCAAAGAGTCAAAATTTTTCTCAGATCGAACCTGAGAACTTCAGGACTAAAAATTAATAATAATTTCTCGACTGTTTTTTTACTTACCCCCTCCCAACATGGCTAAGTAAAAAATCTAACACGCCTTATTTAAATCTTATAAAAATCATAGCAACCAATTAAATTTCGAACGAATAAAAACACTATTTTTAAGTTTTCAAAAAAGATAGATTATGCATCACTAGAAAATTAAAATAGATTATAACGAATTGCAAATAATATAGTCATAGCAATCATAAATATTCTGGTAACCATTAGAAAAAAAACTTTCACTACTGTTATACTCACATGATATTTCTTGAAAAAATTTAACCATGTCATTTCTGACATGTTTATTTAACAACTGCAATTCTGCTGCGATTCCTTCCATAATTGCTACGGATACATCTGGATTGAGTTGCTTCTCATTCGTGAACTCTATAAACACTGCTAGATTTACTATAATTCTGACCAGACCAATAGTACCATCTTTGGATAACATATAGGCTCCTCTGGAGAACTCTTCATTTTGAAAGCAATTTTTTGACACCTTACTACTGGATAGATGCCATGTTTATAAATAGAGGAACAGGACTCTAATCCTTTTAGTTCAGGATGAAACCCAGATAATATCTATTAAAATCAAATCACCTTTAGTGTGATTTTCAAGCTTTAAATCAAACCCTAAATAATTGAACGATAAGTAGAGTACTATAATATCACCCTCAAACCCAGGAGTGTAACTTTACATTTCCGCCGCGCTGAAAGAAGCACTGTATTAGTATCGACGCTGCTGAAGAGAATAAAAAGCACAAGATGGCCTACCTCCAACTATAATTCCAGTTAGCATTGTGTCAATTAACTCATATGATTCTGCTTTAGTAATTATTTTTCGCCCTTGCGATACTATTTATGATTATAGCGGTATTTTATAAGATAAATGTAACAGCACTAACATACACAAAGAAAGTTTCATTATTAATATTGCCACACACTGATATAATAACAAAACCATTCCGAATGGCTAATAATGGCACCGCCATAATTACTTTGCATAGGATTCACATAATCTCAATTAAAGCATCTTTCCTACCTAAAGCAACAACTTCCGAATCCACTTCATCAAAATACCCCAAAAGATAAAAAACAATTCCATTATTGATAAGTATATTGCGAATCCATTGATTAAGCCGACCAATATTAAGGCTACTATCAAAATCAAAACAAGGGGAGATATTAGAAAAAAACAACTCTCGTTCAGAATTTATCAATTTTTGGATATTTCCTTCAACCGTTATTGGAATTGAGCCAACTCCTGTTAAAATCAACCCATTACGACCCATATCGATAAAAGATTTCTTTTCAGTTATATTGTCCAAATTAACCCCTGAGTCTCCTATTATTCCCCACGTTTTTTTATAATTAACCATAGCAGTATCAGGCTGCTCTGGAGAGAGTTGGACCATGACATTAATATTATCATTATTTATGATACCGTACATATCCTTTAAAATCTTTTCTCCAAACTCTCTACGTGAATGCCCCAGGAACTCCCAACTCACAGCTGAAATACCCTCTACAGAAGCAAGAATCTCATTGAAATTTGTAATATTATTTTTGATATTTAAATTTTCGGAATATCGTTTAATATAATTAGTAGTCATAGTGATTACCTTGCTCATCGTTGAAATGTGGACCACGGTTTTGGCTAGAATCATCCCCATAGAAATGACCACCGGCATCATCGCGGATATATACTTTCTGAGTTCCACCACCTGGTTTCGATATATCGAATTCATATATATAACCGGACTGAACATTACCCCTTTTATCAATATTCGGTGATACTTTACTCGGGCTTTGGCTCACAGGGATACCAGATTGTCTTTTCGCTTCATTAAATGCTCCTGCTCTTGCTGAACCTTCCGGCGATAAGTTTGCAGGTTTGTCCCCCTTTGCAAGATAAGCCAAATCATCCGGATTCTGCTCCGCAACAGGTGTCGTGGTCGTATTCCCACCTACATTCGGCGCGCCGTCGCTATTCCCTGTATTACTCGCACCTTGCCCACCACTTTGGTCCGGAGTTACTAGAGAGGTTCCTTTGCTGTTATCAGCAATCGGATTCTCAAGTTTTCCACCTGTGAGGTCTTTTCCTTCAGAAGGGAAGACAGTGATAATTCCTTGGCTTGTCTTCAGTTCATCATAAGCTGCACGTTCTGTCGGGGACAAATTGTCTATTAGTTTCTGATCACCAGACATTGCCGCCAACATAATATTAGTTTTTTGCGACTCAGAAAGGTTTTCTATGGCAGATGTTGCAGCACCCACTCCTAGCAGAGCACCAAGCCCCAGTTTAACAATACTATCTCGGCATACGGATACCTCCGCACAAACGGCACCCCCGGCACGAATTAAAGCAAGATTATTATTCTCAACCGCCACCTTACCGCCAACAGCTCCCGTCCCTGCGGCATTTAAGGAGTTGCCTGCTACGCCACCCGCTAGGCCTGCGGCCAAAGTACTGAGTGCACTGATGTTACTCTTCTCATCGTTACTCAGGCTTTCAA
>Ga0153979_1000026_pt1 | contig 25532 bp, 20 predicted proteins | sample TSGA063MetaG_FD_104690 | JGI IMG/M metagenome (GOLD analysis project Ga0153979, IMG submission 104690) | Attine ant fungus gardens microbial communities from Georgia, USA - TSGA063 MetaG | ecosystem: Host-associated > Fungi > Mycelium > Unclassified | place: USA: Georgia, Magnolia Springs State...
ACAGCATGCCGACCGGCGCAGGCAGGCCAATCAGGCGCTGACCCAGCATCCCCACCATGTACAGCAGCACCGCCAGCAGCGCGCCGCAGGCCAGCGCATTGACGTCCGGCTTGCCTTTAAACTCTTCTAATCCGTGACCAATCAGGCCGTTTTTCGCTGGCATCAGTTGGCCTTCGCCAGTCAGGTGCGGATAGCGTTTACCAATTTGATTGAGCACGCCCGCCAGCACGATAGCGGTCAAACCACCCAGCATCACGATAGGCAGAATGCGGCCCAGCGCCACGCCCTGCTCCATGTGCAGAATGGTCGCATAACCCATCGACAGCGGGATTGCGCCTTCGCCCACGCCACCGGCCATGATCGGCAGAATGAGGAAGAAGAAGGTCTGGAAAGGCGGCAGGCCAAGTGCCATGCCCATCGCCAGCCCCGCCACCATGCCGACGATTTCGCCGCACAGCATTGGGATGAAGATACGCAGGAAGCCCTGAATCAGCACCTGACGGTTCATGCTCATGATGCTGCCGACAATAATGCAGCAGATGTAGAGATAGAGAATGTTGGTGGATTTATAGAATTTGATGGTTGAGTCGACCACCACGTCCGGCAGCAGGCCATAATGCACCAGCGCGGAAGGAATAAAGGTGGCGCAGATTGCCGCCGCGCCCAGCTTGCCGATGATAGGCAGGCGTTTGCCGAACTCGCCGCAGGCAAAGCCGAAGAAGGCCAGCGTCGCCACCATCACCACGATATCGCTCGGCAGTTTGCCATTCAGGCAATCAAGCAGGATCAGCACGCCCGCCAGCAGGAAGAAAGGCAGCGGAATGATCCCTATCTTGTAGTTATCCAAGATATGCCACCAGCGCTCCTTGGCAGAAACGGCCGGGGTTTCCTTCTTTTTCACAACAACGTAGGAATCATCAGTGGTGCTCATAATACTTTCCTCATGCTTTAAAACTTCATTAGTAATGAGGATAAAAAATAGCGACCCCGCATCGTTGTGAGGCTGTTCAAATTAAAATCGCTGATTTAAAGGTTGTAATGGTTTTAATGGCGTTAATGTTACTTAGTCTGCAAAGCTTATCAGCTTTGTAGTAAATCACGCCTTTAGCCTTTTTATTATTGTGGCTATTAAGCCCCATGACGCGCGGCAGTTGCGTATTTCCTCACAACACCGCGCTCTGGGAATGACGCCGCCGAAAACGCCATGTTAGGCTTATTCTCTGTTGACTTGGTGGCTGCCAGAATGCGATTACGATTCACTTTTCAAATAAAGCTCTTTCTCTCACTGGTGGGCTTTTCCTGCGTGCTTTTGGCGGTACTCGGCCTGCTTTTATTCCGCACCGTTGATGAACAACTGCATAAAGATTTGGGCAGCCGCGCCAAAGTTCAGGCTTCGCAAATCGCCCTAATGCCCGGTCTGGCTGAGCGCGTCGAGGCTGAAGACAGCGCGGGAGTGGCAAAACTGGTCGCGCCGCTGCGCGCTAAAAGCGACGCCAGTTATATCGTAATTGGCGATGTGCATGCCGACCACCTCTACCATTCGCAGTCGCCAGAACGCCTCGGCAAGCCGCTGGTCGGCGGGGATAACGCCGAGGTGCTCGAGGGCAAAACCATTATTACCGTGCGTCAGGGCGGCATCGGAATTTCTTTACGCAGCAAAGCGCCCATTGTGGACGCCAATAATAAAGTCATCGGTATTGTCTCCGTCGGTTACCTGATTTCTTATATTGATGACGTGACGGTGAAATTGCTGGCGCAGACCGCGCTGTCCGGCATTCTGCTATTAGCCCTACTGTTCCTCTTCTCATGGTTATTCAGTAAGAATCTCAAGAAACAGATGTTCTGGCTGGAGCCCAAAGAGATTGCGTTATTAGTTCGCCAACAGAAGGCGCTGCTGGAAGCTATTTATGAAGGGGTGATCGCCATTGATCACCAGCAGCGGATTTTGTCCATCAACCACGCCGCCCGCGAGCTGCTGGACATCCACCAGCCGGAAGACCTGCTGGTCGGCCAGCACATCCGCGACATCATCCACACCGGCGCGGAGTTCTTCACCGGCGACCGCGAAACGCCCAACAGCCACGATGAGGTGACGCGCTTCAATCAGCGGCAGGTGATCGTCAACCGGGTGCGCATTGAACTTGGGCCGTCCTCGGAGATCGGCTGGGTGGTCAGTTTCCGCGATAAAAACGACATCAACACCCTCAGCAGCCAGCTCAGTCAGGTGAAACGCTATGCTGACAACCTGCGAATCATGCGCCACGAGCAGCTTAACTGGACCGCGACGCTGGCGGGCCTGTTGCAGATGAAACGCTATGACGAGGCGATGGGCTACATTCAGGCGCAGTCCGAAGGGGCGCAGGCGGTGCTGGATTTTGTTTCAGAGCGCTTTGCCTCACCGACGATTTGCGGTTTATTGTTAGGGAAGTACTCCAGCGCGCGGGAAAAAGGCATTGAGCTGACCTTCGACCCGGCTTGCCAGCTTCAGCGCATGCCCGCCGCGTTGAGCGAGTCGGAGCTGATGTCGATTATCGGCAATCTGATCGATAACGCGGTAGACGCTACGCTGGCCGCGCCGGGGCCGCATCATCCGGTGGAGTTCTACCTGACTGACCGCAATGACGAGCTGCTGATTGAAGTGGCGGATCAGGGCGCGGGGTTGTCGGCGGAGATCCGTCCGCGTATTTTCGAACAGGGCGCGACCACCAAGCCGCTCTCCTCGGCTGACCAAACCGGCGGGGAGCACGGCATCGGGCTGTACGTGGTCGCCAGCTATGTGCATCAGGCGCAGGGCATGATTGAGATTTCAGACAATCAGCCACGGGGCACGGTGTTCTCACTGTTTATCCCCAATTCGAAACCGCCGGGCAGCAACAGCTAAAATTTGACAGACTGGAACGGCGCTAAGCGCACTATTTTAATAAGAAAATCATGACCTACCCTACTTTATGAGCATGTCAGGAAACACGATGAACAAGAGTAGTTTCAACAACGGGGGCAGTATCAATAACGGCAGCGCGCTGGACGTGGTGATTGTCGAAGACGAGCCTTATCTGGCCGGCCTGCACCGTGACTTTATTGAGCAAAACTTCAATCTGCGGGTGGTGAGCATCGCCGCCACGCTGGCGCAGGCCAGAACTCAGCTGCAACTCTACCGGCCGCGGCTGGTGCTGCTGGACAACTATCTGCCGGACGGCCAGGGCATCGAGCTTATCGACAGCGCGCTGCTGAAAAGTCTCGACTGCTCGGTGATTTTCATCACCGCCGCCAGTGACATGAATACCTGTAGTCAGGCGATGCGCTATGGCGCGTTCGACTACATCATCAAGCCGGTCTCTTTCCAGCGCCTACGCAATTCGCTCGAGCGCTTTTTGCAGTTTGTGCATCAGTTGCGCAATGTGAAGGTGCTCGACCAGCAGGCGCTCGACAGGCTGTATAACCTGCCCGCCACCGATATGCCCGCAGCCCCCGCGACCAAAGGCATTGAGCCGAATACGCTGGAGCTGGTTCGCCGGGTGTTTATCGCCGAGCCGGACCGCAATTGGTCAGTCGATCAGGTGGTGGAACAGGTGGGAATTAGCAAAACCACCGGGCGGCGATATCTGGAATATTGCGTGGAAATTGGCTTTATCGCGGTGGAAATGCAGTACGGAAATATTGGCCATCCACGGCGACTTTACCGGCTGATATTCCGCGAAGATCAGGCCCCTATTCATGACTAAATTATCCGGCTCAAGGGCCGGATAATTTTTGCGTTTCGCCGACACAACTTCGTTACATTTCGACAGATTCTCCACCGACATCCGTGGATTATTCCCAGCCGACACATTTTTTCTTCAGCAGATTTCAGCCTCTTCTCAGCCTGTTAGTGAAATGACTATTTCACCCAAAAGACAAAATCACTTGAAATATCTCCATCTTGCGCTAACAGAATATTATTCTGCGTATAAACCACAAAAATAATACAACAATTAAACCCATAAAAATCAATATATTGAATCCAATATAATAATTATCTCAGCATACGAAAATAGTGAAAAAAACCTGTGATTTCATTGCACTAATTCATGCAGAAAACAGCTGATAATTGGCGTGAAATAACAAAAAAAACCAACAAAATTTCGCACCAAATTAGCCACGGGGGAGCGCGACGAACAATATTATTCAGAAAGATTGAGACTTGTCTCAGACTCTCATTGTGGTAGGGTGTAAACCGTTCGATATTTCCGTACTTTGCGTACTAAGTAGATTCTATAGAGTTCAAACACAACTAGACCCATTTATAGCCGATGGCTATTTCTTTCCAAGGAATGCACATTGCATGACAATTAAAATCGAAGTAAAGAACCTGTATAAGGTATTTGGCGAGCACCCTGAGCGCGCATTTAAGCTGATAGATTCCGGCAAGAGTAAAGAAGAAATATTTGAGAAAACCGGGCTGTCATTGGGTGTCAAAAACGCCAGTCTGGCCATTGAAGAAGGCGAGATTTTCGTCATCATGGGATTATCCGGCTCCGGTAAATCTACTATGGTACGCCTTCTCAATCGTCTGATAGAACCCACCCGCGGTGAAGTGTTGATTGACGGCGAAGACATCGCCAAGATCTCCGAATCCAAACTGCGCCAGGTTCGCCGCAGCAAAATCAGCATGGTTTTCCAGTCCTTCGCCCTCATGCCCCATCTGACCGTGTTGAACAATACTGCCTTTGGTATGGAGCTGGCTGGCGTGCCGACCGAGGAGCGCAATCAAAAAGCCCTCGACTCGCTGCGTCAGGTCGGTTTGGAAAATTACGCGCACTCTTATCCCGATGAGCTGTCCGGCGGTATGCGTCAACGCGTTGGCCTTGCCCGCGCCATGGCCAATAACCCCGACATCCTGCTGATGGATGAAGCCTTCTCCGCGCTCGATCCCCTGATCCGTACCGAGATGCAAGATGAGCTGGTGAAGCTGCAATCGCAGCACCAGCGCACCATTGTGTTTATTTCCCATGACCTCGACGAAGCCATGCGCATTGGCGACCGTATTGCCATTATGCAGGGCGGCGAAGTGGTGCAGGTCGGTACGCCGGAAGAGATTTTGAATAATCCGGCCAATGACTATGTGCGCACCTTCTTCCGCGGCGTGGACATCAGTCAGGTGTTCAGCGCCAAAGATATCGCCCGCCGTCGCGGGACATTAATTCGTAAAACCCCCGGTTTTGGTCCGAGGGCAGCCCTCAAGCTGCTGGAAGACGCCGACCGCGAATATGGTTATGTGCTGGAGCGTGGTGAGCGCTTTATCGGCGTTGTGTCGATTGACTCACTGAAAACTGCGCTAAAAGCCAATCTTTCACTGGAATCCGCCCTGCTTGAGTTCCCGGCACCGGTGCAGGCAGACATGCCGCTCAGTGAACTGATCTCTCACGTTGCCGCCGCGCCGTACGCCGTGCCGGTGGTCAATGAGAGCAATAACTATATCGGTATTATTTCCAAAGCCATGCTACTTCGTGCTCTGGACAAAGAAGGGGGTAACGAATAATGAAGCATTCAATTCATAACGATAACATCGTCCAACACGCGCAGGCTGCCACTCAAGAACTCGATCCGTCCGTCGATCCATGGAGTGCCGATAACGCCAGCGGCGGCCATGTTGATGCCGCGCAGTCAGCCACCTCGGCACCTGCAGATGCGGGCAGCAGCGACCCTTGGGGTGGCGCGTCCGGCGGCAGCGATGCAGCAACCACGACCGCCCACAGCGCGCCGGATGCCACGCATCAGGCGGCGTCACAGGCCAATGACTGGCTGAACGTCGCCCCGGCGCAGCATGACCAGTTCAACATTCTCGACCCGTTTCACACTACGCTCATTCCTCTCGACCGCTGGGTCACCGAGGGGATTGACTGGCTGGTAACCAATTTCCGCCCGGTGTTCCAGGGGATCCGCGTGCCGGTAGACTTCGTGCTCAGTGGTTTCCAACACGGCCTTGAGTCACTCCCGGCCCCTATCGCCATGCTGATTTTTGCCCTGATTGCTTGGCAGATGGCAGGTCTAGGCATGGGTGTGGCAACGCTGGTTTCTCTGGTGGTGATTGGCGCTATCGGCGCGTGGTCACAAGCCATGGTCACCTTGGCGCTGGTGCTCACCTCGCTGTTCTTCTGTGTGCTGATAGGGCTTCCGCTCGGTATCTGGCTGGCTCGCAGCCAGCGCGCGGCGAAAATCATTCGTCCGCTGCTTGATGCCATGCAGACCACGCCAGCGTTCGTCTACTTGGTGCCGATCGTCATGCTGTTTGGTATCGGTAACGTGCCGGGTGTCGTGGTGACCATTATCTTCGCCCTGCCGCCAATCGTGCGTCTGACCATCCTCGGGATTAATCAGGTGCCGGAAGATTTGATTGAAGCTTCGCAGTCCTTCGGCGCAAGCCCGAGCCAGATGCTGTTCAAAGTGCAGTTGCCGCTGGCGATGCCGACCATCATGGCCGGTATTAACCAGACGCTAATGCTGGCGCTGTCGATGGTGGTGATCGCCTCGATGATCGCCGTGGGCGGTCTGGGTCAGATGGTACTGCGCGGCATTGGCCGTCTGGATATGGGTCTGGCGTCAGTGGGTGGTGCAGGTATCGTTATCCTCGCCATTATCCTCGACCGCCTGACGCAGTCTATGGGTCAAGATACCCGCAGCAAGGGTGGCCATCGCTGGTTTACCCGTGGCCCGATTGGCTTGTTGACCAAGCCTTTCGCCAAAAAAGCCTAACAGCTCGCTGTTCCTCCCGGCGGTTCGCCGCCGGGACATAAAGTTGCACCGCTACGCGTTAACGCTCCTTCGCCTCACAAAACGCAGTCCACTCTTAAATTATTTAATAAAACAATAAGGGTTCACTATGCGCACCACACACATCAGAGCGATTGCTCTCTCCGTTTTACTGGCAGCGCCCGCTGCTTTCGCCGCCGACCTGCCGGGTAAAGGCGTGGTTGTGAAGCCGCTGCAAAGCACGCTTCCAGAAGAATCTTTCCAGACCGAACTGGTCAATCGCGCCCTGCAAAAGCTGGGTTATGACGTGCAGCCGACAGGGGAAGTGGATTACAACGTCGCCTATACCGCCATCGCCAGCGGCGACTCCACTTACATGGCGGTGAACTGGGACCCGATGCAGGTTGATATGTATGACGGCGCAGGCGGCGACAAGAAGTTCTACCGTCAGGGCACCTTCATCAGCGGCGCGGCACAGGGTTATTTGATCGACAAAAAAACCGCCGATGAATACCACATCACCAGCCTCGATCAGTTGAAAGATCCCAAGCTCGCCAAGCTATTTGACGCCAATGGCGACGGCAAGGCCGACCTCGCAGGCTGCGATCCGGGTTGGGAATGCGGCAACGTGATTAGCACCCAGCTCAAGGCTTACGGCCTCGACAGCACGGTGCAGCAGAATCAGGGCAACTATTCGGCCATCATCGCCGACACCCTGACACGCTTCAAAAGCGGCAAGCCGGTGCTCTACTACACCTGGACGCCGTATTGGGTGAGTAACGAGATGAAACCGGGCAAAGACGTGGTCTGGCTAACGGTGCCATTCTCGGCGAATCCGGGTTCGAACAAAGATTTGGACACCAAACTGCCTAACGGCAAGAACTACGGTTTCCCGGTCAACAACGAACATATCGTGGCCAATAAACAGTGGGCCGAAGCTAACCCTGCCGCTGCCAAGCTGTTCGCCATCATGAAACTGCCGTTGGCAGACGTGAACGCGCAGAACCTGCGGATGCACGAAGGCGAAGCCTCAACGTCAGACATTCAGCAGCACGTGGATGGCTGGATCAAAGCCCATCAAGCCACTTTCGACGGTTGGATTGCCGAAGCTGCCGCCGCAGCTAAAAAATCCTAATTCGCACAGCAGTAATAACAATGACGATAAATCGACAATAAACAGGACATTCTTCTATGCGTAAATCAACTCTCTGGGCGGCCGCCGCTCTGACCACGCTGGCCTCGGCCACCACGTTCGCCGCTGACCTGCCGGGTAAAGGCGTCACCGTCACCCCGATTCAGAGCACCATCAGCGAAGAGACCTTCCAGACGCTACTGGTCAGCAAGGCGCTGGAAAAACTGGGTTACGACGTTCAGCCGATCCGCGAAGTGGATTACAACGTGGGTTACACCACCATCGCCGCCGGTGATGCCACTTTCACCGCCGTAAACTGGTCGCCGCTGCATGACGAAATGTACAAAGCCGCCGGTGGCGACAAGACCTTCTATCGCGAAGGGACCTATGTCAACGGCGCCGCGCAGGGTTACCTGATCGACAAGAAAACCGCCGAGAAGTACCACATCACCAATATCGAACAGCTGAAAGACCCAAAAATCGCCAAGCTGTTTGACACCAACGGTGACGGCAAAGCCGACCTGACGGGCTGTACGCCGGGCTGGGGCTGTGAAGCCGCACTGAATGAGCAGCTAAAAGCCTACGGTTTGGAAAAAACCGTCAATCACAATCAGGGCAACTACTCGGCGATGATCGCCGACACCATCACTCGTTATAAAGAAGGTAAACCTATCTTCTATTACACGTGGACGCCGTACTGGGTCAGCGACGTGTTAGTGCCGGGTAAAGACGTGCTGTGGATGCAGGTCCCGTTCTCCGTGGTTCCGGGAGAGAAAGACGCCGACACCGCGCTGCCGAATGGCAAAAACTATGGTTTCAAAGTCAGCACCATGCACATCGTCGCGAACAAGAAATGGGCCGAAGCTAACCCAGCCGCCGCCAAACTGTTCGCCATCATGCAGCTGCCTCTGAAAGACATCAACGCGCAGAACTCAGCCATGCACGCAGGCCAAAGTTCTGAAGCCGATATCAACAACCAGACCGACGGTTGGATCAAAGCCCACCAAGCCACTTTCGATGGCTGGGTAAAAGAAGCGGCCGCGGCAGCGAAGTCGTAACAGCTTCTTTATAAACGCCTCGAGTTCTCATGGGGCGAAGTCGACCAAGGCGCTGAAGAATTATTCAGCGCCTTTTTATTTTTCCCACGAAGAGCGACATGCCAGACTCCGTATGGGCAGATTAAAACGGATATTATTGTAAACGCTGATTGATTTTGAGATTATCAAACGAGTTGAATTACCAGATAAGGATGTTGATGCGATGGATTTCAGTAAAGAGCGCCTTTTAGCGTCGGGATTTACGGCAAAGGATTTGCAGAAGCTTCAGAATAACATTGATAACTTTGGCGGGACTTTTGAGCAGGTTGTCAGGGATTTGGCTAAAAGAATTAAAGTTACGTTTTCCATTGTTATGGCTATGTTTTTACTGTTAATTTACGCCGCTTTTTTTGAAGACATGGATAAAATTATAACTATTGGGATATCTTTTCTGATTGTAGCCTTATTATTAACTCTTATTCAACCGCCAATCATTTCATTTAAATGCTGGCGGTTTTGCCGGAGGCAAGATAACTAGATATCATTAGGGGGATAGTGAACGCTACTTGATTTTGAGATTATCAAACGCGTTGAATTACTAGATAAGGAGATTGATGCAATGGATTTCAGCAAAGGGCGCCTTTTAGCGTCAGGATTTACGGCAAAGGAATTGCAGAAGCTTCAGAATAACATTGATAACTTTGGCGGGACTTTTGAGCTAGTCGTCAGGGATTTATCTAAAAAGTTTTATATCTTAATTTTTATTTTATCTTTTTTCTGGTTGTCTTTTATCGCTGCATCATTTTTCTCATCCTTTGACAGGCTTATCTCTTATGCCATTGGTTTATTAATAATGACTGTAATGATTGCATTTATTCAACCGCCAGTTATTTCATATAAGTGCTGGAGGTTTTGCCGGAGGCAAGATAGCTAATTTTAATAATGGATTTTATTGAACTCTCTGATTGAAATTAATATTATTAAGCGCATTGAATTTGTAGGTGAGGATGTAATGGAGTTCACTAAAAATATCATCTGGATTCAGAGTTTATCTCAAATGAGTTGCAGAAAATTCAGAATAACAAGGATAACTTTAGTGGGACTTTCGAGTAAGTCGTTAAGGACTTAGCAAAAAGATTCAAAGTCTTTATTTTAATCTTTATCTTTACTATTTTTTCATTTTTTCTTGCCCTGTATTTTAAATGGCCTGATTCTTGGTACATCTTTTCATGTGCGATATCATTTATATTGATTGATATCATAATGCTATTAATTAATCCGCCAACAATATCCTATAAATCATGGCGTTTTTGCAGAGAAAGTAAAATTCAAAGTTAGCCATTTTAGGGCTAATAAGATGAATTATCACTTTGGCCTTCAACCCTGGACTGCACCTACTTCATCATAAGCTTTGTTTTTCTCACAGCGTTGACCTCCTTGCAAAAATCAGCAGATAACAAAGTCGTAATAATTGCCCCTTAGAATCGTTATTTAATTGTGGCGCTATAAACCATGACAATACTTGGTCATGTAGCCTTTTTACTTACCCTCCTCCTGAGCAAAGGCCAAAAAGCGTTCGGCGGCGGTGGAGAGGCTGTTTTGCCAGACGCACAACACTTGTCGGCGCGGGGCGTTTTCGATAGGAACCGAGATCAGGTCTTTGGCGTGCTGGGCGTGAGACAGCGGCACAATGCCCGCCGCCAGCGAGCGGCGAACGATGCTTTCCAGCCACTCGATGTGGTCGATTTCAAAGCTGACGTGGCGAGTGATCCCCGCTTCGCTAAAGGCGCTGTCGGTCTGCCGCCTTGCTCCGGCTCCGGCATAGAAGTCCACCAGCGGCACCTGTGCCAGCTCGCTGAGGGTCAGCTGCGGACAGTTGGCGTAGGGATGCGTCGGGCTGAGCAGCGCCACCAGCGGTTCGTCAGCCAGCAGGCGGTTGGGCAAACGCAGCGCGGCGCTGTCTCCGGGCCATAAGCCGACAAAGGCGACGTCGGTGCGCAGCTGTTGCACATCCTCCAGCAGCTTCTCGCTCATCGCGACATACATGCGGATATTCACCCGTGGGTAGCGCTCGGTAAAGCTCGCCAATTGGCCAATAACATCTATCGCGTTAAGCGTTGAAATAATGCCGACGGTCAGGGTGCCGCTCACCTCGCCTTTCAGGGCGTCCATGGTATCCAGCAGATGGGTTTGCGCGGCGAGTAACTGCTCCGCTGGCCCGATAAACGCTCGCCCCGCCTCGGTCAATCTCACCTGTCGCGAGGTGCGCTCAAACAGCACGCAGCCTAGCTCTTCTTCCAATTTGGCTATCTGGTGGCTGAGGGCCGACTGCACCGTATGGCAGCGCTGAGCGGCGCGGGTGAAATTCTGTTCTTGCGCCACGGCAAGGGCAAAACGGATCTGTTTGAGGTTCATCGATTCATCGCGAAATGAGATAGTTAAGATGAAAATTATACATTGGTTTACTATTTATAGCTGGGTGATACTCGCCCTCGCTCAATGTGGCGCAACGCCGCGAATGGGCCAAAACCTGCTTCTCTCTCTAAAAATGAAAACAAAATGACTAATTCAACCAAACATTCTCCTCTCACACCGGGGCTGATCATTCTGCTGGCGATAGCCACGGGTCTGGCGGTCGCCAGTAACTACTATCCGCAACCTCTGCTGGAAACCATTGCTCGCGCCTTTGGTTTGTCAGTGAATCAGGCCGGTTTTATCGTCACCATCGCCCAGCTCGGCTATGCCTGCGGCCTGATGTTTATTGTCCCGCTGGGCGATATGTTCGAGCGCCGCAAGCTTATCGTGGTGATGACCGCCCTCTCCGCCGCCGGTCTGTTTATCACCGCTATGGCCCCGACGCTGACCATTATGCTCATTGGTACCGCGCTGACCGGGCTGTTCTCGGTGGTGGCGCAGATTCTGGTACCGCTGGCCGCTACGCTGGCTGAACCGGCGAAACGCGGCAAAGTGGTTGGGCTAATTATGTCCGGCCTGCTGCTGGGTATTTTGCTGGCGCGAACCGTGGCGGGCGCGCTGGCGCAGCTTGGCGGCTGGCGCACAGTCTACTGGGTAGCCAGCGTGCTGATGCTGATAATGGCGGTCGTGCTTTGGCGTCGTCTGCCGACCCACAAACAGCACACTGACCTGAACTACGGCCAGCTGTTGAAATCCATTTTTAGCCTGTTCTTCAAGACGCCGGTGCTGCGTACCCGCGCATTAATCGGCCTGTGCTCCTTCGCCAACTTCAGCATTTTGTGGACCTCAATGGCCTTCTTGCTGGCGGGCCCGGCCTATGGTTATTCCGAAGGGGTGATTGGGCTGTTCGGCTTGGTCGGCGCGGCGGGCGCATTGGCGGCAACCCGTGCCGGGCAGTTGGCGGATAAAGGCAAGGCGCACCTGACCACCACCTATGGCCTGATTCTCATCTTGCTGTCATGGGCGGCTATCGCCTACGGCCAGCACTCGGTTGTCTCGCTGATCATCGGCATTATCGTGCTGGATTTGGCGGCGCAGGGAGTACACATCACCAACCAGAGCGTGATTTATAAGTCGATGCCGGAGGCGCGTAACCGCCTCACCGCAGGTTACATGACCACCTATTTCATCGGCGGCGCGATAGGTTCGGTCGTCTCTGCTTCAGCCTTCCAGTGGGCCGGATGGTATGGCGTTTCCGCCGCTGGCGTGGTGATGAGTACCCTAAACCTGCTGGTCTGGTGGTCGGGCTACAAGTACAAAATGGCCTGAAGCTCAGTCTGGCTAAGCCTTTATAAAAACTGACAAACGGGGGCAATCATCACGCCCCCTGATTAGCATGCAAATAATAATGGAGGAAATTTATTTTCCTCCGAGGGTGTTATCACTACAGACAGTCTGGTAATGTTTGCGCTATAAATTATTCATGAACGATATACATCGTTGACGCCGCACCGACTGTCCTATGCAAACCCACAGAGTCTTAAAGACGCCACTTACCCCGCATGACGCTTTGTGCACGCTGGGAATGGTTGACGGTCCGTCCATCACTACTGGTTATCTCCCTTTCGCATTCCCTTTTGCCTTTGGCGGCCTTTTCGCGTCCGTCAATTCGCGCTTTTTGGCGCCGTTTTCCTTGGGCAGGCGTTTAGATTCTGGTTGCTACCAGACAGAAAAACATTCGTTGGTCGAGGCGCAATTCGGCCAGTGGAACGTATTACCTTTCGAATAATTCACCGGAGTTATGAATCACACTTATTGCTAAAGTTTTGGTGATTCCTGACATTGATATTACTAATTACGATCGTTACTATGTCAACCGTAACTAATGAGGCTTCTCATATGGACAGCTCGTTCGCGCCAATTGAAAACATGTTAAATATCCGCGCCAAGAAACAGAAAGATTTCCCTTATCAGGAAATTTTGCTGACTCGGTTGTCGATGCACATGCAAAGTAAATTGTTAGAAAATCGCAATAAGATGCTGAAAGCACAGGGTATTAATGAAACGCTATTTATGGCGCTTCTGACTCTGGATGCTCAGGAGAGCCACAGCATTCAGCCTTCAGAGCTGAGTTCCGCACTGGGTTCTTCGCGTACCAACGCCACCCGTATTGCCGATGAACTGGAGAAGCGCGGCTGGATTGAGCGCCGTGAGAGCGATAATGACCGTCGATGCCTACATTTGCATTTAACGACGGATGGCGAAGCTTTCATCCAGAAGGTTTTACCGCCTCAACATAAGTGCCTGCATTTCCTTTGGTCGACTCTTGATGCTGATGAACAAAAGCAGTTGGAAATCCTGACTCGCAAATTGTTAACCCGCCTCGATCAGATGGATGTCACCGCGACACAATTTTTCTAATTTCTGTTCAGGTAAACCACACATGTCACTCCAAGCCAGCTGGAGACTTACGCCGCTGTTCGCCGTTCTGTTATTGGCGGGCTGCGCCTCCAGCGATAATCTCGCTCCGCAGTCAACCTTGCTGGATACCCAGCAGTTGAAACTGGCACAACCGAAAGTCAGTTCAATGGCGATAAGCCCGCAGTGGTGGCGCAGTCTTAATGACCCGCAACTTGATGCCCTGATGACGACGACATTGCAAAATTCGCCGTCACTGCGTCAGGCTGCGGCTCGCGTACGCGAAGCGCAAAGCATCCTTGGAGGCGCTCACGCGGCGCAGACCCCGAATATTGATGCTACGGCTTCTCGGCGTCGCGAACGTATTTCCCAAAATACCATCCCGCCTTTCCTGACCAGCTACCCGTCAGCGCCTATCTATGACACCAGCAACGCGCTCGGGCTGAACTTCAACTATGAGCTGGACTGGTGGGGCAAGTTCCAAAATCAGGTCAATGCTGCCAAAGCACAGGTTGACTCCGCGCGCGCCGAGCAGGCTCAGGCCGCGCTTAATCTGACCAGCTCCGTCGCCTCTGCCTATTATCAGTTGCAGGCCAATCTGGCGGTGCAGAAAGTCTTGAAGCAGGAAGTCGACAACAATCAGCGTCTGGCCGATTTGCGTAAAGCGCAGTATCAGGCGGGGATCTACGGCGTAGACGTGCCGCAGCAGATTCAGGCTCAGGCCGACAGCGCCAAGCAGCAGCTGATTGAATCGCAATCCCAGATTGATCAACTGAAACACCAGTTGGCGGCTCTTGCAGGTCAAGGTCCTGACGCGATGAATAATCTGCGCGAAGTGCCGCTGCCTGCCGACGATGCTATCTCGCCGAAGAGTGAATTGACGCTGGACTTGCTGGGTAAACGCCCGGACATTGCCGCGCAGCGCTCGCTGGTTGAATCCTATTTGCAGACCGTCAAAGCCACTAAGAAAGAGTTCTACCCAAGCCTGACTATCAGCGCCTTTGCCGGGTTGAACACCACGGACTACGGCGGCACGCACCCGAACCTGTTAGAAGCAGCGAGCAAGGCGTGGAACATCACACCAGCCCTCTCCCTGCCTATCTTCCACGGCGGCGAATTGCGTTCCCAGTTAGCCGGGGACTCCGCGCGCTACGACGAGTCAGTAGAGTCTTACAACCAGACCATCCTGACTGCGGTTCAGCAAACGGCTGATGCCATGACCGTCGCTCAAAGCAGCGCGGCTCAGTTGCAGCAAGCCTCTTCTGCCGTGAAGTCGATTGAAGATGTCTATCGGGTGGCGGATGCGCGTTATAGAGCCGGGGTGATTGGGCGCGATGAACTGCTCACCAGCCAGTCCGCCTTGTTGCAGCAGCAGCAGACGCAGTTGAATGCCAGCAGCAACTTGTTGCAGGCAAAAATCAGTCTAATTCGCGAGCTCGGCGGCGGTTATCAGGCCCCGGCAGCGGACAAAAACCAATAATAAAAACCTAAGCGTGGATGGAGAAAACCATGAGCGATAATGCGGGCATTCAGTCAACGCCTCCGCAGGAGCCGGTTGCGACTAAGCAGCCACATAACAAGAAGAAATCACGCAAAATTGCCTTGCTGTTCTTAACAGGTGTGTTTGTCATCATCGCCATCGCCTACTTGATTTACTGGCTGCTGGTGTTGCGTCATTTCCAAAGTACCGACGACGCCTACGTCGCCGGTAACCAAGTGCAGATCATGGCTCAGGTATCGGGTAGCGTGACCGACGTGAACTTTGATAGCACTGATTACGTCAAGAAAGGCGATACGCTGGTCGTGTTAGACCCGACTGACGCCCAACAGGCTTTCGAGCGCGCCAAAACCGCGCTGGCCAATAGCGTGCGTCAAACGCACCAGTCAATCATCAATGGCCGTCAATATCAGGCGAACGTTGCCCTGCGTCAGACCCAGCTGAAACAGGCTGAAGCTGACCTGAAACGCCGCGTGGTATTGGGAAGCGTTGATGCGATTGGTCGCGAAGAGCTGCAACATGCTCATGATGCCGTAGACACCGCCAAGGCCCAGCTCGACGTTGCCGTGCAGCAGTACAACGCCAATCAGGCGATGATCCTCAATACCCCGGTTGATAAACAGCCGCAGGTGTTGCAGGCCGCCGCACAGGTGCGCGATGCCTGGTTATCCCTGCAACGTACCAAAGTGGTCAGCCCAATAGACGGTCTGGTTTCACGCCGTACGGTACAGGTAGGTCAGCAAATCACCCCAGGAACCGCGCTGATGGCGGTGGTTCCAGCCAATCACGTGTGGGTGGATGCTAACTTCAAAGAGACTCAGCTGGCGAACATGCGTATCGGCCAATCCGCTACCGTGGTCAGCGATATGTACGGCGACGACGTGACCTATAAAGGCAAAGTGGTCGGGATGGATATGGGTACCGGCGGCGCGTTCTCCCTGCTGCCTGCTCAGAACGCCACCGGTAACTGGATCAAAGTGGTTCAGCGCCTGCCAGTGCGTATTCAGCTCGATGACGAACAAGTGGCGAAACACCCGCTGCGCATTGGCTTGTCCACGCTGGTGACGGTCGACACCCAAGATCTGAACGGCTTGGTGCTGGCAGATAAAGTGCGTACCGAACCTCTGTACCAGACTACCGCGCTGACGCTGGATCTGGCACCGGTTAACGCCATTATTGCTGATGTGATCAACGCCAATGCTGGCTAAAGGCTTCGGAGGCCAATGTGGATAAGAAACCACTCGTCGGCGCGCCGTTAGCCTGGATGACGGTGGCGCTGTCGTTGGCCACGTTTATGCAGGTGCTGGACTCCACCATCGCCAACGTGGCTATTCCGACCATTGCCGGCAACCTCGGTGCCTCGAACTCACAGGGCACTTGGGTTATCACCTCGTTCGGGGTGGCAAACGCCATCTCGATCCCGATCACCGGCTGGCTGGCGAAGCGCATCGGCGAGGTCAAACTGTTCCTGTGGTCGACGGTGCTGTTTGCCTTAGCATCATGGCTGTGCGGCATCTCCAACAGCCTTGAAATGCTGATCTTCTTCCGTGTAGTGCAGGGCGTGGTGGCAGGTCCACTTATCCCGCTGTCGCAAAGTCTATTACTGAATAACTACCCGCCAGCCAAGCGAAGTACCGCCTTAGCGCTATGGTCGATGACGGTGATCGTGGCGCCAATTTGCGGCCCGATCCTCGGCGGTTATATCAGTGATAACTACCACTGGGGTTGGATCTTCTTCATCAACGTGCCGATCGGTATCGCCGTGGTGGCCTTGACGCTGAAAACCCTCAAGGGGCGCGAAACCGCCACGCAGATCCGGCCAATCGACAGCGTCGGGCTGGTGCTGCTGGTGCTGGGGATCGGCTGCTTGCAGGTGATGCTCGACCGAGGCAAAGAGTTGGACTGGTTCAACTCCACGGAAATTATCGTGCTGGCCGCCGTGGCGGTGGTGGCGCTCTGCTTCCTGGTGGTTTGGGAGTTGACCGACGACCACCCGATAGTCGATCTGTCGCTATTCAAGTCGCGAAACTTCACTATCGGCGTGCTCTGTATCAGTCTGGCTTACATGCTCTACTTCGGCGCAATCGTTCTGCTGCCGCAGTTACTGCAAGAGGTCTATGGGTATACCGCGACTTGGGCGGGTCTGGCATCCGCGCCGGTGGGGATATTGCCGGTAGTGATGTCGCCGATCATCGGCCGCTTCGCCCACAGGCTGGACATGCGTAAGCTGATCACCTTCAGCTTTATCATGTACGCGGTGTGCTTCTACTGGCGAGCTTACACCTTCGAACCGGGCATGGACTTTGGCGCTTCGGCGTGGCCGCAGTTTATTCAGGGCTTTGCCGTCGGCTGCTTCTTTATGCCACTGACCACCATCATTCTGTCCGGCTTGCCGCCAGAACGCATGGCGGCGGCGTCCAGCTTGTCGAACTTTATTCGTACGCTGGCAGGCTCGATTGGTACGTCGATCACCACCACCATGTGGTCGAATCGCGAGTCGCTGCACCATGCACACTTGAGTGAGAACATCACACCGTTCAACCCTGAGGCGCAGCAGACCTATCAGCAGTTAGAAGGGATGGGAATGAGCCACCAGCAGGCGTCAGGCTGGATTGCGCGGGAGATAACCAATCAGGGGTTGATCATCTCTGCCAATGAGATTTTCTGGCTATCCGGAGGAGCCTTCTTGGTGTTGCTGGTCTTAATCTGGTTTGCCCGACCTCCGTTTGGCGGTGCGGGTGGCAGCAAGGACGGCGGCGGTGCGCACTAAACCGCTGAGAAATTAGATTTTTCGCCAAGTAAATCACAAACAAAAAGGACGCCCTAAGGCGTCCTTTTTTAATGCTTTAAGCGAGTGAATCTGCGGGAATTACCCCTGATTCTGACGCCACCAGTCGGCCAGCAAGATGCCGGTTGCGACGGATACGTTCAGACTTTCCACTTTACCGGTACCACCGATAGAGATGTTGATGTCACCCTGCTGCCATGCGCTGTCGGACAGGCCATCGCTCTCTTCACCCAGCACCAAGACAATTTTGGCTGGCAGTTCGGCTTTGCCGAGCGCGGTGCCTTTGTGGCTGGAAGTGGTCACGATGGTGTAACCGGCTTTGCGGAAGCTAGCCAGCACGTCGAGGAAGTTGTCAGCGCTAATCGCTTTAACGTGTTCCGCGCCGCCTTCGGCAGTACGCACCGCAGCACCAGACTCCAGCAGAGCCGGGTCTTGAACCAGCAAACCTTTCACGCCGAAGTGTGCGCAGCTACGCATAATGCCGCCGAGGTTGTGCGGGTTACCGACGTTTTCCAGCGCCAGTACGCAATCTTTCGCCGGAGCCGTTTGCAGGTAAGTTTCTGCATCCAAGCCCTGACGTTTTTTGATCAAGAAGCAAACGCCGCCGTGGTGCTCAGTACCAGAGGCTTTCGCCAGCTCGTCATCTTCAACCACGTGGTAGGCTTTGCGATTCGCCGCCATCCAGCGCAGCGCTTCGCGAAAACGTGGCGTCACAGACTGAACGAACCAAGCGCGAACGATAGAGTCAGGGCGACTTGCGAACAGTGCCTGACAGGCGTTTTCGCCGTAAACACGCGTCTCTTCCTGACGCTGACGACGCAGCTGCTCGGGATCGATAAAGCTCTTGCCGCTGATACCACCGTGGTCCGGAGCTGACTCATCGTCTGGCGCGCGGGAAACGGTTTTCCACGGAGAAGAATACGGGCCGTCATCGTCACGCGTGGAACGCGCAGGACGAGGTGCATCACGACCTGAACGCTGCGGGCGAGCATCGCCACGACGTGCGTCAGGACCGCGTGAATCACCACGGTTATCGCTGCTACGACGCTCATTGCGGCGGGCATCGTCTGGACGGGAGCCTTGGCGAGGTTTATCGCCTGGACGTCCTTTATTGTTGGAAGGACGTTTATCGTTGTTGCGGTTATCGCCGTCGTCGTCACTGCGGACGTACATCACTTTGACTTTGCCGTTTTTGCCACTGAATGAATCGTTCATTTCTCTCTCCACCTACGCGCAGGGCGCGAAGATTACCTGATGTCTGGGTGCTAAGCCACTTGCTTTGGACCAAAAGCTTAAAACTATCGTATTCATTGAATAAACCACGTTGTCCACCCGCCCGCATCTCTCCATACTTACAACAAATAAGTAACATATCAGCCCCGCGGTTACCGCTAACAGGTTCGGGTTGATCCGATCCCATTTGAGCAATACAGAGGCTATTTTATGAATACGATTTGTCCATCATGTCAGGCCACTAATCGCCTGCCAGAGGATCGTATCAATGACGGCGCTAAGTGTGGCCGATGCGGCCATGCCCTATTCTCAGGCAGTGTGGTTCATGCAACTGCCAGTACGCTGGATAAATACCTGCAAGATGATCTGCCGGTAGTGATCGACTTCTGGGCCCCGTGGTGCGGCCCTTGCGTGAGCTTTGCGCCGATCTTCGAAGACGTCGCGCAGGAACGTGCCGGTAAAATCCGCTTCATTAAAGTCAATACTGAAGCCGAGCCGGAGCTGAGTGCGCGTTTTCGCATTCGCAGCATTCCTACCATTATGGTATTCAATGAAGGCAAAATGGTCGACTCTCTGGGCGGTGCAATGCCCAAGACGCCTTTCAACAATTGGCTGAATGAATCATTGTAACGCATAAGTCAGAATTAAGCCCTGACCAATGGCCTGCTGATGCGGGCCATTGGCTTTTATACTGACAAGAACCTACCACTTGCGGGCAACGGCGATTAGAATAGCCGGTTTTCCACCCGCGGAATGCTTATGTCAGACAATGCCGTTCTTCGCCTGCGTGCGCAGCGTTTAGCTCAATCTACTCGTCCCTTTCTGGCACGCGGCTCGCGGGCTATTCGCTGCCAGTCTTGCCTGCTGCCTAAACGCAACTGCATCTGCGCCACGCGCGAGACTCATCAGGCCACCAGCCGCTTCTGCTTGGTGATGTTCGACACCGAACCGATGAAGCCGAGCAATACCGGGCGATTGATCGCCGATGTGCTGCCTGATACCCAAGCCTTTATGTGGTCGCGCACTGAAACCGATCCGGCTTTACTGGAAGCCATTGCTGACCCAATGCGGCAGGCTTACGTGGTGTTCCCGGCCTCTTTCGCCCAGCCTCCGCGCCAGGTCTTTACTGAAATTCCGGCAGGCAGCAAGCCGCCGCTGTTTATCATGCTCGACGGCACTTGGACCGAAGCGCGCAAGATGTTCCGCAAAAGTCCTTATCTGGATCACCTGCCAGTCTTCTCGCTTGATGTGAGTGCTAGCTCCGACTACATCCTGCGCGAAGCCTCGCGCCCGGAGCTGCACTGCACTGTTGAAGTCGCGGCCGCAGCACTAGAAAAAGCCGGAGACCTCGCAGCCTCGGCAGGCCTTTCGCGCCACTTTACCCACTTCCGCACCCAATATTTAGCCGGAAAACCTCATCATCCGGTGCACCAACTCACAGCAAAAGAGCCGGAAAGCTTCTAGAATCAAAAGCATCACGGATTTGAGGAAAGAGAATGAGCCAGCGTGGACTAGAAGCCTTACTAAGACCTAAATCCATTGCGGTATTAGGGGCGAGCGACAAGCCGGGCCGCGCTGGGTATCTGATGATGCGCAATCTGCTAGGTGGCGGCTTTAACGGGCCAGTTCTGCCAGTCACTCCGGCCTACCGCGCGGTGTGCGGCGTGCTGGCTTATGTCGATGTCGCCAGCCTGCCCATCACGCCAGATTTAGCCATTCTCTGCACCCGCGCCGAGCGCAACCTCGCGCTGCTCGAACAGCTGGGCGAGCGCGGCTGCAAGACGGTGATCATCCTCTCTTCGCATTCCCAGCAATTTACTGAACTCAAAGCTTGTGCCCAGCGTTACGCCATGCGCCTGCTCGGGCCGAATAGCCTTGGGATACTCGCGCCGTGGCAAAGGCTCAATGCCAGCTTCTCGCCGGTGCCAATCCTGCCCGGCAAACTGGCGTTTATCTCCCAGTCGGCGGCCGTGGCAAACACCATTCTCGACTGGGCGCAGCAGCGCTCGGTTGGCTTCTCCTACTTTATTTCTCTTGGCGACAGCCTCGACATTGATGTCGACGACCTGCTGGATTTCTTAGCCCGAGACAGTAAAACCAGCGCCATTTTGCTCTATCTGGAGCACGTCAGCGACGCCCGGCGCTTCTTGTCAGCTTCGCGCAGTGCTTCACGCAATAAACCGATTCTGGTGATCAAAAGCGGACGCAGCACGCAGGCGCAGAAATTGCTTAATAGCCCGCTCAGTCTGGACGTGGCGTATGACGCGGCCATTCAGCGCGCGGGCTTGCTACGCGTGCAGGACACCCACGAGCTGTTCTCCGCCGTAGAGACCTTGAGCCACATGCATCCGCTGCGAGGTGAGCGCTTGCTTATCGTCAGCAACGGCGCTGCTCCGGCGGCCATGGCCCTCGATCAGCTATTGGCGCGCAATGGCAAACTGGCGGCTCTCGGCGAAGAGACTCAGGCCGCACTTCGCGCCGCGTTGCCGCAGAGCATCTCAATATCTAACCCTCTGGACCTGCATGATGACGCCACGCCCGAACGCTATCAGTCAGTACTTACTTCGCTGCTAGATAGTAATGACTATGACGCCCTGCTGGTTATCCATGCCCCGAGCGCCGCCGCGCACGGCACGGTGACGGCTGAGCGGCTGATTGCCAGCTTGAAAGGCCATTCGCGCGGCAAGCGCGTCACCCTGCTGACCAACTGGTGCGGCGAATACTCTTCGCAAGAGGCGCGCAGGCTATTCACTGAGGCGGGTATCCCGACTTATCGCACTCCAGAAGGCACGGTCACGGCCTTTATGCACATGGTGGAATACCGTCGCAACCAAAAGCAGCTGAAAGAGACGCCTTCCCTGCCCGTTGGGTTGCAGCAAAACACCGATGAGGCGCACAGGTTAATCACTCAAGCGCTGGCCGAGGGGGCAACCCAGCTGGATACCCATGAAGTTCGCACCATTTTGCATGCGTACGGCATGGAGGTGCTGCCAACCTGGATTGCCAGTGACAGCGCCGAGGCGGTACATATTGCCGGGCAAGTGGGCTATCCGGTGGCGTTGAAGCTGCGCTCTCCCGATATTCCGCATAATTCCGAAGTTCAGGGGGTTATGCTCTATTTGCGTACCGCAAGTGAAGTCGAGCAGGCGGCCAACGCCATTTTCGATCGCGCCAAACAGGTTTTCCCGCAGGCCAGAATCCATGGTTTGTTAGTACAAACTATGGCTAACCGCCCCGGCTCCCAAGAGTTGCGAATTGTGGTTGAGCAAGATGCGGTGTTCGGCCCGCTGATTATGCTTGGCGAAGGGGGCAGCGAATGGCGGCCTGAGAAGCAGGCGGCGGTGGCGCTTCCTCCTCTCAATCAGGCGCTGGCGCGCTATCTGGTGCTGCAAGCAGTGAAAGGCGGCAAAGTGCGGGCGCACAACGTCTCACGGCCTCTGGATATCCCCGCGCTCAGCCAACTGCTGGTTAAAGTGTCCAATCTGATTGTCGACTGCCCGCAGATAACCCGACTGGAGATCCACCCGCTGCTGGCTTCCGGCGATGAACTGAATCTGCTGGATGTCACGCTTCAACTAAGCGATGTCAGTGATAGCGGGCCATCCAGACTGGCGATTCGCCCTTATCCTCAAGAGCTGGAAGAGTGGGTCACATTGAAAGATGGCTCAGGCTGCCAGTTTAGGCCAATCCTGCCCGAAGATGAGCCGCTGCTGAAAGCCTTTATCCTCAAGGTGACCAAAGAAGATCTCTACTATCGCTACTTCAGCGAGATCAACGAGTTTACCCACGAGGATTTAGCCAACATGACCCAAATCGACTACGATCGGGAAATGGCTTTCGTGGCGGTAAGAGATTTTGATGAAAAATCTGAAATCATTGGCGTGACCCGCGCGGTGTCCGATCCCGACAATATTGATGCCGAATTCTCCGTGCTGGTTCGCTCAGATCTCAAAGGACTTGGTCTTGGCAGACGCCTGCTCGAAAAGATGATCATTTACACCACAGAGCACGGCATACAGCGCCTCACAGGCATCACGATGCCCAATAATCAGGGCATGGTGGCACTGGCGAGAAAGCTAGGTTTTGAGGTGGATATCCAGTTGCAGGACGGCATCGTTAATCTTACGCTGGGCCTGAATTCTAGCCATAACCTCGCCGCTGAAGGCCATAAATAGGCAAAACATACGCACAATGGGGATTACTAATGGTATTATCGACCGATTGTGCGGTGTACATGTTCTGTCTGTACCGCTATCGCTATTACCTAAAGAGAGAAGAAGCGCACTGTGATGTTGTCAAAATTTAAACGTAATAAACATCAACAACACCTTGCTCAACTGCCAAAACTCCCCCAAACGGTTGACGCTGTACAGACGCTGTACTGCCCAACGGATTTCCGCACAACGCTGCTCGAGGCGATTGCCCAAGCAACTCAACGGATTTATCTGGCCGCGCTGTATCTTGAAAATGATGACGGTGGTCGGGATGTTCTGTCAGCACTCTATGCTGCAAAACAACTAAGGCCTGAGCTAGAAATTTGTATCCTGGTCGACTGGCACCGCGCACAGCGTGGGCGTATCGGCGCTGCAGCGTCGAATACCAATGCCGACTGGTATTGCAGCATGGCACAGCAGCATCCTGATGTTCTGGTGCCAATTTATGGCGTTCCGGTTAACACGCGCGAAGCCTTAGGCGTTCTGCATCTCAAAGGTTTTGTCGTCGATGACCGCGTTATCTACAGCGGCGCCAGCCTCAATGATGTCTATCTGCACCGCCACGCCAAATACCGTTATGACCGTTACCATCTGATCACCAATGCCTCGTTGGCCGATTCCATGGTCGACTTTATGAAGAAGTCGATTCTCTCTGCCAGCGCGGTGCAACGCCTTGATCGCCAAGATCGTCCAAAAAGCATTGAGATTAAAAACGAAACTCGCCAGTTCAGGCAGTCACTCAAAGACAGTAGCTATCACTTTACCGGCACGGCGGGTAATGATGAGCTGACGGTGACGCCAATGGTGGGTTTGGGTAAGCAAAACTCGCTTAACCGCACCATTCACCATCTGATGGCCAGTGCTGAGCAAAAACTGACGCTCTGCACCCCCTATTTCAATATGCCTGCCCTGCTCGCTCGTAACATCGTCGCCCTGCTGCGCCGAGGTAAACAGGTCGAGATTATCGTCGGCGATAAAACGGCTAACGACTTCTATATCCCGCAGGATCAGCCATTTAAAATCATCGGCGCGCTGCCATATCTGTATGAAATCAACCTGCGTCGATTCCTCAGCCGCCTACAGCGCTTTGTCGACAGCGGCCAGCTGATTATTCGTCTGTGGAAAGATGGCGATAACAGCTACCACTTGAAAGGCATGTGGGTTGATGATCGCTGGCAACTGATCACCGGTAACAACCTCAATCCGCGCGCTTGGCGTCTGGACTTAGAGAACGCCATTCTGATCCACGATCCACATCGCGAGATGGTGGTGCAGCGCTCCAAAGAGCTGGATGAGATCCGCGAGCACACTCATATCGTTTCTCATTACATGGAATTGGAAAGTATCCCTAACTATCCAATCAAAGTTCGTAAGCTTATTAGGCGTTTACGCCGGATTCGAATCGACAGATTAATTAGCCGAATTTTGTGATCCGCTATACTAAAAGCCTGATCGATGTGATCAGGCTTTTTTTATGTCAGGAATATCAGTCATGAAGCTCTTGCTCTCACGCTTACCTGCTATTGCTCTCCTTTCCCCTCTGCTACTCTGCTCCGGCTGTAGCCACTACGCTAATGACAGCTGGACAGGCAAAGACAAAGCCCAACATTTTATGAGTTCCGCAATCTTAGCCGCTGCGGGCACATCTTACGGCGAACGTCAGGGCTGGAATGATGCCAAGAGCCGCTCTTTCGGGCTGCTGTTTTCAGTCGGATTAGGTGCAGGTAAAGAGCTTTATGACAGCCGAGAGGCAGGAACCGGATGGAGTTGGAAGGATTTCGCTTGGGATATTGCCGGTGCAGCCGCAGGCTATGGGGCTTATCAGGCGATTCATAATTAGAATTTAATCGTCTCACTATCTATATATCAATGGCATAGAAGAAGTCGTTCAGTTTGTGATGCAGTGGCTTAACAGCAGCGCTGGTTGATCCATAAGCCATAACGCAAAAAGCCCCCTCGCTCGTCAGAGCAAGGGGGCTTTTTTTGTTTGGCTCTTTACCGATTCCCATATAGCAAAAAACCCCAGCCTTTCGACTGAGGTTTTTTACTTTATTTGATGCTTGGCAGG
>Ga0153979_1000032_pt1 | contig 24065 bp, 18 predicted proteins | sample TSGA063MetaG_FD_104690 | JGI IMG/M metagenome (GOLD analysis project Ga0153979, IMG submission 104690) | Attine ant fungus gardens microbial communities from Georgia, USA - TSGA063 MetaG | ecosystem: Host-associated > Fungi > Mycelium > Unclassified | place: USA: Georgia, Magnolia Springs State...
CAGCGCCCGACTGATCACCTTGGCGATAAATATCGCGCTGATGGGCAGCCTGCTGGTGGCGGGCATTGCCGCCAGCCTGCGGGACAATGTCGCGGTGAATATGGCCGCGGGCGAGCTGCACGCGCTGGCCGAACGAGTGGCCGCGGGGGCGGAATCCTCGGTGCTAAACGCAGGCATTCAGCAGGCGCTCATTGACGGCTTCGGCCTGCTGCTGCTCTACGGCGCGGTGGGCGTCTGGCTGCTGGCGCTGGCAAGCTACCTGCTGTTCAACGGGCGCAAAGGCTGTCCGCGCGAACTGCCGCAGTCGGTGCCTTAACGCGCAATAAGCCGGAGTGAGTGAAGTATGAACCCTGTCACAATTACTCGCTTCGGCCATTTTTCCCGCTTGTAACTTTTGCCGCTTCGCTAGAGACTCAGAGCCAGAAAACAGGATTGTTACTGTTCGTCAGGCAAAACCTAAACTTTCTGCTTCTTCACCCCGTCGGGGCAAGAGGCAGCAAGTTTAGGTTTTTTTTTGGCTTTTACTCAGGTGTTTAGCAACTCGCCTTCGCAGGCGTAACCCCATCATGACGAGAAAAAATAATGGAATATAAGGCTTTAGCGGATGAGATCCTCTCAGGAGTGGGTGGACGGGAAAATGTCAAAAGCGTGGTCCACTGTGCCACGCGTTTGCGCTTTAAACTCAAGGATAACGCCAAGGCCAGCGCTGAAACCCTAAAGCGCAACCCCGGCGTGATTATGGTGGTGGAGAGCGGCGGGCAGTTTCAGGTGGTGGTTGGTAACCATGTCGGCGAGGTGTTTGACGCGCTGGCGATGACAGGGGAAGAGTCTGTCGAGTCAGCCAGCAATCAAGGCGGCAAAGAGAATATCTTTGCCCGTTTTATCGATGTGATCTCCGGCATTTTCACGCCGTTTATCGGCATTTTGGCCGCGTCGGGGATTTTAAAAGGCTTCTTGGCGCTGGCCCTTGGCTGGCTAAGCAGCGACAGCGGCGGCTACAAGGTGCTGTTTGCCGCCAGTGACGCCTTGTTCTATTTCTTCCCCATTATTCTGGGCTATACCGCCGGCAAGAAGTTTGGCGGTAACCCTTTCATTACCATGGCGATTGGTGGCGCGATGACCCATCCGCTGATGATTGCCGCCTTTGACTCTTCACTGGCCGCCAATAGCGTGGCGCTGACTTTCTTCGGTATCCCGCTGACTTTTATCAACTACAGCTCCTCGGTTATCCCGATTATTTTTGCCGCGTGGGCATCTTGCTGGCTGGAAAAACGCATTAATCCAAGGCTGCCGGGCGCGATTCGCAACTTCTTCACGCCGCTGATTTGTCTGGTGGTTATCGTGCCACTGACCTTCCTATTGATTGGGCCGACGGCCACTTGGGCCAGCCAGCAACTGGCTAACGGATATCAATTCATTCATGGGGTTAGCCCGTTGATTGCCGGGCTATTTATTGGCGCGTTGTGGCAGGTGTGCGTGATTTTCGGCCTGCACTGGGGGCTGGTGCCGATGATGATCAACAATCTTAGCGTGCTCGGCCATGACACCCTGATGCCGCTGGTGCTGCCCGCCGTGATGGGGCAAGCCGGGGCGACGCTGGGGGTGCTGCTGCGCACTAAAGATCTCAAGCTGAAGGGTATCGCGGGCTCGGCATTTAGCGCCAGCCTGTTCGGTATCACGGAGCCTGCAGTATATGGCGTGACCCTGCCGCTGCGCCGTCCGTTTATTTTCGGCTGCGTCGGCGGCGCCATCGGGGCTGCCGTGCTGGGCTTCTACCACAGCACCACTTACTCCTTCGGCATGCCCAGCCTGTTCACCTTTGCGCAGATGATCCCGCCTACGGGCTTTGATAGCTCAGTGACCGCAGCGCTTGTCGGCACCGGTTTCGCCTTCTTGTTCGCCGCCGTGGCAACCTACCTGTTTGGCCTGTCAGGCAGCGCCGCGACGCCCGCTAAATCTGATGGTGAGGCAGCGACTTCGGCTTCAACTTCAATCATGCCTTCACCCGCGCGCGACAAAGAGCAGCTCACTAGCCCTTTGACGGGCCACTGTATTGCACTTAGTGAGGTAGACGACGCCACCTTTGCTAGCGGCATGCTGGGCAAGGGGACGGCGATTATTCCGCAGACGGGCCGGGTGGTTGCGCCCTGCGACGGCACGCTGGTGTCGCTGTTTCGCACTCATCACGCCTTGGGCATTCAGAGCCGCGATGGCGCGGAGATCTTGATCCACGTCGGTATTGATACGGTGAAGCTCGACGGCCGCTTTTTCACCCCACACGCGCAGGTTAATGACGAGGTTAAGCAGGGGGATTTGCTGCTTGAGTTCGATTTACAGGCCATCGCCGACGCGGGATATGACCTGACGACGCCGATTATCATCAGCAACAGCGAGGATTATCTCGACGTGATTGCCTCAGCCATCGGCCAGCCGGTGACCGAGCAAAGCCCACTGTTGTCACTTTTACGCTAATCAAAGGAGAGACCAATGACTCAACGTTTTCCAGACGGGTTTTTATGGGGCGGGGCCGTAGCCGCAAATCAGGTGGAAGGGGCTTATTTAGCGGATGGCAAAGGGCTGTCCACCTCGGACCTCCAGCCGCAGGGGATTTTTGGCGAGATTAAGCCGCGCGTGGCCGGAGATTTTAGCGTTAAAGACCGGGCGATTGATTTCTACCATCGCTTCCCCGAAGACATCAAACTGTTCGCCGAGATGGGCTTCACAGTGCTGCGCACCTCAATTGCCTGGACGCGGATTTTCCCGCTGGGGGATGAAACTCAGCCTAATGAAGCCGGGTTGGCGTACTACGACCGGCTGTTTGATGAGATGAAAAAGTACGGCATTACGCCACTTGTGACGTTGTCACACTATGAAATGCCCTATGGTTTGGTGGCTAACTATGGCGGCTGGGGCAACCGTAAGACTATAGATTTCTTCGAAAATTACGCCAGAACGGTGTTCGAGCGCTATCAGCATAAAGTGAAGCATTGGCTGACCTTCAACGAAATTAACATGTCGCTGCACGCGCCTTTTACCGGCGTTGGGCTGGCGGCGGAGAGCAGCAAGCAGGCGATTTATCAGGCAATCCATCATCAGCTGGTGGCCAGCGCCCGCGCGGTAAAAGCCTGCCACGAGATTGTTGCTGGCGGCCAAGTGGGCAATATGCTGCTCGGCGGCATGCTCTATCCGTTGAGCTGCAAGCCTGCCGACGTGCTGGAAACCCAGCAGCAGAACCGCGACTGGCTGTTCTTTGGCGACGTGCAGGTGCGCGGCTACTATCCGGCTTACATGAACCGCTTCTTCAAACAGCATCAGATTGAGCTGGAGATCACGCCAGAGGATATTACCGCGCTGAAGCAAACGGTGGATTTCATCTCCTTCAGCTACTACATGACTGGCTGCGTGACTACCGACCCCGAGCAGAATCAGGCGGCGCGCGCCAACATTCTCAATATGGTGCCCAATCCGCACCTCGCCAGTTCTGAGTGGGGCTGGCAGATTGACCCAGTCGGGCTGCGCTACCTGATGAATGAGTTGTACGATCGCTATCAAAAACCGCTGTTTATTGTCGAAAACGGGCTGGGCGCGCGGGACAAAGTTGAAGCCGACGGCAGCATCGATGACGACTATCGCATTCAGTACATCAATGACCATCTGGTGCAGGTGCGCGAAGCCATTGCGGACGGCGTAGAAGTGATGGGCTACACCAGCTGGGGACCCATCGATCTGGTGAGTGCCTCCAAAGCAGAATTCTCCAAACGCTACGGTTTTATCTATGTCGACTGTGACGACCAGGGCCAAGGCACCCTGGAGCGCCGCCGCAAGAAAAGCTTCTACTGGTATGCCGACATCATCAAGCATCACGGCGCCACGCTGAAAGCCTAACCCGCGATCGCTATCACGTTTGCGCTGCACGCTGATTGAGAGGGCGGCGGAACCTGATAAAGTTCGGACTGGATTGTTACTGTTTCGGCAGGCAAAACCTGATCGCTTCGCTTTAGAAGAGGTCAGGTTTTTTGTTTTTCAAGGGATGCCAATGAGAATCGCCAAGATACTGAATAATAATGTGGTGTTGGTGCTCGACCCACAGCAACGCGAGCAGGTCGTGATGGGCCGGGGATTGGCGTTTCAGAAGCAGGTTGGCGATCGGATTGACGATAGCCAGATTGAGAAGGTGTTTGCGCTGCAAAGTGACCAACTGGTGGCGCGGCTGTCTGAGCTGTTGAGCCATATTCCGATGGAAGTGATGACCGCCTGCGACCAGATCATTCAAACGGCGAGCCAGCGGCTGGGGAAATTGCATGAGAACCTCTACGTGGCGCTGACCGACCACTGCCATTTCGCGCTGGAGAGGCAAAAGCAGGGCGTGCCGCTGAGTAACGCGCTGCTGTGGGAGACGCGGCGACTCTACCCGAAGGAGTACGCGCTGGGCGTTGAGGCGCTGGAGGTGATTGCCAGCCGGTTGGGTGTCCGGCTGCCGGACGATGAGGCGGGGTTTATCGCGCTGCACTTGGTCAACGGCCAACTGGATGGCGACATGTCGCAGGTGAAACAGGTCACCAAGGTGATGCAGGAGATCCTGCATCTGGTGAAATATCAGCTGCGGTTGGAATATGACCAAGAGGCGCTGAGCTACCAGCGTTTTGTCACGCATCTTAAGTTCTTCGCCCAGCGCATGTTCAGCCACGCGCAGGTGCCGGACGACGATGTCGCGCTCTACGCGGCCGTCAAAGAGAGCTATCCGCAGGCGTGGGGCTGTGCCGAGAAAATCAGCCTGTTTCTCGCCGCCACCTATCAGCGCGCATTGAGCAACGAAGAGATGATGTATCTGTCTATTAATATCGAAAGAGTGCGCAAAGAAAGTTGTGGAACCAAAACCGCCGAATGACAACTCAGAAAGGATTGAAGCCCGCCAACGCGGGCTTTTTTGTAGCTATAGGCCAGCGACGAACAGAATAAGCAACCTGCAATCGGCTATTTTTACGGCATTTATACCTAGGACTCTTCTTAATCAACCATCAAGAAGGCGACATTCCTCACACTTAGAGATAGGTTTTTTTTGCCTCAAATGCACAATACAGGTAGCATCCACCGCCGTTAATACTCTTAATCCTACACTCTACAGCAGTGTTGGCTGCTGCTTTCACGTAAGTCAGTTCGACGAGTATTTTCATTTAAGGCTAAAAATAATAGAGCGGAACACACCGCGTAAGCGTCAACATCTGCAACCGTTTGCCTGTTGGGAGAATTCAGGCTGCGGGCATTTTTGGAGAACAGGAAAGAATGCGATTACATAGAAAGTCCGCTGAAGCGAAGCAAGCCGCTAAGCGACGTTGGTTGGATTCACATGAAGACGGATATCACAAGAGTATGGGCAATCGTCAGGTCCAGATGATTGCCATTGGTGGTTCTATCGGTACCGGTTTATTCCTTGGTGCAGGTGCGCGTTTACAAATGGCGGGTCCGGCACTGGCAATTGTTTACGCGGTCTGCGGTATTTTCTCTTTCTTCATTCTGCGTGCGCTGGGCGAACTGGTGTTACACCGCCCAACCAGCGGCAGCTTCGTTTCCTACGCCCGTGAGTTCTTAGGTGAAAAAGCCTCTTACGTGGCGGGCTGGATGTACTTCCTCAACTGGGCAATGACCGGCATCGTGGATATCACCGCCGTGGCGCTCTACATGCACTATTGGGGCACCTTCGGTGATGTTCCTCAGTGGATGTTCGCCCTTGGCGCGCTGGCGATTGTCGGCACCATGAACATGATTGGCGTGAAGTGGTTCGCCGAGATGGAATTCTGGTTTGCCTTGATCAAAGTTGCCGCCATCGCGCTGTTCCTGATTGTCGGCGTCGTGGTACTGGGCACCGGCAAAGAAGTGGCGGGAGGCTCAACCGGCCTGCATCTGATCACGGAAAACGGCGGTATCTTCCCGCACGGCTTGCTGCCTGCCTTGGTGCTGGTGCAGGGCGTGGTCTTCGCCTTCGCCGCTATCGAACTGGTCGGTACGGCGGCGGGTGAAACCAAAGATCCTGAAACCATTCTGCCGAAAGCCATTAACAGCGTTATCTGGCGTATCGCGCTGTTCTACGTTGGTTCCGTGGTGCTGTTGGTACTGTTGCTGCCGTGGAATGCCTATCAGGCAGGTCAAAGCCCGTTCGTGACCTTCTTTAGCAAGCTGGGCGTGCCTTACATCGGCACCATCATGAATATCGTGGTACTGACCGCGGCGCTGTCGAGCCTCAACTCTGGCCTGTACTCCACCGGTCGTATCCTGCGTTCCCTGTCGATGGGCGGCTCCGCGCCGAAGTTCATGTCAAAAATGAACGCCCAGCAGGTGCCTTACGCCGGTATTCTGGTCACCGTGGCAATTTACATCATCGGCGTGGTGCTGAACTACTACGTGCCGTCGCAGGTGTTTGAAATTGTTCTGAACGTCGCGTCGCTGGGGATCCTTAGCTCTTGGGCATTCATCATCGTTTGCCAGATGAAGCTGCGTAAAGCCATCAAAGAAGGTAAAGCGAAAGAGGTTTCTTTCAGAATGCCTTGGGCGCCGGTGACCTCATGGCTGACCTTAGCCTTCTTGGCGGGCGTGCTGGTGCTGATGGCCTTCGACTACCCGAACGGCACTTACACCGTCGCCACCATTCCGGTGCTGATTGTTCTGCTGGTGCTGGGTTGGTTTGGTCTGCGTAACCGCGCCAAAGAAGTCAAAGCTGAGCAGGCCGCGCACGAAGAAGCGCACCACGCAGGCGAAGCGAAAAGCTAATCCTTTTCCCACTGACTGAGCAAACTCTGGAGCACAGCATCGCGCTGTGCTCTTTTTTTGCCTGTAAGTCTAACCAGTAACTAATCCGAAAACCCCCGCAATACCGCGCTTCGCCAGTTATCTTGACTACACTCTCTCTTTCTTTAGCCGAAAAGGAGGCAATATGTTGAAAATCGTCATGCAACTCTTTTCCAGTCCTGAGCAATTTTTAGGGCTGTTTAGTGCGAATGACATTCAAGAAACTATCGAGGAGGGCGAGCGAATTCTGATTGATGAAAACGGCATCGCGTCTGTGAATCCCGCCAATGAGCAGGTGCAGCAGGACTTCACCCGTCACGTCAAAAAGATGAGCGTACTTTAATGGCAACAGCAGTATTTATGGTTTTAATGGTGTGCGGCTACTGGTACACCACGCGCAATGTTTCCACGCGCTTTAAACTCAAACGCACTTTCGGCTGGGATGTCTACTTCCTGGACGCGCTTTACGGCTGCATCTTCGTGTTGCAGGGCGTAATGGTGATTGCGTTGGTTTATCTGCTGCTGTGGGGCATTTCCATCGGCATTAACCATTTGCCGGAGATGCAGGCCATTCCGCAGCACGTGCATTACCACCGTGACTTCATTAACTGGAGTTTCTTGGGGATTCAAGCCCCCGTGGTGATTATGCTCTGTGTGTCGGTTTTGCTCTGTCTGTTCCGCACGACTTGGTCCCCCGGACTGCGGCTCAACACCGCCGGTCGTAGGCAGCTTTATAAGCAGCTGACCAGCGCCAACGGCGTGGAAGGGATTTTGTATCAGTGCATGGAACAGGGCGACATGGTGTATATCACCCTGAACTCGCATCGGGTGTATATCGGCATGGTGCATACTGCGCGCTGTGAAACCTCGTCGTCGGATAACGTTGTGGTTATCCCGATGATCAGTGGTTACCGCGACCGCAATACCCAGCAGCTGGTGGTAGAGCATAACTATGCGGCTTACTACCAAAAGCACTGGATAACCCCGGTGTCTGAGCCGAATAATGCGTTGAATTTCCGCAAGGTGATTTTACTCAATCAGATTGAGTCTCTGTCGCTGTTCGACCCGGCCACGGCTTGTGGATTTGAGAAGTTGGCACCCATCGTAGAGCGCACTATAGAGGAGAAAGCGCCCGGTGACCGGACGCCTTTGATTTAATACTTTCGATTTAACAACAAGCTAGCCTCATCAGACGATGGTGAAGCTGAACGTCCCGATGTTTTTGATACCGCCAGTCACCACATCGCCACGTTTGATTTCACCTACGCCTGCCGGGGTACCTGTGAAGATAAGGTCGCCGGGTTGCAGTTCAACTGCCTCAGACAGCAGGCTGATGACTTCCGGCACTTTCCAAATCAACTCACTCAGATGGCCGTTCTGGCGCTCTTCGCCGTTCACGCTCAACCAAATAATTCCTTTCACCGGATGTCCCACCTTACTGACCGGCAGCAGCGGGTTGGTCGGCGCAGAGGCATCAAAGCCTTTGGCTAAGTCCCAAGGGCGTCCCGCTTTTTTCGCCACGGTTTGCAGGTCACGACGGGTCAAGTCGACACCCACGGTGTAACCCCAAACGTGGTCCAACGCGTTTTCCACGGCGATGTTTTTGCCGCCAACGCCAATCGCCACCACCAACTCCACTTCATAATGCAGCAGCTCAGTCTGCGACGGGTAAGGCACGTTGCCACTGGCTGGGATCACCGCATCCGCCGGTTTACTGAAGAAGAAAGGCAATTCACGGTCTGGATCGTGACCCATTTCGCGGGTGTGCGCGGCATAGTTCTGGCCGACGCAGTAAACGCGGCGTAATGGGAAGCGAGCCTCTTCACCTTCAATCGCCAGAGACGGCGTGGTGGCAGGGGTAAATACGTAATCAGTCATATTGTCTTCCTTCAGTTTATTGCGATGTCTGAGTTGCAGTGTCGCGTAAAACCGTCGGGTTGAAACTGGACAGATCCATGCTGTTTTTGGACAAAAAGAGGATATCGGCGTTAGAAGTCAGTCGGCGACTGGCGGAACTTGCCCGGCGGCACGCCGTGGGCCTGACGGAAGCGCCGCGAGAAGTAGGCGTCGTCGGTATAGCCGCACTGGCGGGCTATCTCGGCAATGCTGTCGCTGCTGGTGGTCAGCTTCATGCGCGCCAGACGCATCCGCCGCTCCAGCACCAGCTCGGAGAAGGTTTTGCCGATCGTTTTGCGCAGCAGGTGGGTCAAATAGTTAGGAGAAATAAAGGCCGCGGCGGCGGCATCGGTCAGGTTCAGCTGTGGGTCTGCCAGCTGGCGGCGGATATAGCGTAGCGTGCGGTTGAGCGCCGCCTGCTGCCCGCGCTTCTCGGCGTTACGCGCCGCCATCTCTTGCAGCGGCTGCTGATAGCGATGACACACCAGCCCGAGCAATTGCAGCAAGTAGCCGCGCAGGCGCAGCTCATCGCCAAACTCGCGCTGGCGGTCGCACTGGCGCATTTTCTCCAGCAGCACGGTTATCTCGGCGAAATCCTCTTCGGACATCACGAAGTCGAGATACTCCTGAAAGCGAAACGGTGCCAGCTCAGGCACATCGGCCAGCGGAATGTCGTCTAAATCCAGCGTGTCCATCGCTGTGTTGCGCAGCAAAAAGGGCGCAGAAATGTTGATCACCATCGAGCGGCCATCCTCGGGATGAGGGATGAAATGCAGGCGATGCGGTTGAATAAAAGCAATCGTGCGATAGGTGAAGGGGCGAATGGCGCCGCCGATGTGCTGGACGCTATCCGTGCCGCAGTTGAGCTGGATCTGGAAATAGTCATGTCGGTGTGGCTGCATCAACGCCGGGCGTTCGGACTGATCGCGGATATAAAAGTCAGGGCGGTCGCTGCGCTGCGACATTCCATAAGTCACGCTGGTGGCGGGGGCTGGCATACTTCACATATCCGAATGACGTTAACGGAATGTTATATTTGCAAAGAGTAAAGCGGATGACCAGCGAATTTGTTCGCCGGTCATCGTGCGGCTGTTAGCGAGTGTAACGGGCACCCGGCGTAGAGTGCGCGAAGTTGGTCAGCAGGCCAATGCGCGTCGCTTCGTGGTTAGTCCACAGTTTTTCATCCTGCAACGGTGGGATGGTGACTTTCTCTTTACGGTCGAAGCCCACCAGCGCGGCGTCAACCAAATCAGCCACTTCCATCACCCCTTGCAGCTCATCAATATTTTGCCCCGCGTGGTCCCAAATCTCAGTACGGGTCGCGGCTGGCAGCACCGCCTGCACGTATAAACCTTGCTGTTCCAGCTCGCTTTGCAGCGTTTGTGAGAAGGTCAGCACGAAGGATTTCGAGGCGGTATAGACCGCTTTATTTAGCTCAGGGGCAAAAGCCATCACTGATGAAATGTTAATGATTGCGCCATCTTTGTGCTTCAGCAGGCCGTCCAGCGCCACGCGGGACAGACGAGCCACCGAGGTGACGTTCAGGCGAATCAGATGATCAATCGACTCAACGTCGGTAGAGCCAAAGCCGCCCGGCGTGGTGGAGCCCGCGTTATTCACCAGCAGAGTGATCTCTGGGTGGCGGCGGATAAAATCTTCCACGCGCAGCAGGTCGTTATGCTCGGTCAAATCGGCGGCAATGATCTCCACCTGAGTGCCCGCCTCGCGCAGCGGCTGCGCCACATTTTCCATTCGTTTGGCATTACGAGCGACCAGAATCAGGTCATAGCCGCGTTTCGCTAAACGATCGGCGTAAACCGCACCAATGCCGGTCGAAGCGCCGGTGATTAAAGCAACAGGTTTGTGTTGAGTAGATTGCGACATTTGGGTGTTCCTTTTAGATGCTGATGGTGTGGTTTAATTATTAAACTAGGTGCATTTGTACGGCAGGTGGTTTTATAATGCAACCAGATTTTTGAGCAGGGCACATTTTGCTACTCGGCCCTGTTGCTAGAGAACAGGTCGCTGAGAACAGCTAAGAGAGAAGGCAATGAAAAGAACCCGAATGGAAGACAGCGTTTGCCCGGCCACGCGTTCGCTGGATTTGATTGGCGACTGGTGGACCTTGCTTATCGTGCGCGATGCAATGATTGGTTTAACGCGCTTTAGCGAGTTCCAGCGCAGTCTGGGCGCGGCGAAGAACATCCTCAGCACGCGGCTGAAATCGATGGTGGCGGAAGGGATTTTGCGCATCGAACCTGCCGCCGACGGCTCGGCGTATCAGGACTATGTGCTGACAGAGAAGGGTAAAGCGCTGCGACCAATCATGGTGGCGTTAAGCCAGTGGGGCAGTAAATACCTGTTTGAAGATGACGAGCCTTTCACCGAAATGGTGGATAAAGAAACCCGCCAACCTTTGCAAACCCTAGAACTGCGTTCGCAAGATGGGCGGGTTTTGAACTATGACCAGATCACGGCGATTCAGCCCGAGCGTAAATAGCGACTAAATCACGTGTTAAATGCCGCCTACTTAAGCGGATTTCCGTAGGTTTGAAGATACCACTGCCCAAAAGTCTTTGATGCAAAATCAGTGATATGGCCAACATCGCGATAAATTGGGACACCGTCTATTTCGGTCAAGCAGTGGTTTGCATGGCACTGAACATCTTTCGGATCGATGATAATCATCGATGGGTAGTCTTGTTGCAGTTTTTCAAATAACTGTGGGAACCAATCTTGTTGGTCGCTTTGCCACTCTTGAGAGTTGCACTGACTACTGTCGTACTTGGCATGCATTATCAGGTGACGATTAAAACAGGCTGTATAACCCTCCGGACGGGTAAAAACAGTCTTGATAATCACCGGGCGAGCCCCAGACTTAACGATGATATCCAGCGCTTTTCTAAAGCTGCTTTCTATTCTGGTCTCTGATAATTCTGTTGAGCGTGGATCACCCAAGCGATTGATAATATTATCACCAATATACATTTCCCAATACTGGCCCAATATCACGTAGTTATAGTGATTTTTTTCGACAAGTTGATAATACTGCCGAACGTTGTCGTAACATTCCTGATACACGGTATTTTTAAAATGCCACCAGTCATATTGGTAAATGTCAGGAAGGGCCAGACAGGATGAAGTCCCCTGAGCCAACACTGAAATATGCGCATTTTTGGCCAGCGTATCAAAAAATCCCCAAAAGTGGTTTGAATGTGAATCCCCAATCAGCAACGCGCTTTTTTGGGCGGTTACGTCACCTATAAAGCAGTGGGCATCTGTACCTATAGTGTCGCCGTTAAGACAAGATTGACGCAATTCTGACTCTGCTGCACTGGCGTGCTTTACGGCCTCGATGCGCATCAATTCCGGACCAAATCGCCAAGCAAAACCTTCAAATTTCTTACTAGCCGCAAGTAAAACTGTAAACAGCGCAATAGGTATCACCACCAAAAGGAGAAATGCGCGTGGTAGGGAGATGTTAAGTTTGCGTAGCGGCTGCTCGACAAACCGATAGCAAAGGAAGGCAAAAATAAATGTCAGCGAGAAACAAGTAAGTTTGAATACTACATTTTCATTGAACCCCATATATCGCGCGCTGGCGAATATTGGCCAATGCCACAGATAAAGAGAGTAAGAACGCTTACCGATAAAGACCAGTGGCCTCCACGCCAATATTTTTGTTATGGGACTAGGGCCGATACCGCCTATATAGATTAGCAGGGCTGTGGCCACGACCACTATCACTGCATAAATATCGGGATAGCCTAACAAAATCGAAGTTTGTCTTGCGCAATATATTAGCGCTGCAAGTGCAGTGATCCCTAAAACTGTCGTGAGCCAAGACGACATCTTTGTGTCACTACGTGACAGCACAACGACACAACTACCGGCCAAAAACTCGAAGACTCTGGATAATAGGAAGTAATAACTTTTATCTGGATGTTGGTGAGATAATAGTAAAGCAACCAACAACATGACTGGAGTCATCAGCAAAATAAGTCGGGGTAAACTCTTCTGTCCCAAGTATCTCCAAGTCGTGATCATAACTAATGGCAGAATGAGATACCATTGCCACTCAATCGACAGTGACCAAGTATGGAGCAATAACATTACAGCACTATCGGGAGATGCATAGCCGGTAGTTACTTTTGAGAAATGCTGATTGGATAAAAACAGTGAAGAATATTTAGCACTATCAAGGTAGGCGGTAAGGTCATCAGGAAGATAGAAAACCAAGCTAATCAGCAGAGTAAACAATGTAGCTGCTAATAGGGCGGGTTGGATACGTAACAGGCGACGAGTATAAAACTGAGCTAACGAGAAGTTTCCGGCCGCTTTTGCAGACATCACGATCGCAGTAATGAGATACCCGGAAATAACGAAAAAGATATCAACGCCAATAAATCCAGAAGGAAAAACGAGTAATCCGCCGTGAAAAATGAGTACGAGAATGACGGCGATGGCTCGTAGACCATCAATATCGGGACGATAACGCATTAAAATCATCCATTTGAAAAAGTGAAAGCAGATTCTGATGGTTCGAAACGAATCTTACGAATAGGGGCGAGGGTTTAAAGGACGGTACTTTAGCGATGTTTAGGGTGAAAAGCAAAATCTCAACTCGCTCATAACTATGAGAATATTCAGATTATGCTATAAGGTTTGTTGAAGTGAAATGGAGCCTAGGTTGCTCCATTTCAGAGTTATATTTGACAGAATTAGCGAGGAATTCGCTCGTGCCAGTATTTGGTGAACTCTTCCTCGCCATTCAGGCTGACCACCATATCGCCGCTGACGATAAAGTGTGTCAGATCGCTGCGCATTTCTAGGGTGATCACCGCTTCAATCTGCCAGCCTTCGCGGCCAATTTTCATGGTCTGCGTCAGCAGATAGCGCGCCGACAGTGGGTCAGCATTGCCGACCACCAGCTCGCGGCGCAGGTTGTGGTCTACCGTGGTATCAATGTCGTCGAAACGATAAACCCCTTCACCAAACACGCCGCCTTCGCCATTGGTCACGCTGGTCCACTCATCCGTCAGGAAGTCGTAGCTGATCGAACGGTCAACGCGGCCTTGGGTCAGCACGGTTTGCGGGGTCAGCGCGGCGCTTTGCGGCTCTTTGATTGGGCCATCAATCTCCAGCGGCTGGTGGCACACCGGCAGTGAAAGCTGGGCGCTGTGCAGGTCTAGGGTCAGGGTGGCGGCTTCCGGCATTGGCCAAATCATCGGCCAATAGGTGGTGGCCAGCGACACCCGCAGACGGTGGCCGACTTCAAAGCGATGGGCGATGCCGTCCAACTGTACCGGTACGCGCACTTTCTGCCCCGGCACCAGCGGTACAGATTTATCATGGCCCTGTAAGTGGCTCAGATTCAGCCAGCCGTGGGTCACTCGATTGACCGCGCCCTCTGGCGAAACATCCGACAGCCGCACGTAGAGCATGGCGGTCGGTTTATCACTGCTCAGCTCGACGGTGAACTGCGGGAAGCCGAAGATAGACAGTGGCTCGGCCAGCGGCTGGCCGTCGAAGATTTCAGCATTGCCGTCATCCACGCGCTGATCCGGCGGAGTTTCGCCCAGCACGCCTGCGCCCATCCATTCTCCCGCCATCAGGCCGTGGTTCTGCGGCGAGCAGATGGAAATCACGCCGGCTTCTGCGTCCGGGTGAGCATTCAACTGGCCGCGCGTTAGCCAGCGAGGCTCATGCGTCACATTGCTCGCCGTGCCTTTATCAAAGCCGACCCACTGGCCTTTGCTGACCGGGCGCTGGGCCGAAGGCGGCTGGCTGTCTTGCAGCCAGGCTTGCACCATCGGGCCGTCCATCGCGGCGTTTTGTTCGCCTTTCAGCCAGTGATCCCACCACTGCACCGCCTCTTGCAGGAAGCCAATCGCCGGTTCCGGCGTGCCGTCCTGCGGGTAAATATGCGCCCACGGGCCAATAATGGCGCGGCGCGGCACCTGCAAGTTGTCCATCAGGCGGAACACCGCGTTGCTATAGGCATCTGCCCAGCCGCCAATGGCTAGTACCGGGCATTGAATGGCTGACCAGTCCTCGCAGATCGAACCGTGCTGCCAGTAGCGGTCGCGCAGGGGGTGTTCCATCCACAATGCCGGGAAGAACGGCATGTTTTCGAGGCGATTCAGCCACTCGTTATACCAGCCTTCGCCGACCAGCGCCGGGTCCGAAGGGCGACTCTGATAAGCCAACATGATGCCGCCCCACCAGAGGTTGTCATTGAGCAGGCAGCCGCCTTTGTAGTGAATATCATCAGCGTAGCGGTCGTCGGTGGAGCAAACGGTGATCACCGCTTTTAGCGCCGCCGGGCGACGTGCCGCCACCTGCAAGCCGTTAAAGCCGCCCCATGATTTACCCATCATGCCGACATTGCCGCTGCACCACGCCTGCTGGGTGATCCACTCAATCACTTCCAGCGCGTCGTCCTGTTCTTGCAGCAGATATTCATCTGCCAGTAGCCCGTCTGACTCGCCGCTGCCGCGCATATCCACGCGCACTACGGCGTAGCCATTACCGGCGAAATAGCCGTGCATTGGCTCGTCGCGGGTGCGGGTTCCGTCGCGTTTGCGGTAGGGAATGTATTCCAAAATGGCCGGAATCGGCTGGTCCGCCGCGCTGTCCGGCAGCCATAAACGGGCGGCGAGGCGGGTGCCGTCACTCAGTTTGATCCACAGATGCTCGATGGTGGTCACTGAATGCGGGAACTCAGTAATAATGCGTTTTGTGGTCATAGTGCGCCTGTCAAAGATGTCTTGTCGGAAGAAGAGGAAGAACGCAGCGCCAGCACGTCATCCAGCCAGTCGGTGCGCATTTCCGGCACCGAGGTCAGCAGTTTTTCTGTGTACGGGTGCATCGGTGGGCTGAACACCACGCGAGTGTCGCCGCTGGCAACAATGTTGCCCTGATACATCACCGCCACCTGATGGGCAATGCGCTTCACCGTGCCGAGGTCATGGGTGATAAACAGATAGGAAAGCCCAAGCTGCTCTTGCAGGCGGCGCAGCAGATTAAGCACCTCTTCGGCCACCAGCGGGTCAAGCGCCGAGGTGGCTTCATCGCAAATAATCAGCTCCGGCTGGGCCGCCAGCGCGCGGGCGATACAGACGCGCTGCTTCTGGCCGCCGGACAGCGCGCCCGGATATCGGTCAATCAGCTTCAGCGGCAGTTCGGTCAGCGTCAGCAGCTCTTCCACCTTGGCTCGCACTTCGCGTTTACTCAGGCCGAAGTAGAATGCCACCGGGCGTCCAATCAGCTCAAGAATGGTCTGGCGCGGGTTGAGCGCGACGTCCGGCAGCTGATAAATCATCTGAATGCGGCGCAGCGTCTCTTTCTGCCGTTGTTGGTAAAGTGGGGAGAGGGTGACGCCGTCGAACTCGACGCTGCCTTGGGTATCCGGCAGCAGGCCGACCAGCGCGCGGGCGAGGGTACTTTTGCCACTGCCCGACTCACCAATAACCGCCAGCGTTTTACCTCGGGCCAGTTGCAGGTTGACATCATTGACCACTTTCTTGCCGTTGTAGCCGGTACTCAGCTGTTTGATGGTCAGCAGCGCTGCCGGGGCTTGTGGCTGGGCGGCGGTCACGGTTTCTGCCGCGTGTTCGCGCTCGGCCACTAAGCGGCGGGTGTATTCCTCTTTTGGCGAGCTAAGGATCTGATCGGTATTGCCGGTTTCTACTTCTTTTCCGTGGCGCAGCACCATGATGCGGTCTGCCAACTGGGCCACCACGGCGAGGTCATGGGTGATGTACAGCGCGGCGGTGTTGAACTCGCGTACCAGCTTGCGCAGCATCACCAGCACTTCAATCTGGGTGGTGACATCCAGCGCGGTGGTCGGTTCATCCATCACCAGTAAGTCAGGCTTGCAGGACATGGCCATAGCCGCCATCGCGCGCTGCAACTGGCCACCTGAAAGCTGGTGGGGGTAGCGTTTACCAATGTTTTCCGGGTCCGGCAGGTCCAGCGAGCGGAACAGGGTGATGGCCCACTGGCGGCTCTCTTCTTTACTCATCAAGCCGTGGCGAATCGGCCCTTCGCACACCTGTTTTTCAATGGTCAGCGCCGGGTTGAAAGCCGCCGCCGCGCTCTGTGCCACATAGGCCACGCGGCGGCCGCGCCACTGGCGTTTAACCCGCGCGGGTTGGGAGACAATATCGGTGCCATCGACAATCACTTCGCCGCCGCTAATGCGGCAGCCCTGTCGCGCATAGCCCAGCGCGGCTAAGCCAATGGTGGATTTCCCCGCGCCAGATTCGCCAATCAGCCCGAGGATTTCACCTTTCGCCAGCGTCAGGGAGATGTCTTGCACCAGCGGCGAGCCGTCGAGCGTTTCGATGCGCAGCCCGCGCATTTCGAGGATCAGGTCTTGCTTGTTGTCCGTCATGCTTCTTCTCCGTGCGGCAGGCTGTTGCGGGCCAGCAGCCAGTCAACCACCAAATTGACGCCAATGGTCAGCAGCGCGATGGCCGCAGCCGGGTAGAGCGGCGCGAACTGACCGAAGTTAATCGCCTGCGCGTTGTCGCGCACCATGCTGCCCCAGTCGGCGTAAGGCGGCTGAATGCCCAAGCCGAGGAAGCTCAGTCCGGCGATAAACAGGAAGGTGAAGCAGAAACGCATGCCGAACTCGGCCAGCAGCGGCGGCATGGCGTTGGGCAGAATTTCTTTAGTTAGCACCCAGCGCAGGCCTTCACCGCGCAGACGAGCCGCTTCGACATACTCTTGGCAAACAATGGCTTGCGCCACTAAGCGAGCCAAACGGAAAACGCGGGTGGCGTCGAGCAGGGCGATGGTCAGCACCAGAACCGGAATGGAAGTACCCATCACGGAGAGCACCATCAGGGCGAAAATCAGCACGGGAATCGACATCACGGTATCGACAATGCGCGACAGCACCACGTCCACCCATTTGCCATAAATCGCCGCCGCGAAGCCGCTAATAATACCAATAATGAATGACGCAATGGTGATGGTCAGCGCGATGGCGATAGTGGTGCGAGCGCCAAACAGGATGCGTGACAGCATGTCGCGCCCCAGACTGTCAGTGCCGAACGGCGTGGCTGCCGACGGTAACAGCCAGATGTCGCCCACTTGCTCGGTTTCGCTGTGTGGTGCTATCCACGGGGCGAAAATCGCCGCCAGCAGGTTCACCGCAATGATCACGATGCCAATCCACGCCGACAGCGGAATGTTGCTGATAAATGAAGGTTTATACGAACGATTCATGTTGCTCCTGCCTTAGCGCGCGTGGCGTAAACGTGGGTTACACCAAATCGCCAGCAAATCAGCGGTGGTATTGAGGAAGATGTAGGTGCCGCCAAACAGTAGGCCGCAGGCCTGAACCACCGGCAGGTCGCGCTTGGTCACGGCGTCAACCATGTACTGGCCGATACCCGGATAGACAAACACCACTTCCACTAGAATCACCCCCACCACCAGATAGGCAAGGTTAAAGGCGACCACGTTAATGATCGGCGCGAGGGCGTTGGGCAGGGCGTGGGAGACCACAATCCGCCAGCGCGACACGCCTTTGAGCACCGCGCTTTCAATGTACGGGCTGGACATCACCGCCGTCACCGAGGCGCGGGTCATGCGCAACATGTGGGCCAGCACCACCAGCGTCAGCGTGAGCATTGGCAGGGTGCAGACGTAGAGCCGGTCGACGAAAGACGAGCTAGGATCAACCATCGCCAAGCTAGGGAACCACGTCAGGCGAATGGCGAAAGCGATCACCAGCACGTAACCCACGAAGAACTCCGGCACCGAAATGCTGATTAGCGTCAGGGTATTCGCCAGTCGGTCGAAGATGGAGCCACGCCAGATGGCGGACGCAATCCCTAAACCGACAGCCAGCGGGATGGCGATAATGGCCGCGTAACCGGCCAAAAATAGCGTATTCCCTAGACGCGGCAGCAGCTCGTTGCCGATAGGTCGGCCATTCGCCAGCGAGTTACCCAAATCACCGTGCAGAATGCCCACCAGCCAGTGCAGATAGCGTAGCACGGCGGGCTCATCCAGCCCCAATTGCAGGCGCAGCGCCGCGACGGTTTCCGGGGTGGCGCTCTGGCCGAGAATGGCGGTTGCCACGTCACCCGGCAGCATTTCAGTTCCGACAAAAATCAGCAGTGAAACCAGCCAAAGCGTGCCTACGCCGAGCAGCACGCGTTGTAAAATCTTCTTCTTCATCATGCCTCCAGCCAGACGCGCTCGGCCAGACGACCACCCATGAAGTTGAACATCGGATGCGGTTTAATTCCGCCGACTTTTTTGTTGGCGGCGTCAAGATAGTCGCCAAACAGTGGGATCATTGCGCCGCCGTTGTCGCGGACAATGCTTTGCAGTTCGCCATAGATTTCGGCGCGCTTGCCATCGTCCAGCAGGGAGCGGGCTTGCAGCAGCATGGCGTCGAACTTCTCATCTTTCCAGTGAGTGTCGTTCCATTTCGCCGTCGACTGATAGGCAGTGGAGAACATCTGGTCCGCCGTCGGGCGGCCACCCCAGTAACCCATGCTGAATGGCGCTTTCATCCACACGTCGTCCCAGTAGCTGTCTGCTGGCTGGCGTTTGATGCTGACCTGAATGCCACTCTTCTGCGCTTCGCCTTGAAACAGTGCGGCGGCGTCGAGAGCACCAGCAAAGGCGGCGTCGGAGGAGGAGAGTTCGAGCTTGAGGTCAGTGAGCCCGGCTTTTTTCAGATAGAAGGCGGATTTGTCTGGGTCATAGACGCGCTGCTCAAGGCTGTGGTTGAAGAAGCGGTCGGTTTTCGGGATTGGGTGGTCATTGCCGAGTGAACCGTAGCCGCGCAGCACGGTGTCGAGGATCTTCTGCCGGTCAATGCCGTGTTTAATCGCCATGCGCACGTCGTTGTTGTTGAACGGCGCGACGCTACAGTCCATCAGGAAGGTGAAGTGCTGGCCGCCGGAGGAGCGCACGATGTTCAGCGCCGGGCTGCGTTTGAGGAAGTCGACGGTTTTGAAATCGACGCGGTTAATGGCGTGAACCTGTCCGGAAATCAGGGCGTTAGTGCGCGCGGTCGGGTCATTGATGACGATGACTTCCACGGCGTCGACGAAGGCGCGGTCTTTCTTCCAGTAGTTCGGGTTGCGTTTGAACAGCGAACGCACGCCCGGCTCGTATTGGTCAAACACAAAGCCGCCGGTGCCAATAGGGTGCGACCAGTCGGTAAAGCCGTTCGGCACCACCAGCAGGTGGTAGTCAGCCAGCAAGTACGGCAGGTCGGCGTTGCCGCTTTCCAGCGTAATAGCGATTTGGTTGTCGCCCTGTTTGGTCAAACCGGTGATTGGCGAGAGCTGAGTTTTGATGGCGCTTTTGGTCTTATCGCCGCGGTGCAAATTGATGGAGTAAATAATGTCGTCGGCATCGAGTTTCTTGCCGTTATGGAATGTCACGCCGTCTTGCAGAGTGAAAATCCATTCGGTCGCGCCCGGTTTGGCTTCCCAACTGGCGAAGAGTTCAGGAATGGCTTTGTTATTTTCATCGATTTCAACCAAGCCGTTCATCAGCATATATGCCTGATTTAACGGAACCCAGTCGCTGAATAATGTGGGATCTAAAGAATCACTGGTGTTACCACCTGACATTCCCAATTTTAATACGCCACCTTTTTTCGGCTCGGCTGCAAATGCAGACAGGGGGGAAAGACCGTATGCGGCGGTAATACCCACAGCGGCAGCGCTAGTAATAAAGCCGCGGCGGCTGAGTTTTGCATCCTGCATTAATTGCGTCAAAGCGGAATTTTTATCTTTCATCTAATTATCTCCGGGGTGGCGAAAACCTGTTATCTCCTGGTCTTGCGCGTCGTCTCTTGGGGGCCGCGTTCATTCGCCTGCAACACTTACGGAGGTAAGCTAACCGGGGTTTGTTCGCTTGCTGCCTTGATTCAACGCGAAGGGCACAGGGGATAGGCGCAGGTGAAAAAAGGAATAATTTATATTTATTGCTTAGTGATTTATATCAAAACACTCTGATGAATTTGCATGAGAATTTATCATGAGAGTATGCGAAAAATGCGCGGCAGAACACCCTGAAACGTTTTATTTTGCCTGTATCTGAATTCGGCGAAGGGAAATAACCGTTGGACTTCCATACCGTGATTGGCTTAATTGGCGTCTTTTGCTACTTGCTGGCTTATGCGCTAGTTCAAATGCGCAAACTAGCAGTAGATGCTGATATTTATGCCTGGCTTAATATTATTGGCGGTACCTTTGGTCTCTACTCCCTGAGCCATGATTTTAATTTGGCGTCCTGTATTTCCCAGTCATGCTGGTTGTTGTTTACGTTAATTGGGATGAGGGCGGCGAGGAAACGCCGTTATTTAGAGAAGAATAAAATTCCGGAAATTGAGATTTAAATCACATTTAAGAATTTTGGTAAAATTAATGGAAGGTTGGGGTTTGAATTCAAGACATTGCGTTGCCACGCGAACAAGCCTTTAAGGTCAAGGTCGTGCGCTGCCGCCACACCGGCCTCAAGGTCAACACCGTGGGCTCGCCGCCCACACTGGCCCAAAGGGTTTTAAACGAAACCCTTTGGAATCCTGCGTTTTTTTGCTGCTGGAAGATCGAGGCTGCGCAGGGTTGGGGTGGACGTGTTTCAGCAACCACTGTGATTGTCGCGAAATGCCGCCGCTTAGGCGGTTCCCTCAGTTCGGGTTTCGAGCCATAGGTCTCGAACCACTCCCTCGGCGTCACTTCTGAACGCGACCTACTGGCATTTACTTCGAGCCGTTTCATTCACAAAAAATCTGAAAATTACTGAAACGGTACGGTAGAAATGCCTCAAAACCGCAGTCAAAAATGGCGCTGAGCGAATGGTTCGAGACCTGAGGCTCGAAGCCTGAAGCGAAGGTACCGCCTAAGCGGCGGCATTTTGCGGTGGAGAACGGAAGTACCTGAAACACGTCCACTTCACGAGCGGAGCGCGCAGTAAGGAGCCGGGGATTCTCAAGGGGCGCGGCGATAGGCGCCCCTTGAGGCCGGTGTGGCGGCAGCGCACGGTCTTGACCTTAAGGCCAGTTTGCAACACATCGCAAAGTCGCGATTTTAGGTTTACTGGCTTTGTAAAAGCCATTCGATCACCCGTCGAATGACGGGCCTCAAATACCTGTCTTGCGGCGTCAAAATATAACATTTGCCATCGGCGGCCAGCTTCCCCGGATGCGCATGGACCAGCTGCCCGTTATCGACAAAATCCTGCACTAAGCCTTCCCAGCCGAGTAAAATTCCGTCGCCGAGTACGGCGGCTTGCACCAGAAACGGGTAGTTATTGGCTCGCCATGTCTGCCTTGGGGCGAAGTGATGCACATCTTGTGACGCAAACCAGTCGCGCCAGCCGGTCCATTCGCGCTGGGGATCGTCTTGAATTAACAGCGTGTGATTGAGTAATTCGGCGGCGTCGGGGTCGGCGGGAAGCTGGCGTAAAAACACAGGTGAGCACATCGGGTAACAGACTTCGTCGAACAGCGGCACGGCGTGATAGCCAGCGGGCGGGGTACGCAGATAGAAAATCGCCAGATCAAACTCTGAGGATTTCAACTCGGAGAAGCTGTCCGAAATCTTCATACGGATCTGCAAATCCGGCATCAATCGCCGCAGTGCCGAAAGCCGCGATGAGAGCCAAAGGCTGCCCATCGCGCTGGTGCAGGCCAGTGTCACCTGTGGCAGACCGCTCCAGCCCATCACCTCGGCGGTGGATTGCGAAATATCCCCCAGCAGCTTTCGCACCTGTTCGGCGTAAATCTCACCGCGAGGCGTCAAGGTCACCTTGCGCTGGCTACGCTGAAACAGCTTGCAGCCCAGCATCTCTTCTAACTGCAAGATCTGCCGACTGATGGCGCTTTGCGTCAGATTTAACTCATCCGCCGCGCGTGAAAAACTGCAATAACGTGCAACACATTCAAAGGCCACCAAGGTGTTTAGGGGTGGTAAGGGTTCAATCTGCACGTCGGTATGCGCTCCAGTTGGGACAGAATCAGAGTTCCGCCATCATGTCGGTAATGGTCTGCCCGATATGCTTCACGGCTTGCTCGTAAGCCTCGGTTAATGGCTGAGCATAGTTGATTCGCAGGCAGTTGCGATACTTGCCCGATGCAGAAAATATCGAACCGATCGCAATTTGGACTTTGTGGACTTCCAGCAGACGGTTGAGCCGCTGGGCGTCGAGGCGCTCGTCGAGTTCAATCCACAGCATAAAGCCTCCCTGTGGGCGACTGACACCCACGCCGCACGGGAAATATTTGCTCACCCAGCAGGTGATGGTGCAGAGGTTACGCTGGTACTGATTGCGCATCCGGCGCAGGTGTTGCAGGTAATGTCCCTGCTTGATGAAGTCGGTCAGGGCAATTTGCGGCAGAGTCGACGTCGCGCCGGTGCTGATGAATTTCATATGCAAGGCGCGGTTGTGATAACGCCCCGGAGCCAACCAGCCGACGCGCAGGCCGGGCGCCAGCGTTTTGGAAAACGAGCTACAAAGCAGCACGCGGCCATCTTCATCAAAGGAGGTGATGGTCGCCGGGCGAGGGTACTGGTAGGCCAAGTCGCCATACACGTCATCTTCAATAATCGCGATGTCATAGCACTGCGCCAACCGCAGCAGCGCCTTTTTCCGTTCGTCGGGCATGTTGTAGCCCAGCGGGTTATTACAGTTCGGCGTAAGCTGAATGGCTTTAATTGGCCACTGCTCGAGGGCCATTTCCAAGGCTTCAATACTGATGCCGGTCACGGGATCGGTGGGGATCTCCAGCGCCTTCATGCCATAGCCTTTGAGGGTCTGCATCGCGCCGTGGAAGCTCGGGGAGTCAACCGCCACGATATCGCCGACATCGCAGACCGAGCGAATCGCAATGGAGAGAGCTTCGTGGCAGCCGGTGGTGATCAGAATGTTGCTGGCGTCCATGTGGCTGCCGCTATCAATCATCAGCCGGGCGATCTGTTCGCGCAATTCGAGCGAGCCATAAATCGTGTCGTATTTTAGCGCCAGCAGGTTTTCATGCTGTCCGGCACGTGACATAGCACGGTTCAGGGGGCGCAGAGTCGGGGCGGTGACATCCGGCGAGCCGCGTCCGAGCTGAATAAAGCCCGGTGTATCTTGCTGGGTTATCTGTTCGAGCACCTGATCCCACTGGCTGATATCCACCGGGCGCTGAGTGGGGCGACAGACCGCTGGTAAAGCCGCCAGTGGCCGGGCCGACGTGACGAAATAGCCCGACTTTGGCCGCGCTTCAACTAGCAGCTTCTCTTCCAGCACGCGATACGCCTGCTGAACTGTACTGATGCTCACGCCGTGTTCACTGCTAAGGATACGCACTGACGGCAGGCGCTCTCCCGCAGGATACAAGCCTTGCTCAATGCGTTCGC
>Ga0153979_1000034_pt1 | contig 23980 bp, 21 predicted proteins | sample TSGA063MetaG_FD_104690 | JGI IMG/M metagenome (GOLD analysis project Ga0153979, IMG submission 104690) | Attine ant fungus gardens microbial communities from Georgia, USA - TSGA063 MetaG | ecosystem: Host-associated > Fungi > Mycelium > Unclassified | place: USA: Georgia, Magnolia Springs State...
ATGGGTGCCGGCAAAAGCACTATTGGGCGTCAGTTAGCTCAGCAACTCAATATGGAATTTTTCGATTCCGATCAAGAAATTGAGCGACGTACCGGAGCGGATGTGGGCTGGGTGTTCGACGTCGAAGGCGAAGAAGGCTTCCGCGATCGCGAAGAAAAAATCATCAACGAACTGACTGAGAAGCAGGGCATTGTGCTGGCTACCGGTGGTGGTTCAGTGAAATCACGCGAAACGCGCAATCGGCTTTCTGCTCGCGGCGTAGTGGTGTATCTGGAAACGACCATCGAAAAGCAGCTAGCCCGTACGCAGCGTGATAAAAAACGGCCATTACTGCAGGTGGAGTCACCGCCTCGTGAAGTGCTGGAAGAGCTGGCTAACGAACGTAATCCGCTTTATGACGAGATTGCCGACGTGACGATTCGTACCGATGACCAGAGCGCTAAAGTGGTCGCGAATCAGATTATCAATATGTTGGAAAAAAGCTGAAGACGGCTTAAACCCGTTTGCGGGCTAAAGTAAAAAGGTGATACCGCTTCATGGAGAAGATTACCGTCACTTTGGGGGAGCGAAGTTACCCCATTACCATTGATGCTGGATTGTTTAACAATCCGGCTTCCTTTTGGCCGCTACAGGCGGGCGACAGGGCTATGGTTGTCACCAATCAGACGCTGGCTCCGCGCTATCTTGACCCGCTGTGTAACCTGCTTGAAAAGGCTGGGGTGAGGGTGGATCAGGTTATTCTCCCCGATGGTGAACAGTACAAAACGCTGGCAGTGATGGATCAGGTATTTACCGCGCTATTGGAAAAAAACCACGGGCGTGATTCCACTCTGATTGCCCTGGGCGGTGGAGTAATCGGCGATTTGACCGGGTTTGCGGCAGCCAGCTATCAGCGCGGCGTGCGCTTTATTCAGGTTCCGACTACGCTGCTCTCTCAGGTCGACTCCTCCGTTGGCGGCAAAACCGCCGTTAATCACCCGCTCGGCAAAAATATGATCGGCGCTTTTTACCAGCCGGCTTCCGTTGTTATTGATATCGACTGCCTGCGCAGCCTGCCGCCGCGTGAGCTGGCATCAGGCCTGGCCGAAGTTATCAAATACGGCATTATTCTTGACGCTGAGTTTTTCAACTGGCTTGAAGAAAACCTGGATGCGCTACTGACCCTGGATAGCCGCGCGCTGGCTTACTGTATCCGCCGCTGCTGTGAGCTAAAAGCAGAGGTGGTGGCCGCCGACGAGCATGAGCACGGACAGCGTGCATTGCTCAACCTTGGACATACCTTTGGACACGCCATCGAAGCCCATATGGGTTACGGTAACTGGCTGCACGGTGAAGCCGTAGCGGCCGGAATGGTGATGGCCGCCCGCACCGCAGAGCGCCTGGGCCAGTTTTCCACAGAAGATACTGACCGGATCATTGCTCTGCTCAGTCGTGCCGGCCTGCCGGTAACGGGGCCGGAGAGCATGGCGACAACGGACTATATGCCGCATATGCTACGCGATAAGAAAGTGCTGGCGGGTGAGCTTCGTCTGGTGCTACCGCTGGCTTTAGGCCGTGCGGAAGTGCGCAGTGGGGTAAGCCACGATCGGGTTCTTGCTGCAATTGATGATTGTCAGAAGTCAGCTCTCTGAAGAGTTTGATTGGGTTTCGACCCGAAGTGATATTGAAGTTTATCGCCGTTCATAGGGTAGTGAACCGCGTCGCCGCGCTACTGGAGGAGGTTATATGGACGAGTTTAAACCGGAAGACGAACTAAAGCCTGATACCAGCGACCGCCCCACGCAGCGGTCTCGCAAACGATCTGCCGCCCCTAAGGCACCGGTTTCACGTCAGCACATGATGATGGGGATTGGTATTCTGGTATTACTGCTGCTGGTGATTGGCATTGGTTCTGCGCTGAACTCGCCTAAAGAGGGCGGCAATCAACATGCGCAGCAGCCAGCGACATCAGGCGCGCAGCCTGGCACACCGGGCAGCGGCGGCGATAAAAATATCGACCTCTCGGGTTCTTCCTCCATGAGCGGCCAGTCTGGTACCCCTGCGCCGGATGCAGCGAACACCAGTGCGGCGAACGCCAATTCAGCGGCAGCCCAGGGGCAGCCGGCGACAGTCAGTGGTCCACAGGCGATCAGCGCACCGCCGATCTCTTCAACCCCGACTCAGGCACAACAAACGCAGACGCCGCCAAACCAGCAGCGTGTGGAGCTGCCTGGCGATCTCAACAGCGCACTGACGAATCAGCAGGGCCAGGTTGATGCGGCGACGCAGGACTCACAGAACAACGGTAGCTCTCTGCCAACCGCACCGGCGACGGTTGCTGGCGGCCAGGCTTCACATCCCGTCGTCAGCCAGCCTGCTCAGCCACGTCATGTACCGGCGCATGTCAACAAACCTGCGGCAGCGCATCACCGGCCGGAAAGCAAACCGGTTGCCAGAGAGGGCAAGCCGTACGAGGCATCACCGCGTCATAGCCTGTCGGAAACGCCTAAGGCTACCGCGGCGCATCCGTCAACGTCAGCGCCTGGCGGCAACTACACGCTTCAGCTGAGCAGCGCATCACGGGCCGACTCGTTAAATGCCTGGGCGAAAAAGCAGAATCTCAGCGGCTATCACGTCTATAAAACGACCCGTAATGGTCAGCCGTGGTTTGTCCTGGTCAGCGGCTCTTATGCCACGCCAGCGGAGGCTAAACGGGCAGTCTCTTCGCTGCCCGCCGAGGTTCGCGCCGGTAACCCCTGGGTCAAGCCGGTGAGCCAGGTGAAGAAAGAGTCGCAGAATTAGCCCCGGAATACCCGATTTTAAGTTGAAGTGAGTCTGCGCGCAGAGATGCGCGCTGATGAATTAAAGCGCAGATATGCTGTCGGTGTAACCGCAGCCAGAAGAGTAATTGTAATAAACGACGGCATGAAAAAAAATCGCGCTTTTTTAAAATGGGCGGGGGGAAAATTCCCGCTTCTTGATGATATTCAACGTCATCTCCCCGACGGAGACTGTCTGGTTGAGCCTTTTGTCGGTGCGGGATCCGTATTCCTTAACACCCACTTTCCGCGCTATATTCTGGCCGATATTAACAGCGACCTGATTAACCTCTACGATATTGTCAAAACCCGTGCAGGTGAATTTGTAGCCGATGCCCGTCAGCTGTTTACCGCTGAATCAAACGAGGCTGAATTCTACTATGCGCGTCGTCTGGAGTTTAACCGCTCTCAGGATCCCTATCGCCGTGGCGTGTTGTTTTTGTATCTGAATCGCCACTGCTATAACGGGCTGTGCCGCTATAATCTGAGCGGTGAGTTTAATGTGCCCTTTGGTCGCTATCGCAAACCCTATTTCCCCGAGGATGAGCTCTACTGGTTTTCAGAGCGTGCGCAAAATGCGACCTTTGTCTGTGAATCGTACGATGTTACTCTGAGTCGGGCGCCGCAGGGTTCGGTAGTGTATTGCGATCCTCCTTATGCGCCGCTGTCGGCCACGGCGAACTTTACCGCTTATCACACCAACAGCTTCAGCATGCAGCAGCAGGCACATCTGGCGGAGCTGGCCAATAAGCTATCCTTTGAGAGCCGTATTCCAGTACTGATCTCTAATCATGATACTCCAATGACCAGACTTTGGTATCAGGCTGCCGAGCTGCATAAAATCAAGGCCCGGCGATCGATTAGCCGTAACGGTGCCGGGCGTAATCAAGTGGATGAACTGCTGGCGCTGTTTGTCAGCGGCTGACCTTAACTGCTGTACGTGCCTGCCAACGGGCGCGTGAAATGGGAGAAACGGATGAAACAGTTTTTACTCGCCCCCTCAATTCTGTCTGCCGATTTTGCCCGCCTGGGTGAAGACACGGCGAAAGTACTGGCAGCCGGTGGAGACGTTGTGCATTTCGATGTGATGGATAACCATTACGTGCCCAACCTGACTATGGGACCAATGGTGCTGAAAGCGCTACGCGATTACGGCATCACCGCCCCCATCGACGTCCATATGATGGTGAAGCCGGTCGATCGTCTGATCCCGGATTTTGCTCATGCCGGTGCCAGCTACATCACCTTTCATCCTGAGGCCTCCGAGCATCTCGATCGGTCTCTGCAGCTGATTAAAGAGCATGGCTGTAAAGCCGGGCTGGTGTTTAATCCGGCTACGCCGCTTAGCTACCTCGATTATGTTATGGATAAAGTCGACGTCATTTTGCTGATGTCGGTCAATCCGGGTTTCGGCGGCCAGTCCTTTATCCCCGGCACCTTGAATAAGCTGCGTCAGGTACGTCGCCTCATCGATCAAAGCGGCTATGATATCCGGCTGGAAGTTGACGGTGGCGTAAAGGTTGAAAACATTGCTGAGATCGCTGCGGCGGGTGCAGATATGTTTGTTGCCGGCTCGGCCATTTTTGGTCAGCCGGATTACAAAACAGTTATTGATAACATGCGTAACGAACTGGAGAAATCGCGTCATGGCTCATTTCACTAACGTTCGCGCGCTGGCCTTTGATCTGGACGGGACGCTGACCGACAGTGCTCCCGGACTTGCCTACGCGGTTGACGCTGCGCTGACCGCACTAAATTTACCCGCTGCGGGCGTTGCCAGGGTGTCCACGTGGATTGGTAACGGGGCCGATGTGCTGATTGAGCGCGCATTAACCTGGGCGCTGGGGCATCAGCCGGAAAGCGCCGTAATTGCCGATGCGCGCATCCTGCTCGACAGGCACTATGCCACGACCATTAATAGCGGCAGTAAGCTGTTCCCCGGCGTGAAAGAGGGTCTGGCCGCGCTGGTGGAAAAAGGCCTGCCGATGGCGATCGTGACGAATAAGCCGACGCCTTTTGTGAAGCCTTTGCTTACGTCGCTCGGCATTGCCGATTACTTTAGCCTGATCATTGGCGGGGATGATGTCGCAGCAAAAAAACCGCATCCGGCCCCGCTGTTTCTGGTGTTAGGCAAGTTTGGCCTGCTGCCGGCGGAACTGGTTTTTATTGGCGATTCACGCAACGATATTCACGCAGCCCAGGCCGCCGGGTGTCCCTGCGTCGGCATGACCTGGGGCTACAACTACGGCGAGCCGATAGCAGCCACGCATCCTACCGTGGTACTTGACCATTTTAACGATTTGTTGCCCACGCTAGGGCTGTAATTATCAGGACGAAAAACATGAGCAAACCCATCGTATTTAGCGGCGCACAGCCTTCCGGCGAACTGACCATCGGTAACTATATGGGGGCGCTGCGTCAGTGGGTCAATATGCAGGACGATTACCACTGTATCTACTGCATTGTTGATTTACACGCCATCACTGTCAGGCAGGATCCGGCGGCGCTGCGTAAGGCGACTCTGGACACGCTGGCGCTTTACCTCGCCTGCGGCATTGACCCGAAAAAAAGCACTATTTTTGTGCAGTCACACGTCCCTGAACATACTCAGCTGAGCTGGATCCTGAACTGTTATACCTATTTTGGCGAGCTTAGCCGCATGACCCAGTTCAAGGATAAATCGACGCGCTATGAAGAAAATATCAACGCCGGGCTGTTTGACTATCCGGTGCTGATGGCTGCCGATATTCTGCTTTATCAGACCGCGCAGGTGCCGGTAGGGGAAGATCAGAAGCAGCATCTTGAGCTGAGCCGCGATGTCGCCTCACGTTTTAATGCGCTTTACGGCGACGTTTTCCGGGTACCCGAGCCGTTTATTCCGACCTCTGGCGCGCGCGTGATGTCGCTGCTCGAACCGACTAAAAAGATGTCTAAATCTGACGATAATCGCAATAACGTCATCGGTCTGCTGGAAGATCCCAGGTCGGTTGTGAAGAAGATTAAACGTGCGATGACCGACGGCGATGAGCCACCGGTGGTGCGCTATGACGTAAAAAACAAGGCGGGCGTTTCAAACCTGCTGGATATCCTGTCCGGCGTCACCGGCAAGAGCATCCCCGAGCTTGAACAGCAGTTCGCAGGCCAGATGTATGGCCACCTGAAGGGCGCAGTGGCCGATGCCGTTTCGGAGATGCTTAGCGATCTCCAGGCGCGTTACCATGACTTCCGCAATGACGAAGCCCTGCTGGAGCAGATTATGCGCGACGGCGCGGCGAAAGCCCGGGCACAGGCTCAGGAAACGCTGAAGAAGGTTTATGAAGCCGTCGGCTTTGTTGCTCAGCCATAATTCTGCCCTCCGGTCAGCAGCAGAATGCACGCTGCTGGCCGATCCTCCCTGCGTATCTTCTGGTTCGCCGCGTATTTTGTGCGGGCCGCTAAAACCAGCTCAGCCTCTCGCGCAGGTTAACGACCTCACCTACGATAATCAGCGCAGGGCTGCTAACGCGGCAGGCCAGCGCGTCGAGTTCAGCTAGCGTACCGCAGATGACCCGCTGCTGAGGTGACGTCCCGTTTTCTACCAGCGCCACCGACATATCCGCCGCCATACCGTTTTCGATCAGCCGCTGGCGGATCTCTCCTGCCTGAGACAGCCCCATATAAAATACCAGGGTCTGCTGGCCCGCAGCCAGGTTATGCCAGTCCAGCGTGCCGTCAGCCTGCACGTGGCCGGTAATCAGCCGAACGCTTTGTGCAAGGTTACGGTGGGTAAGAGGAATGCCGCTATAGGCGGAACAGCCCGAGGCGGCGGTAATACCGGGCACCACGGAAAAGGGAATATTCGCCTGCCGCAGCGCCTCCAGTTCCTCGGCGCCGCGGCCAAATATAAAGGGGTCGCCGCCCTTCAGGCGGACCACCCGCTTTCCCTGCTGCGCCAGCTGCACCAGCATCAGGTTGATTTCTTCCTGGGGAATACAGTGGCTACCCGCGCGTTTGCCCACAAACAGGCGTTCCGCATCGCGCCTGATAAGCTCGAGGACTCCCTCTGAGACCAGACGGTCATAGACCACAATATCTGCCTGCTGGATCTGTTGCAGGCCTTTCAGCGTCAGTAAGCCTGCGTCTCCCGGGCCTGCTCCCACCAACACCACCTCGCCCCGATGCTCAGGCGGCTGCTGAAAAAGCGCCTCGGTGAGCTGCTCCGTGCAGGACGTGTCGCCGCTTGCCAGCGACTGTGCCAGCCTGTTATGGCTGAAAAGCTTCTCCCAGAAGCGTCTGCGCTGCCCCATCTCACTGAACTGCCGTTTGACCCGCTGGCGAAGCAAACCGGCATGATCTGCTATTTTCCCCAGATACGGGGGTAGCAGCGATTCAATTTTTTCACGCAGCAGGCGGGCCATCACCGGTGCGCGACCGCCGCTGGAGATCGCTATCATCAGCGGCGATCGGTCAACCACGGAGGGCATAATAGCGCTGGCCTGCTCAGGAGCGTCAACAACGTTGCATAACATCCGTCTGCTCTCTGCGCTGGCCATAACCCATTGATTAACCGCGGCGCTGTCGGTTGCAGCAATGACCAGCCAGCAGTCATCCAGCATGGCAGGCGCGAAGGCGCCTTCTGTAAGCCTCAATCTGCCCGTCTGCTGCCAGAGGTGAAATTGCGGGGAGAAGGCAGGCGCGCAAACTCGCAGGTCAGCGCCGGCCTTCAGCAGCAGTCGGGCTTTCCGTTCAGCGACCTCACCGCCACCCACCAGCAGGCAGGCCCTGTCGCGAAGCTGACAAAAAAGGGGAAGATAATCCATTCAGATGGCGACCTCAACGAAGCCATTACGCACGCGGGCGGGCCATGACGCAATAGAGCGGCTTTCATCCTCCATACAGAGACCGTCTGTCAGCCGGAAACGCTGCTTCTTAAGCGGGCTGGCGACCCACAGCGCCTGCTGATGTTCAGCAATAATGCCGCGTGACAGTACGCTGGCATTGGCAAAAGGATCAATGTTGCTGAGGGCGAAAATCTCATCGTCCAGGCGGGGCCGAAACAGGGCGATCTGCCGATCGCCGACGCGCGCGCAGACGCCGGTTGCAGGGAGGATTTGTTCCAGTTCACAAATACGGTGCCACTCATTCATTGCTTTTCCTCCAGAACGCTGACCGGCAGGCGCTCTTCCGGCCGCGCCGGACGGTGCTGATCGCGTTCGGCGATAACCTGAACCAGCGGATCACGGCTGACATCGTTAATAAAGTGCGCGAAGCGGCTATGCTGGCTGACATCGTCGACCGTCTCTTTCCATTCACAGTGGAAGCTGGCACGTAGCTGGCTCATTTCGGCCTCAAGCTGGGCATTTAGCCCCAGGCTGTCGTGAATAATCACCTGTTTAAGGTAGTCGATCCCACCCTCAAGGCTCTCCAGCCACAGGGATGTGCGCTGTAATTTATCGGCGGTGCGAATATAGAACAGCATAAAACGGTCGAGATAGCGGATGAGCGTGGTGCTATCCAGATCGGCTGCCAGCAAATCCGCATGGCGTGGCTTCATACCGCCGTTCCCGCAGAGATAGAGGTTCCAGCCCTTTTCGGTGGCGATGATCCCCACGTCTTTGGCCTGAGCTTCGGCGCACTCGCGGGTACAGCCCGAGACGCCAAACTTCATTTTATGCGGCGTACGGATGCCCTTATAGCGGTTTTCCAGTTCTACGCCGAGGCTGACGCTGTCGCCCACGCCAAAGCGGCACCAGCTGCTGCCGACGCAGGTTTTCGCCATGCGCAGGGCCTTGGCGTAAGCGTGGCCGGTTTCAAACCCGGCAGCGATCAGTTCAGCCCAAATGGCGGGCAGATCGTCCTTTTGTGCGCCAAACAGACCGATACGCTGCGAACCGGTAATTTTGCTATAAAGGCGGTAGCGTCGGCCAATTTCGCCGATGGCGATCAGCCCCTCAGGCGTGATTTCACCACCTGGAGAGCGCGGGATCACCGAATAGGTCCCATCCTTCTGGATGTTGCCGAGGAAGATATCGTTACTGTCCTGAAGCGGCGTGTGCTGAGGGGTTAACACGTATTCATTCCAGCATGACGCCAGCAGCGACGCCACCGTCGGTTTACATATTTCGCAGCCGTAACCGCTGCCGTGGCTGGCCAGCAGCTGCCCGAAGGTCTTAATCTCTTCCAGACGGATCAGGTGGTAGAGCTCCTGTCGGGAGTAAGGAAAATGCTCACAAAGATGATGACTGACCGCGATCCCCTGCTGGCTCAGTTCGGCATTTAGCACCTGAGTAATTAGCGGCACACAGCCACCGCAGCCGCTCCCCGCTTTAGTTTCTGCCTTGAGGGCGGCAAGGGTATGGCAACCCCGCTTAACGGCCTGCACCAGCGCGCCCTTAGTCACGTCGAAGCAGGAGCAAATTTGTGCCGTCTCCGGCAGTGATTCCACCCCGGTAGCCGGTTTATCGCCTGAACCGGCTGGGAGGATTAATGCCGCCGGATCCTGCGGCAGGGGGATGCGATTAAGCATCAGCTGAAGCAGATTGCCATAGTCGGCGGTATCCCCCACCAACACCGCACCGAGCAGCGTTTTGTTATCTGCGCTGACGACCAGTCGCTTGTAGATTTGCTGATGTTCATCAAGCCAGATATAGCTTCTTGCGCCCTCTGTCCGTCCCCGTGTATCACCAATCCCGCCGACTTCAACGCCCAGTAGCTTCAGCTTCGCGCTCATGTCCGCACCGGTAAAAGCACTGCTGTTACCCAGCAAATCTTCACAGACCACCTGCGCCATTTTGTAGCCGGGCGCTACAAGGCCAAAGGCCTGACCCTGCCAGGCGGCACATTCGCCAATGGCGTAAATATCGCTATCGGATGTGATGCACTGGTCGTCAATCATAAAGCCGCCGCGCGGCCCCAGCGTCAGATCACAGCTTTTGGCCAGGGTATCCTGCGGGCGAATACCGGTAGAGAAGACGATAAAATCCACCTCCAGCTCGCTGTCATCACCGAACAGCAGCTTTTTGCCGCCGGTGGGCGTATCAATGATCTCGCGGGTACTTTTGCCGGTATGCACCCGTACGCCCATCGCCTCAATTTTTTCGCGCAGCAGTGTACCCCCGAGCGGATCGAGCTGCTCGGCCATCAGCACTGGCGCATACTCAATCACGTGGGTTTCAACCCCAAGATCCCGCAGAGCACCTGCGGCTTCCAGCCCTAACAAACCGCCGCCGATGACGGCACCGCGCTGGCTTCGGCGCGCGCGCGCCTCAATGGCATTCAAATCGTCGATCGTGCGGTAAACGTAGCACGCTCTGCCGTGGGCTCCCTGTATTGGCGGAACCCAGGGGCGGGATCCGGTCGCCAGCACCAGCTTATCGTAGTGCACTTCCCGGCCGGAGCGGGAACGAACCATCTTCCTTTCGCGGTCGATACGGGTGGCGCACTCCTCCAGCAGCAGGTTGATATCGTGCTGCTGATAAAACCCCTCGTGAACCAGCGACAGCGCCTCAACGGTGTGATGAGTGAAATAGGCTGAGAGGTGGACGCGGTCATAAGCGACCCAGGGTTCTTCACAAAAAACGGTAATAGCAAACTGGCCGGGTGCGGCTTTTTCTGCCAGCGCTTCAATCAGGCGATGGCCTACCATGCCGTTGCCAATGATAACGAGTCGGGTGCGCATTTTTGCCTCATATTGCAAACGAATGCCGCTACCTTAGCGCGCTAACTTGTGCACTTATTGATGCACATCAATCCGTTTTCCAAATACCTCTTAATAGGTATGCCAATGATTTGATAAAGATTTTTATAAGTTAGCGTAATCTTTCGGATTTATGCATATTCAAGGCGACGGCGGTGCAATCACTGGCTGTGCATCGCCTGGAATCAGTGATAGGGTGAAAACTATGATTGCTGACCCGGGAGTACGTTAATGCAGGCTGTTAATTTGCAAAGAATCAACCATGTCCGGTTGCCCTGGCGCGACGGACTCTGGCAAATCGAAATTCAGGACGGCAACATTGCGCGTATTGCGCCGCAGGCCCGTTGTGTCCCGGATCCCGCGGCGCTGGATGCCGAAGGCGGGCTGGCTTTCCCCCCCTTTATTGAACCCCATATTCATCTGGATACCACGCAAACGGCGGGAGAGCCTGCCTGGAATCAGTCCGGTACGCTGTTTGAAGGGATAGAGCGCTGGGCAGAGCGAAAGGCGCTGCTGAGCCACGAGGACGTGAAACAGCGCGCGCTTCAGACGCTGAAGTGGCAAATCGCCAACGGTATCCAGCATGTCCGTACCCACGTCGACGTGTCGGATCCCAGTCTCACTGCGCTGAAGGCGATGCTGGAGGTCAGGCAGGAGATAGCGCCCTGGATGGATATGCAGATTGTGGCTTTTCCTCAGGAAGGCATTCTCTCCTATCCCAACGGTGAGGCGCTGCTTGAGGAGGCCCTGAGGCTGGGTGCGGATGTGGTGGGTGCCATTCCTCACTTTGAGTTTACCCGTGAATATGGCGTAGAGTCACTGCATAAAACCTTCGCGCTGGCACAAAAGTATCAGCGCATGGTGGATGTTCACTGCGATGAAATTGATGATGAGCAATCCCGCTTTGTGGAAACCGTTGCGGCGCTGGCGCTAAAGGAGAAAATGGGGGAGCGGGTGACGGCCAGTCATACCACCGCAATGCACTCCTATAATGGTGCCTACACTTCACGTCTCTTCCGCCTGCTAAAGCTGTCAGGGATCAATTTCGTCGCCAATCCGCTGGTGAATATCCATCTGCAGGGCCGCTTTGACAGCTATCCGAAGCGTCGGGGCATTACGCGGGTGAAGGAGATGCTGGAGGCCGATATTAACGTCTGCTTCGGTCACGATGACGTATTTGACCCCTGGTATCCGCTGGGAACCGCCAATATGCTCCAGGTGCTGCATATGGGACTGCACGTCTGTCAGCTTATGGGCTACGCGCAGATTGATGCCGGCCTCAATCTGATCACCCATAACAGCGCCAGAACGCTGCAGCTGAAGGATTATGGTATTCAAAGCGGCAACAGCGCCAATATGGTGATCCTCCCGGCGGAGAATGGCTTTGATGCGCTGCGTCGCCAGGTTGCAGTACGCTATTCAATTCGGCAGGGAAAAGTCATTGCTGAAACGCAGCCTGCACGGACCACAATTCACCTTAATGAGAGCGAGCAGGTGGATTTCCGTCGCTGATATTATCGTCGGCGATGGGGCAGGCTTTCGACGCTGAGCGCGTTGGTGGTCACGCCGCGCGGGTGATGAACTGGCAAGCCTTGCGGCCTGCCAGGGTTTTATTATCAGTGAGAACCGGCGTTCGGGTGCTGTTTATGCTTGCTGACAAAGCCCAGCAGCAGACACATCACAAACACCACCGCATAGAGACCGTTAGCGGTTAGCAGCGCGGCGTGCGCGCCACCCTTTTCAACAATCGGGCCGGTCACGACGAACGTCAGCATGGTTCCGACGGTGCCGCAGGTCAGGATGAAGTTCACCAGCTTAGGTGAGGAGACCCGGGTTTGCAGAGAGCCGAGGGTAATGATGGTGGTATAAATTGCGCTGGAGAAGAAGCCCAGGCTGATCATTATCCACTTCAGCATCGCGGCATTCTCACAACTGACAAACCAGTACATCAGCAGCGTAGCCGCCAGCGCCAGCACGGTCAGAATACGCTGCGGGTCAAAGAAGCGCAGTATGGCGCTAAAAATCCACATGCCAATCATGTATGAAGTCCAGAAATTACCGACCAGGCCGCCCGCCTGCGTAATGTCCATCCCCATACTTTTGGTAGCATACTGTGGTACCCAGCCGATAAAGCCCAGCTGTCCCAGGATATAGCAGAGGGCGGCAACGGAGAGAAATAGTACGCCGATACCCCATTTCTCTTTTTCAACCGTCTGGTGATTAGCTGCTTTTTTGCCCAGCACCGGAAACTCGAAGCAGAGCGCCAGAATAAAGATCGCGATGTAAATCATCCCGATACAGGCATACACCCAGTACCAGGGAAGCGACCGCGCCAGAATAGCGGCAGCGATAATCGGGAAGAGGGTTCCGGCCATGCTGAAGAACGAGTCGGTAAACAGCAGGCGCGATCCGCGCTGACGTCCTTCATACAAATGAGTGATGAGGAAGGTGCCAATGGACATCGTAATCCCGCTCACCACGCCCAGTACAAACATACAAAGTGAGAATACGCTCAGGCTGTGGCTGTTCATCAGCCCCAGCACCGCCAGCACCATCAGCACGAAGCCGAAAATCAGCTGGCGCTTCAGCGGGATAATCTCCATCAGCCAGGCATTGAGAAAAACCGCCGCCAGAATGCCCGCATTAAGGAAGGTGAAGGTGTTGCTCATCTGCGCAACGGGGAGGTGAAAGTAATCAGCAATATTTTCCAGTACCATACCGGTGACGATTACTACCGCGCCGGTAAGCGCATAGGAAAAAAAGCTGATCCAGGTGAGACCGATTCGATCGCGATTAGTCATAGTGGGAGCCTGCAAGTTATAGAGATCCTGGTACGCAAAACCTACGTATTTTCCGGAAGTGTAGCGATATTCGTGATCGGCTTAAATCAATAATGAAACATTTATTTTCATATTCATTGGATCCGTGATGAATATCACTCCACATCTGAGAGGAGAACGGTTGCGCAGTGATATTTCGCACGTAAATAAAAGTAAAACGCTGGCGCGTAACTAACCGCCTCTTTACAATCAATTTTGTTTTTCTGACCACCGCCCTCAGAAAGGAATTTTTCATGTTAAAACGCACTTTGGCAGCCGTCGCTACCGTACTGGCACTCTCCTCATTCTCCGTATCTGCACTGGCTGCGAAAGGGGATACCCATGTTCTGCTGACGACGTCAGCGGGAAATATTGAACTTGAACTGAACAATCAGAAAGCGCCCGTCTCGACGAAGAACTTTGTCGACTACGTTAACAGCGGCTTTTATAACAACACGCTTTTCCATCGCGTGATCCCCGGCTTTATGGTGCAGGGCGGCGGTTTTACCCCCGATATGCAACAAAAGCCCACCAGGGCGCCGATTAAAAACGAAGCGGACAATGGCCTGCTGAATAAGCGTGGAACCGTCTCGATGGCCCGCACCGCGGACAAAGACAGTGCCACCAGCCAGTTCTTTATCAACGTTGCCGATAACGCCTTTCTCGATCACGGTCAGCGTGACTTTGGCTACGCGGTGTTTGGTAAAGTGGTCAAAGGGCAGGATGTGGCCGACAAAATTTCCCAGGTTCAGTCACAGAACGTGGGTCCTTACCAGAATGTCCCGGTTAAGCCCGTCGTGATCCTCTCTGCTAAAGTGCTGCCTTAACAAACCCGACGCGCGTTCTGCACCCCTCCCGCCCGCGTTCTCAGGGCAGTAAGCGCGGCCGTCAGGTCGCGTTTTGCTATCCAGGGCAAAGTGATAAACGGACAGGATGAAATGCGTAGAATAGCGGCGTCTTCATCCTGCCCGGAGCCTCTATGCTGCTGCTTATTGATAATTACGACTCTTTTACCTGGAACCTCTATCAGTATTTCTGCGAGCTGGGGGCGGAGGTGTGCGTCCAGCGCAATGATGCGATGACGTTAGGGCAAATTGAGGCGCTGCGTCCGCAGCATCTGGTTATCTCACCCGGCCCCTGTACGCCCAATGAGGCGGGGATTTCACTGGCAGCCATCCGTCATTTTGCTGGCAGGGTGCCGATCCTGGGCGTCTGTCTGGGGCATCAGGCCATTGCCCAGGCGTTTGGTGGCCGGGTGGTTCGCGCCCGCCAGGTGATGCATGGTAAAACCTCACCGGTTGAGCACCGCGACGGCGGCGTGTTTGCCGGGCTAAATCATCCTCTGACCGTTACGCGCTACCATTCACTGATTGTTGAGCAGGCATCGCTGCCCGCAGAATTTGAGGTGACAGCCTGGACGCTACGTAACGGCCAGCCCGATGAGATTATGGGGCTTCGCCATCGTGAGCTGCGGCTGGAGGGCGTGCAGTTTCACCCTGAAAGCATCCTTAGCGAGCAGGGACATCAGCTGCTGGAGAATTTTCTTAAGCCGTAAATTAAGTTGCCTTTGAATGGTTTTTTATGCATATTTTGTGACTAATATTTCACTTATTTGCAATGTAACAACAATGGGGTCACCGATGGCAGCAGAAAAATCAGCGGTAACGCGCGCGACGTTTGATGAGGTTATTTTGCCTGTTTATGCACCCGCGCAGTTTGTGCCGGTCAGGGGTAAAGGTAGCCGCATATGGGATCAGCAGGGCAAAGAGTACATCGACTTTTCCGGCGGTATCGCGGTTACCGCGCTGGGCCACTGCCATCCCGCGCTGGTTGAGGCGTTAAAAACTCAGGGCGAGACCCTGTGGCACACCAGCAACGTCTACACCAACGAGCCTGCGCTGCGTCTGGCCAGTAAGCTGATTGCCGCCACCTTTGCCGACCGCGTCTTTTTTGCCAACTCCGGCGCGGAAGCCAACGAAGCCGCCTTTAAGCTGGCGCGTTACTATGCCGCCAAACGCCATTCGCCCTACAAAAGTAAAATCATCGCTTTCCACAACGCCTTTCATGGCCGCACGCTGTTCACCGTTTCCGTCGGCGGGCAGCCGAAATATTCCGATGGCTTCGGGCCTAAACCTGCCGATATCGTCCATGTTCCCTTTAACGATCTCGCTGCGGTGAAAGCGGTCATTGACGACCATACCTGCGCTATCGTAGTGGAACCGATTCAGGGCGAGGGTGGCGTGATGCCCGCTACCCAGGCATTTATGCAGGGGCTGCGCGAACTGTGCGATAAACATCAGGCGCTGCTGGTGCTGGATGAAGTGCAGAGCGGCATGGGCCGCAGCGGCAAGCTGTTTGCCTGTGAGCACTATGGCGTGGTGCCTGATATCCTCACCACCGCCAAAGCCCTGGGCGGCGGCTTCCCGGTCAGCGCGATGCTGACCACCGATGAGATAGCGTCAACCATGTCGCCGGGCGTCCATGGCACCACCTATGGCGGTAATCCGCTGGCCTGTGCCGTGGCAGAGGCGGCGCTGGATATCATCAACACCGAGTCGGTGTTGAGCGGTGTGGAAGCGCGTCGCGAGCAGTTTGTTGCGGCGCTGACCGCGCTGGACGCTAAGCGGGCAGTCTTCAGTGATATCCGGGGCAAGGGGCTGCTGATCGGGGCCGCACTCAGGCCGGAGCATGCCGGTAAAGCGCGCGATATTCTTCATGCCGCGGCCGCTGAAGGGGTGATGATCCTTAACGCAGGAACCGATGTGCTGCGCTTTGCGCCTTCGCTGGTGATTGAGCCTGCCGATATTAAAGAGGGCATGGCCCGCTTTGCCCGGGCCGTAGAAAAAGCGCTATTCTGACGGCAGGAACCAGGAGGGGAGAGCATTGGCTATGGCTGAAACCCCCGCATTACGCTTGCCCGCTCCCCTCCCTCTTCTCTCTGTGCTTGCTGCCTTTCGTTTTAGGCGCCTTTTTTAAGCGGCGTGACAGCCAGCGTCCATGATGGGGTCTGTCGCGCCAGGCCAGCGATGAGATGGTGTGCATGACGCTGAGATGGTCAAGTATCCGCCTTACGTGTCGCTCCAGAATCGTGACCGGCCCCTGGTGGAAATCGCGCTGACCATCTTCCAGCACGTTGGTATCCGAGCCGGGACCATCATACTCCAGCCGCTGCTGACAGCGCTGAAGGGCGATTTCACAACTCTGCAGGTAGCGTTCGGCCAGCGCCGGGGTGAGCATCGTATGCTCACGGGCCAGAATGGTCATCGCGTTGATATGTTCAACAATAAACTGACTGTGCGTCACCCACAGCTTCATGTCTGTCAGGTAGTTTGAATCAAATCCCGGTTCCTGCATCGCCTGATTCAGAGAGTTAAACAGTGCGTTGTGCGCCTGATTGGCGCGCATACGCTGGTAAGCCAGTTTAACCGGATCCTGCTCGTTACCGAGCAGCATTTGCAGCGCATCCTGGTAGGTGCCCAGCGCGTCATGGGCATTTTGCCGCAGTAGCCCGCTTTGCCACTGGGGCCACAGCCAGATCATGCCGCCAAAGGCAATCATGCATCCCATTAGCGTATCCATCAGCCGTGGCAGCAGGAAGTCAGCGCCGTTCAGCGAGAGCAACTGTAGCGAGTACACGGCGGTTACGGTGAAACCAATCATCGCCCAACCGTAAAACTTGCGGATCACCAGGTAGCTGACCAGGGTGATTACCAGCATTATCGACAGCACCATCGCCTCAGGCGCGTGGAGTCGCAGGGCGACGGCGGCGATTATCAACCCCGCCAGCGTGCCGAGTGCACGGTGCTGGATACGTACGCGGGTGGCGCTATAGCCATTCTGGCTGACAAACATCACCGTCATCAGGATCCAGTAGGGCTTGGGCAGGTCGAAGAACATCGCCAGAGTACTGGCGAAAGTGAGCATCACGGCAAAGCGGGCGGCGGTCCGCAGGGCGGCAGATTTTAGCGACAGATAGCTTTTACAGGCGGCCAGCAGCGGCAGGCGACGCTGGCGATCGGCCATCAGGTCGCGCTGATACAAAGGGCGCTGCGTACGCAGTACGCGCGCAATGCGGCTGAAATGGTAGTAGCAGAACTGACCCACCGGATTATCACGGCTCCGACGGGCGATTTTTTCAAGTGCGCCGAGCGGCTTATCCATCACAAAGCGCTCCGGCAGCCGGTGGTAGAGAATGTCATCGGCCAGCTCCCGCAGTCGTGCGGCAATGGTTTGCGCGTTCCAGCGAATGACCGCTTCGGCATGGCTTTTTTCAACCAGCTTCTGCACCTCTTCCGGCTGATGCAGGCTGACGGAGATATGCTCCTGCAAATCCAGCGCAACCTGAAACGCGCGGATCAGACGTTTATGATGGCTGTCACGGTTGGCGGCCAGCATATGCATCTGCTGATAGCAGATGCCGATCAGATCGACGGCTTTTTGCTGGCGGGCCAGCAGCGGCGGCAGGGCCTTTTCGGGATCGGTCAGACGGGTAAGCAGGGTATATTTGGCTTCACAATAGTCGGCCAGCTCGCGGTACAGCAGGCTGAGGGTTTCGCGCATCGGCTGCTCTTTCCACAGCCAGAACCAGAACCAGTTAAATACGCCATACCAGATGGTTCCCAGCACGTAGAGCAGGGGTGGCTCCCATATCGGCATTCGACCGGCCAGGCTCAGGGTGAAGATGGCGGCGATAAGCGATCCGGGCAGCAGCCGGGCATGCAGTGGGCTGATTTCACCGGTGACGCCCAGCAGCATCGCCATAGCAAACAGAATCGCTGGCAGGGGAACGCTGTGCTCACCCAGGTACTGGATAAGAAAGCTGCTAAAGGCAAACAGGCTTCCGCCCACGATCAGGCGTTTGAAAAAGCGCTTATGCGGCGTATCCAGACCGGCATTGTTGCAGCAGGCAGGCACTAAGGAGAACAGCAGCCCCTTTTGCAGATCGCCTGACAGCCATCCTATTGCCACCGGTAAACAGAGCACCAGCGTCTGACGCAGGGCATAGTTAACCTCAGGATGATAAATCAGTCTGCGCCACATCGCTCCATACCAAATAAAAAAGGCGCAACGGAAGGTTGCGCCGGGGTGATCAGAGCCGGTTAGCGCGTGCCATAAACGACGATAGTTTTACCGTGTGCGGAGATCAGATTCTGATCTTCCAGCATTTTGAGTATGCGGCCCACGGTTTCGCGCGAGCAGCCCACTATCTGACCAATTTCCTGGCGGGTGATTTTGATCTGCATCCCGTCCGGGTGTGTCATTGCATCCGGCTGCTTAGCCAGATTCAGTAGCGTCTGCGCGATGCGACCTGTCACATCGAGGAAAGCTAAATTCCCCACTTTCTCAGACGTCACCTGCAGGCGACGAGCCATCTGCGAAGAGAGTCGCATCAGAATATCAGGGTTAACCTGGATAAGCTGACGGAATTTCTTATAGGATATTTCAGCCACTTCACAGGCGGTTTTCGCCCTGACCCAGGCGCTACGCTCCTGACCCTCTTCAAACAGGCCAAGTTCACCGATAAAGTCGCCCTGGTTAAGGTAGGAGAGGATCATCTCTTTACCTTCCTCATCCTTAATAAGTACCGCTACTGAACCTTTGACGATGTAGTAAAGCGTTTCCGCTTTCTCACCCTGGTGGATTAGCGTGCTTTTGGATGGATACTTATGAATATGGCAATGTGACAGGAACCATTCAAGAGTCGGGTCTGTTTGCGGTTTGCCGAGAACCATTCGCGATTATCCTCTGTTGTCATCATGCCTAAACACAGGGGCAGAGTTCCCTGTCAGGCGTTGAAATAGTGACGCGTTTCCCCTCAGGGAAATTATCCCGAACCCTGTCGCAGGCCTGGGTCGTTATGTTGTGCCGTTTCGTCATGCTTGTAGAGTACGAACGAAATTATTACAGCTTTGTTTGTAGCACAGCTTGGAACGAGTGTCTTGTGTTGTCTCGCTTCAGCATGGTGTGAAAATTGTTGCATTGCCGTTTTTGTTGCTGAAGCGTAATCTGGCGTTAACTGAATGACTTAGAGGGATTTGTTATGCAAGCACGTGTTAAATGGGTGGAAGGGCTCACCTTTTTGGGAGAATCCTCATCGGGGCACCAGATATTAATGGATGGTAATGCGGGCGATAAGGCACCCAGCCCAATGGAAATGGTGCTGATGGCGGCCGGCGGCTGTAGCGCCATTGATGTGGTGTCAATCCTGCAAAAGGGACGCCATGACGTGGCTGACTGCGAGGTCAAACTAACTTCCGAACGCCGGGAAGAAGCACCCCGTCTGTTCACCCATATCAACCTGCACTTTATTGTTAGCGGTAAGGGCCTGGAGGAAAAAGCCGTTTCCCGCGCCGTCGACCTGTCGGCAGAAAAGTATTGCTCCGTCGCCCTGATGCTGGGCAAAGGCGTTGAAATCACCCACAGCTTTGAAGCAATTGAAATTTAATCCTCACCCGCCCCAGCGGGTGGGGCTTATCGCGCGGTAGCGCAAACTCCCTTTCCCTTTCCCTTTCCCTTTCCCTTTAGCGCTTAATGCGCGGTGTCTCAGACGATCTTTTTCCCTTCAATCAGACGCCTGACCAGCGGCCCCATTATCAGCTCCATCGCCAGCCCCATTTTGCCACCTGGCACCACCAGCGTGTTGATTTGAGAGATAAACGCGCCCTGGAGCATCGACAGGAGATAAGGGAAATCAATATCCTCCAGCGCCTGGAAATGGATAACCACGAAGCTTTCATCAAGCGACGGGATACCGCGTGCGGCAAATGGATTGGAGGTATCCACCGTGGGGACGCGCTGAAAGTTGATGTGGGTACGCGAAAACTGCGGGGTAATATAGTTGATGTAGTCCTCCATCGAGCGCACTACGGAGTCCATCACCGCCTCGCGGGAGTGTCCCCGCTCGCTGGTATCGCGCACCAGCTTCTGGATCCACTCAAGGTTAACGATCGGCACCACGCCGACCAGCAGATCGACATTTTCCGCAACGTTGTGCTGCGGTGTCATTACGCCACCGTGTAAACCTTCATAAAACAGCACATCGGTTGGCTCGGGCAGCGGTTGCCAGGGCGTAAAGGTGCCCGGCACCTGGTTCCAGGGTACTGCTTCATCGTAGGTGTGCAGGTATTTACGCGACTGGCCGCTGCCACTGCGGCCATATTCGGCAAACGTATGCTCCAGCAGGGAAAAATCGTTAGCCTCGGGGCCGAAATAGCTGATATGGCGTCCCATATCACGCGCTTTACGAATGGCCATATCCATTTCAGGGCGCGTAAAGCGGTGGAAGCTGTCACCTTCAACTTCAGCGGCATTGAGATTAAGCTGCTGAAAAATTTTGCGGAAGGCCAGGCTGGTCGTCGTGGTTCCCGCACCGCTGGAACCCGTTACGGCAATCACAGGATGTTTGGCTGACATGGCTAACGACTCTCTGAGAAAAACGCATCAAGGCGGCATTGGTAACACGATTTGCGCCCGGGTGTCACGCCCGGTCACGATCGCTAACCGTTAATCCTGCCGCGCGGCATAATATTCACCGTCTCGTGGAGCTCGGACCAGACCAGCACGGCTTCACCAGTGATGAGCTGACGGCGTACGTCCTCAACTTTCTGCGCCAGTGAGCGCTCCTGCTCGCCATAGTCGGTGCCTTCTCTCAGCACAAAAGATTCGATCAGGTTATCCAGCGTCTCTGCGTCCAGCTCTTTCCAGGGAATAATCACGTTAGTTGTCCAGCCAGGTTGAAAGCCATTCGGGGATGCGCCGCTCCAGCCACATGTCTGGGCTGCGCAGGGTCCCCCCAACAAATCCTACATGCCCGCCGTGCCGGGTTAGCTGATACTCCACCGCCGGGGGCAGCAGATCAGGCGCGGGAATAACCTCATCAGTCATAAAAGGGTCGTCCCGGGCATGAATAATTAATAGCGGCTTGCGTACGCCGGGCAGCCGCGGCATAGCGCTACAGCGTTGATAATAGTCCGTCGCGTCAAGAAAGCCATGGGCAGGCGCGGTGATGGCGTTATCAAAGTCACGCAGCGTTTTTAATGCCGTAAGCCCGGGCAGGTCAACCGGCAGCGTGCCCGGCCATGCGCGTAGCTTTCTTCCGGCATTTTGCTTTAGCAGGTTAAGCAGATAGCGCTGGTATACGCGTGACAGCCCCTGTTCCAGCTTCCTGCTGCACGGCTCAAGCATCAGCGGCGCGGAGACCACCACCGCGGCATCAATCAGGCAATCTTCTCCCTGTTCTCCCAGCAGGCAGGCGAGCATATTTCCCCCCAGCGAAACGCCAACGGCCGCAGTTGGGACGCGGCCCCACTCCTCGCGCAGCCACTGCATAAAATAGCCTGCGTCGCTGGTTTCGCCCGAATGATAAATCCTCGGCAGGCGGTTTGGTTCGCCGCTGCAGCCGCGAAAATGCATGACGACGCCGAGCCATCCGCAATCGCGGAATACCTGAAGTAGCCCGTGCGCATAGGGGCTGGTAAAGCTGCCCTCCAGCCCGTGAAACAGGACCACCCTGGGTTTATGCCGTGCCAGCGCCGGATTTTCACTCCAGGCCAGATCGACGAAGTCGCTGTCCGGCAGAGTCAGCCGCTGCCAGTGGGGCCGCAGGGTGATACGGCGGCGAATCAGCCGCGGCAGAAGCGTTTGCAGATGCGCATTACTCATGCCCGGCAGGGCACAGAAATGGCTCGCCGGGGGACGATTAAAATTCATATTCAAAATGCTTGTAGGATCTCTGTCACATTGTTAGCTTCAACACGTCTGCTTTTTTCAGGGGGTGAGGGGCACCCATATCATATGGAACTGAATTTATTTTTATCCATGCTCGGCTTTCTGTGGGTTGCTGCGATTACGCCAGGCCCTAATAATATGTTACTCACCGCCTCCGGCGCCAATTTTGGTTTTTTGCGCTCGCTATGGCTGTTAATCGGCATCATGATCGGTATGCAGGTCATGTTGCTGCTGGTGGCCTTCGGCGTCGGCGGATTGCTTCTGCTTTATCCCTCCCTCCACCTTATCCTGAAAATTGCCGGTAGCGCTTATCTTCTCTGGCTGGCATGGAAAATAGCGACCGCGAAATATGAAAAACTGGACCCCGGTGACGGCCCGGCTTCACCGATGCCATTCTGGCAGGGGGGGCTGTTGCAGCTGGTTAACCCAAAAGCCTGGCTAATGGCGTTGGGTGCGGTGGCAAGCTTCAGCCTGGCCGGTGAGGCCTATCGCGCTTCAGTCATCGCCATCAGCGCGGCAATGGCACTGGTGAATGTGGTTTCTGGCGTTATCTGGCTGGGTTTCGGGACGCTGATTGGGCGTATTCTGCACAGCCGCAGGGCCTGGACGATTTTCAACGTCTTTATGGGCTTACTGACTGCCGCCTGTGTGCTGCTGATTTGGCACTAAATAAACGCGCGTAATCCCGCTGTACGTTGTTGCCGCTAGTGAGTTTAATTATTGAGTCGGTGGGTGTTGAGGCGGGGGTGCGACGTTACCCCGCCGTTGCCCGGCATAAGGTATTAAAGGGCCCTGTAAAATGTGATCCAGACGATACTAATGGATATTAATCGCAGATTAACAGAGGTCTGAAATCATTGAGGTGATCACAAATCCTGTTAATAAAAATCCATTATAAATTCATTGAGAATTCATCGGGAATTCATTGAAACTTCATTAGAGATATTACTAAAAATAGTTTTTAATCTCAGGTCCAATCTGGCTCAGCCAGAGCGACGCCATGGATGCGTATAGCCGATCGATAATCAGAATAAAGCCAGTTGAATTAGAAATAACGCGGTGCTAGCTTCACCTGACTTTTCCGTTATCCCTTTGGGGGTATTATGCATGCGCGTATTAAACATCTCGACGGGATGCGTGGTTTAGCTATTCTTCTGGTCATTGGTTACCATGCCTATGTGCGATGGGAGGCGTTATTACCTTATTCCCATATTACAAAGCACATTCCTGTTTTCTCCTTCGGCTGGCTCGGCGTTGAACTGTTTTTTATGATTTCGGGATTTGTCATATTTATGACGCTGGACAAATCCGACAGTTACCTCAGCTTTTTGAGAAAACGCTGGCTGCGTTTATTTCCGGCGATGCTGATTGCCAGCCTGCTGCTCTACCTGGCAGGGGGCCTGTTCCCGGAATGGACAGACATCGCGCCCCATGCAAAAAATCTGCTGCCCGGGCTGATTTTCATCAACCCTGAAACGCTTTCTCAGATTAGTGGTACAGAATTCAAATCGTTAGCGGGCTCTTTCTGGTCGCTTTACGTTGAGGCACTATTCTATGTGATTATCGGCGCCGTCTATTTTACGCTGGGAAGACGGTACTGCTTACCTGCGCTGCTGGTAGCGATGCTGCTGTTATCCGCCTCTTCGGTGCTGAAATCATTAGGGCATCCCGGTTTTATCGATGTTATTTCAAAGTTTGGCTTCATCCATTATTCATGGTTTATGATGGGTTGTCTGGTCTATGAAAGGATGCACAATCGCGATAAATTGTTTCACTACGCGTTAGTGGTACTCGGGATGTTAATCAATTTCAGCTATTATGTAAAAAATGCGGGTGCGATAACCCTGCTTCCACTGCTATTAGTTATGGTGTTTTTTATTGCCAGTTTTTATTCAAAATGGCTGGAGCGAATACTGTCCGTACGATTCCTGACGGCGATGGGTTTTGCCAGTTATGCGTTC
>Ga0153979_1000037_pt1 | contig 23607 bp, 21 predicted proteins | sample TSGA063MetaG_FD_104690 | JGI IMG/M metagenome (GOLD analysis project Ga0153979, IMG submission 104690) | Attine ant fungus gardens microbial communities from Georgia, USA - TSGA063 MetaG | ecosystem: Host-associated > Fungi > Mycelium > Unclassified | place: USA: Georgia, Magnolia Springs State...
AGGAACAGCGCCTGCTGGCGGGCAATCAGCGCACTGCCGCCGTTCACATACTGGGTGAACAGGTTTCCGGCGGCGACGGTGAGCAGCAAAATGGCGATATCTATCGCGAAGGCGCTGAGAATACTGGCAGGCAGCTGATACCAGTGCGCCTCTTTCAGGCGTGCATGATGGCCCCAGCGGCCCAGCCTTTTATACAGCGGGCTGACCAGAAAACGAATCAGATGGAACAGGGCGAAGGTCACCGCCACGGTCATCAGAAAATAGGTCAGCGCGTGGAAAAAACGCTCGGGATTGAACACCCGCTTCGGCCCGGAATCGATGGTTTCCTTGAGTTGCTCGACGCGCTGCATCACCTGAGAGGCGTAGCGTTGGCTGGTATCCACCAGTCCATCAACCAGCGACACTTGTTCAGATTTTGGCTCGGCGGCGGGCTGTTGCTGCTCGCCAGACTGCGGCTTGGCGGCGTCGCGCAGGTGAGCAATCAGCTCGGCGCGGGATTTATCGTCTTGCAGAATATCGGCCAGCGCAGCATAGGAGGCTTTCTGTTTATCGGCATCCGCATTGGCGGCAGGCTGCGGGGCGGCGGCTTGTGTGACGCTGCTGAACAGCATCAACATCAACATCAAGAAGGGCAAGACAAGCAATAAAGGGTTTTTATGTCTCTCGGATAATGGTCGTTGCGATAACGCGTTCCAGTCGTTATTCGGCATTGTTCCTCACTTTTAAAGCTGCGATTTATCGATGGATCTCATACAAGGAGTCGTTGGTGTTACAACAGTGTAGGGAATTTATGTCGAAGTGGGGTAGGAATGGGGGCAAAAAAACGGATATCCGAGGATATCCGTTTATTCATTGAGCTTTGGTTGAATCAGGAAACGTGTTGCAGGAACTCGCGCAGACGTTCGCTTGGCGGGTTATTCACCAAGTCAGCAGGTTTGCCATCTTCAGCAATGCGGCCTTTATCGATGAAGATCAGGCGCGATGCCACTTTCTCGGCAAAGCCCACTTCGTGGGTCACGATAACCATGGTCATGCCTTCTTCCGCCAACTGCTTCATGACGGTCAGAACTTCATGACGCAGCTCGGGGTCCAGCGCCGAGGTTGGCTCATCAAACAGCATCAGCTTAGGTTTGACCGCCAGCGCACGGGCGATAGCCACGCGCTGTTGCTGACCACCGGAAAGCTCGGAAGGGTAGTGATGGGCGCGCTCGGACAGGCCGACCTTCGCCAGCAGCTCTTTTGCCAACTTGTTAGCTTCTTCCTTCTTCGCGCCACGCACGCGGATCGGGCCAAAGGCCACGTTTTCCAGCGCGGTCATGTGCGGGAACAGGTAGAACTGTTGGAACACCATGCCCGCTTCTTGGCGGATCAGGCGCTCGTCGACTTTCGGATCATTGACTTTCAGGCCGTCGACAATCAGGTCGCCGGACGTGATCTCTTCCAGCTTGTTGATGCAGCGCAGCAGGGTGGATTTACCGGAGCCAGACGGCCCGATGATCACGACCACTTCACCCTGAGAAATCTGTAGATCGATGTCGTGGAGCACCTGGGTTTTACCAAAGTGTTTTGAGACGTTCTTAAATTCAATCATATAATTTTCAGTTTGCGTTCGAGGCGGCGCAGAACAAAGCTCAGAGCCAGCGTGATAATCAGATAAATAATGGCAACCGCACTCCAGATTTCCATCGCGCGGAAGTTACCGGCAATGATCTCCTGGCCTTGACGGGTCAGCTCGGCCACGCCGATAACGATGAACAGCGAGGTGTCCTTGATGCTGACGATCCACTGGTTGCCCAACGGTGGCAGCATGCGGCGCAGCGCCAGAGGCATGATGATGTAACGCAGCGTGTCACGACGCGACAGACCCAGCGCCAGACCAGCTTCGCGAAAGCCATTGTGAATCGACAACACGGCGCCACGAGTAATTTCAGCGATGTACGCGCCGGAGTTGATGATGATAGTCACCACGGCGGCGGTAAATGGATCGATACGTAAATCAGGAACCATCATTGGCAGGGCGAAGTAAATAAACATCACCTGCACGACAATCGGGGTACCGCGAATAAGCTCAATAAATACCAGTGCTACGTGGCTGCTGAACCAGCCGCCGAACGCGCGAGCGAAGCCCGCAATCACACCGATAATCAGACCGCCAACCAGACCGAGGACCGAAATCCACAGCGTCATCTTGGCGCCTTCGAGCAGGATTGGCAGAGCGGGCCAAATAACGCTCCAATCAAACTGCATGTAATCTCTCCAGATAAACCTATTACTTTTAACGCCTGCTCAGCGGGGTGCGCTGGCAGGCGTTAACTTCTCACTCACTGACGCACAACGTCAGTATCTACGCGGGGTAGATATTATTTTGGCTCGGTATCAAACCATTTTTTGTAGATCTTGGCGTAAGTGCCGTTCTCTTTGATGGTTTTCAGCGCGGCGTTGGCTTTTTCACGCAGGTCGCTGCCTTGTGGGAAAGCGATACCGTACTGTTGGCCGGCCAGCGAGTCGCCAACGGCTTTGAACTGGCCGTTGCCAGCAGTTTTGATGAAGTACAGGATGTTTGGCGTGTCGTGCATTACCGCGTCAGCGCGGCCGGTGCCGAGTTCCATGTAAGCGCTGTCGATGTTAGGGAACTGACGCAGGTCTTTGGTCTGTACGTTGGCTTTCATGTAGTCAACGGAGCTGGTGCCGCTCTTCACTGCGACCGTTTTGCCTTTCAGGTCAGCAACGCTTTTGATGCTGTCGTTGTCTTTCTTAACCATTACCATCAGGCCGCTGTTGTAGTAACCGTCAGAGAAGTCGATGGCTTTTTTACGTTCTGGAGTGATGGTGATACCCGCCAGCGCCAGATCGATGTTGTGAGTTTGCAGGGCAGGAATGATACCGCCAAAGTCCATTGGTTTGAGTTCGTAGGAGACTTTCATCTCTTTGGCGACGGCGTCCCACAGATCAATATCGAAACCGACATACTTATCGCCTTGTTTGAATTCAAAAGGAACGAATGCGGTGTCAGTAGCAACGATTAATTTTTTGTCTGCGGCGTGGGAGCTAACGGCAAAGGCTAGCGTCATCGCGGCCAGGGAAACTTTCAACAGTGACTTCATCAGTTAATTTCCTTTATACATATTATGGGAACGGCATTTGTTGCGTCGATTTAATGCAATTAGCGTGCCACAGAGCAAGTCGTTTAAAATTCAGTGATTTAAAAGCGTGCTGAACCGTTAAGGCTTGCTAAATAACGCAAATCGCACTTTTTTGGTGCGACGTTACAAATTGACATGGATCGTTATGGTGCAACGGCTCATCATTAACCAATTGGTGGTGGTTAAACAATCGCTAATTAACAGTTGCGCTGCGTTATTGCTATCAAACTCTAACTTTTACAACTAAGTTCTGAAACAGTTGCCTAATAATGAAGCAATCGGTTGCTTGTTGTGAGCAAAATTTGCCATAGAGCGGGGAAGGGGTGAACCATTTTGGTGCAACAAAACGTTGGGGATAATTCTGAGCTGCGAAATTACTCAGGATTGCTATCGTTTTGGAAAAATTTGACTTTAAAAAACTCAGGCGCAGCAGGGCTTTCAGGCCGATTTTGTAACAATTTCCGAAATGATTGGTTACATTCCGTTCGTTTGTAAAGGGGCGTTAGCGCGGGATAAGGCTGATAGCAAAGGAAAATATCCGTAGGATTTTTCTTAAAGAATTTGTGTTATTTTATTTCATATGTTAAAAAACGTATCCATTCAATGAATGAATATTTGCTAGCAATTGAACGCTGTTATGGTTCATAAGCGTTATTATTTGTGTGGCAACTATCACCTATCCTTCAAAGCATCTATTAAAGCTATTTATGTGCGCCAAACTGGTGCGCACGGCTATTGCTTGGGGTAAGTGGTCAAGGGATTGGCTCGGGTAATGCTTTTAATTTCGTCATGAGAATGGCGCTTGGATTAAGCAGGGAATGTTCCGTAACAGCATAAAAATGGTGTGCTGACCCGCCATATAAATAGCAAATAATTAAATATGTTTATTCAAAAAATGAAGTCGGCGCATTTTTACAATGCGCTGAATACGCTGCGTATTTCCTATATTAACCTGCAAAGCGTACAGCGTAATTTGGGTAAGTTACTGATTCTTATCCCAATGATGGTTTTAATTGCCTATCTGGTTATTTTTAGCCACCCGCGTTATCTCAGCGAATCAAAAGTCGCCATTAAGCGATCCAGTGATATTGACGGCGGCAGCCTCAATGTCGGTTTGCTGCTGGGCGCGGCAAATCCAAGCTCGGCAGAAGATGCGCTTTATCTGAAGGAATATATTAATTCCCCGGATATGCTCGAGACGCTCGATAAACAGCTCGATTTTCATAAAGCCTTTGGCGATAGCGGCTGGGACTTTTTCTATCATTTGCCGGCCAATGCCACTCGCGAGCAATTCCTTAACTATTACCGCGACCGTATTGCCGTGGCTTATGACGATAAAACCGGCTTGCTGACTATTGGTACGCAGGGTTTTTCGCCTGAATTCGCTCAGCGCTTTAACCAGGCCGTGTTGAAAGAGTCCGAGCGTTTCATTAATGAACTCTCACACCGTATTGCTCGCGACCAGTTGCAGTTCGCCGAAAATGAAATGCAATCTGCCCGCACCCGCCTAAATGCCAGTAAAACAGAGATGCTGGCCTATCAGAACAGCAACAACGTGCTTGACCCTCAAGAGCAGGCAATGGCCGCGACCTCGCTGGTTAACACGCTGGTAGGACAAAAGATTCAGATGGAAGCCGAACTGCGTAATTTGCTGACCTATCTGCGTGAAGATGCTCCGCAGGTAGTGAGTGCGCAAAATGCGCTGAAATCGCTCTCTACTCAGATTGATAACGAAAAAAGCAAAATCACTGCGCCTGATGGACACAAGTTGAACCGCATGGCGATCGACTTCGAAGAAATCAAAGCCAAGGTGCAGTTCGATACCGATATTTACAAGCTGACTTTGACCTCTATTGAGAAAACCCGTGTTGAAGCGGCGAGAAAACTCAAAGTCTTGTCAGTGATCAGTTCTCCACAGTTGCCGCAGGAATCTCGCTTCCCGAGCACGCTGTACCTGATCGCCAGCTGGCTATTGGTCTGCTGTTTACTCTTCGGTACCGTCAAATTATTACTGGCCGTGATTGACGACCATAAAGACTGACGCGCTATTAACGCTATTTTTTGCCTGTTGGCGTTAACCTTCAGGCGTTTCACAGAGTATGTTATGAAACTTATTAAATCTGCCGTTTTGCTGGTTGCCCTTCAGGCTCTTCAGGTTCAGGCCGTCGGGCTGAATGCCGATCCAAATCTGACCGGAGCCGCGCCGCTACCTTCGATTCTTACCGGAGAGAAGCAAGAAACTTACACCGACAGTCAATTCGACGACACGCCGCGTCCTGCCACACCGTCCATTATGAGCCGGATGTTTGGCGCGCAGCTGTTTACCTCAGTTTCGGCATCAGATAGCGGCTCCAGCATTGGCTTCAACCCGAACTACGTGGTCAGTCTGGGCGACCAAATTCAGGTGCGCCTGTGGGGAGCTTTCAATTTTGAAGGTTCACTCAGCGTAGATCCGAAAGGCAACATCTTCTTGCCCAACGTGGGTCCGCTGAAGGTTGCGGGAATTGCCAACAGTCAGATTAATAGCGTGGTGACCGCCAAGGTCAAACAGGTTTATCAGTCCAACGTTAATGTTTACGCCTCTCTGTTGCAGGCTCAGCCAGTAAAAGTGTTTGTCACGGGCTATGTCACCAATCCGGGGTTGTACGGCGGGGTGGCTTCTGACTCTCTACTCTCTTATTTGAGCAAGGCGGGCGGGGTGGACACCGAGCGCGGCAGCTACGTGGATATCACAGTAAAACGCGGCAACCGCGTGCGTTCGCAGATCAACCTTTATGATTTCTTGCTCAACGGCAACTTGAGCCTTTCCCAGTTCTCCGATGGCGACACCATCGTGGTTGGCCCGCGTCAGCACACCTTCAGCGTCGAAGGTGAAGTGTTCAACAGCTACGATTTCGAATTCCGTAACAGCACCATCCCGGTTAGCGAAGCTTTGAGCTGGGCGCGTCCTAAACCGGGTGCAACGCACATGACCATCATTCGCCAGCAGGGCACCATGAAGCGCAGCGAGTACTATCCGCTGAGTTCTGCGCCGGGTCGCTCCTTGCAGGATGGCGACAAACTGATTGTCAGCGCTGACCGCTATGCTGGCACCATTCAGGTGCGCATCGAAGGGGCACACTCGGGCGAGCATGCCGTGGTACTGCCTTATGGCTCAACCATGAAGCAGGTATTGCAGCAGATCCGCACTAACAGCATGTCGCAGCTGAACGCGATTCAGCTTTATCGCCGCTCGGTGGCTCTGCGCCAAAAAGAGATGCTGGACCTCTCCTTGCAAAAACTGGAGGAAGCTTCGCTTTCTGCGCAATCTTCTACCTCTGAAGAGGCACGACTGCGCATGCAGGAAGCCCAGCTGATCAGCCGTTTCGTGGCTAAAGCTCGCACCGTGGTGCCTAAAGGCGAAGTGGTGCTCAACGAAAGCAATCTTGATGAAGTGATCCTCGAAGATGGCGACGTGATCAATATTCCAGAGAAGACCTCGCTGGTGATGATCCACGGTGAAGTGCTGTTCCCGAACGCGGTGAGCTGGCAGAAGGGCCTCAGCCCGGATGACTACATTACTAAGGTTGGCGGCTATACCCAGAAAGCCAGTAACACCAAGGTCATTCTGGTGAAACAAAATGGTGAAGCACTGAATGCCGAAGATATCAAAACGCTGCAACCGGGCGATGAGCTGATGGTACTGCCGAAGTTTGAGTCGAAGAACATCGAAGTGACGCGTGGCATCTCAACCATTCTGTATCAACTGGCAGTTGCGGCCAAAGTGGTGTTGACCATCTGATGATTGGCATTTTTTCCGCAGGTATTCATCGTATCGCACATCTGGAAAGCTTTCTGGATGCGCCGTACCGCAAGCTTTCGCTGCTGCGCCCACTGCCTCCCGAAGTGACTTCGGTGGCTGTTTGGGGGCATCGGCCGACGGGCAAGAAAGCGGTGAAACTGGCTCAGACCGCGGGGCTGCCGGTGATCCGTCTGGAAGACGGCTTTATCCGTTCGCTCGGGCTTGGCGTAACGGGTAGCCCGCCGCTGTCGATGGTGGTCGATACCCAAGGTATCTATTACGACGCTAGCCAGCCGAGTACCTTGGAAAGCTTAATTTGCGACCGCATGGGTAATCAGGCGCTGTATGCCGATGCGCGCAGGGCCATGACGTTAATCGTCGAGGGTGATTTATCGAAATACAATTTGGCTCCGGCCTATAGCGGCCAGCCAGCGCAGGGCGAAGCCGTGCTGGTGGTCGACCAGACCTATGGCGACATGGCGGTTAAATACGGCAATGCCGATACGGCAAGTTTCGAAGCCATGCTCAATGCCGCGCTGGCCGACAACCCGCAGGCTGACGTCTGGGTCAAGATCCACCCTGACGTGCTGTCGGGCAAAAAGAAAGGTTATTTCAGTGAGTCTTTAGCCTGGATGACACTGCATCCGCGCATCAGGCTGTTAGCTGACAATGCCAGCCCGCACTCGCTCCTACGCCATGTCCAGAGGGTTTATGCCGTGACGTCGCAATATGGCTTTGAAGCTTTGATGGCGGGAAAAAAAGTCACGGTATTTGGTCAGCCTTGGTACGCCGGTTGGGGGCTGACGGATGACCGTCACCCCGAGTCGCAGGCTTTGGCACAGCGGCGTGGCAGCGCCAGCCTGCTGGATCTGTTCAGCGCCGCCTATCTGCGCTATAGCCGCTATATCAATCCGGGCAGCGGCGAGCCGGGCACTCTGTTTGATGTGATTTATGGCGTCTTGATGCAAAAAAATCATCAGTTACAACGTGCTGGCAACCTGTGGGCGCCGGGCCTGACGCTATGGAAACGCAGTATTTTGCAGCCTTTTTTAAAAGCGTCTGGCAACAAAGTTAACTTCAGCGAGCGGGGTGCAGACCACTCCGCCTGTGTTGTTTGGGGTATTAAAGGGGAACAGTGCTGGCAGCAGCGTGCACTGGCCCAGAGCTTGCCAATCTGGCGTATGGAAGACGGTTTTTTGCGCTCCTCTGGACTCGGTTCCGATCTCCATCCGCCGCTGTCACTGGTGCTGGATAAAAGCGGCATTTACTACGACGCCACTCGTCCAAGCGACCTTGAGACAATGCTCAACAACAGCAGCTTGACCGATTTAGAGCGAGCACGCGCATCAAGCCTGCGCCAGCGATTGGTGAGCAGCAAACTCAGCAAATATAACCTTGGGGCGGCTTTCAGCCTGCCGCCAGAGGCCGTGGGGAAACGAGTCTTGTTGGTGCCGGGGCAAGTTGAGGATGATGCGTCGATCCTGACCGGCACGCTGAGCCTGCGCAGCAATGCAGATTTGCTGCGCACCGTTCGTGAACGTAATCCCGAGGCTTACATCATCTATAAGCCGCATCCGGATGTGCTGGTGGGTAACCGTAAAGGCACTATCCCCGCCGAGGATGTGGCGCGCTGGGCCGACAGTCAGGCACTAGACGCCGATATTATTCAATGCATTCAGGCCGCCGATGAGCTGCATACGCTGACATCGCTCTCCGGGTTCGAAGCCTTGATGCACGGTAAAAAAGTTTTTTGTTACGGCATGCCATTTTATGCCGGTTGGGGTGTAACACAGGACGAGCACGTATCGCCACGCCGCCAGAGTGCTATAACGCTCGATGACTTGGTGTATCAGGCGCTGATTGCCTATCCCACTTACGTTGACCCATTAACCCGCGAAGCGATCACCGTCGAACGCGCGTTGGATGTACTGGCCGCCATGCCGCGAGCCGAGATGAGATTTACCAAAAGAAAAGCGGGAAGAATACTCCGTTATTACAGAAAGTTTCTCATGCTGATAAAAGTCAAAATAGGCTAATAAATCAGTGCGTTATTTGATGATGATATGTTGGTGTAAATGGACAGTCACGCGCTAAAAATTCTGCTTTCTGGTAAAAAATATCTGTTGTTGCAAGGCCCAATGGGCGCTTTCTTCAGCGATACCGCCAAGTGGCTTGAGTCACTCGGCCGTCAGGCAGTCAATGTGGTGTTTAACGGTGGGGATAAATTTTACTGCCGCGATCGCGACTACCTGCAATTTACTGAAACGCCGAATGAATTCCCAACCTGGTTGAAACACACCTGGCAGGAGTACGATTTCGACACCATCCTGTGCTTTGGTGATTGCCGCCCGTTGCATCAGGTGGCGAAACGCTGGGCGCTGGCCAAAGGTGTGCGTTTTCTGGCGTTTGAAGAGGGTTACCTGCGCCCGCACTTCATTACTGTCGAAGAGGGCGGGGTGAATGCGTTTTCTGCATTGCCGCGTAACCCTGAGTTCTATCGTCAGCTGCCTGATATCGATGCGCCGCAGATCAATAAACTCAAACCCTATTTCAATCTGCGGGTAGCCAGCTGCATCTCTTACTATATTGCTGGCTGGCGCTATCGCAGCGAGTTCCCCAAGTATCGCCACCACAAATCCTTCTCGACGACCTATGAAGCGCGTTGTTGGATCAGGGCGGCATGGCGCAAGCAATGGTACCGATTCCTTCAGCGCAAGGTTTTGCCACAGTTACAGACCGAGCTGGACCAGCGTTACCATTTGGCGATTTTGCAGGTCTATAATGACAGCCAGATCCGCAATCACAGTCCCTACGCGGATGTGCGCGACTACATTAATGATGTGATGTACTCGTTTTCGAAGAAGGCGGCGGCGGATCAGTATCTGGTTATCAAGCATCACCCGATGGATCGTGGACATCGCCTGTACGCGCCGCTGATTCGCAAACTGGGCAAGCAGTACAACATTAGCGATCGCGTTAAGTATGTCCATGACCTGCCGATGCCTGAACTGCTAAACCACGCCAAGGCGGTGATCACGATTAACAGCACCGCAGGCATTTCAGCGCTGATCCACAATAAGCCGCTGAAAGTGATGGGTAACGCGATGTATGACATGAAGGGGCTGACTTTCCAGGGGCATCTGAATCAGTTCTGGCAGTCAGACTTCAAGCCGGACAGCAAACTGTTTAAAAAATATCGCCTCCATTTATTAACCACCACCCAGATTAACGCGGTGTATTACGGTTATAAAAAGGAAGCCAATGTGCAGGCGATGACCACCGCCGAGGCGGGAAAAGAGTTCAAACCGACCTATTTCCATACTCCGGTTTAATCAATAAAAAGGGCGCTTAGCATCAATACTAAGCGCCCTTAATTTTAATGGATGATGCCGCCATGTTATTGACTCATCGTACTTTTTCTCGCCTGTTGCTGCCGCTAATACTGAGTTCTGCCTCATCTTGTGCCCTTGAGCCGACAGCCAATCAGCCTACCTGCCATGTCCCTGATGCGGCCAATCTGCAAGGCAATGTTCGCCTACAGGCCCACTGTGTCTACCCGCAGTCTCTGGTGATTTCGCACAGCAATACACATCTTGATTGTCAGGGCGCGACGCTAGATGGCGATAATCGCCGTGCTTTTGGCATAGTGGTTAATAGCAAAGGACAGCCGCTGGAGAATGTCAGCGTTAAGAATTGCAAAATCCGCAATTTCACCCATAGCGGCATAAGAATTACGTCAGATATTCCCGCTAACCAACTCAGCGCTGATCATCAAGAGAATTACCGCCGAACGCCGACTAAGGTGCTTATTGATCATGTCGATGTGCAGGGCAGTGGCAGGGTAGGAATTTATTTTGATGATTACGTGACGGCGTCAACGCTCAGTAACTCCACTGTTAGCCATTCGTATATGTCCGGCATCTATCTTGAGCATTCGTCGCGTAATAACCATATTCTCAATAATCAGATCTTAAACAACGGTCATGAGAGCTTAGGCAAAGGCAAACGAGAAGGGCTAGCGGTGGATTCCTCCGCCAATAATATGGTTGAGGGTAATACATTCGCGTCGAACGGCGCGGGCGGGGTTTTTCTTTATAAGAATTGCGGCGAGCATTTCAGCAGCAGAAAATCCGTGATCCGCTGGCAGCACAGTGACCATAATATTATCCGCAATAATCACTTCATTGATGAGCCGGTAGCTATCTGGCTGGCCTCCCGCCAAACTCGCGATCTCTCCGGCTTCGACTGCGGCGATAAACCTAAAGATAATTCAGGTAAGTATTTCGCCGATTATGCCGATAATAATGTGGTGGAAGGGAATCGGTTTGAGGGGAGCGGGGTTAAGGTTAGGGATGAAGGGCAGGGGAATGAATGAAGGCATCATTATTTTGATGCCTATTTCAATAATTTTCTTTGTTAATTATAATTCTGGGATTTTATATCGTACTTTATTACCTGTTTCTAATAAGTTTTGAATTTCATATAGGCTTTCAATCTCAATAAAAAAACCGTGTTCAATACTTTGAATATGTTTTTTTATTATTAAGGTTTCACCAAAGTTTATTTTTTCAAATATTTTGAAATTTGCCATATCTATTCTATGGTTACCATAAATAATATAGATGCTACCACCTGAGTAATTGTCACTAAGCTGTTCTTTTAATGATATTTTTTGAGGTAATTTTGATATGGTTTCCCTAAGGTTTGGCCAAGATAACTCAGATGTTAAATCAAGATCAAGTTGTGGGTTAGATGTTATTATATTATATCCTAGCTGAGACCCGAAAAATAAAGAAGCGTAGCCTGCCATAGATGTTCCAAAAATGTAAACATTTTCTTTATTATAATTTCTAGCGATTTCGAGAATTAAGTTTTTGTATGTCATTCCTTTGTCGTTATCCAAATAATACGAATTGTTTGGGTCTGTTATGAATAACAAATCACTTTTAGGGTTTTTACATAAAGTTGCGTAACCGAAATATTTATCACCTTGATTATGGGTATTCAGCACTATTAGTAATTTTTCATACCCAAATTTACCGTAAGAATATTTTTTTTCGTTATAAACTAATTCGCTAATCATCTAAATATTACTCTTCCGATTGAATTGAGTATCTTTGATCTTGAATCAAAGAAAAATAGCTGCGGATTCGACTTGAGTTTTTTTATTTTCCTCAAAAAAGATTTCTTGGCTTCTATGTTGTTCGTAGCGACAGTTTTTTCTGTCGATAAAGACATCATAACTTTATTTCTTTGCGTCTTTTCTGGGTTTGTTACCATGTCTAGAACTTTTTGAGTCATAATACTTTCAGTTGGCACTGTTAGGATTTTTTTTATCTCTTGTTTGGCTTCATTTACAATGTTTTTTTTCTCTTCCTTAACTAGCTTTATATATGGGTATAAACTAAGTTTCCTTTCTATTGTATTTATACCGGATTTATGAACTGAAACAAGTTCAACTTCCAAAAATTTCATTAGAAATACTTCAAGATTCTTGTATTCTTTTATAGTAAGAGCCCGGGAAAGCTTTCCTGAGGAAAGATCATCTATAAAATCTTCGATATCAGTGTAATCATAAGTAAATCCTTTTTCACCGTAGAAAGCATTACCTAGCTGAATTGGTTTGACTCCAAGGAATGCTGCTTCTATCGCAGATTGTGAGCATAACGTTACAATATGTTCTGATTGATTAATTAAATTAGATAAGTTGAAATCTTCAGTTATAAATAAACGTTCTTTTTTATCTAAAGGCAGCGCTTCTCTCAAATTAAATATGGTTTCATAAGTTGGGGCTAATTTTTCTTTGTTTTTATTTCTTTCCCAAGGATGGGCTTTAAATACTATATATATTGATTCATCTAACAGTAATTTTTCAATTATTTCAACGTAAAAATTAATTGATGAGAGGTAATTTTTCCCAGTTCCAATAATTGAGTAGTCATTATAAACTTGTCCAATAATGGTTACTACTTTCTTTCCTTGGCTATTTATTAATTGTGATTCAATAGGTTGTGTAACGTTCTTGTTTTTAGAAAGCAATACCTTGTTTATGGCTTTTATTTTCTTTCTTTCATATTCATCGAAAGTATCTGGTAATTGAATGCTATTATACGTGTTGAAATATTTTAAGTTCGTGTTGTTAGGTATTGGCTCATATTTCTCTTCAAGATAAAACTCATTTCCGGTAAAGAAATGCTCTAATACGAGTGGAGTTGTAGCATGAGTTTTAAGCTTCTCAAGTAAGGTTCTATTGTATATTTGAACTCCTGAAAATACACACGCATAAGTGTGTATTTTTAAAGTTGAAAGTTTTTCATCCCAAAAATTTAGCCAAAAAATCGTAGCGCTTATATTAAGTAATAACGCTTCGTGATTTGTTGTGGACATGAGTTGAAACATATCCATATCGCTATCTGCATGAGATACCTTTTCCCTAAAATTTGATAAGGATAAGAAATATGCTAATGCTTCGCTGCGATAAATTTTAAATAATAAAGAGCCTTTCGATTTCAGAGTAAATAGCTCTTCGTTATTCAATTTTGATATTGAATTATAGTGCTCGATGAGTTGCTCTTTATGCTCGAAATAATTACCAAACGTTGCCACTAAATGATGCATGCTTGTAATGAATGTATGTTTTACAGAATGTTTTTTAATAGTGTCAAATAAGCTTTTAAAATTTCTCTCGTGAAAGTGAATTTGATCTGGGAAAAGTATGCTAACGTTTTTCATTATAATTATACCTTTGCTAATTCTTTATATTTAGACGTGAATAAATTAATTACTTCTTCCCAGCTAATTGCCTTATTTCTAGAATTATAAGCATTCATTGCTAGTTCTTTAAATTTATTTTTTGTAGTGAGAGAGTTAATTAAATTGGCATCGACATCATAATTGCTGGTAAGTATCTCACCGTTATATCCTTCTACAACATAATCTAACGCCATTCCAACCGGAGTTGATATTATGGGTGTTCCTGATATGATTGCTTCAGGTATATTTGCTGGTCCGCCTTCATGCAAGCTTGTAATAAGTAATATATCTATATTTTTATAAAGATCATCAAAGCACATATAAGGAAGTCGTTCGAAACATTCAGCCTCGAAGCCATAAGCGTGAGCTTTTTTAGCAGAAATGCTACGCCCTTCACCAACGAATATGAATTTGAATTTTCTAGAATCCAGTCGTTTAAATAATTCGAGTAAATGAGCCTCACCTTTTACTTTTCTATCATATCTTTTAGATACTATTCCCAAGGTGATTTTTTCTTTTTGTATTTTTGGAGTGTTTGCTTCGGTAAATATTTTTTTATTGTAGCCATGCGGGATTATTGTGGTGTGAAATATGCCTTTTTCGGAAAGGGATTTTTGTTGACTCTTGTTTAGGCAAAATATTAGCTTTGCCTCTGCATATCGTTCATGAAACTTTTCATAAGAAAGCCAATTGTCTGAATCATTTATATCATGATGTACAGTAACAACGGAGTTTTCCATTAATTTGCTTTCTAAATGCGGTCTATGATAATGATAAATATCTGCACCTTCAATCGGTTTAACAGAATCTATGATTTTAATGTCATCTCCTGAGAATTCCTTATAATAGTTTAAGATATCAGTGAATATCTTACTTGGAGTCTCGGAGGACATGACATGATTTATTAGTAATCCCATCTTTAATACTCTCTATTCATTATGGCTATCTGTAAACTATTTTTAGTAAAGCGCCGGGGTTTAAAGCTAAATCCCTTCATCCACCTTATATACCTCAATCGCCTCATCTACTGAATCGAAATACTGCACTTTATTATCTCGACCAATGAACAGCGCCACGTCGCAGAACTCTTTTAGTGAGCCGAGACTGTGAGAGACCATTAAAAAACTGGCTTCTTTATGGCGGGCTTTGAATAAGTCGGCGCACTTCTGTTTGAAGCGCGCGTCTCCCACGGCGGTGACTTCGTCGACCAGATAGTAGTCGAACTTAAATGCCATACTCAGGCCAAAGCCGAGGCGGGATTTCATGCCCGAGGAGTAGGTCTTGATGGGCATGTCGAAGTATTTGCCCAACTCGGCGAACTCTTCAACAAAGGCTACTTTGTCGCGTAACTCACTCTGCGTGGCATAAAGGCGGGCGACGAACTTGACGTTTTCACGCCCGGTCAGGCTGCCCTGAAAACCTCCGGCCAGACCGACGGGCCATGAGATGGTTTTATCGGTCGAGATTTTGCCGCTGTCCGGTCGGTCAATGCCGCCAATCACCCGCAGCAATGTTGATTTACCGGCGCCATTTCGGCCAATCAGCGCAACACTCTTCTCTGAAGGCAGCTCGACGTTGAGGTCTTTAAACACATAGTGGCGGCCAGCAGGAGTGCGATAGGACTTGGTGAGATTTTCAATTCTGATCATGAGGTCAGCATCGCCTCTTCGCGATTACGATAGAGCGCCAGCCCGACGAACAGGGCGACCAGTGCGCAAAATGCCAGATAGTTTAGGCTTACGCCTTCGCTGATATACCCCGGCACCACGGCTTCTCTACAGAGTTCGACCACGTGAACAATCGGGTTCCACAGTAAATAGGGCCAATAGTCCTTGGGGATGTTATGCAGCGAAAACATGATGCAGGAGATGAAATAGAGCGGTTTGATCAGAATAGGCAGAAACTTCTCCGTCTCGGGGAAGGTCTTTCCGACCACTATGAAGATCAGGCCGATGCCGCAGGAAAGAATAACCAGCAGCACCCACACTAGCACCAGCGTAACCATCTTAGTCACTTCAAACTCTTCGCCGGCTAGGCCAACAATCACCATCAGCAGCACGTAAACCACGGCATAAATCATCGCCTCCAGAATGGCGCGGGCGATAATGGTGTCGATAGGTTTTACTGGCCGATAGTTGAATAACCCCTGATTTGCTTCAATCGCCCCAATCGAGCGATTGGTAATATTGCTAAAGACAAAGAAGGGAACGATTCCATTGATTAAGAAAACAGGGAAGGAAATATCCGGCATAGTTCGATGCATAATAAAGCCGAATATCGCCAATAAAATCAGCATATGCGCCATCGGTTCCAGCGCTGCCCACAGGTAGCCGAGGCGGAACTTGCCAAAGCGGGTTTTAATCTCTCTTAAAAACAAAGCCTTAATCGCGGCTTTTTGCACTTCGAAACCACTGCGTGCCATCTATTGAATTCCAGATATTGTCGAAAATTTCCACGCTACCGCCCTTGGTTTACAGCAACCAATACGCTGAGAAACGGTGACTCTTTTTTAGAAACAGCAGCAAAAGCATGCCGCAGGCGAGATAAAAATCACCTTTAAGAATATTTGTATTGTCATTAATTGAGTCGAAGGACGGGGCAAAACTGAACATGAGCTAGCCAGGCCAAAAATAATTTTTAGCCTGTAAAGCAGGTGGACGCGGAGTATCTAAACCGCCGAAGCGGGTCAAAACGTGTCGAGTATGATCAGAGCCTTAACAAATATTTCAGCACGTTACAGGTGTAAACCGAAGTCTGTAAAATTGCTTTAGGCTATTAATTTGGCTTTAATTATTTATCTAGACTATTGATTAGGATTTTTCTTATCTCATGATTTAAAATTGATAAATAACAATAAGTTAATGTTAGTCCAATTCTGAGATTTTTATCAAAATTAGTTCTGATAGATAACTGTAACCTTGGTTTACTATTGCAAAATGCACTGAAATATCAAATTTCGATCTATTTCCGCTTGTTTCAGACTATTTATTGCTAGCAGGAATGCCGTGCCAAAAAGCGGGCAGGGGTATAGCGGGGTAGGGGAAGGAAGTTTATCGTCGATGAAATAATGTTGGTAGTTCGCTGACTATCGCAACTGACTATCTTTACTCCCGCGACGGTTATAACCCGAGTTTGCCTGATGCTTTTTGTCGAGCGCTGTCTGGCAGGCAATGCAATATTGCACACCGGGCAGGGCTTTGCGGCGCGCCTCGGGGATAGGTTCGCCACATTCGTGACAAAACTCGGCACTTTCGCCGTGGCCCAATGCCTGACGCGCGCGGTTGACGGCGTCTTCGACGGTCGAGTCAATTTGATCTTGAACGGCACCGTCTTGTGCCCATCCACTTGCCATAAATCCTCCAAATCAATAGAAAACGGGCCAATGATTTTCACCATTGGCCCGTTGCGTTCTAAAAGGCTAGAAGTTGTTTAAGACGAAATGTGGACTCTGGTGTGTTATTCAATATTGGATTCAATGAACCAGAGGAACTTGTCCAGATCTCTTGATGCCGCAGTCAGAATATCCGCAGTATCTTCATCTTCTACTTTTGTTGCCGCTTTACGTGTGTCGTTGGCAACTTGCCCATAACGGTCGGCCAAGGCTTTCAGGTGCTCTTGAACGGTATGAATGTTGGTTGGGTAGCTTTTCAGCGGAGTTTTGTCATTAACCACTTGCACTGTACCCAGCGCTACGCCACCTAACTGCACCACGCGTTCTGCTATGTTGTCTTGATGCTCAGTGATAGCAGTGCGGAAGCCGTCCAGCATTTCGTGAACTGCGATAAAGTTCGCGCCGCGCATGTTCCAGTGAGCTTGCTTAGTGATCAGCGACAGGTCGATATATTCTACAACCAAATGGTTCAACGCTTTGATGGTGTCCAGCTTCACGCCTTCTTCAACATCGTTACGTGTGTAGAGAAGTTCAGAAGATTTCGTTTTTACCAATTTAGCGGTACTCATAATAGATATCCTCTTTAGTTATCTTTAGTTTAAGCGTTATACGAATTCGATATGGGAATAAGTATAGCAACCTTTTAAAATTCTGCCTTAAATCGTCGGCTATCAATGAAATCGTTAAAAACGAATGGCAATAGCCAGCGTTTTAATAATTCTTCTTCTGCAATTTTGGTCATGCTTTTACATGACGCGTTCTATAAAAAGTATGCAGAAGGATATTTAACGTCACATTGTCTTGGTGCTGTTAAATACACTAGGGTCGGGCAGGATCGATTTCAACCCTAAAATTTAAAATAAATTATAACTACCTGTATTGTAACTGTTTTATTTGAATTCATTTTGAGATTTATAAATTGATAATATTTATCATTTACATTTTCATTGCGGTTTTATGAAGGTTTTTAAGAGCTATCTTAATTTTTTCTTCAGTTTTTCTTATCAGTGATAATAACCCTGAGTGACAAGGTGTTATTAAGCGGTGAGCAGGCTAAAGGGAATTGGTAATATTTTATTTCACGGCAGAGTGAATATATTGTCTGCCGTGAAATGGTAAGGGCGAGAAATTAATGGCGCGCGCTTTTGCGAGCGATTAAAAACAGTCGAGGGAAGGCCAGAAGCACGCTGCGGTCGGCACGCGGCAGGTAGACCTTCTCCAGCTCTTGCAGATAGCTGGCGAGGAAGGCTTCCTGCTGAGTTTCATCCAGCGGGGCCAAAAACGGTCGCAGCCCGGTGGAGCTCAGCCAGTCGACAATCGCCTTGGCCGAAGGCATCACGTGGTAATAGGTGGTGCGCCAGATATCCACCATCGCCCCTTGGCTTGCCAGCAAATCATAATACTGCTCGGTGGTGAGCAGCTGTTTGCGCGAGTTATCTACCCCAGCAATCACATCCTTCCACTGCGGCTGGTCGGCGACCTTTTGCATTAACTGGTGCGAAGGCTGCGACAGGTTGTCCGGCATCTGCACGGCAAACACGCCTTCTGGTGCGAGCTGCTGCATCAGGTGCGGGATCAGCTTTTCGTGCCCGGTCACCCACTGGAGCGAGGCATTGCCGTAAATGATGTCCTGCGGCTGGGTTGGCTTCCATTCGCGGATATCCACTTTCTCAAAGCGGCAGGAAGGCAGGCGTTCGCGCGCCTTTTCCAGCATGGCTTGAGAAGTGTCGAGGCCAGTGAGCAGAGCCTCGGGGTAGGCGTGTTGCAGCAGTTCTGTACTATTACCCGGCCCACAGCCTAGATCGGTGATGAATTTGGCATTGGGATGCAGCACACGGGCGAGAAGTTCAGCGGCGGGGCGGGTGCGTTCGGCTTCGAACTGGCGATAGAGATCAGGATTCCAGTCTTTCATGGCGGTTCCTTACAGCGGAGTCGGGGTGTTGCCCATAATCCTAGACCGAGTTGATGACGCTGGCGAGTCAGAGTGCAAAGATAAAAAAACGCCGGGTCAGCCATGCTGCCCGGCGAAATAATCAGGAATACTTCTTTTCATAGCTAAAGGGTAATGATTAAAGCGCAATCGCACCGCTGTAGAGTACAGCGCCGGTCGGTTGCCCGGTTGGGGAGCCGCCCTGTGGTTCAAGGCTGATAGCCAGCGTCGAGCCGGGGTCAGGCATCCTGGTCGCCAGTGACAGCTGGGTTGGCGACGCCACATTTAGCAGTCCGAGCGAGCGCGGTTTGCCGCCCGCCGGAATGGTCCACAATTCCAAACTTCGGTCTTTGGCTATCTCCTGCAAATGCAGCGGAGTGAGGGTCAGCTGATTGGCGTCTTTATCGACGCTCACCACCCATTGCCCGCCGCCAGCGCTGCTGTTAGCCAAAATGGCTACCGGCGTGATAGCCGAAGGTTGCACCAGCAGCTTCGGTACCAAGAGTAAAGCGGCCAGCCCGGCGGCCAGCGCCCAGCCAAGATAGCCGCGCCATGGCATTTTGCTTGGTGTTGCAGCGTTGTCGGTTGGCGCAGCTGCCTGCGGCACCGGCCCGAGTTGCAACTGAATGCGTTTCCACACTGACGCAGGCGGTGTGACCGGCGTCAGCTGATTATCGAGTTGGGTAAAAGCTTCCTGCCAGCGAGCGACTTCAGCCTGCAGCGCTGGGTCGTTTTGCATTGCAATCTCAAACTGGCGACGTGCCGCACCGCGTAAGGTCCCCAGCGCATATTCCGCCGACAGAGCGGCATGGTATTCCCGTCTGTTTTTCATAGGCCCACGCAGCTCTTTAAGTGCTCAAGGGCGCGACGGATCCAGCTTTTAATCGTGCCAAGAGGTTGTTGTAAATGGTCTGAGACTTCGCCGTGCGAAAGCCCCTGATAGTACGCCAGCACCAGACTTTGCCGCTGTTCGCTCGGCAGATGCGCCATGCAGTCGGCCAGCACTTTGGCTTCGGCGTTGTGCTGCAAGTTGCGCAGCGGCTCATCGCTGTCCAGTGAGAGGCTCTGCTCAAGGTCGTCGTCCAGCTCATCAAGCTGGTTATCACTGCCGCGCATCCAGTCAATGGCGCGGTTGCGCACGATGTGGGTCAGCCAAGTCATCGGCGAACTCAGCGCGGCATTATAAGAAGCGGCCCGGTTCCACGCGGTGATAAAGCTGTCATGCAGCACCTCTTCGGCCCATGCGTGGCGGCGCAGCATGCGCAACGCAACGGCGAACAGGCGCGGCGAAGTCAAACGGTACAATTTTTCGAAGGCCTGACGATCCCCGCCAGCCATGGCGTGCATCAGGTCACGTAAGGGATCCTCGGAAGGATCCAGCGTGTTTTTTATTGTTAAATTCTCATGCATTCGCCAGCCCCGAAACCGAAAGTGTGCAGTGGGATTTTTCGCCACTGCACCCAGTATAGACGGTTTTATTTCGGCATCAGCACGGTATCAATTACATCGATCACGCCATTTTTCTGTTGCACATCATAGGTGCTGATGTTGGCAACATCGCCTTTGGCATCTTTCAACTGAATGTTGTGCGGACCATTGCCAATCAGCCATAGCGCCTGACCATTCACGGTTTTCAGTTCGGCTTTACCGCCACCTTTTTTGATCAGTTTTTCCAGATCTTTCATCTCATATTTCCCGGACACCACGTGGTAGGTCAGGATGCTGGTCAGCGTGGCCTTGTTTTCAGGTTTTACCAGATTAGCCACAGTACCTGCTGGAAGCTTGTTGAAGGCGGCATCGGTGGGTGCGAAGACGGTGAACGGCCCCTTGCTTTGCAGAGTATCTACCAGACCCGCGGCTTTAACTGCTGCCACCAGAGTGGTGTGATCTTTAGAGTTCACGGCGTTCTCGACGATATTTTTCGACGGGTACATTGCCGCGCCGCCCACCATGGTGGTGTCGGACATCATTGCTGCCATTGACGCGGTGCTGAAAAGAATCGAAGCACAGATTGCGGTACGAATAAGCGTTTTCATGATGTGGTCCTTTAAGGGTAAGTAGACAAGGTCTTGTCTCACATCTGTACATACGAACCAGAGCGCGATTTGGATGCAGGAAAATCAAAATAAAATGCAGATATTTTTAACTGGCTGAATTTAGGCATAAAAAAACCACGCGCGGCGGCGTGGTTTTAGAGTTAGAGGGGCAGGAGATCACTTGCCCGAGGGATTATTGCCCGGCACTTCTACCGTCTCCAACTTAGTTTTGCGCTGAATGGTCAGCGTGGAGCCCGCCGATGCGGCAATAATCGCCGCCAACGCTAGCCACTGGGTGCCAGTTAGGAACTCGCCGAGGAAGATGATACCCGACAGCGCGGCCATCGCTGGCTCCATGCTCATCAAGGTGCCGAAGGTTTTGGCGGGAAGCTTGGTCATGGCGACCATTTCCAGCGAATAGGGCACGGCAGAGGTCAGCAGGGCAATCAGCAGGCCCAGCGGCAGAATGGACAGCGAGAAGATGGAACTGTGAGCCTGAAATGCGCCAATGGGGAAGAAGATCAGTGCGCCAATCAAAGAGCCGAGCGCCGCCGTGCCGGGGCCATAGCTGCTGCCAGCACGCTGTCCCGCCAGAATGTAGATAGCCCAGCAGGTCCCGGCAAACAGCGCCAGACATGCCCCTTTCAAATCGATGCTGTCCGTGGACTGCCCGAGAGGCAGCAGGAACCACAGGCCAACCACCGCCAGAATCACCCAGACGAAATCCACCGGACGGCGCGACGAGAACATTGCCACCGCCAGCGGCCCGGTGAACTCCAGCGCCACGCCGACGCCCAGCGGAATAGTTTGAATAGCCAGATAGAAGCTGTAGTTCATGCTGCCGAGCGCCAGCCCGTAAATCAGCAGAGCTTTCAGGTTGCCGCCGCGCATTTTAATCCGCCACGGCCTAAACCACGCCAGCAAGATAAGAGAACCAATGCCTAAACGCAGCGCGGTTACCCCCTGTGGGCCAACCACCGGGAACAGAGTTTTAGCCAGCGACGCGCCGCCTTGCAAAGAGAGCATGGCAACGAGTAGCAGCAACACGGCAATAGGAGGAGAGGCTGACTTGGCAATCGCGGGGAGGGCAGGTGCCGGGTCCGCAGAAATATTATGAGATGTGGTGTTTCCGTCTGCGGGTGAATTTTTGTCTGACTCGGTCATCCTTCGCGCCTTAAATGTGATCCCGATTCCGCGGAATTCTTGTTTTATCACTAAAAACTGTGAGCGATGTGTTGTTGAGGGTTCAGTGTAGAGGGAAAAGAGGGGCGAAAAAATCCAAAAAAATTATTTTTTAGGTTCAGCTTTCGGAAAAACCTGCACTTTTTTGCTTGAAAAGTGCGCAAAACTTTAGGAATTTTCTGCTAATCGTAAAAAGTTCAATAAGTTTCACTTATACTTTTTTGGCGAAAAAATCATTAATAATCATTAAGATATCTTGTGTTGGAAACTTCTTGTTACACCATATGATGCTTTGGACATCTTATATCAGGCAGAGTTTCACACTGCTTTTTGTTATATTTTCGTGGTGAAGGTTACTTTTGTTTCCCATTTGAGGTGGTTGTTATGAAAAAAATTGCATGTCTTTCCGCATTAGCTTGCGTAGTAGCACTGGGCGCTTCTAGCGCATTCGCAGACACCAGCACCGTAACTGCAGGTTACGCTCAGGGTGATATGCAAGGCGTTGCTAACAAAGCAAACGGCTTCAACCTGAAATACCGTTTCGAGCAAGACAGCAACCCACTGGGCGTTATCGGCTCTTTCACTTACATCGAGAAAAACAGCTACCCAAGCGCTGACAACTACAACAAAGGTCAGTACTACGGTGTGACTGCTGGTCCAGCTTTCCGTCTGAACGACTGGGCTTCCATCTACGGTGTTGTGGGTGTGGGTTACGGTAAATTCGAAGGCACCAACGGTGTTAGCACTGTTGACCGTCAGAAATCTGATACTAGCGACTACGGTGTTTCTTACGGCGCTGGTATGCAGTTCAACCCAATCGAAAACGTTGCAATTGACGTTTCTTACGAACAGTCTCGTATCCGCAGTGTTGACGTTGGCACTTGGATCGCTGGCGTGGGTTACCGCTTCTAATTATTCGAAAAAGTTAGCGTTCAATCGCTACACGGTTTCGAAAATAAAAACCGCCTCTCGGGGCGGTTTTTTTATGCCAGCTATCTCGCCAATTTATCTCGTCATTTCTGCATCAAATCCCGCTATACCAGTTGTAACCCTGATCTTCCCAGTACCCGCCCGGATATTCATTGGTGACGAAGATAGCGCCAATGTGCTTAGCGTTCTTGAATCCCAGCTTGGTCGGCATGCGCAGGCGCAGCGGATAGCCAAAGTCAGGGGGCAGGGGCTTACCACCGAAATCCAGCGCCAGAATGGTCTGCGGATGCAGCGCCGCCGCCATGTCGATGCTCGAGTAGTAACGGTCGTCACACTTGAAGCCGACATATTTGGCCGTCAGATCCGCCCCGACGTGCTGCAAGAAGGTTTTCAGCGGCACGCCGCTCCACTGGCCGATGGCGCTCCAGCCTTCAATACAGATAAGGCGGGTGATTTGGCTC
>Ga0153979_1000040_pt1 | contig 22596 bp, 15 predicted proteins | sample TSGA063MetaG_FD_104690 | JGI IMG/M metagenome (GOLD analysis project Ga0153979, IMG submission 104690) | Attine ant fungus gardens microbial communities from Georgia, USA - TSGA063 MetaG | ecosystem: Host-associated > Fungi > Mycelium > Unclassified | place: USA: Georgia, Magnolia Springs State...
GAAAAAATTGGCAATTACCGCCGCACTCTTACTGGGCACCAGCCTGACCGCTCGCGCCGCAGACCTGAAATTAGAAGTTTACAATCCGGGGCAAAACAGCATTTTTGCCGTTTCGTCAGAGATAGTCACCGGCGAGAAGGACGCAGTGCTGATTGATGCCCAGTTCCAGCGCAATGATGCGCAAAAACTGGTGGAAATGATCAAAGCCAGCGGCAAGAACCTGACCACTATCTATATTAGTCAGGCTGACCCTGATTTCTATTTCGGTCTGGATACCCTGCACGCCGCCTTCCCGAATGCCAAGATAGTCGCGACTCAGGCCACTATCGATGAAATCAACGCCACCAAAGCCGGCAAAGTGGCATTTTGGGGTCCGCAGTTGAAAGACAACGCGCCAAAGGCGGTGATTGTCCCTGAGCCGCTGACAGGCAATTCATTCGAGCTGGAAGGCAAAAAGTTTGAAATCAAAGGGCAAACCCCTGCCCGCACCTTTGTTTGGATCCCAGGGCTGAAGGCCGTCGTTGGCGGCGTAATTGTCGATGGCAACACCGAACATTTGTGGGTCGCAGATACCCAAACGCCGGAATCACGTAAAGCTTGGATTGCCACGCTGGACCAAATCACGGCGCTGAAACCGACAATCGTAGTACCGGGCCACTTCCTGCCCGGCGCGGCACAGACGCTGAAATCCGTTGAGTTCACCAAGCAGTATTTGCAGACGCTGGAGAAAGAACTGCCAAAAGCCAAGAATGCGCAGGCGTTGGTTAACGCCATGAAAGGACATTACCCGGCATTAAAAGGGGATGAGTCATTAGAAATGAGCGCCAAAGTGCTGAAAGGCGAAATGAAGTGGCCGCAGTAAAATAAGATTATTTAGGATAAAATCATTTGATGGGTCCGCGAAATCGGGCCCACTTTTTTAACTAAAAACATAACCGCTTTAATGCGTAATAATTAGCTGCCTGATAAGAATACGCCTTGGAAAATACCCAATTATCCCGCCTTGCCACCCTTCTTAGGAATTTTCCCGCTCAATTATCTCAAATCACTAAATCTTCAAATTTCGAAAAAATGAACTTTGTAGGGTTATTTCTCCATAAATTTCCGGCAGTAAGGCAAATAGTGCTCATCAAAGAGAGATAATGTTGTTTTAGCCCCGAGTGAGACTTCCAACAGCAACAGGCTCAGAAAACTCTTACTTCCAGCCATTAAAAAACCAGAATGCAATTATCTTGTTGTTTATTCTGCATATTTAATTAATTATGTTCAGTATTATCTTAGTTCGCAATCACTTCAAACGATCATTGAAAGACTTTCAATCGTTAAAACCTATTGAAAACGATCCCAAGCATCGGGTTAAACGATTTGTTTAGAACTTTATATAATTTATATTGATTGTTAATTATTCATAAAAAACTAACCGCCCTTTTGTACAGAAAACTATTTTCTGTGCGTGAGCTTTATGCTTTCCGAAAGGTGGTTTTTCTCTGTGTGAATCGCCTTTTCGAGTGGATTATTTGTGTTACATGGAAGGCTATCATGCCAAGAGTTATTATCTGGAGTGAATGTCAATATACTAAACTGGCGCTAGAAACGCTTATTCTAAAGTTGCCTTTCCACGTTGATGTTTTAACTCTCCCACAAAATAAAAATAATATTATTTTCGACTCTTCCGATTATTTTATTCTCGACCCCACAGATAGAAGTTTTTCCCGATGCTATGAGTTTCTATTACAGCATCACGAGAGAATGGATGATAACCGGATGATTTTTTATTCGGAGTCACTGGACGCCACCATCATGTCCACCCTACTCAAAAGAAGCATTCGTTCTTTTTCTAAAAACAATAGCTTACAAGAGACAAGCAACTTAATTACCAAGTTTATCTTACTGAAGGATATTTCAGATTTATGCGATCAGCACTTCTTGGTGATCACTAAAATGGAAATAAAAATTCTTTCCATGCTGGTCTCAGGTGTTTCTATCCGCGATATCTCGATGATATTAAAAAGAAGCATCAAAACGGTCAGTGCACATAAATGCAATCTATTTAAAAAAATAGGCATAACGAATAATCAGGAACTATTCTTTCTCTTTAACCATAGCGTTGCAGATATGACCGCGCTTTAGGGCGAACAGTCTTGCAACGCGGCAAAAACGAGCCGCCATAAATATAGAGAAAAAAAGAATGGATCCAGCTTCGGCGTCAGAGTTCTATTTTGTTTACGAGCCTATCATCAGCCCGGCCGGTAATGTGCTGGGGTTTGAAATGCTCACGCGGCAAAATTCGCTTAACAAGCCTTGCGCCAGCATTGAGCATCTATTTTCTCAGCTGCACGCCGAACATAAGTTCGATATTTTTTACACGCAACTGAATACGCTCAGCCATCAAGCCGAGTACTTTTTGGAACACGGCTTGAGTGTCTCTTTGAATGTCGATATTGAGATTGCCGAAGGCATTATTCGCTCGGTGGCCTTAACCAATAGACTCAAACGTATGGGTTTTATTCGTTTGGAAATCAACGAACACTTCGCCGAACTCTTTCACTCCCGCCCCCAGCCTCTGCTCAACCATTTGGCTGCCTGCTGCCCGCTTTGGCTAGATGACTTCAGCGCCGACCACCAGCGTTTGCCGCCCGCCACGCTCAATCAATTCGAGTGCATTAAGGTGGATAAACATTTCTTTTGGCAGCACCAAGGCTGCGAGGAGCTGAAGTCAGTGGTTCAGCAGCTTGGCCGCAGCTGTCAGGGCGTTATTGTCGAAGGGGTGGAAACCTCCGAGCAGCTCAGAGGTTTGAAACCGATGAATATCAAGGGGATGCAGGGTTATTTGTGGCCCGCCCGATTCCAACATAACTTAGAAAGTCACGTCAGTATCAGCTAACTAAGGCTGTACGCGGACGAAAGTCCCGGCAGCCTGCACGTTCATGCCAAAGCCGCAGTCTCCGTCGGTATGCAGTTTGACGGCTTCTGGCGCGAATTCCATGCTCACCTTGCACTCGCCGCCGCCCGCGTTCTGATCATCAGCCTGATTGTAAACGGCTTTGCCGTCTTTCACGGCGGTCACTACCGAGAATTCGCCGGTATTCGGGCCGTAATAGAGCGACATCAGCCCCATGTACATGCCGCTGAAATCGATTTTGAATTGGGCTTCTTCAGCTTTGACATCCACTTCATTCCAACTGCCGTAACCGGCATATTGCCAATACTGCCCGGCAACGCTGGGTGCGGCGGGCAAGGCATCAAGCTGAGGTTGGATCTGGCTGAGGTTAAATTGTGATTTTTTGTCATCCGGTGCCAGCATCAGCCAAGCTTTGGCTTTGCGAAATTGCCCCTGACGAATATAAGTCAGCGCGATGTTGTTGTAGGCCGTGGCGATGGTGTCCTGCGGCTTGTGGCAGAATTCGCTCCATGCCACCTGATCGCGGAACAGCTCGCGCGCTTTGTCATAAGCGCCTTGCTGGTAAGAGACTTTCCCCGCCGCCGCGTAAATTCCGGCTTTCAGGCAATCTTTCTCAATATCCGGCTCATCGATTTTCGCCAACGCCTGAAGGCTGACAGAACAGCCCGCCACCAGCAGCAAACTCAACCCCAATTTCATCAAACACCTTTTTCTTATAACCAAATGGAACTTTTTGCAGGAAAAACATCCTTACATGTGTGCCATTGCCCTCTCGCGCTGGCTGACCCATTCTGGGATGATTACGCATTCACAACATGAAAACATTGAAACATGGCTATTTATGACTAATAAACCTGGGAAATCGGCACCTTGGCGTGCCGTCTGGCAGTTAATTAAGCCTTATTGGCTTTCCGAAGAGAAGTGGCGTGCCTGGGGCATGTTATCCGCCATCGTTATCCTCTCTTTAGCCGGCGTCTATTTGAGCGTCCAACTCAATGAATGGAATAGAGTCTTTTACGACGCGCTGCAAAACCGCAATTACCCCGTTTTCAAAGCCCAGCTGTTTAAATTCACCTGGCTTGCACTGATTTTTATCGTCATTGCCATCTACAAAGTCTATCTGACCCAAGGCCTGCAAATGAGCTGGCGTCGCTGGATGACCGAAGAGTATATGGACAAGTGGCTGGGCAATCACGCCTATTATTACACGGAGTATCAGCATCAGGTCGATAACCCCGACCAGCGTATTGCTGAGGACCTCAACGCGCTGACCAGCGGCACCCTTTCGCTGGTGCTTGGCCTGCTATCCAGCGTGGTCACCCTGTTCTCCTTTGTGTTTATTCTGTGGTCCATCAGCGGCCCGCTGACCTTTATGTTCTCCTCCCATGAATTCACCATTCCGGGCTATATGGTCTGGTTCGCCCTGCTCTACGCGGTGGTCGGCTCGGTGATTGTCTGGTGGGTGGGTAAGCCATTGGTTCGTTTAGGGTTCAATCAAGAATGGTTCGAAGCGAACTTCCGTTTTGGCCTGATTCGTATCCGCGAAAACAGCGATGCTATCGCGCTTTATCACGGTGAGAAGAGTGAACGCGACCAGCTGAGCAGCAAGTTTGAATCCATCAAAACCAACTGGTGGTCGATCATGAAAGTGACCCGTCGCCTCAACGTGGCTTCCACTTTCTATGCCCAGTTCGCCAACATCTTCCCAATTCTGGTAGCTTCGCCGCGTTACTTCTCCGGCGCAATCCAGATGGGTTCTTTGATGCAAATCTCCTCGGCCTTTGGTCAAGTGCAGGGCGCACTGTCGTGGTTTATCGGCGCCTTCACCGATTTAGCCAGCTGGAAAGCCTGTGTTAACCGTCTGGCCGGTTTCAACGCCGCCATCGATCAGGTGAACGCCCAGCCGCGCGGCATTGACGTGCGCGAGTCAGATAAAGTGGATCTGCAACTCGACGATTTGACCCTCAAGCTGCCAAACGGCACCGCGCTGTTAAGTAATGTTTCCGCCAGCCTGCAAGCCGGTGAGCGCGTGCTGGTTGCTGGCCCGTCTGGCTGTGGAAAGTCCACATTGTTGCGCGCTATCGCCGGTATCTGGCCTTACGGCGCGGGCAGTATTCACCTCGCCGCAGGCAAGAGTTACCTGTTCCTGCCGCAGCGCAGCTATATTCCAATTGGTACCTTGCGCGAAGCCCTGAGCTATCCGCAGTCGGATCGTGAATATACTGACGACCAGCTGAATACCGTGCTGGAACAGTGCTGCCTGCCGCATCTGCAAAGCGTGTTGGATGACTATGCCAACTGGAGCCAGCGCCTGTCGCCGGGTGAGCAACAGCGCCTGTCGTTTGCTCGCGCGCTGCTGATTAAGCCTGCCATCCTGTTCCTCGACGAAGCCACCAGCGCGCTGGATGACGAAACCGAGCAGCGCATGTACAGCCTGTTAGTCAGCGAATTGCCGGACACCTCGGTGGTCAGCGTGGCGCACCGCAACACCGTCGCCAAGTACCACCAGCACTGCTGGCGCTTCAAACGCAGCGAAGAGGGCGGCAGCCACTTCTCGGCGTCCGCATTACTGCCTGAGTAAGCTTTAACACTCGCCTTCCTTGCCTCTTCTCGCCCCAACGCGGGGAGAGGCAAGTCAAAACCCATCCTAGCGCACAATTCTCCGCCTCAAATTTGTTCAATTGTATACCCCGCTATACAATTAATTTTGACAACCGGAGGGCTGATGAAAATCGACAAAACCTCGTTCGTACCGCTTTATCTACAAATAGAACAGCAGCTTACTGAACGGATCAGCGCCGGAGAGATTAAACCCGGTGACCCGATCCCTACCGAAGCCGCGCTGTGTGACATTTATGGCGTCTCGCGCATGACCGCGCGCAAGGCGGTGGACTATCTGGTGCGCCAAGGCCGGGTCGAACGTTTTCGCGGGCGTGGCACCTTCGTGGTGAAGAAAGCCCTGACCCGTAAGGTGAATCTGCCTCTGGACCGGCACCTGACCTCGAGCGAGCTGGCGGTCGAAATCAACGCGCCGATTGAAAACCGCGTGCTGGCTTTCGAACGCGTTTTAGCCACGCCAGACGTCGCCAACGCGCTGCAAGTGCCGGTCGGCACCGCCCTGCATTATATGGTGCGCCTGCGGCTGCTGGGGGAAGAGCCTTTTGTTTACGAGCAGTGCTGGCTGCTGGCAGACCTGTTCCCCGACCTCACGCCGCAGCATCTGCAAACCTCGAAATACGCCTATCTGCGCTCTAAAGGCTATGAACCGGCGGGCAGCAATAAGCAGATATCGGCAGAGCTTCCCGCCAATGAAATCCGTCTGGCCCTGCACCTGTCGCGCGATGAGCCCGTGCTGCACGCCCACGCCATCTCCGAGTTCACCGATGGCACGCTGTTTGAAGTCTCGGACGTGTATTACAACCAGAAGCACTACAGCTTTAGTATTCGGGCCAGAGTCAAAGGTAAAGAGCAAAAATAAAGGCTGACCCTAGAGCCAGCCTTCTTCCTTCCACGCTTCCTTCAGCGGGCGTTAGCTAATCCCTGACAGCTCGGCTTTCACCAGATTCGCCACCTGCTCGACCTGCGGGCCATAAATCACGTGTACGTCATTGTCAGTCACCCGCTTCACCCCCATCGCGCCGGTTTTCAGCAGCTTGTCATCTTGCACTTGCGACATGTCTTTGACCTTCACGCGCAAGCGGGTGAAGCAGCAATCCACCTGAGAGATATTGCCTTCGCCGCCCAGCCCCAGAATGATCTCTTTGGTCTTCTGGTTGCCTTCAGCAGGCTTGGCGCGCTCTTCAGCATCATTCTCATCTTCACGCCCCGGCGTTTTGATCTGCATGCGTAAGATCACCCAGCGGAAGCTGAAGTAGTAGATCGGCGCGTAGATGATCCCGAGGATCAGCGGATACCACCAGTGGGTTTTCGCCCCGCCGAGTACGCCGAAGATCAGGAAGTCGATCGCCCCGCCCTGCACGTTGCCGATCATCACGTGGAGCATCTGCATCAGCACAAAGGAGACCCCGGTCAGCACGGCGTGCAGCACGTAGAGCACCGGCGACACAAAGATAAAGCAGAACTCCAGCGGCTCGGTGATCCCCGTGGTGAAGGAGGCCAGCGCCCCGGCCAGCATCAAGGCTTTCACCCGCCCTTTATGCTCTGGCCGCGCGCAGTGATACATCGCCAGCGCCGCCGCAGGCAGACCAAACATCATCACCGGGATTTTCCCCTGCGCCAGGAAGCGCGTGGCCTGCTGGGTCACGGTGTCGGTAATAGCGCCGGGATTGGACAGCGACGCGTTGAAGATATTTAGCGCGCCGACGATGCTCTGGTTATCCACCGTCGTCACACCACCGATTGGCGTAAAACGCACGGTTTCATTGATGATATGGTGCAAGCCGGTAGGGATCAGCAGCCGTTCGGAAGTGGCATAAATAAAGGTGCCAATCTCGCCGGTGCGCCCGATCAACTCCCCCACCCACTGAATGCCTTCGGCGACAGTCGGCCAAACCAGCGACATCAACACGCCGACAATTGGCAGCACCAGCACGGTAATAATCGGCACAAAGCGCCGCCCGCCGAAGAAGGCGATGGCCGTCGGTAAGGTGATGGTATAGAAGCGATTGTGCAGCCACATGGTGATCAAACCGACCAACACCCCGCCCAGCACGCTCATGTTGTAGGTGAAAATACCCAGCGTTTGGGTGAATTCGGCGGCGTAGATCATCGCCTCACTTTGCGACATCCCCTGCGCGGTAAGGTGCGCCAGGCTGATGGTGTCCGGCGTAATGTTCTGCGCCAGTAAGCTATAATTAACCCCAACGTGCAGCCCCACAAAGCCGATCACTGCGGAGAAAGCCGCGGTGGCTTTCTCTGCATTGGCCAGCCCCATTGCCGTCGCAACGGCAAAAAACAGCGGCAGATTGGCGAACAGCGCCCCGGAAACCTGACGAATAAAGCCGATCACCAGCTGCAAAGATTTTATTTCAGCGAAAGCTTCGCCCGTTACCGCCGGATTCTGCAACGCCGCCGCCAGCCCCAAAAATATCCCGGCTGCCGCGATCACCGAGATCGGCGTCATCAGCGCTTTACCCAGATCATGGATTTTGCTGCCTAATTTGATCATCCGTTCCCCTCAATCAGTTGGCGAAAAAAGAACCACCTATTGAGTAAAGACCATAATGTATAGTTGTATAGACATAATGGCCGAGAGTATGAAAGGGATCACAGTTTGGGGGGGGTGGAGCTGGTTGATATGTCTAGCTCTTAAAATTTTTGGCACCATCAGCAAACCCCATACCCCACCTAGCCTCCCCTTCTGAAAGGGGAGGGACAAAACCTAATTCAATCAGGCTTTTGCCGTTACTCCCCCTCCTTTTTAAGGAGAGGGCTGGGGTGAAATTTGCTGCAAAGAACTCCGGTTTAGCATCAGCTAGCCCCATACAGCGCAAAACCTAAAACCTAATTCCATCAGGCTTTTGCCGTTACTCCCTCTCCTTTTTAAGGAGAGGGCTGGGGTGAGGTTTGTTGCAAAGAACTCCGGTTTAGCATCAGCTAACTCCATACCGCGCAAAACCTAATTCAATCAGGCTTTTGCCGTTGCTCCCTCTCCTTTTTAAGGAGAGGGCTGGGGTGAGGTTTGCTGCAAAGAACTCCGGTTTAGCATCAGCTAGCCCCATACCGCGCAAAACCTAAAACCTAATTCCATCAGGCTTTTGCCGTTGCTCCCTCTCCTTTTCAAGGAGAGGGCTGGGGTGAGGTTTGCTGCTGGAAACGTGCCTTCTTTTTTCTCTCAGATACACGCTGCAGCAAATCATCAATCACGGCATTTAATTGCTGCATAACCTCAATATTGCTGTATCTGACAATCTCCAGTCTTGCGGCTCTTAGATAATTACTCCGCTCCTCATCGTATTTCATTCCCTCAACTGAAAAATGACTATCGCCATCGATTTCAATGACTAGCCCACATTCAGCACAATAAAAATCCACTACATAAGCCCCTATGCTGTGCTGGCGGCGGAATTTCACTCCTAGATTCCTGCTTCTCACTGCTTGCCAAAACATATTCTCTGGTTGAGTCATATTGGTTCTGAGTGATTTTCTAAATTCCTTTTTACCTACTTTATTGTGCAATTATCACTTCCAGTGTGGATAACCCCTGCCAAATGGCAGCATATGAGAACCACATTACTAATTGAATCACCCACATCCATTCTTACGAGACTCATTCCAAAAACCCCACAACTTCCTACAAAACATCTCCTTATGTTAAAATTGTTAAAAATATTACTACCCATAAAAGCCCTACTTTTACCGCGTCACTCCAAGCGCGGGTTAATCAAGACTCTTTAAGGAAGCACTATGGCTATCTCTCGCCGCGATTTTCTCAACGGTGTGGCTATTACCGTCACTGCCGGCATGACGCCGTGGCAGGCGCTGCAAGCCTCGCCGCAAACTGCGACGCAAACTCTCTATTACCCGCCTTCATTGACCGGCCTGCGTGGCAACCATCAGGGCTCTTATGAGGCGGCGCACCTGCTTGGGCGCGAAGGCAAAAAAGTGGATCCTTCAAGCTTGCCGATTGAGGGTGAGTTTGATCTGGTGATTGTCGGCGCGGGTATTAGCGGGCTGGCGGCGGCGTGCTTCTGGCAGGAGCAGCATGGCAAGCAGCAGCGGATCCTGCTGCTGGACAACCATGATGACTTTGGCGGCCACGCCAAGCGCAATGAGTTCCATGTCGAAGATAAAACTATTCTCGGCTACGGCGGCAGTGAGTCTTTCCAGTCGCCGCGCACCAATTTCAGCCCGGTGGCGATGGGCCTGCTGAAGACGCTGGACGTCGATATCGAGCGCATGGCGAAAGACTTCGACCAGACCTTCTACCCGGACCTGCACCTTAGCCGTGGCGTCTATTTCGACCGCAAAAACTTCGGCGTGGATAAAATCGTCAGTGGCGATCCGGGCCGCGCCGTGGCCGATGACATCCCACCAGAGCGCCTCAACGGCCGCGATATTAGCGAATTCATTAGCGACTTCCCGCTGTCGGAGGCTGACCGTAAAGCCTTGATTGCGCTGCATACGGAGTCGAAAGACTATCTGGCGGGCATGAGCAAAGAGCAGAAAATCGAGTGGGTTGATAGCCACAGCTACACCCAGTTCCTGCGCGAAAAGGTAGGCTTGAGCGAAATCGCTATTCGCTACTTCCAGCAGCGTACTAACGATTTTCAGGCCGTGGGCATTGACGCCACCTCGTGCAGCGACGCGCGGATCTGCGCCCTGCCGGGTCTGGAAGGCATGGGCTTGCCGCCGCTGGATGCCGAATCTCTCGCCGACCTCGATGAGCCTTACATCTTCCACTTCCCAGATGGCAACGCCGGTCTGGCGCGGCTGATGGTGCGCCATCTGATCCCCGAAGTGGCGCCGGGCAGCACCATGGACGACGTGGTGCTGGCGAAATTCGATTACAGCCAACTCGACCGCGACGGCGCGCCGGTTCGCCTGCGCCTGAACAGCACCGGCATGCATGTCGAAAATATTGAGCATCAGGGCAAGCCAGCGGTGGAAGTGACCTACATGACCGGCAGCAAGCTGCATCGCGTTCGCGCCGGGCAGGCGGTGATGGCCGGTTACAACATGATGATCCCTTATCTGGTGCCGGAGATGGCGGAAGAGCAAAAAGCCGCGCTGAAGGAGAACGTCAAAGCGCCGCTGGTCTATTCCAAAGTGGTTATCCGCAACTGGCAGCCGTTCATCAAGCTCGGGGTGCATGAGATTTACTCCCCCGCCGCGCCCTACAGCCGCGTCAAGCTCGACTACCCGGTCAATATGGGCGGCTACCAGCACCCGCGCGACCCGAACCAGCCGATTGGCCTGCACATGGTTTACGTGCCGACCCTGCCGGGCAGCGGTCTCAGCCCGCGCGAGCAGTCGCGCAAGGGACGGGCTTTATTGCTGGGCACCTCGTTTGACGCCCACGAGAAGATGATCCGCGAGCAGCTGCAAGGCATGTTCGGCGAAGCCGGTTTTGACCACGAGCGCGACATCATGGCGATCACCGTCAATCGCTGGTCCCACGGCTACTCCTACTTCCTCAGCGGCATGTTCGATGATGAAGCCGAAGCGCAGAAAACCATTCAGCGCGCCCGCCAGCCTGTCGGTCGCATCACCATTGCCAACTCCGACGCAGACTGGAGCCCGTACGCCAACTCGGCCATCGATCAGGCGTGGCGCGCAGTCAACGAACTGACCGCCATGAAGAAGGTGAACGCATGAAAAAGTTGATGATGTTTACCGCGCTAATGCTGGCTAGCTCCTCGGCGCTGGCGATGTCCGAAGGGGAATATGTCGCCAAAGCTGCCGACTGCGCCGCCTGCCACACTACACCGCAGGGCCGCGACATGGCGGGCGGGCTGCGCTTTGCCACGCCGATTGGCGATATCTACTCTACCAATATCACGCCAGACAAAACCGCCGGTATCGGCAATTACAGCTTTGACGATTTCGACAAAGCCATGCGCCAAGGCATCGCCAAAGACGGCCACCCGCTCTACCCGGCCATGCCTTACACCTCCTACGCCAAAATGAGCGACAAGGACATGCGTGCGCTCTACGCCTATTTGATGGATGAAGTAAAACCGCAGCCAGACGCCAATCGCGAGAACCCAATCAGCTGGCCACTGTCGATGCGCTGGCCGCTGCGGGTGTGGAACTCGCTGTTCCTCTCTTCCGGCGAATTCAAGCCACGGGCCGACCAGAGCGAGGAGTGGAATCGCGGCGCGTACTTGGTGCAGGGCGAGGGGCACTGCGGTGCCTGCCATACGCCACGCGGCTGGGCGCAGCAGGAGAAAGCCGAGGATGAAAGCGACGCTACATTCCTCAGCGGCGGCGAGCTGGACGGCTGGTATGCTCCTTCCCTGCGCGGCATAAAAGGCAGCCAGCAAGAGCTGGTCACCCTGCTGAAAACGGGCCGCAACACCCACGCGGCGGTCAGCGGGCCGATGGGCGAAGTGATCACCAACAGCACGCAGTTCATGACCGACGCCGACCTCAACAGCATGGCGGTTTATCTGTTGAGTCTGAAAGCGGAGCCAGCCGAGTCTCCGGCGAAACCGGCAACTGCCACCGCCAACGGCCAGCAGACCTATGCGCGCTACTGCTCGACCTGTCACGGCACGCAGGGCGAAGGTCAAGACTTCAACATTCCGGCGCTGGCGGGCAATGTGACGGTCACCTCGCCAAATCCACAAACCCTGCTGCGGGTTATCCTCAATGGCGGGCAGACACCGGTGACAGCCGAGCATATGTCGAAAACCATGCCGGGATATGGCTGGGCGCTGAACGACCAGCAGGTGGCCGAGCTGACCAATACGCTGCGCGGCAGCTTTGGCAATCAGGCTGAAGCGGTAACCGTCGAGCAGGTGAAAGCGGCACGCGACGCTGCAAAGTAAGCCCAGTAATAAAAGCAAAAAGGCCAGCTCAGTGCTGGCCTTTTCTTTGGCTGAATCTAACCCTTACTGGCCTACATCGCCATTCCAGCCGCCGCCCAGCGCGGCAATCAGCTTAACGCTGGTCACCATCTGGGTGCTGAGAAGTGACAGAACGTTCTGTTGCTGGCTGAGGCTGGTGTTTTCCGTAGTGGCGACGTCGAGATAGTCGATCATCCCCGCCTGATACTGGTTGTAAGTTACTCGCGCCGACTCCTTGGCAGCATCGGCGGCGCGCTGCTGGGCCAGCGTCTGGGCATCCAGTGTGCGCAGCTCGACCAGATAATCTTCCACTTCCTGCAACGCCCCTAACACGCTCTGGCGATAGGCCGCCACCTGCGCGTCATAGGCCGCCTCGGCCTGCGCCACGCGGCTGCTGGTTGCGCCGAAGTCGAGCACCGTCTGGCTCAGTTCCGGCCCCAACGACCAGACGCGGTTCGGCAGGGAGAACAGGTTGTGGAAAGCGTCGCTGGCAAAACCGCCGCTGGCGCTGAGGGTCAGATCTGGGTAATAAGCCGCAGTCGCCACGCCCACCGCCGCATTGGCCGAGGCCATGTTGCGCTCGGCGATGGCGATATCAGGACGGCGCTGCAACAGCTGTGACGGCAGGCCCGGCGGGATCGACGGCAGGGTGAATTTGATCTCCCGCGCGGTCAGGGTGAACTGGGCCGGCGGCTTGCCAATCAGCACCGCGATAGCGTGCTCCAACTGGGCACGCTGCCACTGGGCTTCCAGCGCCGAGGCGCGGGTGCTTTCCAGCTGAGTTTGTGCCTGAGCCAGCGTGGCGCGCGAGGTGTTGCCACCTTCATACTGGTTCTGGATCACCGTCAGGTAACGCTCGTAGGCGGCAATGCTGCGCTGATAGAGCGCGATTTGTTCATCCATCACCCGCAGTTGGAAGTAGTCCTGCGCCAGCTCAGACTGGGCGCTCAGCGTGGCGTTTGCCAGCTCGGCCTTGCTGGCCTGCGCGCTGGCTCTGTCCTGCTCCTCGGTGCGGCGCAGTTTGCCCCACAGATCCAGCTCCCAACTGGCGCTGAGCTTGGCCGACTGCTGCTTGGTGACCGCCTGCGCCGTGCCGCTGCGCGTGCTGTCTCCGGTGGCGCTAATGGTCGGGAACAGCCCGGCGCGCGCCTCAGAAACCAGCGCCTGCGCCTGACGATACTGCGCGGCGTACTGAGCGACGTTCTGGTTGGAAATCTGCACTTGGCTTAGCAAAGAGGACAGCTCCGGGTCCTGATACACCGCCCACCAGTCGCCCTTGGTTTGGTTATCTTTAGGGATCGCCGCCGTCCAGCCCTTGGCCTCTTTAAATTCCAAGGAGAGAGGAGCCGAAGGCCGCTGATAGTCAGGCCCGACGGTACAACCCACCAGCAGCAGAGCCAACGCCAGCGGGGCGAGACGGAAAACGGCGGAGCCGGAATTACGCAATGTCATCAAAGTCGTTTCGCTTTTCAATGAATTAGTCATGTGAACCAGCCGTTGGCGATGGCTCATGGTGCGGGCGCAGGCGATGCCATAAGCGGCGGGTCGCCCGGCTCGAACGGTCCATATAGAGATAGACCACCGGCGTGGTGAACAGGGTCAGAATCTGGCTCAGGGCCAGACCACCGGCGATCGCCAAGCCTAGCGGGCTACGCAGATCGGCGTCGCCGCCGCTGCCCAGCGCCAGAGGCAAGGCACCGAAGAAGGCCGCCAGCGTGGTCATCAGGATCGGGCGAAAACGCATCAGACAGGCTTGGGTGATCGCCTGCTGCGGCGTCAGCCCGAGACGGCGCTCGGCGTCCAGCGCGAAGTCGATCATCATGATCGCATTCTTCTTCACAATCCCAATCAGCAGCAAGATGCCGATCAGCGCGATCACCGTCAGTTGGGTATTGGTCAGCAGCATCAGCAGCAGCGCGCCCAACCCGGCGGAGGGCAGCGTGGAGAGAATGGTCAGCGGATGAATGTAACTCTCATAGAGCATGCCGAGCACGATATACACCGCCGCCAGCGCCGCCAAAATCAGCCACGGCATCATGCTCACCGACGAGTCGAAAGCCTGCGCCGTGCCGGCAAATCCGGCTTGAACCGTGTCCGGCAGGCCGATTTTCGCCATGGTGGTTTTGATCAGCTGTTGGGCATCGCCCAGCGCCACGCCGTCGGATAAATTAAAGGCCAGCGTGGTGGTTGCCGACTGCCCCTGATGCGCTACCGACAGCGGCGCGTTGGCTCCGCTAAACGTAGTGAAGGCCGACAGCGGCACCTGCGCGCCACTGTCCGTGACCACATACAGCTGGTTTAGCACGTCAGGATTGCTGGTGTAGTCATCCGTCAGGTTCATCACCACGTGGTACTGGTTGAGGGTCTTGTAGATGGTGGCGATCTGCCGCTGGCTGAAGGCGTTATTGAGCAGCGTGTCGATCATCTTGACGTTAACCCCCAGCCGGGTGGCCTTGTCGCGGTCAATGTTCAGATAGACTTCCTGCCCGCCGGTCTGCGAGTCGGAATCCACGCCGGTCAGCTGCGGCAGCTTCTCCAGCGCGGCTTTGACCTTCGGCCCCCACTCGCGCAGCAGCGAAAGATCATCGGCCTGTAGGCTGTACTGGTACTGCGCGTTAGCACTGCGCGCGCCGACCCGCAGGTCCTGCGCGGCTTGCATGAACAGCTGCGCCCCGGCCAGTTTGCTGGTTTTCGCCATCAGGCGGTTTGCTACTTGGCTGGCGGTGGCGGTGCGGTCTTTAATGTCTTTCAGGCGAACGAAGAACAGCGCGGTGTTGCGCGAACCAAAGCCGCCGCTGCCCGCCGAACTCATCACCGCGTCCACCGCCGGATCGTCTTGAATGATCTTGCTGTACTCCAGCAGCTTCGGCTGAATCGTCTGGAATGAGGTGTTTTGATCCGCACGCATCATGCCCATCAGCATGCCGGTATCCTGCTCGGGGAAGAAGCCCTTCTCCACCACGGTGTACAGGTAGAAGTTAAGCATGATGGTCAGCAGCAGTCCGAACATGGTGATCAACTGGTGGCGCATCACCCAGCCGAGTGCCGCCGCATAGCCCGCCAGCAGGCGATTGAGCCAGCGCTCGATCAGGCGATAAATGCGCGGCTGGCGCTTTTCCACCGCCGGTTTACGCCGCAGAAAACGGGCGCACAGCATCGGCGTCAGGCTGAGAGAAACCAGCATCGAAATCACCAGCGAGACGGTGAGCGTGACGGCGAATTCGCGGAACAGCCGCCCAAGGATGCCGCCCATCAGCAGCAGCGGGATAAACACCGCCACCAGCGAGAGGGTCATCGACAGCACGGTAAAGCTCACTTCCTGCGCGCCTTTGATAGCCGCGCGCACGGGCCCCAGCCCCTCTTCGATATGCCGGGTAATGTTCTCCAACACCACAATGGCGTCATCCACCACAAAGCCGGTGGCGATGATCAGCGCCATCAGCGACAGGTTATCCAGACTGTAGCCCAGCAGGTACATGACTGAGCAGGTGCCGATAAGCGAGACGGGCAGTGCCAGCGCCGGGATGATCACCGCCTGCAGGTTGCGCAGGAAGACGAATACCACCGCGATCACCAGCACCGTGGCTTCCAGCAGGGTTACTTCAGTGGCGCGCAGCGAGCCGGAAATGGTGCCTGAGCGGTCCAGCGCGATGTGCAGTTCGACGTCGCCCGGCAGGTTCTCTTCCATCTGCGGCAAAGCATTTTTAATCGCCTGAATGGTTTCCAGCATGTTGGCCCCGGCCTGCCGCGTCACGCCCAGCATCACCGACGGCGTACTGTTGTAGTAGCCAACGTTGTACTTATCTTCAACAGAATCATAGACATTGGCGACATCGCTCAGGCGAATCGCCGCGCCCTTGATATAAGTCACAATCAGGGTTTTGTACTGCGCCGCCGTGCTCTGCTGGCCGTTGCCTTCAATCATCCACGACTGGTTCGAGCCTTGCAGCACGCCCTTCGGCAGGTTGGTGGTGCTGTTGGCGATGGCGGCGCGAATGGTGTCGAGCGAGATGCCGTAATGGCTGATCGCCTCCGGGCGCAGGTCAATACGCACGCCGGGCAGCGCCGAGCCGACTATCGAAACCTGCCCGACGCCGTTCACCTGCGCGATTTTTTGCTGCAACTGGCTGGACGCGATGTCATACAGCTCGCCTTTACTGCGCGTGGCCGAGGTCAGGGAGAGCATGATGATCGGCGCGTCGGACGGGTTGGCTTTGCGGTAGGTCGGCAGCGACGGCATGCTGCTCGGCAGCAGCGCCCGCGAGGCATTAATTGCCGCCTGTACGTCGCGCGCCGCGCCGTTGATTTCACGGTCGAGGTCGAACTGCAACACCACGCTAGTGGTACCCTGCGAGCTGCTGGAGGTCATCTCCGTGACACCCGCAATCTGCCCCAGCGCGCGCTCCAGCGGCGTCGCTACCGTGGCCGCCATGGTTTCCGGGCTGGCCCCCGGCAGGCTGGCGCTCACCAGAATCACTGGCAGGTCTAACTGCGGCAGCGGAGCCACCGGCAGCAGGCGATAGCCCAGCAGCCCGAGCAGCAGCACCGCGCTGGTTAGCAGCAGCGTGGTGACGGGCCGGAAGATGAAAAAGCGCGAGATATTCATCTATTCGCCAGCCTGCTGGTGGTTGAGCTTAGCGGCGCGTTTGCGCTTCAGGCGCGGGTTCCAGCGGGTCGCCAGACGGTCAAACATCAGGTAAATCACCGGCGTGGAGAACAGGGTCAGCACCTGACTGAAAATAAGCCCGCCGACAATCACCAAGCCCAGCGGCTGCCGCAGTTCAGCACCCGATCCACTGGCGAGCATCAGCGGCAGTGCGCCGAGCAGCGCCGCCATGGTGGTCATCAAAATCGGGCGGAATCGCAGCAAACAGGCCTGATGAATGGCTTCACGCGGCGACATGCCGTGTTTGGTTTCGGCCTCCAGCGCGAAGTCGATCATCATAATAGCGTTCTTTTTCACGATACCAATCAGCAAGATAACGCCAATCAGCGCGATCAGGCTGAACTCGGTATCGGCAAATAGCAGCGAAAGCAGCGCCCCCACCGCCGCCGACGGCAGCGTCGACAGAATGGTCACCGGGTGAATAAAGCTTTCATACAGAATGCCCAGCACCACGTACATGGTCAGCAGCGCGGCGAGGATCAGCCACAGGGTGTTGCCGGTGGCGCTTTCAAACGAGGCGGCCGCCCCCTGATAGCGCAACGTGATGCTGTCCGGCACCTTCAGCTCGGCCATGCTCTGCTTGACGGCGGCCTGCGCCTGCTCCAGCGAATAGCCGTCTTTGACGTTGAAGGAAACCGTCACCGTCGGGAACTGATTTAACCGCGCCTGCAACAGCGCGCCGGTGCGCATATGGATTTTGGCAATCGAGGTCAGCTTGACCATGCCCGTGGCCGAGTTGGTGGAAGTACCAGTGTCAGACGCCGAGGTGGTCGACCCCGACGCGCTGGTGGTGGTGGTGCTGTTGGCATCGGTAGAGGCCGACGAAGACGAATTGGTATTGCTGGTCGCCAGATAGATGTCGTCGAACGACGCCGGAGACTGCTGATACTGCGGCGCAACTTCCAGCACCACGCGGTACTGGTTCGACTGGGTAAAGATGGTGGACACCAGACGCTGGCCGAATGCGTTATACAGCGCGGTGTCGACATCCGACGCCGTAATGCCGAAACGCGCCGCGGCGTCGCGGTCCAGCTCGACATAGGCCACCTGCCCCTGATTTTGCAGGTTGCTGACCACGTCGCTGAATTCCGGCAGTTGGCTGAGTTTTTCTGTTAGCTTCGGCGTCCAGGTCACCAGATTTTCACTGTCAGCATCGTCGAGGGTGAACTGGTACTGGCTTGGCGTGACCTGATCGTCAACGGTTAAATCCTGCGACGCCTGCATGTAGAGCGAAATGCCCGGTACCGAGGCGGTTTCTTGCTTCAGGCGGGCAATAATCGCCGGGGCGCGCTCGTCGCGCTGGTCGAAGGATTTAAGGTTAATTTGCAGACGGCCGCTGTTCAGGCTGGTGTTATTGCCGTCCACGCCAATGGTGGAGGAGACGCTGTCCACCGCCGGATCCTGCAAAATAGCCGCCGTCAGCATCTGCTGGCGACGCCCCATTTCGCCGAAAGAGACATCCTGCGACGCCTGAGTGATGCCTTGGATCATGCCGGTATCTTGCGACGGGAAGAAGCCCTTCGGCACCACCAGATAGAGCAGCGCGGTGAACACCAAAGTCGCCGCCGCCACCAGCAGAGTGATGCGTTGATGGTTCAACACCACGATCAGCAGACGGTCATAACCGGCAATCAGTCGGTCAAAAATTTGGCCGCCTTTGCGGTAAAAACGGCTCTGTTTCTCTTCCGGAATATGGCGCAGCAAATAGGCGCAGAGCATTGGCGTCAGGGTCAAGGAGACCACCATCGACACCAATATCGACACCGCCAGCGTGATAGCAAATTCGCGGAACAGCCGTCCGACCACGTCCCCCATAAACAGCAGCGGGATCAGCACCGCGATGAGTGAGAAGGTCAGAGAGATAATGGTGAAGCCGATTTGCGCCGAACCTTTGAGCGCCGCCTGCATCGGCGTTTCGCCCTCTTCCAGCCGTCGGGTAATGTTTTCCACCACCACGATGGCGTCATCGATAACAAAGCCGGTGGCGACGGTCAGCGCCATCAGCGACAGGTTATTGAGGCTAAAACCGCAGAGATACATCACGCCAAAAGTACCAATCAGCGACAGCGGCACCGCGACGCTCGGGATAAGCGTGGCCGCCACGTTGCGCAAGAACAGGAAGGTGACCATCACCACCAGCGCGATAGAGAGCATCAGCTCGAACTGCACATCGCTGATGGAGGCGCGAATGGTCTGGGTGCGGTCGGACAAAATGGTGACTTTGACCGAGTCCGGCAGCGCGGCCTGAAGCGTCGGCAACTGGCGCTTGATGCCGTCGACCACCGCAATCACGTTGGCCCCCGGCTGGCGCTGAACGCTGATGATAATCGCTGGCTGTTTGTTGGCCCAAGCTGATAAATATTGGTTTTCCGGCGCTTCGGAGAGCGTGGCGATGTCCCGCAGGCGCAGCGCCGCACCGTTTTGGTAGGTGACAATCAGGTTGCCGTACTCCGCCGCGGTGCGCAGCTGGTCGTTGGCATCAATGGTGATGGAGTGGTGCTTGCCGTCGAAACCGCCCTTCGAGCCGTTAACATTACTGTTGCCAATCAGCGTGTTGATGTCTTCCAGCGTCAGGTTGTGAGCCGCCAGCGCGCGCGGATTGACCTGCACGCGAATCGCCGGTTGATTGCCCCCGGCCAGCGTCACCATGCCGACGCCGGAAATCTGCGACAGCTTCAGCGCCACGCGGGTGTTCACCAGATCCTGCACTTTGGTCAGCGGCAGCGACTCAGAGGTCACCGCCATGGTCAGCACCGCACTGTCAGCCGGGTTAACCTTTTTGTAGGTTGGCGGGTTCGGCAAATCCTTCGGCAGCAGGTTGTCCGCCGCGTTGATTGCCGCCTGCACTTCCTGCTCGGCGACGTCGAGAGAGAGGTCTAGCGAGAACTTCAGGGTAATTATCGACGAGCCGCTGGCGCTGGTGGAATACATCTGGCTCAGCCCGGCCATCTGCCCAAGCTGGCGCTCAAGCGGCGCGGTAATGCCCGACGCCATAACGTCCGGACTGGCGCCCGGATAGAGCGTGGTCACCTGAATGGTCGGGTAATCCACCTGCGGCAGCGCCGAGGTAGAGAGCATGTTGTAGGCGAAAATGCCCGACAGCATCACCGCCACCATCAGCAGGATGGTAGCGACCGGCCTTTGGATAAAGAGGCGTGATGGATTCATTTCGACCCGCTGTCTTTGCCGGTGGTGGCCTTATCAACGCCGCCTTGTTCAGCGCGCTGTTTTGAGCTTCCGGCCTTGCTGGCTGCGGCATCATCCTCGGCGCTGGCGGTCACCACCTGCACCTTGCTGCCATTGTTCAAGTGGTCAATACCGGTGGTCACCACCTGCTCACCGAGCTGAATGCCGGACAGAATCGCCACTTTGTCGTCGCCAAAGGCCGGGCCGGCTTTCACTTCGCGGCGCTCGACGGTGTTATCGGCTTTCACCACATAGACGAAGTCGCCGTTGCCACTGAGCTGCAATGCCGCCGCCGGGATAACCGTGGCTTTCTCCAGCGTGCCGACTTGCAGACGCGCGTTAACAAACTGATTCGGATAGAGCTTTTCGTCCTGATTATCAAACAGGGCTTTCAGCTTGATGCTGCCGGTGCTGGTGTCGATTTCATTGCTGATGAACTGCAGCTTGCCCTGTCCGAGCACCTCGCTGCCGTCTTGGTCAAAAGCAGTGGTCGGCAGCTGCTGCCCGCCACGCAGGGCTTTGAGCAGAGTTTGCAGATTGCTTTGCGGCACGCTGAAGGTGACGGCAATCGGCTGAGTTTGGGTGATGGTGACGATGCCCGTGGTGCTGCCGCTGGTGACCATATTGCCCGGGTCTACCAGACGCAGGCCGACGTGGCCGCTAACCGGAGCGGTGATTTTGGCGAATTCGAGATTGAGCTTAGCTGCGGCAATTTGCGCCTGATCGGCCTTCACCGCACCGGCGTACTGGCCTGCGGTCGCCATCTGGCTCTCTAAATCTTGTCGAGCTAAGGAGTCTTGCGCGTAGAGTTTCTTATAGCGTGCCAAGGTCAGCTCGGCGCTTTTTGCCAGCGCCTGATTCTGGGCTAAATCGCCCTGATACTGCTCCAGCGTCGCCTGATAACTGCGCGGGTCAATTTGCGCCAACAGCTGCCCCTGCTCTACTTTCTGTCCTTCGGTGAAGTAGACCTTCATCAGTTGGCCGTCCACCCGGCTGGTGACGGTCACCGTGGCATTGGCGACCACGGTGCCCAGCGCGCGCAGATACACCGGCACGTCGGCCTGTTCCGCTTTCCCCGCCTGCACCGGCGTTTGCGCCCCGGCCATTGCCGCGCCGTGCATGCCGCCGCGCATTCCACCTCGTCCCGGCCCGGCCTGCTTATCTGGCGTACCCGAACTGCTGTGATGGAAGGCAAAATACCAAACCAGAATAGCCGCGATAATCACCGCGATGACTAACCACAATCTATTGCGGTTTTTAGGACGAGAAGAGGTATTTGGCAGCATAAAGTTATTGGCTTCGCACTAATAATGAGAAGAAAGCAGCTGAAAACGATCCTTCAACCAGAGAGTTCCGTTACCCGGCATTTATTATCCCGAAAAAACCCTGCGGCTGTTTTAGGACTGCGCAAAGATTGCGTTAACAATTAAGAAAGTATATTTCGGGTGAATGGGTGGAATTCTAACATTGAATTGAACGTAAGTGAGAAAGATTACCAACCGATGACACCATTTTGTGACACTAAAACAGCTTGTCGTAGTGTCATTTTTTGGTATCATAATTGTATGAAAATCATGCCAAGAATTAGGGTTTAAACCATGATGCGCAATACCATTAAAATTGACGGAGTCACGGCTGTCATCACTTTTGATCCGGACATTGAAATGTTTCGAGGAGAGTTTTTAAACCTTAACGGCGGTGCCGATTTTTATGCCGACAGTGTTGAGCAGCTGAAGAAAGAAGGGGCTATTTCCCTGAAGGTGTTTTTCGACGTCTGCAAAGAGAAAGAGATAAATCCGTTTAAATCCTTCAGTGGCAAAGTCACCACCCGACTGTCTCCGGCCTACCATGAAGCGCTGGTTATTGCTTCACAGGCTACAGGGCAGTCGATTAATGACTTGCTCAATGAGGGTGCTCAGTTGGTGTTGAAGAAATATGAGTATGTAATCTAAACCAACCTTTCCATCCAGCGTAACGCCCCCATTACAGCGCTGAATATCAAATAACAAAAACATTGATAATTTGTATTGTTTCACTCGCCGCCCTGTTGATATGTTGAAGGAAAGTGTTTTTCTCATCATTCTAATTTGAGTTAATAACAGAACTCGGCGGAGAGCTATGAGCGCGAATTTTCCCTCTAAACCGGTTATTGGTGTGACGCTTGATAGTGAAGAGGCTGGAGGCTATGCCGATTTTCCGTGGTATGCGCTGCGGCAAAATTATATGGCGAGTCTGGCTTCTCACGGCGCGGTTCCTCTGGCGCTCCCTCATCACGGCGAATTGGCTGAAGAGTATTTGTCACTCTGCGACGCCATCGTGGTGACCGGCGGCGCGTTTGATGTCTCCCCCGCCCTGTTTAATGAGCAGCAGTC
>Ga0153979_1000041_pt1 | contig 22448 bp, 22 predicted proteins | sample TSGA063MetaG_FD_104690 | JGI IMG/M metagenome (GOLD analysis project Ga0153979, IMG submission 104690) | Attine ant fungus gardens microbial communities from Georgia, USA - TSGA063 MetaG | ecosystem: Host-associated > Fungi > Mycelium > Unclassified | place: USA: Georgia, Magnolia Springs State...
GGGCAGGAACTTCTGATTATCGATGGCATTATAGATGACGGTGATTTTCTCATCCGGCAAACCGAAGTCGGTCATGATTTCATTCTTAATCATCTGCGCGTTACAAATCACCGACTTCAGCTCCGGCGCGGCGTACATCTCCTGCTCGGCGTTCATCACATAGCTGTGGAATCTATCAGTGAGCAGGCGTTTACCACGCCATGCCGGGAGCAGGCGGCTACGCTGCAATAGCCAGCGGCGATGCACGCCATCACCCGCGCGATAAATATCACAACCCGGTATGCGTTCGTGGCTCTGCACGATGTCGAACTTCTCTTGCTGCCAGATTTTGCGCGCCGCGTTAGCAAAACCGCGTTCACGGCTGACGCGCCCCCATTTCATTGGGTCGCAAAGATGGATATGCCAGTTCGGGTTGACGTCGCCCTGCCATTCGCGGGTGATCACGCTTAAATCGAGATCCTGATCTTCAAGCGCCTCAAGTGCGCGTGAAACAAAGCGCTCGGCGCCGCCGTCTGGGCGATATTTTTGGCGAACTAACGCCAGTCGAAAATGCTTCATGGGAGTCGTTTTCTCGCTGCGTCGATAACCGTTTGAGCAGGAATGGCATCAAGGTATCGCTCGGAAGTGTGAGTATCGATATCGTCGGGATCGGGCAATTCACAGAAATCGCCAGCCCAGATAACTTCCCCGTTGGCCTGCCACGGCGACCAGAACACGCGTTTTGATGGGCCAAATAGCGCCACCAGTGGCGTTTGCAGCGCGGCGGCCATGTGCATCGGAACGGAGTCCACGCCGATAAACAGGCTGGCTTTATCAATCAACGCCGCCAGTTGGCGTAATGACAGTTGACCAGCAAGGGACACAACCCCGTCTTGCGGGCTGAGGGCCAAGATGCGGTCGATCATTTTCAGCTCGTTTTCCGCCGGGCCGCTGGTCAGTACGACGGTTTTCCCCGCGCCATGCAGAGCAGTGATCGTCTCGGCCATTTTCTCATCGGTCCAGCATTTGAAGAACCAGCGAGAAGTCGGCTGAATCACCACAAAATCGCCCGTCACCCTTTTCTCATCCAGAATCTGCTCCACGCGTGCTCTGTCTTCCGGCGAGTAGCTCATGGTCACGCTGGTATCCACGGACGGCAGGTTCAGCGGAGCCAAGATAGACAGGTTCTGCTCGACGGTATGCAGCTGGTTGTGGCCGGACACATCGACCAAATGGGTGTGGCAGAACTGCCATAGCTTGCCTTTGCGTTTTGGCAGGTCAAAGCCTAACCGAACAGGGGCACCAGTGAGTTTGGTCACCAAGGCGCTGCGCCATTGGTCTGCAAGATTGACCACCAGATCGTACTTGCGGGCAGTCAACTGCTTGATAAGACGGGATTCATGACCAAGATGAGCGAAGGTCCCCTGCTTTTTCCAAGTGCGGTCGATAGTAAACAGATGGGTTAAATCGGGCTCACTTGCCAACATATCTCGGGTTTCGAGGTACATCAGCATGTCAATTTCGGCTTGAGGATAGTGTTGTTTCAGCGTGCTGATGACCGGCGTTGTTAATAACATATCGCCATGATGACGCAGTTTGATGATCAGAATACGCCGCGGTGGCGCGAATTGCTTAATCGGTTGGGCATTTGCCATCATTCATCACTATCTATGAAATCAAAGCTTGATTCTAAAGGACGCTGGAGGATGTTGCCATACTTCCACGCCTTTCTTGCCTTGCTGGGGAAAATACCAAAGAATAAGCAACAAATGGTGCAGAGCGTTGTCCAAATCGACTCGCGGTCACACTACATTATGTATTATTCCGTGCGAATGGGTCATTTGGCCCCAACAGTTTCCATCAGGCATGTTTTATGACAAAACCCGCATTTATCATCACGATTGACACCGAAGGCGACAACCTTTGGCAAAATCATGAGCATATTCTCACGAAGAATACGCATTTTTTGCCGCGTTTTCAGGCATTGTGTGAGCGTTATGGCTTCAAGCCGGTTTACCTCACCAATTATGAAATGGCGAAAGATGCCGAGTACGTGGAGTTTGCGCGTGACGTGATCGCCCGTGGTCAGGGTGAGGTGGGGATGCATCTCCATGCTTGGAACAGCCCGCCAATCTCGCCACTGACGGATGATGACTGGCGCCATAAGCCTTATCTGATCGAATTCCCTCGTGAAGAAATCCGAGCGAAAGTCGAGTATATGACGCGACTGTTGGAAGACTCTTTCCAAACCAAAATGTTGAGCCACCGCGCGGGCCGCTGGGCGATGAATGAGTATTATGCTTCATTGCTGCTGGAATTCGGCTATCAGGTCGATTGTTCAGTCACGCCGAAGGTGAACTGGCAGACGTCTGCGGGCGCACCGCAGGGTAACGGCGGGACGGACTACCGTCATTTTCCATCTCATTCCTATTTTATCGACCCGGAAAATATTGCCCAATCAGGCCAGTCGGCGCTGCTCGAAGTGCCGATGAGCATTCAGTATAAATATCCACATTGGATTAACGGCTTAAAGCAGGGCGTTAACGCACTGCGCGGCAAAAAGCGTGAACACTCTGTGCATTGGCTGCGACCTTCGGGCGGAAATGCCGAAAACATGAAGCGTGTTGCTGCCAAAAGCTTGGAGCAGGGCCACGATTTTGTTGAGTTTATGCTCCATTCCTCTGAATTTATGCCCGGCGGAAGCCCGACATTTAAGACGCCAGAGGATATTGAGATCTTGTATCAGGATTTAGAAAGTTTGTTTGAATGGCTTAAGGAACGTACCCAAGGTATGACGCTGGCAGAATATTATCAGACGAAAGTGAATCAAGATGTCTAAAAAGTGGAAAGTAAAGTTAACCAATTGGTTCTTGCGTCGTTACGTTCCAAGAAAAGGTCGATTGCTCGATAAATCTACGCTTAATGCCCAAACGCATTTCGACAGCATTGTTATTTATTCTACCACGGCGCTGGGGGATTTTATGTTTAACACCCCGGCAATCCGTGAAGTTAGACGACGTTATCCTAATGCCTATATCACCTTAGTTGCTCACAGAAAAAATCAGCAATTGGTGGAAAACGGGCTGCATTACGACCGTGTGGTGTATTGGGATAATAAGATCAAATCCTTGCCGGTTTTGGTAAAGTCATTAAAAGAGCATCAACCCGATCTGGCTCTGATTCTTCACTCTCATCTGCCTTATGATGTGATAAGCGCCGTTATGGCGGGGGTTAAATATATAATTAGAGATAATTATATGAATGGCATCAGCGGGCTTGAAGAGTGGCTTTCAAATTATGTTTTCCATTATTACGGCCACTTTGTGCGCCGAAAAATGGAGTTGGTAAGCGTTCTGGGTTGCGATCCGAATTCTGTCGCGATGGAAATACCCTCGCCTTATCAGCCCGGCGTTAAAGACACTGATGCGACGGTCATTGGTATGCAGATTGGGGCTTCCACCGAGTCACGTTGCTGGCCGATAGCTCATTTCGCCAAGCTGATTGATATGATTGCTCAGCGCAACTCAGCGGTCAAAATCGTACTGATTGGTGGGGGGACTGACTCAGCTCGCGGTGAAGAGTTGCTTCGCCAACTTTCTGATAAAAATAGAGAAATTGTCACCAATCAAATTGGGAAGACTGACTTACAGCAGTTGATCACTTTGATTGATGGTTTTGATGTTTTAGTCACTGGCGATACCGGCCCATTGCATCTTGCCGTGGGTGTGAAGACCAAAACAATTAGCCTGTTCGTTACCGCGGACTCAAGGTCTACCGGGCCTATCCAGAATACTGAATTGCATCGGATTATTCAGGTATCGCGCACTGGGCACACTATGGCTTTAGAAGAGATTAGCCCAATGGGCGTTATCCAGCCTCAGAGAGTCTATGCTGAGCTAGTTTCACACGTTGAGCTTAAAGATAAACACTGAGAGCAATTATCGTCTAATTTTTAGGCGATAATTGATTTTCGAGATGAAGGTATCCATGAAAGGATACTTCATCTGGAAATATTTCTTCCTAGAGAGAGACGTGTTTTTGCATAGCTCAGCGGCGAGTTTGAAAAGTGCGATATTTTCAGGCGTATAATAGTAATAACCATAGAGTTTCTTGGTCATTTTTTTGGCTTCGATAAAACAGTTAGCGATCATCGGTGCGACAATTTGTGCAACTTTTTCGCTATTATGGCAGGTTTGAATATATGTAAGCATCTTACCCATGGCGAATAAAATATCATCAATATCTTTGGCTCGGACATTGCGTGTAATGCCTGCGTTATTGACCCGATAGTAGTAAAGTACTTTATCAATATGAGCGAGTCGCTCAGTTTTAAAGTATTGGAAGGGCGTGAAAATCACATCTTCATAACGACAACCATTCTCAAAACTCTCACCACTGATTAGCTCTCTGCGAAAAATTCTACTCCATAAATGCCAGTTTGAACGCTCGAAAATTGGCTTTAAGTAGTCACTTTTTGACTTCAAAGAATCATAAGAGACACAGTGATGCGCTTCGCAAGATGTGTTTGACGGCAAATCGTCAGTAAATTGCAGGAAATTGAAATCAATAATATCGTATTCACTTTGATGTAAATAAGGTGATAACGTAGCGTAGTAGTTTGGGCTCAGGATATCATCGCCATCCAAAAAGGTGACATATTTTCCTTGTGCATGCTGTAAGCCAACATTCCTTGTGGCAGCGATGCCCTGATTTTTTTGGCTGATAAAAGTGAATGTCTTTTTCTTCAATGTCTGAAGGAAACGATCCACTAAGGCTTTTGAGTTGTCTGAGGAACCGTCGTCGATTATCACCACTTCAACATCATCATCGATTTGCATAAACAATGAATGTAATGCATCAATAATGAAGTGCTCATTATTGTAAAAAGGGATAATAACCGACAGCAATGGCTGTTTAGACAATGACATTTTTTTCTTTTTCCCGAGCCTGCTGCCGATTACTTACCGCCACGTTACCAATTAGTACACTCAAAATCATTGCAAGTCCAAAGATTGCCGCTGCCTCTGAACTGAAGAGTAATACGTCACTCATACCATAAGTCATCATAGCCAATGTAATAGCCAGAAGAGCCGCATTTTTTTGCCATTTTAGTGCAAGCAGCAGTAGGGATAAATGCAGGGCTAACAAAAGCAGAACACCCCATATACCGCGAAGTGAATAGTTGTCGATAATCTCATTATGCAGGTGAATTGTTGTGTAAGGTAAGGCATCGGCTAGCTCCGGATGTTTAGCGGCAAGGGCGGAGATTTCTTCACCACGCTGCTCTGCTGATTGTCCAAAGAGATGGCGATTTCCGCTAGCAATACCCACCTTCGCCATGGCAATACGAGCACCTACCGAGTTTTCCCTCATTGATGATGTTTGTTGGGTCATATCTTCTCTAAATGCCTCAATTCTTTTCTCTATAACATCTTTGAGGAAATATGAACTGAGTGTAATCAGAATAATCACAGCTGCGCTATAAATATATTTCTGCTTCGGCGTAACATTTTTAGAGAAAGTAAACATAAGCACGCTGACTACAGGGAAAACTAGGATTGCAGCTCTGGTCTCAGTATGAATTATTGAAACAAAGCTGACTAAGAAACCTAAAGAAAAGAAGATGGTATTACATTTATTTTTAATTTGGAGTAAGGAGTAAAGCATTAAAATATTAACGGCTGTTATTATATATGCTGCAACCGTTGCTCTATCGAAATTTAACTCAATACGTAAAGATCGCATATAAAGTGATTGGTACATTGCATAACCATTTACTGCCATGCCGAGCACAATGAGGGCCGGGATAATCAATTTCTTGATTTTTAATTGCTCATTAAGTGCAATTATTAATATAAATCCTGTCGCAATTAATATTTTTCCTGTTACAAAATATGCTCGGTAGAGATCAATATATTCGTCATTTTTTTTATAAACCTCAACCCAAAAGAGATTGGCAAGACCTAAGACCACGAATAGTAGAGGGACTAACAATAGGCATTTTTGGCGAGTGTAGTACTTGATATTAAAAACAAGCGCGATAAAGGCAATATAACTGGTGATAAATATAATATTCCGACCGCTACCCCAGTTAAATGTAACAGTAAAAATACTGAGCAAGCATCCAAAATAGATGGCGTAACTAAAAATTGGATGAGGCGTTTCTCTTCTGATCATCTATTTATATTCCAAATAACCTATTCTTCGGCAACATAACGAGCGAGGATAGCTTCAAACTGCTTTTTGAAGGCGCTGTAATCCAAGGATTGCGTCGTATAGTTGTGCGCGTTTTCGCGTAATTTTTGATAATTATATTCATTTATCATTTGTTCAACTGCGTCCGCACATTCTATGTGACAAAGTAGTTTTGGTGTCACTAACTTATCTGCAAGTGGATCATAAACCTCATAAGGGAAATCGATCTTAATCCCCGTCAGTTTTTGATGTTCTTCAAAACTAACTTTAGGCACTAATCCCAATCCACACTCCTGGTCTTTTACCGCCTCTGGTTGCCCATCCACAAAGGGAAAAACAACCGGCACGCTGAAATAGAGCGCCTCAACGCATGACAGCCCAAATGGCTCGGTCACCGGCGTGCTCATGTAGACATCGGTGCGGTTGAAGAATTCACTCACATTGTCCTGAAAACCGCTAAAGGTGACGTGATTGTTCAACTCGAGTCTTTCTGTCAGCTCTTCCAGCAATTGCCGGTCTGGTCCTTTACCGGCAATCTCCAGTTTCACCTTGTGACCACGGTTGAGTAACTCGCGCATCATCAGCAGGGAAACGCTAATTCCTTTTAGGGTCACCAATCTTGAGGCAGTGCCAATCCGAACCGTCTCAGGCAGCGTTTTGGCTTCGTAATGCACGCCGGGTGGTGTCTCAATTCGGTTCGGCACCACTTCACAAACTATCGGTAAGTTGAACCGCAGCTCCATCACGCGCTTTGAAGCCCACGAGGCCGACATCACGCCATCTAGCATGGCGAAGAAGCCCAGCGTTTTGCTATTTTTAGGATAACGCCAAGAACAGCCGTGATCGTAATAAATAAACTTACCGCGTTTCGGTTTTGCTGCCAGCACCGGCACTAAATCCCAGACCACTATCACATCAGCATTGGCTTTTTCGATTTTATGTTTAAGGACAAATTTTCGCAAAAACTGAGGGTAACGTGTTGAGAAACCATTGAATATGCGGTTGGCATAGGACACTTTTTTTCCGGCCAGTTTTTTCTCTATCTCGCCGCCGACCTGACTGTTGATACAAAGTATTTCATTGATGTTGTCAGGGTCATTATTAATGTATTGAAGGAACAGGCGTTCAACGCCACCCATCTTTTCCAAATTAATAACATGCAGCTTTTTCATTAGAGTTGCCCACCTAAAGCTTCAAATACCCGCGCCGCCGAAATAGACGCCGTGTCCTTGTCTTCGGCAGTCAATGACTGCTGATTCTTCCCATAACCGCCGATCAACCCCGGATCGGTCGGGCCATAAATCGTAATGTTTGGTCTATCAAGAGCCGCCGTGAGGTGGCTCAGGCCGGTATCTACCGATACCACGGCTTTCGCGCCGGCTAGCACGCTGGCGACCTGTTCAAGACTCATCTTTGGCAGCACCACGACGTGCTCGAAGCCTTCTGCCAGACGGCATGCGCGCTGATATTCGTGCTCTGCGCCCCATGGCAATTTAATCACGATATCCTGATTGCTGAATAAGCCAATCAGCTCGCGCCAGTGACTTTCAGGCCAGTGCTTGTCCGCGCGGGTAGTGGCGTGAAGGAAAACCAGATAGCGGTTGGCATCGGCAGGCGGGTTCGCTAAGAAGCGCGCGGCGATGGCGTAATCGCCCTGTGTTTCCGGCTTCTCATAGCCTAGACTTTTCGCGAAAAGCTCGCGCGTACGCTCGACGGCATGCTGCTGCTTGCTTATCTCGTGGCGCTGATTGAAAAACCAGCTGGCGAAAGGCTCGCGGGCACTTTTAGCGTCTTGCCCATGCTTGCGGCCCTTGGCGACACGAGTGATCAGCGCCGCGCTCTTGATTAAGCCCTGCGCATCAATCACCGCATCATAGGTGCGCGACTGCAGTTCTCTTTTAAAATCACAGCGTTGCTGGCGCGTCTCGGAGCCAAACCAGTTCTTTCTCCAGCGGCGAATAGCCACCGGGATAACGCGGTCAACTGCCGGATGCCAGCTAGGAATTTGTGCAAAACCTTCTTCCACCACCCAGTCGAAAGAGATACCCGGGATGGCGTTCATCGCATCAGTTAATGCAGGAAGAGTGTGCAGGACATCGCCCATTGATGATGTTTTGACAATCAGTACCTGCATTACATGTCCTTTCCTGAAACCAATAGCTGAGACAACTCTTGATATACCTGCTCGGGTTGAATGTCGATCAGACTTTGATGATAACCCTGCTCGGCATCGCCTTTACGCACCTTGTGATAGCCAGTGATCAGACGAATCACTTTGGCATGCTGGCTGAGCGGCGGGGTGAAGTCAGGACTGCTCGGGCCATAAAGTGCGACCAGCGGCTTATTCAGCGCGGCCGCGACGTGCATCAGGCCGGAGTCATTGCTGACCACTGCCTGACAGGCGGCAATTAGCACCACGGCTTGGTCGAGGGAGGTTTTTCCTGCCAGATTGAGGCACAGCGCCTGAGCCGACTCGGTCAGGGCAGCGCGAATATCTTCGCCCGCCGGATGGTCTTTGGCCGAGCCAAAAAGCACCACTTGATAGCCATCAGCAATCAACTTTTCGGCTAACGCCGCGTAGTGATAGTGCGGCCAGCGCTTCGCCGGGCCGAACTCGGCACCCGGACAGAAGCCAATCACCGGCCTTACAGCGGAAAGCGCGAAGGCTTGGCCAACCTCGGCGACTTCAGTATCAGTGACGCGCAACTGTGGCCACAGCAGAGGCTGAGGCAGGTCGGCCGCGGAGTGAATCTGCTTGGCGTCATAGGCCAGCGCCACGTAGCGCTGAACCATTAATGGAAAAGCGGGCTTATCCAGTACGCGAATATCATTGAGCAGGCCGTAGCGCATCTCGCCTCGCCAGCCAGTTCTTTGCGGAACCTTGGCGAAGAAAGGCACCAGTGCGGATTTGAAAGAGTTTGGCAGAACGAAGGCGCGCTGATAGTGGTTCTCGCGCAGGGCAACGCCCAGACGCCGACGCTCACCCAGCTCCAGCGCCCCGTGGCCAAGAGGCATCGGCAGGGCGCGGCTGACTTCTGGCATTCTGTCGAGCAGTGGACGGCACCATGCCGGTGCCATCACGTCGATTTCTGCCGCTGGCTCAATGGCCTTGATGGTGCGGTAAAGACTTTGCGACATCATCATGTCGCCCACCCAAGAAGGGCCAATGACCAGCATTTTCATTACTTACACATTCCTTAACTCAACACTGATTATCAGACCGCGCGGTTAAGCCACGTCATGTATTCAGCCACGCCTTCGGCAACGGTTTTGAACGGTTTGTCATAACCCGCAGCGCGCAAGGCGGACATATCAGCCTGAGTGAAAGACTGGTAGCGGCCTTTCAGTTTTTCAGGGAATGGAATGGTTTCGATTTGGCCTTTCTGGTGATGTTCGATCACGGCTTCAGCCACGGCCTGGAAGGACTCGGAACGGCCAGTCCCGCAGTTGAAGATGCCGGATACGCCGTTCTGCCAGAACCACAGATTCACGGCTGCGACGTCACCCACGTAGATGAAGTCACGTTTGAAACCTTCGCTGCCGGCGAACAGTTTTGGATTCTCGCCCGCGTTGATCTGGTTGTTCAGATGGTAAGCCACGCTTGCCATGCTGCCTTTGTGACCTTCGCGCGGGCCATAGACGTTGAAGTAACGGAAACCACAAATCTGTGACTGGGCGTGCGGCAGAATTTCACGCACATATTGGTCGAACAGGAATTTGGAGTAGCCATACACGTTCAGCGGCTGTTCGTATTTACGGTCTTCCACAAAGCTGGTGCTCTGGCTACCGTAGGTCGCCGCAGAAGAGGCGTAGAGGAACGGAATTTCGCGCTCAAGGCAGAAGTGCAGCAGGTCTTTGGAGTACTGATAGTTGTTATCCATCATGTACTTGCCATCCCACTCGGTGGTGGATGAGCAGGCACCTTCATGGAAAATTGCGTCGATATCACCAAGGTCATCCCCGGCAACGATGCTGGCGATGAAGTCTTCTTTGTCGCAATAATCAGCAATATCGAGGTCAACCAGATTGACGAACTTGGTGCCGTCTTTCAGGTTATCGACCACTAAAATATCGCGATATCCCATATCATTAAGCGATTTAATAATGTTGCTGCCGATAAAACCAGCGCCGCCAGTGACGATTATCATGGGACTCACCTTTAATCATTTAGAAAACCGCGCACCATGCGCAGTCTATTCAGTTGGCAATATCATAACACTTCATTATGTCAGTCACATTCGGAAGCTATCTGATTCGTTGGATTCTAGTGCATCAGGGCTTAAGGCGTGAACTATGCTACAAAATAAAGAAATTCTGACAGCTTCACTCGTTATTCGTTAGGCGGATTAGTAATGTGTCTGACGAATGAGTCATTTTCAGGAGATAACGTTATGTCCGCTTCGTTTTACCGCCAACTGGAAGAAGAACTTGATCAGGCGCGTGCCGATGGTCTGTTCAAGGAAGAGCGAATTTTGACCTCAGCACAGCAGGCGGAAATTACCGTTGCTGGTGGTGAACCGGTCATCAATTTCTGTGCTAACAACTACCTTGGACTCGCCAACCACCCTGAGCTTATCGCCGCCGCCAAGGCCGGCTTAGACAGCCACGGTTTCGGTATGGCCTCGGTGCGCTTTATCTGCGGCACCCAAGATGCCCATAAAGAGCTGGAAAGTCGCTTGGCCGACTTCCTCTGCATGGACGACGCCATTCTCTATTCTTCCTGCTTCGACGCCAACGGTGGCCTGTTCGAAACGCTGCTGGGGCCGGAAGATGCCATTATCTCTGATGCACTGAACCATGCGTCGATCATCGACGGCGTGCGCCTGTGCAAAGCCAAGCGCTATCGCTACGCCAACAACGATTTAGCCGAACTCGAAGCCCGTCTCGAGCAGGCCAAAGCCGAAGGCGCGCGGCACATCATGGTTGCCACCGACGGCGTATTTTCCATGGATGGCGTGATTGCCAACCTGCACGGAATTTGCGATTTGGCGGAGCGTTATGACGCGCTGGTGATGGTCGATGACTCCCACGCCGTGGGCTTTGTCGGCGAGCACGGTCGCGGCACCCATGAATATTGCGACGTGATTGGCCGCGTGGACATCATCACCGGCACCCTTGGCAAGGCCATGGGCGGCGCATCCGGCGGCTATACCGCAGGGCGCAAAGAGGTGATTGACTGGCTGCGCCAGCGTTCGCGCCCGTACCTGTTCTCCAACTCGCTGGCGCCGTCTATCGTCGCCGCCTCGCTGAAAGTACTTTCCATGCTGGAGCAGGGCAGTGAACTGCGCCAGAAGCTAATGAGCAACGCCCAACTGTTCCGCGAGAAAATGACCGCCGCCGGTTTCACACTGGCTGGTGCTGACCACGCGATCATCCCGGTGATGCTGGGTGAAGCGAAGCTGGCGCAGGAATTTGCGGCGGCCTTGCAGCACGAAGGCATCTACGTCACCGGCTTCTTCTTCCCGGTAGTACCAAAAGGTCAGGCGCGCATTCGCACCCAGATGTCTGCCGCGCACAGCACCGAACAAATCGAAAAGGCGGTAGACGCCTTCACCCGTATTGGTAAAAAGCTTGGCGTGATTGCCTGAGGAACCTGCATGAAAGCGTTAGCAAAATTAAAGCGTGAAGAAGGTATCTGGATGACGGATGCGCCAGTGCCTGAGCTTGGCCATAACGATCTGCTGATTAAAATTCGCAAAACCGCCATTTGCGGTACTGACGTGCATATCTATAACTGGGATGAATGGTCGCAGAAGACTATCCCGGTGCCGATGGTGGTCGGTCACGAATATGTCGGCGAAGTGGTCGGCATCGGTCAGGAAGTCAAAGGCTTCAACATTGGCGATCGCGTCTCCGGCGAAGGCCACATCACCTGCGGCCACTGTCGCAACTGTCGCGGCGGCCGCACCCATCTGTGCCGCAACACGCAGGGGGTCGGGGTGAACCGTCCGGGGGCTTTTGCTGAGTATCTGGTGCTGCCAGCCTTCAACGCCTTCAAAATTCCAGACAATATCTCTGACGACTTGGCTGCCATCTTCGACCCACTGGGCAACGCGGTGCATACCGCGCTCTCATTCGATTTAGTGGGTGAAGACGTGCTGATCAGCGGCGCTGGCCCGATTGGTATCATGGCGGCGGCAATCTGTAAGCACGTCGGCGCACGCCACGTCGTTATCACTGATATGAATGAATACCGTCTGGATCTGGCGCGCAAAATGGGCGTGACCCGCGCGGTAAACGTTAAAAATGAGACGCTCGAAGAGGTGATGACCGAGCTGGGCATGACCGAAGGCTTTGATGTCGGTCTGGAAATGTCGGGCGCGCCTCCGGCGTTCCGCTCCATGCTCAACGCCATGAACCACGGCGGACGCATCGCGCTGCTGGGGATCCCACCTTCGGATATGTCGATTGACTGGAATCAGGTGATTTTCAAAGGTCTGTTTATCAAGGGGATTTACGGCCGTGAGATGTTCGAGACGTGGTACAAGATGGCGGCGCTGATCCAGTCTGGTTTGGATCTCACTCCACTTATCACTCACCATTTCTCTATCGATGACTTCCAGAAAGGCTTCGACGCCATGCGTTCTGGCCAGTCGGGTAAAGTGATCCTGAACTGGGAGTAAGTTCCCGTCGCAGCAAAGACAAAGGCCAGCATTTGCTGGCCTTTTGCATTGATAACGCAGAGTATTTTACGGCTTTTGCGGGCTATTCGGCTTGTCGGCAAACCACGTATTCCATGTGCGCTCAACAAAGGTGACGGCAGGCAGCTGTGCCACGCTCTCACCAATAACCTTGAACATAGTGTCTGCATACACCGGCGCAACGGGTTGCTTGGTGGCACAGAGGCGCGCCCCTTTAAACACCGTTTTCGGCGGCGTGACTTTGGTCGGCGTTTTGCCCGGCGTGCTGCGGGTCGGCTCATTCAGCAGATCGCTTGGACGCACTAACACGATATCCGACGGCAAGTTCGGCAACATTTGCTGCAACACGCGCACGGTGGTCGGATGCGGGTGACCGATGGCGATGGCATAGCCATTGCGGCGCGCGAGCTGAATGGCACGCTCGAACTGCTTGCGGATCTCAGCTTCATTTTGCACATCATCTAAAAAGACATTTCTCTTGATGACGCGCACCTGAGTCCCGGCGGCAGCCTGCACTGACTTGGTGTTGCCGATGGTCATACTGTCGAGGAAAAACAGGCTGTGGGCGTTCATGGCCTGCATCACTTTCTCCATACCCGGCAGGCTGGAGGTCATGGCGCTGCCCATATGGTTGTTGATGCCGACGGCGTAAGGGATGCTCTTAATCGCTTGATCCACAATACGTTTCACCTCTTCGCTGCTCATCGACGGCGTTAAGGTATCTTTTTCCAGCGGTTGTTTACTCAGGGGCGCCATCGGCAGGTGGATCAGGATCTCACGGCCCTGCTGGTGGGCTTTCTCCATCATGATGTGCGAATCGGGCGCATTGGGGAAAATCGCGATGGAGACGGCCTTGGGCATCTGCAACACCTGATTTTCATTCTGTTGGCGGTAACCAAAATCATCAATAAGGATGGCTAATTTCGCTGCCTGAGCCTGACAGGCAAACAGGACGGTGCCGCACAGCGCGGCTAAAACGGACTTTTTATATCGCAATGCTATCTTCCCAACCACGGCTGTGGGTTAACGGCCTGGCCCTGACGACGAATTTCAAAATACAGCGATGGCTGGCCCTGACCTCCGCTGGTACCCACCAGTGCAATGGCTTGACCGGATTTAACCTGATCACCCACGTTCACCAGCGCGCTTTGGTTGTAACCATAAAGGCTCATATCACCTTTACCGTGCTCGATAACCACCACCAGACCGTAGCCCTGAAGCCAGTCGGCCAGCAGTACGCGGCCATCGGCGACGGCTTTGACTTCGCTCCCTTCGCGAGCCGAAATCACGATGCCTTTCCAGCGTAGCTCACCCTGAAGCTGTTCGCCGAAACGATGCAGAATAGAGCCGCGAACTGGCCAAATATCTTGCCCCGATGGACGACCCAGCCCGCCGGTGCGCGACACCAGTGCCTGTTCGCCCTGCGTCGGTTTGTAGGTGGAGCCTTTCTTCTTGGCTTGTTGCTCTTTGGCGCGAATGGCCGCGGCCTCTTTGGCCTCTTTCTCTGCGCGAGCGCGGGCGGCGCGTTCGGCGGCGGCAATCTTGTCGCGCAGGCGCGTTTCGTTGGCGCGCAGCTCAGACAGACTCTGCTCATCTTTTTGCAATGAGCTTTCCAGCGAACTTAGCGTCTGTTTACGTGCTGCGCGGGCCTGTTCGAGCTTTTGCTGCTGGCTCTGCTGTTCGCTCAGCAAGCTTTTCTGCTGCGTCTGTTTGGCTTCCAGCGAGACGCGCTGCGCGGCCAGCGTGGTACGCGTTTGCTTAAGCTGCTCGATGGACTTCTGACGGGCTTCGTTGAAATAGCCAAAATAGGCCAAAATGCGTTCACTGCGCTCGCTCTCTTCGCCACTCAGCAGCAGTTGTAACCCACTGTGCTGACCCACGCGGAAGGCGGCATCCAGCTGTTTCGCCAGAATTTCTTCCTGACTTTTTTGCTGTTTTTGCAGTTTGTCTATCGAGGCATTTAAATTGGCGATTTCTTTATTGAGGGTGGCGAGGGTCGATTGAGTATCACGCAGCCCACGGCTGGCCGAGGCGATGATCTTTTCCTGCGCCTGCAACTGGTCCTGCAACGAGCTGCGTTGCTGTTTCTGCTGCTTAACGCTTTTCTCTTTTTCGGCGATGCTTTGCTGGAGAGTTTTGAGCTGGTCTTTATTGTCGTCAGCGTGTGCAACAAAAGCAGGAACGAGTAACGAGGCGCAAAGCAAAAATGCGGACGCCGGGCTGCCTAATGTCGTCTTATCATTAATTGAAAGACGGTTTTTCATTGCGCTGAAATTGATGAATTTGCTCAAACTTTTTCCTGCTTGCCGACCGTGGATGATAGACAATCTGGCTGTCCTTCAGGTTATCGTACCACTAATCAACAGCCTGATGCACAAACAAAAAAGGCGCACTAGCCCGCGCTAATACGCCTTAAAACTGTAGTGTATAACCGCCATCCTTCAAATGGCCGCAACGCTGAAAGTGTGGCCCGTTTAGCTGTTGTTCAGGACTATTTGGCGATAAAAAGCGGCTTCCCGCTCATTTCGGCCGGGGTTTGCATACCCATCAGTGACAGTATGGTTGGCGCGATATCGGAAAGCTTACCGCCTTCGACCACCTGCGCGTCGGTGCCGATATAAATCAGCGGTACCGGCAGGTTGGTGTGCGCGGTGTGCGCCTGCCCGGTGGCCGGGTCGCGCATTTGCTCGGCGTTACCGTGGTCAGCAGTCACCAGCAGCTGGCCGTCCACGTTTTTAACCGCCTCGACCACTTTGCCGATGCACTCATCCAGCGTTTCCACGGCCTTCACTGCCGCTTCATACACGCCGCTGTGACCCACCATATCGCCATTCGGGTAGTTACAGATGATAGTGTCGTACTTGCCGCTGGCAATGGCGGTCAGCAGTTTGTCCGTCAGCTCTGCTGAACTCATTTCCGGCTGCAAATCGTAAGTGGCGACGTTCGGCGACTTAATCAGAATGCGGTCTTCTCCGGCAAACGGCTCTTCCATACCGCCGTTGAAGAAGAAGGTGACGTGAGCATATTTCTCCGTTTCGGAGATGCGCAGTTGGGTTTTGTTGTGGGCCATCAGCCATTCACCCAGCGTGTTTTTCAGTGAAGCGGGTGGGTAGGCGCACTCGGCGTCGATATCGGCGGCGTACTCCGTCAGCATCACGAAATCACCGAAGTTAATCACTTTATCGCGAGTAAATCCGTCGAAGTCCGGGCTGATAAAGGCTCGGGTGATTTCGCGCGCGCGGTCGGCGCGGAAGTTCATGAAAATCATCGCGTCGCCGTCTTCCAGCGCGGCATCGGCTTCGCCTGCATGGCGCAGCACGGTGGCTTTGACGAACTCATCGTTTTCATCGCGGGCATAGGCGGCTTGCAGGGCTGTTACGGCGTTATCGGCGGTGAACGCGCCTTTGGCCTGCGTCATCAGGTCATAAGATTGCTGCACGCGGTCCCAGCGATTGTCGCGATCCATGGCGTAGTAGCGGCCAATAATGGAGGCGATACGGCCAGTACCGAGCTGCTGGAATTTTTCGCTAAAGCGCTGAAGTGAGCTTTCGGCGCTGCGCGGCGGGGTATCGCGACCGTCGAGGAACGCGTGCAGATAAATGGCTTTAGCGCCGCGACGGTGGGCCAGTTCAATCATCGCCATGATGTGGTCTTCGTGGCTGTGAACCCCGCCCGCAGAGAGCAGGCCCATGATGTGTACGGCTTTACCCGCGGCTACGGCGCGGTCGACAGCCCCGCCCAGCACGGCATTTTCGAAGAAATCACCTTCTTTAATTTCTTTATCGAGGCGAGTCAGGTCTTGATAAACGATACGTCCCGCCCCCAGATTGACATGACCGACTTCGGAATTGCCCATTTGGCCGTCGGGCAAGCCAACGTCCAGACCTGAGGCGGCGATCAACGTGTGCGGGTAAGTCTGCCACAGGCTATCCATCACCGGTGTTTTGGCATTTAGAACGGCGTTGTCTTGTGATTCCTCGCGGTGTCCGTAGCCGTCCAGAATCACCAGTACCATAGGTTTTTTGTTGCTCGACATGTCAAAAGCCTCATTAAAAGAGTAAATGTTGAATAGGCTCGCCGTGGCCTGCAGCTCGGGTTTGGCGTGGCTATTCCCACTTTTTGCGAGAGGATTTTACGTCAGAGTGAAAACACAAATAGCCCTGAGAGATCAAAGTTGGGCAATGTATGGATTAACAAGCAGGATAAATGCGTGTTAATTTTCCGAGATATGCCGCAGTTTGTGGCATTAGGAGATGCTTACTGGCTGTATTTGCCGCAGCGCGCAGGTATACTCTCAAGCCTTGAATTTTCCCCCAACTGACGGGAGTTGCTACACCCCATGCAAGATATTATGCCGTTCATTAGTGCGCATCCGGTTCTCAGCCTGGCGTGGGTTGCGTTGCTGATTGCAGTAATTGTGACCACCTTTAAATCGCGTTTTTCTAAAGTAAAAGAGATCTCCCGTGGTGAAGCGACCCGCCTGATCAACAAAGAAGACGCCGTTGTGGTTGACGTGCGCGCACGCGAAGAATTCCGTAAAGGCCATATCTCCACGTCATTGAACGTGTTGAGCGCCGACATTAAGAGCAACAACTTGGGTGATCTGGCGAAGCATAAAGCACAGCCAGTTATCGTGGTTTGCGCTAACGGCACCTCTTCCCGCGCTGCGGCAGAAGGCTTAGTGAGTGCTGGTTTTGAACAGGTTTATACCCTGAAAGACGGTATCTCTGGCTGGAGCAGCGAAAACCTGCCACTGGCTCGCGGTAAGTAATTGCTTCAAATTACTCAGTAATACATCTACGACACTTGAGGTGGCTACCATGGCTAAAATTGAAATCTATACCAAGGCAACCTGTCCTTATTGCCATCGTGCGAAAGCGTTACTTAACAGCAAGGGCGCTGCATTTGAAGAAATCGCCATTGATGGCGATGCGGACAAACGTGAAAAGATGATCGCGCGTACTGGCGGTCCTTCTACCGTTCCTCAGATTTTTATCGACGGACAGCACATTGGTGGCTGCGACGATTTACATGCACTTGATGCCAAAGGTGGCCTTGATCCGTTGCTGTAAGCGACATCAGGCAGTTGTGTAATTTAATCAAGTGTTTAAAGGACTATTAACTTAAGGGTACTACTTACATGTCAGAACAAAACAACACCGAGATGGCTTTCCAGATCCAGCGTATCTACACCAAGGATATCTCCTTCGAAGCGCCAAACGCGCCTCAGGTTTTCCAGCAAGACTGGCAGCCAGAAGTTAAACTTGATTTAGATACGGCTTCAAGCCAACTGGCTGATGAAGTGTATGAAGTGGTACTGCGTGTGACCGTGACTTCTTCACTGGGCGACGACACTGCTTTCCTGTGTGAAGTGCAACAAGGTGGTATCTTCACCATCTCCGGCATCGATGGGAACCAACTGGCACATTGCCTGGGTGCTTACTGCCCGAACATTCTGTTCCCATATGCTCGTGAGTGCATCACCAGCCTGGTTTCTCGCGGTACTTTCCCGCAACTGAATCTGGCACCTGTGAACTTCGACGCGCTGTTCATGAACTATCTGCAACAGCAGGCTGAAGGCGAAGGTGCAGAACCACATCAGGATGCCTGATGAAAACCGTCAATGCTTCAATGACTGTGATCGGTGCCGGCTCATACGGCACCGCTTTAGCCATAACGCTCGCCAGAAATGGCCACAACGTGGTGCTGTGGGGCCATAACGCCGATAACATCCGCACGTTACAAGCCGCTCGCTGCAATCAGGCATTTCTGCCGGACGTTCCTTTCCCTGACAGCTTAGTGCTGGAAACCGACCTCGCCCTTGCGCTGGCCGCTAGCCGCAATATTCTGGTGGTTGTGCCGAGCCACGTCTTTGGTGACGTTCTCCAGCAGATCAAACCTCATCTTCGCGCTGATTCTCGTGTCGTTTGGGCCACTAAAGGCCTTGAGGCGGAAACGGGGCGTCTGCTGCAAGACGTCGCTCGAGAAATCTTAGGCGATGACATTCCGTTAGCCGTGGTTTCTGGCCCAACCTTTGCCAAAGAGCTGGCTGCCGGGATGCCGACCGCGATAGCGCTGGCCGCCACCAACGCGGAATTTGCTGAAGACCTGCAACAGCTACTGCACTGCGGCAAGAGTTTCCGCGTCTACAGTAACCCCGATTTCGTCGGCGTGCAGCTTGGCGGCGCGGTGAAGAACGTGATTGCGATTGGTGCCGGGATGTCCGATGGCATCGGCTTTGGTGCCAATGCGCGTACCGCGCTCATCACCCGTGGTTTAGCAGAAATGAGCCGCCTTGGCTCAGCACTTGGTGCTGATCCGTCCACATTTATGGGCATGGCGGGGCTGGGTGATTTGGTGTTAACCTGCACAGACAATCAATCTCGTAACCGGCGTTTTGGCATTATGCTGGGTGAGGGGATGGATGTTCAGGGCGCGCAGGATAAGATTGGTCAGGTGGTCGAAGGCTACCGGAATACCAAAGAAGTTCGTGCGCTGGCACAGCGTTATAACGTTGAAATGCCAATCACTGAACAAATCTATCAAGTACTGTATTGCCAGAAAGATGCCCGCGAAGCGGCAATCAGCTTGCTGGCTCGTGCAAGTAAAGACGAAAAAAGCAGCCACTGATTGTAAGCCGTGACAGAGCCACTCTATTGGTAACCCGATAGAGCGGCTTTTTATTATCTTATCGAAGCCGTAAGGAACAGTAATGTCGTTAGAAGAGCTGGAACTGGTCTGGAAAAACATTAAATCAGAGGCGAGAGCGCTGGCTGAGTGTGAACCTATGCTAGCGAGCTTTTTTCATGCGACGTTGCTCAAGCATGAAAACCTCGACGGGGCATTAAGCTACATTCTGGCTAACAAGCTGGGCAGCCCGATTATGCCAGCGATTGCCATTCGTGAAGTGGTGGAAGAGGCCTATCGCAATGACGCCCAGATGACGTTGTCCGCCGCGCGCGACATCCTCGCGGTGCATCAGCGCGATGCGGCAGTGGATAAATACTCCACGCCGCTGCTCTATTTGAAAGGTTTTCACGCGCTGCAGGCTTACCGCATTGGTAACTGGCTGTGGAAGCAGGATCGTCAGGCGCTGGCCATCTATTTCCAAAATCAAATTTCCGTCACCTTTGGCGTGGATATTCACCCGGCAGCGCGAATTGGTTGCGGCATCATGCTCGACCACGCGACGGGTATCGTCATTGGTGAAACGGCCGTGGTCGAAAACGACGTCTCAATCTTGCAGTCAGTCACGCTGGGCGGGACAGGCAAGACCTGCGGCGACCGTCACCCAAAAATCCGCGAAGGCGTGATGATTGGCGCGGGTGCCAAGATTCTGGGTAATATCGAAGTCGGGGTAGGTGCCAAGATTGGTGCTGGCTCAGTGGTACTGCAATCCGTTCCGGCCCATACCACGGCGGCAGGGGTGCCAGCTCGCATTGTTGGTCGCCCAGAGAGCGAAAGACCGTCGATGGACATGGATCAGCATTTCAACGGCATTACTCAAGGCTTCGAGTTCGGCGACGGGATCTAAGTCTGGCTATCAATGGCATGTGTTCACATGCCATTTCTGTTTTTACTTCGACTAAAAAAGCTCTCAGCTTTTAATCAGCGCGCCGGGGTAGCCCATCTGGCGCCACGCTTCGTATACCACCACTGACACCGCATTCGACAGGTTCATGCTGCGGCTTTCTGGCTGCATCGGAATACGAATTTTTTGATTCGCTGGCAGGTTGTCCAGAATCACCGGCGGCAGCCCGCGCGTCTCAGGCCCAAACAGCAAATAATCCCCGGCTTGATAGCTCACCGCGCTGTGCGCTGGCGTGCCTTTGGTGGTCAGGGCAAAGATTCGCTGTGGGTTCTCACTGCTAAGAAACGCGTCATAGTTGGCATGATGCTTAATGTTGGCGAATTCGTGGTAGTCCAAACCGGCACGGCGCAGCTTCTTGTCATCCCAGCCGAATCCAAGAGGTTCGATGAGGTGTAACTGGAAGCCGGTGTTGGCACACAGGCGGATTATATTGCCCGTATTTGGCGGGATTTCTGGTTCAAAAAGTACGATGTTAAGCATGCGCCCCCCTGTAAGAGGGCGCAGAATAGCAGAATCTTAACGCTGATGCAGCGGCAGCCAGATGATAAGTCGCAAGCCGCCCAGCGGGCTATCTTCGGCTTTCACCCAACCACGGTGCTGTTGAACCGCTGTGTCGACAATCGCCAAACCTAACCCCGTGCCGCCGGACTCACGGTCGCGGGCTTCGTCGGTACGGTAGAACGGACGGAAAATCTGCTCGCGGTCGGCTTCGCTGACACCCGGACCATCATCATCAACCGTGATAGTGATGCCTTCATTGTCGCAGGCGAAGTTCAGCGCAATATGGGTATTTGAGTAACGTAGCGCGTTGCGAACGATATTCTCAAGGGCGCTGTCCAGCGCTGCCGGGTTACCAAACAGCTTCCACGGACCTGGTGGTACCGGCACTTCCAGCGTTTTACCCATCTGCTCAGCTTCAAACTGGGCGTTTTCAATCACGTCGGCCCACAGGTCATTGGCCTTCAGCATCTCCCTCGCCAGCTCATTCTTATGCTGACTGCGGGAAAGCACCAACAGGTCGTTGATCATGCTGTCGAGGCGCTGTGCTTCCGTCTCAATACGCTGCAACTCCTTGCCTTCACCGTGACGGCGGCGCATCAGCGCAGTCGCCAGCTGGAGGCGAGTCAGCGGGGTTCTCAGCTCGTGCGAAATATCCGAGATAAGCCGCTGTTGAGCCGTGACCATGCGTTCAAGCGCGCTGACCATCTGGTTGAAGCTGGCCCCGGTCGCCAAGAACTCCTGCGGCCCGGCTTCCAGTTCTGGATGCTGCTTGAGATTGCCTCGCGCCACGTCGTCCGCCGCGTTTTTCAACTTACGGGCAGGTTTCGCCAGACTCCACGACAGCCACAGCAGCAGCGGGGAACTGATTAACATGGTGACGATCAGCAGCAAGAATGGGCGGTCAAACATCAAGTTGATGAAGTCCCACTGCGGGCTGCTGGCCGGGCGAATCAGGTAGAGCTGATAATTGTCTTCACCGTCGCGCACGGAGAAAGGCCCGACCATTTCAAGACGGCCGTACTTTTTCTTTTTCGGACGATCTGAGTTATCGGACTGCCCGATGAAGTTACGCACCACCTGCATTTCATTGCGTTGCGCACCAATGACACGGCCTTCGCTGGTGACCAGCAACAGGCGCTGGCCCGGCGGAGCCCACTTTTCGATAGCGCGGAACAGCCGGCGCCACCACATCAGGTCATTCGCCGGGTCGCCCGCCAGCTCGGCTTCAACGTGCTGTTCAATCATCAAGCCTTGCCGCTGTTCACTATCGAGCAGCGGGGTTAATTGGCGTGAATCAAGCTTGGGCACCATTAAAACCAGCATCAAAACTAAGGCAACGGTAAACCAGAAAATCGCAAAAATGCGTGCCGTTAGGCTGTTGATCATGTAGCGGATACCATCAAATAGCCGCGTCCGCGCAGCGTTTTAAACCAAGGATGGCCATCCTGACGATCGGGAAGTTTGCGGCGAAGGTTGGAGATATGCATGTCGATAGCACGGTCAAAAGGCGTCAGGCGTTTGCCCAGCACTTCTTGGCTTAA
>Ga0153979_1000043_pt1 | contig 22257 bp, 23 predicted proteins | sample TSGA063MetaG_FD_104690 | JGI IMG/M metagenome (GOLD analysis project Ga0153979, IMG submission 104690) | Attine ant fungus gardens microbial communities from Georgia, USA - TSGA063 MetaG | ecosystem: Host-associated > Fungi > Mycelium > Unclassified | place: USA: Georgia, Magnolia Springs State...
ACTATTTTCGGCAAAATGTTCATTCCCAAACGCCCCATTCATTATGGATTGGCTGTTCAGACAGTCGGGTCCCCGCAGAGGTATTAACGGGCGCGCATCCGGGAGAGCTTTTTGTTCACCGTAATATCGCCAATATGGTGGTTAACGGCGACGATAATTTTATGAGCGTTCTGCAATACGCGCTTGAATACCTTAAGGTCTCGCGCATCGTGCTCTGTGGCCACTATGGCTGCGGCGGCGTACAGGCAGCGATTTCACTGCCGGACATTCCGCTGGGCGATGAAAATTCCCCACTTGCCCGCCGGATCACCCAGCTGCGCGCCGCCATTGCGCCTGGCCTGGCAGAGACCAGCGAAGATGACGACGAAACCGAACGACTGAATGCGCTGGTGGAGGTCAACGTCCTGGCTCAGTTCAGGCACCTGGTGGCGGCAGAGCCGGTAAGGGCCGTCTGGCGGGCCGGAGCGGCGCTGGACGTGTTTGGCTGCGTATACGATCTGCGCTCCGGCCATCTGAAAGAGCTTATTCAGCAAAATGCAGAGGATAAAATGCCATGAACCTGAAAACGCTTCGTCAGGATATTCCGGCAGGCCTGGTCGTTTTTCTGGTCGCGCTACCGCTCTGTCTGGGGATTGCGCAGGCCAGTGGTCTTCCGCCCTTTGTCGGACTGCTGACCGGCGTGATTGGCGGTCTGGTGGTCACCACCTTTAGCCCGTCAAAGTTTGCCGTAAGCGGGCCGGCTGCCGGTCTGGTCACTATCGTCACCGGCGCAATCGAAACTCTTGGTTCCTTTTCAGCCCTGCTGTTTGCGCTCATCGTCGCCGGTGTATTGCAGTTTTTGTTCGGCGTGCTGCGGGCCGGGCGATTTATTACGCTGGTGCCGGGTACGGTGATCAAAGGTATGCTGGCCGCTATCGGTATTTTGCTGATTATTCAGCAGATACCGGTCGCGCTGGGGGCAGCCGAAGAGAGCAAACTCAGTACGCTGGTCACCGGCGGGGCGTTCAGCGTCTCAATTCCAGCCATTGTGGTATCCGGTAGTGGGCTGCTTATACTGTGGTTCTGGTCGACGCGTACCCTCAAAAACATCAAGGCGCTGAGCTGGATGCCCGGTCCGCTGGTGGCGGTTCTGTTCGGCTGCCTGGCTACCCTGATCGGGAGCAGAGTGTTTCCCGAAATTATCAGCAATCTGCCGCGTATCTCGCTGCCCGCTTTTGACAGCATTCAGGCGCTTACCGGCGAGCTCCAGCGCCCGGACTGGTCCGTCTGGCAAAATCCGATGGTCTATATGATCGCGGTGACGCTGGCGATTGTCGCCAGTCTGGAAACGCTGCTCAGCCAGGAGGCGCTGAAAAAGCTTCGCCCGCAAAATCCACCGCCCTCGCCGGATAAAGAGATGCGCGCTCAGGGCGTGGGTAACCTGCTCAGCGGTCTGCTCGGCGGACTGCCCATCACCGCCGTTATCGTTCGCAGCTCGGTTAACGTTAGCGCCGGGGCGCAGAGCAAGGCTTCAATCCTGATCCACGGGGTGCTGCTGCTGGTATGCGGCCTCTATTTCAGCGATCTGCTGAATGCCATTCCACTGGCCAGCCTGGCCGCCGTGCTGCTTTATACCGGATACAAGCTTGCCACCCCCCGGCTATTTGTGGAGCAGTTCCGTCAGGGTGCCCAGCAGTATGTTCCTTTCCTGGCGACCATTGGCGGTATTCTGGTGTTTGGTATGCTGGCCGGGATTGGTATTGGTCTTGCCACGCAGATCCTGTTCAGCATTTATAAAAGTCATCACAACGCGATGCAGCTCACTCGCTATGACGACCATTTTGTGCTGCACTTTCAGCAGAACCTGACGTTTATGCATAACCCACGGCTTAAGGGGCTGCTGGCGCAGATCCCGGAAAACAGCGTGGTGATCGTCAATCACGATAATGCGGAGTACCTGGATCCGGACGTTAAGGCCGTGCTACAGGATTTCGGCGAGGAGGCCCCAAAGCGGGGGATTGTCCTGAATCAGTGGCCGGTCACGCTGGTGTAGCTGTGTAGCTGTGTAGCTGTGTAGCTGGTAACGATGTAACGGCTTAACCACTTTAAAGACTGGCTGGTATTCCCTGCTTTAGCAGGGAATACCAGCAGCACTACAGATTTATCACCCGGCATCCTGAAGAACGCGCTGGCTTCGCGTAATACCTTCATCAGACCGACCGCCTGAGTCAGCTTAATACCACCAGGCCTCTGACCGATCGCCTTTGTTCAGCTTATTACCCTCCTTCATCAGAACGATCGCCTGCGCGTAGTTCATTACCACCAGGCTTCAAACTGCGCACCGAAGCTTATCTCGTCATTACGTCCTCTGCTGAAGGTTTTCGCGCTGCTATCTCGGTAGGCGCTGCCGGCAACAAAGGCGAGGTCGTCGGCAGTAGCGTAGCCCCACTTTTCATTCCATTTGGCATAGGTTGCGAACAGGCGCAATGCGGGGCGCGCCCAGACGCTCTCACCGGCCTGCCACTGCTGAGCCAGCGTCAGTTTGTACTGGCTGTTACGATCGCCGGTCTGCTGGGATTTTACGCTGTCATAGCCAACTTCCAGCAGAGTACTGAGGATGGGCGTCCACTTATACATGGGGCGCAGGCCTGCAGAATACCAGGCTGTTCCATTGCGGTTATCGCGGTTCACATCCTGATAAAGCGCAACCCAGGTCAGACCCCATGTGTCGTTCAAATCCATTGCGCCGTGGTCGATTACGCGAACCATTTTACCATTATTGTTAACGCTTCCCCCTTCGGGATGCCCGGTACGCAGAGAGGTCATTGCGTCAGTGGCATACTGCATAACCAGTTTGTTATAGCCGCTGTTCAGAGTTTGCGTGTGTTCGGCGCTGAACATCCAGCCATCTTCAGATGCGCCTTCCGCCAGCTGAAAGCCTTTCTGAACCCTGGCCCGTCCGTAATCAAAACCGACCTCCAGCGCACCATTGGCGTTCACCGGAATTTCAGCCACCCGCAGATCGAAGGTATCGTTTATGGTCGGTACCCACTTCATCTGATTGTCGATAAAGCCCCATGAGCCTCCCGCTTCAGCATTGCGGGTGGCGGCCAGTGAAAGCTTACCTGCCCCGAGATCAATCTGCTCTATCCCTGCTCCAGGCCCGGAAATATCCCAGTAGTAAAAATCGATCATATGCACGTCATGACGCTGGTAGAGGCGCTTACCTGCCCAGAGCGTGGCACCGGGTAGCGCGTCAATCAGGTTTTTACCCTGCACGTTGGCCTCGCGGAAGTTAGGCTCGACGCTCTCCACATCCGTACGCTGGGATACCGCATAGGCCAGGTTAGTATCGAAATAGAAACTTTTATCCTCCTCTTTCCACAGCTCCTGGCCCAGCTTCAACTCTGCGTAGGTTTCACATTCATTCCCCAGACGATATTTGCTGTTGGCCCCGGTCGCCTGAAAGCAGCGCTGCTCCCCGCCTTTGTTTGTCCAGCCGATGCCGGACCGCGCATAGCCGCCGAAATCAAGTGCGAAGGCGGAACCAGCCATCGTCAGCGTCAGTAAGGGCAGTACAGTGAAGGTCTTCCTGAGTACTTGCATTATCATTCTCCTTGTTCCATCAACTGATAAAGACACTCATACGGACGCAGCAGGTTATTTACCGGCGCGTCGTAATAGTTACTGAGCAGCGTTTCACCCTTTACACAGGTAAGAGGGGCGGGCTGAGCAGATTCGCTAAGGTTGGCGATGACACGCAGCTGCTGGCGGCCTTTAGTGCGCGTGTAGCACCAGAGACCAGGATGCGTGGGCAGGCAATCCTGATAGTCACCGTCGGTAAATATGGCGAAGGTTTTACGCAGCGCTATCAGCCGCCGATAGAGGTGAAAAACGGAGTCAGGATCGTTTACTGCCTGCTCCACGTTAATCAGGGGATAGGAGCGACAGGGGGAAATCCAGGGTTCGCCTGAGGTAAAACCGGCGTTATCCGTCGCATCCCACTGCATTGGCGTACGGCTGTTATCGCGTGACTTGCGCGAAAGAATCGTCAGCAGATGAGCCTCATCCTCGCCTGCTTTTTTCATCGCGGCATACCAGCGCAGACTCTCCACATCCCGGTACTGGCTGATATGGCTGAAGCCAGGGTTGGTCATACCAATCTCTTCTCCCTGATAGATGAAGGGAGTGCCCTGCATACCGTGCAGCACCATCGCCAGCATTTTGGCGGCGGGCACGCGCAGAGGGCCCTCGCTGCCCAGGCGGGAGACGATACGTGGCTGATCGTGGTTACACCAAAACAGCGCATTCCAGGCATGACCATGCATTCCCTGCTGCCAGGTGCAGAAGAGGCGCTTAAGCAACAGCAGGTCGGGCGCGGCATCGCACCACTTTTCGCCGTTAGCATAGTCCACCTTAAGATGGTGAAAGTTGAAGGTCATGGACAGTTCGCTACCGTCAGCGGCGGCATACTGTCGGCATGCCTCAAGCGAGGTAGAGGACATTTCCCCCACGGTCATTAGCCCCAGCGGGCGAAAAACGTCCCGGCTAAACTCACGAAGATATTCATGAATTCGGGGTCCATCGGTATAGAAACGGCGTCCGTCACCCAGGGCGTCCTCAGGATAATCCGCGGTTTTTGATACCAGGTTAATGACGTCGAGCCTCAGCCCGTCCACGCCTTTTCCCGCCCAGAAGCGGCAGATGGCCTTAAGCGCTTCGCGTACCGGGGGATGATCCCAGTTGAGATCGGCCTGCTGGGCGCTGAACAGATGCAGGTAGTACTGGCTGGTCTGTGGGTGCCACTGCCAGGCGCTGCCGCCGAATTTAGATTGCCAGTGATTGGGGGGCCGACCCTCTTCACCCTGCCGCCAATGGTAAAAAGGCCGGAAGGGGCTGGCGGGGTTAAGCGACTGCTTAAACCAGGTATGCTCGGTCGAGGTATGGTTAAAAACCATATCCATCACGATACGCATACCGCGCTGATGTGCGCCAGCCACCAGCCGCTCGAAATCAGCAAAGGTGCCGCAGGCGGGATCGATATTGCAGTAGTCCGCGACGTCATAGCCGTTATCCACCTGCGGGGAAACGGTAATCGGCGTCAGCCACAGGGCATCTACGCCCAGCATCTGCAGATAGTCCAGCCGCTGAATGATGCCGTTAAGATCGCCCTGGCCACTGCCGGTTGTGTCCTGAAAGCTTTTTGGGTAAATCTGGTAAATCACCCCATTTTTCCACCAGGGGCAGGGATCAATGCTGTCCATCATGCTGTTTATCCTTAAACAGTCGAAGAATGCTTATTTTTAGTTGAAGGTTGCTCGTTATCTTCCAACGGCATCCCGGCCTTAATAACCTGTCGTTTATGCAACAGCAGGGTCAGCAGGACAGGGATCACCAGGGCGACCAGCATGGCGAGTGAAAAGACGGGCCAGAATTGAGGCTTAATTGAGAGGATGCCCGGCAGTCCCCCGACGCCAATGCCGTTGGCCGTCACGCCATACAGCCCGCAAATCAGCGCGGCAAGCGCAGAGCCAATCATGGCGGAGAGCATAGGGAAACGGTACTTCATGTTGATGCCGTACATCGCAGGTTCGGTCACGCCGAGAAAGGCGGAGATGGCGGCTGGAACCGAGACTTCCCGCTCACGTTTCTTTTTACCGACCAGGATGATGCCCACGACGGCGGCACCCTGAGCAATATTAGAGAGGGCGATCAGCGGCCAGAGCGGCGTACCGCCGGTGCTTTGGATCATCTGCATATCAATCGCCAGCGTGGTCTGATGTACGCCAGTGATCACCAGCGGCGCGTAAAGGAAGCCAAACAGAGCTGCGCCGACGGGCGCAAAGCTGCCGGTCATTACGCCGTTCACTGCCCAGGCCACGCCATCGCCGATCATTCGGCCAAAGGGGCCAATCAGAGAGTGCGCCAGGAACACCGCCAGTATCAGCGAAATCACAGGCACAAAGACCAGATAGAGGTAAGCTGGGATCAGCCTCTTAAGACGATTTTCAATCAGCGCCAGCGCGATACCGGCCAGCATAGAAGGGATCACCTGGGCCTGGTAGCCGACCTTTTCAATGGTGAACCAGCCCAGATGCCAGACGTCAGGGATCTGCTGTCCCAGCCCGTAGGCGTTCATTAGCTGGGGCGATACCAGGGTAATGCCCAGCACGATCCCGAGGATTTCTGTGCCGCCCATCTTTTTCACCGTTGACCAGCAGACGGCAACCGGCAGGAACATAAATATTGCTTCGCCCGGCAGCCACAGAAGATCGTACATCGCCTGCCAGAAGGGGGAGATCTGCGCCAGCGTTTTGCCGTCTGCCAGCGGAATATCGCCAATGATGTTGCGGAAGCCAAGTATCAGGCCGCCGCTGATGAGAGCGGGGAGCAGTGGGAAGAAGATCTCGGCAAAATGGGAGATACCTCGCTCAAGGGCGGTCATATTCTGGCGGGCGGCATTTTTCGTCTCTTCTTTACTCTCCTCGTTTTTTTCCGCCAGAGTGATCAAAGCCGCATAGTAGTCGCCCACCTCGGTACCAATCACTACCTGAAACTGGCCTGCCGAGGTAAAGCAGCCTTTGACCATACTTAACTGTTCAATCTTTGTGGGTTCCGCCTTCATAGGGTCGTTAAGAACGAAACGTAAACGGGTAATACAGTGGCTTACCTTAGCAATATTGCTGGCTCCGCCGACCAGCGCGATCAGGCGCTCTACGTCCTTATGCAATTCCATGCTCATATTGTTTCCTTACAGAGAAAGGTCAATCAGCAGTACGCAACCGCCGCTCCGCTGAGTTGTGCAGAGAATAACGGGATAGCGGGAATTTGTATGGGAACGTTCCCATATCTGTGCAGCATCTCGCAAAATTTTCATAAGCCTGCGAAAAGAGAGGCGCTTAACGCGTCGCCAGAGCGGTCAGGGGATGTGTGGGGCAGCAATAAGCCTGGCCGACAGGGTGATCTGCTGATGCGGACTGCTGCCCGACAGCTGGGCAATCAGCTGTTTTGCCGCGGCTTCTCCGCTGCTGCTGTAGCCCAGACTAACAATCAGGGTGGCGGGATAAAGGAAGTGTAAAAGCGGATTAGTCCCGATGCAGCACACCTGCACGGCGTTGGGCTGCACCCGTTGCAGATATTTTTGCACGCCCAGAGTGATGGTATCGGAAGCGCAAATCACCGCCTGCGTCTGCGGGGTGAGTACCTGGGGTAACAGATCGTAACCGCTTTGATAGCCCAAATCGCCCAGCGCCAGCGAAGGCAGCAGGTTATGCGCATGGCACACTGCACGGTAGGCATCTGACCGCTGTTTGCCCGTGGTGGCATCCTCGGGCATCACGCCAATAAAGCTGATATGGCGCAGCTGCCTCTTGATCAGTTCGTCCATAAGCAGAGCCACGGCACCGGCATCATCGTAGCAAACGGACGACAGGCCAGGCATTGGGCGGGCCATCATCACCAGCTTGTCCTGCCAGGGCGTCAGCATCTCACTTCCCAACCCGGTAAAGCCAAACAGCACGACGCCATCAATATTGCGCTGCGCCAGCACCTGAAGATGCTCCTCAACCCGGGCCGGACTGAACTGGCTTTCCAGCACGATAGGGTCGTACCCCTGCTGATAAAACAGCGGTAGCATCGATCTGACCGCCTGGTTTTCCGAAGGGGAGTCCAGCCTTGAAACGATAATCGCGACGACCTTATCGCTCAGGCTACGCAGCGATCGTGCGGATTTCGACGGATGAAAGTTATGCTGTTCAATCACCTGAAGCACTCTGGCGCGCGTCTCAGGATTCACGCTGCTTTCGTTATTAATTACGCGGGAAACGGTTGATTTACCGACGCCGCTCAGGCGGGCGATATCTTTAATGGTGAGGCGATTTTGCATAGTGTGCGCTAAAGAGGCGTCGCGACGTGGGGGTGGATGTCGGTACGATACCATAAATTAGTTTTGTTACGCTGTTGCAAAAGCAGGCTGCCGTTCTATGATTCGGGGGCAAAATTGCGCTTCAGAGGGATTGTTATGAGATTTAAAGGCCTGACGAAAGGATTTTTTATTGTAATTCTTTTTATTGTGACGGTAGCGTTTCTGGATATCCTGGGGCCTTACTACTCATCCGTATTATGGGCCGCCATACTGGCGATTATTTTCCATCCATTGAAAACCCGGTTGCGTAAGCTTATCGGTGAGAAGAATGGGCTGGCCTCATTCTTAACCCTGTTGATTATCTGTTTAATCGTTTTCACCCCGCTGGTGGTTCTCGCATCGTCCATGGCGATTGAATTCAACATGGTCTATACCAAACTTCAGCATAATAACACCCAGCTGCCGACCGTTCTTGCGGATATCATGCAGCATCTTCCCGGCTGGGCACGTAATTTCCTGGCGGAACATCATCTGGATACGGCGGCCAGCATCCAGCAGAAGCTTTCGCAGTTTGCGCTGCAGGGGAGCCAGTATCTGGCGGGCAGCGTTTTCCTGATAGGCAAGAGCACCTTCGGCTTTACGATAGGCTTCGGCATCATGCTCTATCTGCTGTTTTTCCTGCTAAAGGATGGTTCCTATCTGGTTAACCTGATCCTCGAAGCGCTGCCGCTGTCGAAATATGCGAAGCATCATCTGTTTATGAAATTTGCCGCCGTATCGCGCGCGACGGTAAAGGGCACGGTGGTGGTGGCCGTCGTGCAGGGGGCGCTGGGTGGCCTGGCATTCTATTTTACCGGCATTGAGGGCAGCCTGCTGTGGGGGGCGCTTATTGCGCTGCTTTCACTGATACCGGCCGTGGGTTCAGCGATAATCTGGGTGCCTGCCGCCGTCTATTTCTTTGCCTCCGGCATGCTCTGGCAGGGCCTTTTCCTGGTCGGATTCTTTGTGGTGGTGATTGGGCTGGTTGATAATATTCTTCGCCCGCTGCTGGTCGGCAAGGATACCAAAATGCCGGACTACCTGATTCTGATCGCCACGCTGGGCGGGATGGAAGTTTACGGCATCAATGGCTTCGTCATTGGCCCGCTTATCGCCGCGATGTTTATTGCCTGTTGGAACCTGCTTTCCGGTCGCGATAATCAGACGAATAGCGATGAGATCGATGAAGATTTCATCGAAGAAGGTCAGAATCACGCCGATGCGGCGGAAGAAGCGAAGTAACGTCCGGATCATGTCGTCGGATGAGCCACTGCCGAATCAACAATCGGCAGTGGCGTATTAAGGCGAGGGTATCGCCAGCTAACGCTTACTTAAGATGTTCCTTAAGCAGTAAACCCGCCTGATCCAGCGCGACCTGAACCTCTGGCACGGTAGCCACGGCGTTCAGCAGGCCGTAATCATGGATCATACCGTTATAGCGAACCTGCACCACATCCACACCGGCAGCATTCAGCTTGCGGGCGTAGGCTTCACCTTCATCGCGTAGAACATCATTTTCAGCCGTCTGAACCAGTGCCGGAGGCAGCCCCTTAAGCTGGTCATCAGAGGCCCGCAGCGGCGAAGCGTAAATCTCTGCGCGCTGGCTGGCGCTGGTGGTGTAGTTATCCCAGAACCATTTCATCATATTGCGGGTCAGGAAGCGGCCCTCAGCGAACTGCCTGTAGGAGGCGGTATCAAATTTAGCATCCGTAACCGGCCAGAACAGCACCTGGTAGCGCAGCTTCGGCGTACCTTTATCTTTAGCCATCAGGCTGACCACCGTCGCCATATTGCCGCCAACGCTGTTACCGGCAACGGCCAGGCGACTGCCGTCTACGTCGATATCGGCACCCTGTTCAGCAACCCATTTTGTCGCCGCGTAAGCCTGATTGATGGCAACCGGATAGTGTGCTTCCGGGCTTGGCGTGTAGTTAACGAACACCGCAACGGCACCTGAAGAGACGACCAGATCTCTGACCATACGCTGATGAGTGGGGTAGTCACCCAGCACCCAGCCACCGCCGTGGAAGAACATAAACGCCGGTAGCGTACCTTTAACGTTTTCGGGCCGGACGATCTCCGCTTAGTTATTGATACCGGTGATCAGCACCCTGGTGGTTTTACAGGCACTGTCCGGGCACACGCCGCTAAACCACAGCTGGCCTTCATCCCCAACCATCACGCCGAGATCCCGGGCGAAGAGGTCTTCATATTTCTGGCGGGTTATCGCCCGGGAATAAACCGGCGTGAAAATAGCGTCGTAATGCTTTTTAAAATCGCTGGCCGTGCGGATACGCGTTTTCTTCCCTTTAACGGAAACGGTAACAGGATAAGACACCATCGAGGCAAGCCTGTCTTTATCCTTATGCGCCACTGATGTCTGCAACCGATCGAAAAAGGCGTGATAAGGCTGATGCGCCCCGAACAGAGAGTCCAGCCGGTGATCCATATCCTCGACCGTTGCTGACATCGCGGTACTGATGCTTAAGGCAGAAATTAGCAAAGTTATAATCTTAGCGTTCATCGAGTTTCTCACTTAAGGACGGGGTGGCAGGTTAAGGTATTATCGCCGTGATGACAGTCAGAAGTGATTGTGCACGTGCGCTGGAGCGGGGTAAAGGATTTGGTGCAACCAGGGGACAATGCGGGCGCAGGCGTGATGGAGGATAGGGTGAGGATGATGAGAGCCTGTGAGAGCGGGTTTCATTGGTTGTCAGCATGATCGTTTAGCAGAAAAGCCGCATCTTTCGATGCGACTTTTTTTATTTCTTATTCTGCTGGTTTGGATTCATTTGTTTTCCTCTATTTCCCTGAGACTGGTCATGTTGTTTATTTGTCCCGTCAGATCCTTTGTTGGGGTTGGGGATATTGGATGAGTTGTCCTGGGGTTTGATTTTTTTGGTCATAATGAATGGCTCCATGAGTATTATTAAAACCTCAGATTTTCTGGAGTATGTTTAATGATTGATTTTACAATGCCACATAACGGCGGCTCTGAAAACACCCTGTCCCGATATAAAAAGAGCTCTCTGATACAAATCGAAATTTTGCTATATAGCAGGATCACTTCATGCATCATTATTGATGAGTCCTTTTCATGGAATTCGCTTAAGAAAACTAAATCTGTACCTGTTGCAGATTTCACCGTTGGTATATTAATTTTTTCAGAAAAATCAGGTGAAGGGTTATACGACTAACCTGCACAGGAAAACGGTAAGTTAAGGCGATACCTTGAATAACCGGCTGTCTACTCAGGCAGTGTAAGCGTCCCGCTAAAATGGTCCATTCACTTTTAGAGAGCTTCCGACATACTGATTATCTCCCCTGAGAAGATCGTTATGCGTAAGATCCGATTCACTGAACACCAGATCATCGCTGTACTGAAATCAGTCGAAGCTGGCAGGATTTTGGGGTAGGGTCAGGCAGCGTGAACCTTATTCTTTCTGCCGGGGTTTTTACGTTCTTATAACGGCGTTAGTTGCAGAGATGGAGCATTGATCACACCAGGCGGGAAGAATAGCCTTAGCGAATATCTTATCTTGTTAAAGGGAATTAATATGAATGATGAAGAGGGCGTATCAATAGCCATTTCACCCGTGCAAATGGCAGCAATATTGCACAGAAAAACGGTGAGTGAAGGCGAGACCTGGAGTAATCGCCTTTGGGGCGGTCTGGGTTTAGTCGGTGGCGTAGTTGAATCATTTGGCGCTGGCGCGCTTTGCGTGGTGCCTGAGCCAACAATGCTGTCAAAAGCGGGATGCGTGGTCGTAGGGGCGCACAGCCTTGATACCATCAGGACATCTTTAAACCAGGTGATTAGCGGGCGTGAGTCGCAAACCGCGACAGCGCAACTGGCGAAGTTAGCTGCCGAACAGCTTGGAGCCGATAGCGCAACGGCATATAAAGTCGGCGTTACGGTTGACCTGCTGGTTCCGCTTGCGTTTGCCAGCGCCGCAGGTGCGGCACGAGTTGCATCGGTGTATTCAGGTCGGATTAGGCTGGCGGAGCATGAAGGCGGGGCGCTGGGGCATACAATTGCGCGTCACGTTGGTCTGACTTCAGAACAAATGATAGCTCGCCTCACTGCGCCAAGAGCACCAATTCGTGTCAGTAGCTTCTACAGTGTTAAGCAAGCCGAATTGGTAATATCTGAACTGATGTCAGTAAAGCGGTCACAATTAGGCAGCGCGTTAAAATACATGCGACCAGAAGCAAAACTTCCCCTTGAGCATACTTTTTCATTTCCAGTCGGAACATATATCGATAGGGGGACTACGACCCTCAGAAAGGCTTACACCGTGAGGGTGGTTGTAAGAGCCAGACAATATGGCGATAAGATTTATTATATTCTAACCGCCTACCCGGGACCATGAGGAACATATGAATACCGACTCCAGTAAACCCTGCGAACTTGACACAGTAGTCATCGTTTATTTTGGTCAGGATTGCGATCTTATCGATGAGGATATGGATTTTAATAATCTCTTCAACGATTATCTCGAAACTTCCACACCCTTTAATCTACGTATGTTGTTAGCCAATTTGACCGAAATTGAAGAGCAATCAGACGGATATGACGTCCTTTTAAACCGCTACAGAGGCGAATTCGCACCAGACCGATGGGATCTTTCCCCACAGGAATGGGTAAAGCTCATTAAGCAGAAAACCATAGAAAAACTGCATAAAGAAGGTCATTCCTCTGAGTTGTCGCACTTCTAAAGCCATCTCATCACCCATAGCGAGCCATGCATGCAACTGGTGCATGGTTTTGCATGCGTGGATCCCCCGTATAGATCTTTTCCAATGCCAGCTCTGGCGCAGTTCCGGTAGGTTTGCAGCCCCCCTGAATTTAGTCTTGCCGCGTAATGGAGTTCTCTGGTTAAAATACAACCAACGGAGGCTCATCATGAAGAAAGCGCGTTTCACTGAAACTCAGATCCTGCGGGTTCTGAAAGAAGTTGAAGGGGGTCGGCATGTGAAGGATGTTTGTCGCGAAAACGGTGTGTCGGTGGCCAGCTATTACAACTGGAAATCTGAATACGGCGGCATGGAGTCCTCTGATATCAAACGAATGAAAGAGCTGGAAGAAGAGAATCGCCGATTAAAGCAGATGTACGCATCCCTGAGCTTAGATCATGAAATTCTTAAGGATGTTGTGTCAAAAAAACTTTAACAGTGCCTAGCAGGCGTGAACTGGTGCATTACGTTATGACGGAACATCAGGCCAGCGAACGACGCGGGTGCCGGATTATCGGTATCAGTCGAAGCCTGTTGCATTATTGCCCGAACACAGCACGGGACCTGCCTGTGATCGAGGCACTATAAAAACTGGCGCATCAGTATCCGGCCTATGGTTTTGGACTTAAGTTCAAAAAGTTACGCCAGGCAGGATTACTGTGGAATGCAAAACGGGTTTACCGGATCTATCGATTGTTAAAACTCAACTTTCGGCGCAAATGACAAAAACGCTTACCGAGCAGGCATCCACAGCCGTTGGTTATTCCACGTAAAATGAACCACTGTTGGTCAGTTGATTTTATGAGTGATGCCTTGAGCGAGGGGCGGCGATTCAGGTTATTTAACGTAGTTGATGACTTTAACCGGGAAGCACTGGCAATCGAAGTTGGCTTGAATATACCGGCTCATCGTGTTGTACGCATCCTGGAGCGATTAAGTACAGAACGAGGCTATCCGGCTTTTATCCGAAGTGATAATGGGCCAGAATTCACTGGCGCCGCCTTAGGTGAATGGGCAGAGATGCACGGCGTGATACTCGATTTTATTCAGCCCGGTAGGCCCATGCAGAACGGATTTATTGAGCGATTTAATAAAACACTACGAACAGAAATACTTGATATGTATCTGTTCAGAACGTTGTCAGAAGTCCGCGTGCTAACAGAAGAATGGCGTACAGAATATAACGAAGAACGCCCGCATAGCTCACTGGGTGATATACCACCTGTTATCTATGCGAGGGGAAAACTGGCCGGAGATCCTCATTGGCGATGGTACTAAAAACCGGAGGGACTACACACTGGGAAAATCTCAATACGTTTTACAATTATCCACCGGATATCCGCAAAGCTATTTACACCACAAACGCCATCGAATCTTTGAACAGCGTGATCCCTCAGGCGATAAAGAAACGCAAGGTGTTCCCGACGGATGACTCGGTGCGTAAAGTCATTTATCTGGCAATCAAGGATGCTTCAAAAAAATGGAATATGCCGATCTGAAACTGGCGGCTGGCGATGAGTCGCTTTATTATCGATTTCGGTGACCGCCTGAGCGATCACCTTTAATGCGATGGCAGTTACACAGAATTATTTACAGGGTCCGTTTCTTTTTAAAATAGGCTCTGACTTTTTTATCTTTTTCCCATGCAGCAGGATGCATGGTTATACCACATCCCCAGCATACGTAACCTTCAGTATCAACGCTCTCAAGCAACCAAAGATCCTCTGCCTCCACAATCTCACGGGTACGTTTATCACGTGCAGATTCCATTACTTTCTCCTTATCGCAGAACGTTTGTATAGCTTTTAGCCTTTATTCAAACCGCTGTTCCCTTTCACTATCTTCCCGTTGTTCGCGTTCTTTTTGGCGCTCCACCCACTGTATCATTTTTTCGCAAACTACTTTGGTAGCCTCGGCAATATCAGTGCGTTCGTATTTAATCAATGTATTTAGAGTCCTTGATCTAGCTTGCATTATGTTCGCAAGGCTACCAGTCCAGGATGATGGAGTAATGCGCTCAGCAAAAGACTCCAGAACAGCTAGTGGCTCAGGGGACGCCTCTAGAAGTTTTAAAGCCGTTTCGTGTATGGTCAGTGCGCTCTGCTCAACATTTTTTGACCAAAGATTGACTCCACCAGCTACAACGGGCCAGACAAAGGGATCATTTCTGGCGTGGCACCATGCAATTAGAACGCTTGTATTTATCTTTGCTAGGGGATAGGTACGTAAGCCACCACGTCCAATAAAGAATTGTCTTCTTTGCCGCTGTTCCTCAGTACCTTCAAAAATGCGATTGAGAAATGCTTCTGACATCGATGCAGCAGTTGTAGCTATAGTTTTATGAAATCCAGACACATATCCATAATGTTCATCAATGACGCTGAATATTGTGTCCAACCACTCTATTTTTTTCGCTTCATTACCATCGAAACGCAACGCAGCATCGATAACTTGTTCCATGTAATAATCAATTGTCCCCCCTTGGTCTCTGTCGCTGTTTTGAATCCTCTGGATGGCTGCAGCGAGACCGATTAATCGAAAGTCTGCACCAAGCGTATCTGTAGATTCATCTTTACCATGAAGCTTCATGGATAGTGCATCCAAAATAACATCGTCGCCGCTAACTTTATTTAGGAGGCGCTTAGCAAGATCAAGTAAACGGACTCTCGGTAAATTGGCGTATTGGTCTCGCCAGAGAATTGGCTCATACATGAAAAGGGGAATGTCTGGATCATCCAAATGCTTCATGCAGCGATCCAAATCAGTTACCGTAAATGTCCCCCAAGGATGCAAGCCAACCAATACCTGTCGAAGTTCAGGATGCTGCGCACATTGGTCGAGAAACTTCTGTGCTAATGATGGATCGACAGAGTCAACTTCTCCGATGAACCCCCCAAGAACTCCAAAGTCTTTGTTAGCATCTGGCTGTTTTTCAATTTGTTCAACAAGTCGCTGCCAGCCAATACGTAGATCATGTGCCCCTTGAGCAAGTCCTCGACCAAAGACAGCACGATAAGGCATTCCACCGATGGAGAACAGATCTGCTCCTAACTCCTCAAGTACATGATTTGATAAGGCAAAGTTTTGTCCCAATTGAAGTGCTTTAGCTTCAAGTCGTTTTCCGGCTGCGGTATATTTATCGGAGTCCTCATGATCAAAATCCGCATCCAGTGCCCAATAATCATGATTTGTACTCAACACGTATGTCTTTATTGTTGGAATTAACGCAATGGGCTCCAACTCCTTCTCTAAGGCAGCAAGATTATCCGGCAACGGCTCAACATCATCTCCATTGCTACGCTTGGTATAGTCAAAATAGACCGTTGAACGAACGGCTTTCCAACCTTCCCCCCAAGGACTTAAAGCATTTAAGGTACGGGCAGCATCGACGAGTTTGTCTCGCATTGCTTCTTGAAACCAAATTCCCCTGAATTTGTCAGCTAGGATTGATCTTGCACGCCTTTCAAGCTCAGGATCTCCGGATGCCGCTAATTGGATAATGACGTCAATAAAGGCGCTGCGCCATTCGACAAGTTCATCATAGTTGGGTTCGTATCCATAGTCTCTTGGTCGAGCTCCAAACTCACCAACTCCAAACCCTGACCACGGTGGGCCATCTAGGGCAGTTGACAGCATCTTGAAGCCCAAAGATCTACGCGTAATAATACTTGATGCAATACATTCGTTCATTAAAGCAATACGCTGGCTTAGGGATGCATGAGTACCAGACAGATACGCCTGGAAAAACCGTGGGACCATGTTTCGAGCAGAATCCAGGTTATTATTATCGGCTTCGTCCTCTGCCATTTGAATAAGAAGCCTGGCGCATCGTTCAAAGGCGTTCGGTTCGTATGCCATCATTTGTAAAAGACGCAGAATACTTCGTCGCTGCGGATTGCAGCCCGTTTCCATACCTTTGAAATCAGATGATGAGAGTACGGCCTCAATTCTGTTGAGCAATGCTTCAGGTGCCACCGGTCCGATATACCCAAGTATTCGTAACGAAATATCATTTAACTCGGCTATTCTTCCTAACATCCCTTTAGGCTGAAGCCAGGCTTCTACAATTTCTTTCGCAACAGGATGGTCATGCAACAACCCCAAGCGATGCGAAAAAGACATTAATAAACGCTCACAATCGGGAGCTTCAAAAGTCGCCTTAAGTTGATCAACGGGAATACTGTCGAGTGCGGATGCTGCCAATCTGTTAGCAATGGCATGAGGTAAGATAGCTCTCCAGTGAGATCTTTTCTGGACGATATGACGTTCCATCAGCTTCGTAACGGCTTTAAATAACTGGGTTCTGGAATACCCAAAGAGCGCCCCTAATATTTCCAGTTCATCGGTAGCAGCATCTGGACTAGATACCGAGAATGAATACACCAGTGACAATATTTCAGCTTGCTCCCGTAAATTACCATCAGGATGATTACGCTGTTCAAACAAGCGATTAAACAACTGCGCATCAGAAAGTAGAGCCAAACTCTCGCCTTCCTCCCCTCTCTCAGCTATAGCCAAAGCAACTCTTGCATTCCCATCTGCAAACTCAGCAATACGACGGGCATTATTGTGACCAATAGAAGGAAAGCGACGGATAAGAAGTTGCTCTGCCACCTCTGGACCATCTGTCTCAATAAGGATGACCTCAGTTGTCTGTGGTTTGTCATCCCTTATGTCGTACTCGATTGTGATGAGGCTTACTTCTTTTCCTGCGGCTGATACCTTGCTGGCAAGCGAAGCATGGAGTTCTGATGGACAATTATCAAGGATCATAATTGCTCGTCGGTCCTCAGCGATCAGCTTATCAAGCATTGCTGTAGCCGACGGTTCTGGCTCAGAGCCAGTATCAACATAAATAGCTACTGTCCGGTCAAGCGCATCTGTTCCAACAGTTTCATCAAAGAGCGCCTGAACGATCCGAGTCTTCCCGACACCAGATAATCCTGTAATACGAACCGCCTTATTCGTCGAACGGATAAGTTCTCTCATTGGGCTAATTGCTTCATCAATTTTGAGTTTTTGCCCCTTTCCCGACGGTAAAGTAATGGTTACACCTGGGGCTGAGATTAAAGTGTCTGTAACACCTTGTGGCGGATTGCTCCAAGCTCCGTAGGGTTGCCAGCCGGAATACCCTTGCCCAAGCTTCCCTTTTACCCACAGCATGACTGATGGATGTTGGCGCAGCCATTGAATGAGTTTGGAACGGTCGTAGAACTCAACATGAAGATTGCTTTTGTTAGGATCATCTTTTACAGCATCCCTCATCGCATTAAGACGATCTCTCTTTCCAGACGGAGAGCAATCATCCCCCAAGCTGACAATGATGTAGCTGCCTTGCTTTCTGGCTTGTTCAGAGATTATCGATGAAAGCTCTCTGCCGGTGCCCATTTCCTTCTCGATTGCAGCCTTTGGCATCTTATGTTTCTTTGCCTGAAACACCGTATCAGGTCTTACAAGAAAACCAGCTTTCAGTTGATCAACTGGAACCTGAACATGGATATCAACTCCTCCGTCAGGAGCTGTGATTGACCCCGACCAATTTACACACGCTGGGCTAAGACCATGCATTGCCACTTCAGCTTCCGCAAGCCGGGCAATCAGCTCTTCTAGCTGAGAATCGGAGAGCCGAAGTAATTCGTCCTTTTCAATGTCAAAGATTGCCACGCCTTCACCTTAGTAAAAAATTTCTATCATGGTTCTTACACTATGGGCACTGATTCGTCCGCCCCGCACTCTTTAGAGCAAGCAAGCTCTGTTTAAGTTTTTTTGCTTTACCAGGACGGAATCTGGCCAATAAATGAACCTGCCCCAATGTTTGTGCATAAGGGCACTTATCGAACTCGATAATTTCGCCCCTGTGACCTGCCCCCAGGATTTGATACAAATGTCAGTTAGTAATGTCGGTTGGTTGACCCGCTCCCCGTATGTGATCCATTCATAATCAGGAATAACCGGCTTCATGTTGGTTGCGTATTCTGGCAACCGGCAGATTTTTCGGCAAATTCAGAGGGAGTCATCCAGCCCAGTGCAGAATGGGGACGACTCTGGTTATAGTGTATGCGCCAGGCCTCGATTTTGCACCGTGCATCCTCCAGAGACATGAACCAGTTCTCGTTCAGGCATTCCTGCCGCAACCTGCCGTTGAAGGACTCGACCGTGGCGTTGTCCGTCGGTGTTCCCGGCCGTGAGAAGTCGATCCTAATACCCCTTTCATACACCCACCTATCCAGCATTTTTCCTGCAAATTCAGATCCATTATCGGTTTTCAGCAACTGCGGTAAGGGACGCCTGAGCGCTATGCTGTTCAGCATTTCTGCCACTTCTGTTGAACGCAGATTCTGCCCTACGCAGATCCCCAGGCATTCGCGGGTGTAAAGGTCGATAACCGTCAGCAGGCGCAGTCGTCGCCCGTTAAACAGCGCGTCCGAGACAAAATCCATGCCCCAGACGTGATTCGGATACAGACCCTGAGGCTGCGGTTGTCGGCGCTGGGCCGATTTATTGCGGCGTGGCCGTTTGAGGCGCAGCGACAGACCCTGCTCACAGTAGAGGCGGTAGATTCTTTTGTGATTATCGCGCCAGCCTTCCCGCCTGAGCATCACGTGTACCCGGCGGTACCCGTAATGAACCCGGGTTTCGGTTATCTCACGGATGCGTAGCCGCAGTGCGCTGTCGTCGGCGGCCACAGAACGATATCGAAACGAGCTGCGGCTGACCCGCAGCGCAAAACAGACCTGTCTCTCACTGGCACCGTAGCGGGCTTGCAAATCCCTGACCCATTCGCGCAGGCGTGCCAGCGTCAGCTCTTTTTTGCCAGCACGTCCTGCAGCATCGCCTTGTCGAGGCTCAGATCGGCAACCAGCCTCTTCAGCCGCAGATTTTCCTCTTCCAGTTGCCGCATATGCTTCAGCTCCGAAGGAGAAATGCCGCCGTATTTTTTACGCCACGTATAGAAAGTGGCATCCGAAATGCCCAGCTTGCGACAGACGTCCGGCACTGACGTACCCAGTTCAGCCTGCTTGAGGGCAAAAACAATCTGCTCTTCGGTGAATCGTGACTTGTTCATCGGCACATCCTCCGTTCAGGGGAGTGTTTATCATGCCGGAATTCTGTTTCTGAATGGAGCAGGATTTTGGGTCAGGGTCACCTCAGTAATGACCCCATCTTTAGTCGAGATAGACGCAGGAATGAAATAAGAATCAGGAGCCTGAGTAAATGATAAAGTATAGTTCTCTTTATATTATTGGTGCAGTGCTGTCAGTTTATGCCATGAATACTTACGCTGATTTTAATCCTGCCAGTATTATCGAAAATAAGGACACTGAAGCCTGTGCGGAAAAGAGTGGTGATAATAATAGTGAATGCCTGAGTTCAGTAAGTAAATTGGCAGAAAAAAAAGTAAACACAGCTTATCAGGATAAATTAAAAGAAATATCAAATTATGATTACAGGCAATGGTGGATGGGAGATAAAGCACAGCGGGAAGAAATGAAGAAAGCTTTCATCAGCAGTCAGGATCTATGGTTGAAGTATCGACAGGACTACTGTAAAGCAGCCAGTGCCGGAGCAGAAGGCAGCGATGGTTATGGAGCAATTGCGTTGAGTTGCCAGATTAACATGGGAATAAGGCGTATAGAGGAAATCAGGATGGTGCATCCCGATCTCTCTGAAGGTTGACCATTGTTCAACAGCTAATACAGATAACGCCTGCCAAAGCCGCCATTTTTATTCAATTTGTGGCTACTGATAAACGACAGGTTTTCGTGGTGTATGTCGATATTGCCAATGAGCATCCCGAATGCCCAACGCCGGGCGGTGTCGGCGGCGGCCTCAGGATGGACATGCCCTCTGTAACAAGGTTATTGACCAGGACAGGCCAGCAGGCCCTGGCATTGCCGATAAACTCTGCATCAAGTGCCCGCAGCGAGAAGACGCCGATACGACCCATTGTCTGACGCGATTCGTATAAAACGAAAAAGGAGTCAGACGATTTCTCATCTAACTCCTTGTTTTATTTGGTGGCCCCTACTGGACTTGAACCAGTGACCAAGCGATTATGAGTCGCGTGCTCTAACCAACTGAGCTAAGGGGCCGAGGCGCAGGATTATAATGTAACTCAATGCTGCAATCCAGTAGAAAACAATCGCTTGTCGCTTTTTTAGACATAATATTAGTTCTCTAAAAAAGCTTACGGGGCCTCTATCCTTCCACACCCCCCGCCGGGCGCTATAGTGCGGCCTTTATCAGCCGCTGATATCCGTCGAGATCGCCGTCGCCTTTTGCGCCTCGAGTGCGGTCAGTTTTTGCCGGAGCGCGGCCTGCACCAGCGTAAACGCATCGCTGCCTAAAAGCAGGCGACGAGGAGCAGGGGAGATATCGACAGAGGCAAGCATCTCGCGCACCATTTTTTTTACGTCGCTCCCACCGGGTACGGTGATATTGGATCATCTGGAGCTGATGGCAGAGGCGGCCAGCAAAGGGCTGGGTATTGCTTACGTGCCGGATAGCGTGGCAGAACCCTGGCTTAAGCGAGGTGAACTTTGTGCCGTTCTGACAGAGTGGAGTCCGGTCTGTCCGGGTTTGGCGCTTTACTATCCGGGCCTGCGCCTCTCTTACGCGGTCCCGGCGATCAGGTGTCAGCAACAAGACGCTATTTCACTGATACAAACCCGACTCAATATTTATCTGGTACTCACGCTGTGCTGAGGTGTGGAGATAATCTCAAAGCGGAGGCGCTTTTTCCTGCCGGGTCAGCAATCTTCCGGCTAATCCTGGGGGGTTTCGTCATCATTTTGTCATAAAACCCAGGTTAAGCTGCCAGCAGTCTGAGCCAGACATTTATCCGGCAGAAATTGTACTTTAGTGAAGATACAGCACTGTATTCGTATGTTTTTCACGCGCAATGAAAAAATAATTTTTATCTAACTTCATGTTATATAATAAAATTAATTCATTTCAATCTTAATAAATGTGAAGGTGTTCTAATTTATTTTCATTAATATGTTGATTTATCTACGCGCGTAGATACAATGAAGGCGTTGTAAAAATTCACGGTGCTTGATGTAAGCCAGCTAAGTGAAGGTCTACATTGTTTCTCGTTAAAAATGATTGGTTAGTTAAAACCAACGGCCGGGAGACAAATGAAAACGATCCCCAACACCAGGGAACCTGTTACTGACCTTTGAACATGGCTCAGCAAAAGAACGTCCTCACTGGCGAATTGCATTCCGAATATCAGAACGGCCAGGGAAGGCGATAATAATCACTCCACACATCAGGGAATTTTTTCATGTCCACATCGAAAAGCATTCGGCATGATGCTTCTCAGTCTGCCCATTCCGCGGCAGATGAACGACTGACAACCTCCGAAGGGCGCAAGGATTTCTGGCGGGCAACCGTCTCCTGCTGGCTGGGCACGGCAATGGAGTATGCGGATTTCGCACTCTACGGCCTGGCCGCTGGCATTATCTTTGGCGACGTTTTTTTCCCCGAAATCACCCCGCAAATGGCACTCCTTTCAAGTTTCGCAACCTGGTCAGTCGGTTTTATCGCCCGTCCAATCGGCGCGCTATTTTTTGGCTGGCTCGGTGACCGTAAAGGCCGCAAGGTGGTGATGGTCTCCACCATTATTCTGATGG
>Ga0153979_1000049_pt1 | contig 21099 bp, 18 predicted proteins | sample TSGA063MetaG_FD_104690 | JGI IMG/M metagenome (GOLD analysis project Ga0153979, IMG submission 104690) | Attine ant fungus gardens microbial communities from Georgia, USA - TSGA063 MetaG | ecosystem: Host-associated > Fungi > Mycelium > Unclassified | place: USA: Georgia, Magnolia Springs State...
ACGCCGCCGCCGACGGACACGCCGCCGCCGACGGACACGCCGCCGCCGACGGATACGCCGCCGCCAACCCCAACGCCGACGCCGACGGATTCGCAGACGCCAGAGCCGTAATGGGACTGGTTAGGTAGATAAACCTTGGGGGGAGAACTCTCCCCCCATTTATAGAGCGCTAAATAAAGGAATAGTGAAATGAAACCAGCAGCTCGGATAAGTGACTCAATAAGTCATGGTGGTAGCATTATTAGTGGTTCAGGGAATGTGATGATAAATAGCTTGCCGGCTGCAGCTGTCGGAATAAGTAATGCGGTGTGCAGCATTGATGGTTCAACAGTCGTCGCTTCAGGCTCTGGTACGGTATTTATCAATAATCAACCTGCGGCTCGTATTAGTGACTCAACAGCCTGTGGAGCAACGATTGTGAGTGGCTCAGGCAATGTCTTGATCGGCGGTTAACATGCAGATTCAGATCATCTGGCCGGAGCTGCATAATGATATTACGTTAGATGAACACCATCAACGTGATAGCCCTGTATGGTTTAGCCCGTCGACAGGCGGCTTTAATGATCAAGCTGTTGAACAAGAAGATCAGGTTATTTTCTGGCTTCAGCAGCAGCAACTGATGTTATGTGTTGAAGCCCATGACTATGTTTGCCTTATAGACGGGCAGCCATTTGAAAACGGTACAACTCGCCTGCTACGAGGAGGGATGCTAATACAGATTGGGCATTACCTGCTTCAGGTCATTGCTCCACCTGCAGATGAACTGGCAAATAGCCTATTACCGGCTGAGGGGGATCTTCCTGAGCTAGAGTTACTGATCAACCACGGCGGCCATTACACGCCTTATGGTGATGATGCAAAGCAAGAGAGCCATCACGCTGAAGAAATTGATCCTCTAAAATCATTAACGCAAGAATATAAGCATTATCTCTTATGGGGTGAGCAACATCACACACCGCGAGATGTTGAGAAAAAGAATGTCTATTCAAAGCGCGAGCGTTTAAGTGATAACTTAAATGTGAACGAATGCCTTAAGAATAAAACCGTTTCCGAGTGTGTCGTCGAAGCAGAAGTCATGATGGAGCGGGTGTTTAGAGAGTTAATGATTGATCACGATGATACTTTTGAAACTGAGCAGGATATTAAGATTGAGCTACTGAGAGAAATTGCACCAGAACATCTTAAGCAGATCGAAAAACGTGTCGTTTCAGAATTACTGTATCGCGAACTTTATAAAATGGGGCTGGATAGCCACTTGTAGAAATAATCAGGAAGAGAAATGAAAATTAATTTGACTACTAATAACGAATTTACCGGAATTGATAGTTTGCCTCAGGCCATTGCTCAGGCTGTCGCTGCTGTCAAATCACAGCCAGCTAGCAGTGATTTACGCATGAGGCTGTTTAAACTTTATTGCTTACAGGCAGATTGGGATCGCGCACTACGCCAGCTTGATATCGTAGAGAAGACCGATGACGATACTCAACGCCAGTGTGAACTTTTTAAAAATCTTATTCTCAGTGAACGTTTGCGTCAGTTAGTGTTAGCAGGACAACGCGAGGCCGGTAATCTGGGGGATGCATTACCTGAATGGTGTGAGCTGCTGAATAAAGCGAATGCCTTTTATCACGAGGGAGAAGCCACAAAGGGTGAAGAGTATCGTCACCGAGCGCTGGAAGCGGCTACCGCCATGTCAGGAAAAAGTGAAGGATTAGAGACATTTGATTGGATTGCCGATGGTGACGACCGCCTGGGCCCAGTGTGTGAGTTCATCTTTGCTGGCGGCTATCGCTGGGTACCGTTCTCTGACATTGAAGTGCTCAACGTTGAGAAGCCTACCAGCCTAACCGATCTGATCTGGGCTCCAGCTACAGTTGTGGTAAAAGGTCAAACGCATAAGGGTTATATCCCTTCGCGCTATCCACTTAACAGTGAAAGCGACGTGAGTTTACTGACTGGCTCTCGCACGGAATGGCAGGAAAGCGAAAGCGACCGTTATATCGGGCAGGGCCGTAAAATGTGGGTAAGCAGTAGTGGTGAATGCTCACTGTTTGAAGCGGGCGAAATTAGCATTTAATATGGCAGTCATCTTATGAAAGAGAAAAAGCCCTTTTTACCCTGTCTGCTTGAGCGTTTACTCGATGACGAGCCAAAAAGAGTGGATGAGCCATGGGATAAATTTCACTTCGATCAGCGGATGATGAAAACGCTGATTCTGCAAAATATTAGTGAAATTTTAAATAATGCAAATATTGAGCCTCAGCTCGAGCCTGCAAAACATAGTGAAGTTGCACGTTCGGTCATTAACTACGGCGTGTCACCTCAAGTAGGAAGTTATACCAATACGCATAACTGGACGAGACTCGAGTATCTAATACGTGATGCTTTAATTCGTTTTGAACCCCGGCTCATTCCGGAAAGTATTATTGTCAGTCTGAATGGGGAGCGTCGCTCTCCCATTAAGCAGGGGATAATCAGTTTCAATATTCATGCACTGGTGGCATGGTCGCCGCATCCCTTTGATTTAAGCTTAGGGGCTCGCTATGAAGTTGAAACGGAAAGCATTAACTTACAGTTGGTCTAAAGGAAGGGGGGTAAATAATGAGATTAGAAACCATAGAAAACATACCTCCTGTTAAATGCAAAAGTGTTATGGATAAAATAAATTACTTCTTTGATTGGATGGAGGTATTGCCAAAATATAAGAATATTTTTGTTATCGCTAACTCTTCAAAGGTACGTTCTGAACACATTGTTACCGGTTCTCAGGACCTGCTTATTGTATTTAATTATTTTAACCATGAAATAGTGGCGCAACATACTGGAGACACGGTGGTTATTCGTCGTCAGTTCTCCGCACAACCTCTTTTTCATGGTCATCACAGCCCTCTGAATAGAGAAGAAGGTCGCCTTCGATACTTCGCTCTCTCTGATTATTATGATTTTGTGAATGTCGATAATGTAAAATTCCTGGATCCCTTCGACGCTGTTTTCTGTACGGATTTTATCCCCTATGTTTCAGGGGATAAAATGGCCTCCTCAGGATATACCTTACTTTATATTCTCAATCATTATCTTCAGTTACCTATTGCCGGTCCCGATGTCCATATGATGGGCTTTGAATTCGCTGGCTTATCAATGCACGATTGGGAGTACGAAAAACAGCAAGCTAAACGCTTTATTTTCAGCAAGAAAAGGATTGAAGAAGAAAAAGAATAAAGCAGGAGTGAGTATTTTCTGACACAGCTACCGTCATTTGCTGACATTATTTTTATAAAAAATACCGTACCTTGTATCACGTAGCAAAAATTACCATCCCGGTGATAACTACAAGCCTATAAATATAAAAAAGAACGATTTACCTCTTGCCCCGGCTCTCCGTCGGGGCTTTTATTATCCACATAGTAATTTTCCAAAAAATGTAGCGCTAATTTACTGGCGGGAAATAACGCCTAGTAAAAATTAACTCATTGTTTTAAAACAATAATTCTGCCGTTCATCTCCATGGTTACTGCCTGTGGCATATCCGTTGTTCTGTGCTCGAAAAGAGGTAATCTCAAACAGTCTTCTGCAAATCAGTAATATATTTGTTGAAAAAATCATTGGCGCAAAGAGCGATTATGAGCGGCAAAGTATAACGTTAGTGTGCAAGCGCTTAGCGAATCAAGTGCTCGGACGTTTAGGAAAGCATGGATTTTACCCTCCTCACACAAGGCTACCGCTTAATTGCCATCGGCATTCACAGATACTTTTTCTAAACAGTGATTTAGCTAATGCAGATAACCCTGGAGTGGCTTTAGTTATGTCCGTTTAATTGCCGATTTTTATCCGAAAAAGTTGCGAAAGGTCTTGGGGTTTATTTTTTTACCTTGGGATTAAAAAGCCCCGTAATTTACGTCGCTATGTAATGGCGAGTCGTACTGACTGGCAACAGGATAAGCAATCTCCTACAGATTCATCTGTATTGAACCGCTATCTTAGCCAGCCTCTGTACGGCGTTACGTTCGTGATTTTTAACCCTATTTTCCAGGACATCTGACGAAAATGAAAAAAGTGATCATCGTTGACGATCATCCTGTGATTCGGTTCGCAGTGAAAATGCTACTGGAGCGTACCGAGATGATTGTGGTTGGTGAGACCGATAACGGCGTGGATGCTGTACAAAAAACACGCGACCTCTCACCTGACTTAGTGCTGCTGGATATTGGCCTACCTAAAATAGATGGGCTGCAAGTTTTGGAGCGTTTGCGCTCCCTTGCGTTGCCGCTCAAGATTCTGGTGTTGACCTCACAGGCTAGTGCGCATTTTGCTCAGCGCTGCCAACAAGCTGGAGCCGATGGTTTTGTAACAAAAACAGATGATCTTAGTGAGCTCACTGACGCTATTCGCGTCGTCATGCGTGGCTACAGCTATTTTCCTCGTTATGACCAGTACTCGCCACTTTTACCAGCAGGTGCTGGCGATGATAATAAACTCTTGGGCGATCTCTCCGATCGTGAGCTCAGCGTGCTGATCCTTATTGCTAAAGGCTTGGGTAATAAGCAGATTGGTGACCAGTTGTTACTCAGTGAAAAGACCATTAGTACCTATAAGCATCGCCTGAAGCAGAAGCTGAATGCGCAGACGCTGATTGAATTGATTGATTTTGCCCGACGTAATGAATTGCTGTAAACGACGGACAAATGCGTACCTTTTGCCTACTCTTCGCCTTCTTGCTCCTCTTGTCCAGCATGCCGCTGGCAGCTCATGATTATAAGTTACTCGCGCGTGCCCCCCTGCAGGAGCTGAAGCCGCTTAGTTTTTCAACTGCTGAACAGGCTTGGCTATTGCACAAACAGCAGTTGGTGATGGGCATCTTTCGTTACGATCTTCCGCCGTTTGGTATGAGTAATCCGATAGGCGAATACGAAGGATTGAGTGCTGATTATGCCGCCATTGTAGAGCACCAATTGGGTCTGCCATTGCGGGTCGAGATGTTTGAAACCAGAGAGCAGGCATGGAATGCGCTAGCTGAAGGAAAAATTGATTTTCTTCCTTCAGTTAGCCTCTTTAATAGCCACGGTAATTTTGTTCTGACGAAGCCTTATGCCACTGAAAAGCCGATCCTGGCCATTGAGCGGGTAGACGGGCTGCCATTGCCAGACGATCTTGCCGGCGTTAGTGTCGCTATGGTGCGTGATTATTTGCCACTTGAAGAGGTACAAGGTTTCTATCCGAAGGCCAATTTCCGTCTCTACGATAATTTTCAGGATGCGCTTAATGCCGTAAATTTCGGTCAAGCCAGAGCATTCCTTGGGAATCGGTATGCTCTCAATCGTAATTTACTGAGTGATTTGAATATCACCCGTTTTAACTCTATTCCCACCAAAGAAATCAGTTTTGCCCTGAGTCGTCGTAACCCTCAGCTGCTGGCTTTAATGAACAAAGCGCTTGATAGCGTCTCGGAATATGAATCTCTTGAGCTGCTGCGACAGTGGCGCCCTGATTTAAGCAGCTTTGATTACTGGAACCAGCCGCTGCAGTTTACTCCCGCTGAGCGAGCATGGATGAAAGCGCATCCTATTGTCAAAGTTGCACTTTACAGCGGCAATATGACAGCCCCGATCTCATTCATTGATGGCAACGGTATTTTACGTGGCATGGTAGGCGATTTGCTTACGGTGGTGGGCGTTCAAACCGGTATGCGTTTTAGTTTCGAAGCCGTCGATACCACCAGTGAAATGATGAAACTGGTCAATACCTCAGCTGTCGATATGATCACCACGCTTTCAAGTAGCGTTGAGCGGGATAAGCAAATTTTGCTCACCCGCCCTTATTTGCGTACTCCTTATGCGCTGGTCGTCCGTGGCGATCGAAATGACATTCGCGCCTTGCCAGATTTACGCGGTAAAACGCTGGCTATTCTCGAAGGGTCGGCGGTAGAGGATATGCTGCGTAAGCGTTATCCAGAAATCAACATTCTGGAGCTCGAGAACGGGCATGAGATGCTGCAAAGTGTTCTGGACGGAAAAGCTGATGCTGCGACTAATGTTCTTTCAATGGCAGAGTACCAGATCAAAACGACTTACGGCTCCAAGCTAAAAATCGTTGGCACGCTTCACGATCATCCTGTGTGGCTGGCTTTTGCTATTGGCCGGGCGGACCCGGAGCTACGCGATGTGCTTAACAAGGTTCTGCTGTCCATTCCTCCCGTTGAACTGGAAAATATGGCCAACCGCTGGCGCCCCAGCGATCTGGTGGTTGTGGACACCACATGGACACGCTTTCGCCCTGTGATTTTTACCTGTGCCATTGGGGGCGGCATCATGATGATTTTGCTGGCGAGCTGGGCTTACTATTTACGCCTTGTGATACGCCGCAAAGCGGCGCTCCGTCGCCAGTTGAATGATCAGCTGGGGCAACTGGAGAGCCTCGTGACCAGCATGCCTTTTCCGGTGTCGTTACGCGATCGGGAAGGACGCCTGACCTACTGTAATGAGCGCTATTTGATTGAAACCGGCGTGGCCTATGAAGAAGCGCTGGGAAAAACCATCAAAGAACATCCGGGCTTACGTACGACTGAACAAGCTGCCTTTTATCATCATCAAATGATGGAGGTGATTGCGAGTAATAAGCCGATATTCGAAGATCGCCGTTACGACTTGTGGGATAACCCGAATAGCTCCATTGGCATCACTGTTTATCAGTGGATCCAGCCCTATCACAATAGTAAGGGTGAGGTGATCGGTATTATCGGAGGATGGCTTGATATCTCTGAACGGGAAGCTCTGTTCGCAGAACTTCGCGAAGCTAAACAGCGAGCAGAAGATTCAAATCGCGCCAAGTCCGTGTTTCTCTCTACCATGAGCCATGAAATCCGCACGCCGATGAACGCGATTATTGGCATGCTGGATATGGCGCTCAAAAAGGGTCGTCGTGACGAACATGATTTACAGGCGTTAGAGGTTGCGTACGAATCGGCTGAAAGTCTGGTGGGTTTGATTGGTGATATTCTCGATCTGTCGCGTATTGAAGGCGGACATCTGGAATATCATCCGGAACCCGTGCATCTGGGAAAATTGATAGACAATTTGATGAAGGTATTTCAGGGGCTGGCTCTGGATAAAAATATCAGCCTTACCAAGCATTTCCCCTCAGAACCCCTTATCCGCGTAATGGTGGATCCGCTGCGTATTAAGCAAGTACTGTCCAATCTATTAAGCAATGCGATTAAATTTACTGATTTAGGTGGCGTGACGCTAACGCTCCACCAGACACATGATGAAGCTACCGATATGGTGCACTATCGCATCGAGGTTCAGGATAGCGGAATTGGCATTGATCCGGTCCAGCAATTAAATCTATTCCGTCCGTTCAGTCAGGCTGAAAATCGTCGTTCCGGGACTGGGCTTGGGCTCTATATCAGTCGCAGTATTTGTGAAAATATGGGGGGAACCCTTACGCTCAGTTCTGATAAAGGGGCGGGAACTTGCGCCAGTGCGACCATGACGCTGCCACGCGTGCGTGAAGAAAACAGCACTATTGAAGAAGAAGTTGAGTGTGAGCAGGAAAAGAAACTGCCGGCGATGCGAATATTGGTGGTTGATGATAATGCTGCAAATCGGTTGTTACTGGCTCGTCAATTAAGCTGGTTAGGCCAGGAGGCAGAGGTCGCGGAAGACGGTTATCAAGCGCTGGACCTATGGCAAAAGCAGACTTTCGATATCATCATCACCGATTGCAACATGCCTAATCTGAACGGTTATCAACTGACGCGAATTTTGCGGGAATCAGAAGAGGAACTAAACCGGAAACGTGCGTGGATTATTGGTTTTACTGCCAGTGCCATGCATGAAGTGATGCAGCGCTGTCTGGAAGCGGGTATGGACAGTTGTTTGTTTAAACCCTGCTCAATTACCAGCCTGACGCGCGCACTGCATCTGCATCAGTCGGGGGATGAACTTCCGCCGTTGATACAGGAATCCAAAGAGGTTGAAATGCAAAAAGCAGATCGAGAAATGGAAGCGACCATGATTGAATTGATGGTCACCACGCTGCAGGAAGATCTCACTAAGATGAAGCGGTTGAGGCTGCCGAAAGATAAGTTCAAAATAGCTGACCTGGCGCACCGCATTACCGGTAGTGTGCGAATTGCTCGACAAAACGCCCTGGCGGAGGCGTGTTTGCAACTTGAAGCTGATTGTCGTAATGAATCTTTAAATAGTGAAATGCTGGATTCAATGCTCAGGGACTTGATAATTCGCCTCGAACATTATTTGACTCGCTTACACAGTGCGAAGAAATTGGCAGATGTTTCAGAGGAACATCTTTAAAATAGCTTTTTTAATAATGCCAGCATCTTTAACCATTTCTGAGTAAGAATGTTGGCGTCATTATGCGGAAGATTAAAAGCCATTGCGTCGGGCAAAATCAATAAGCTCACTGAAATTACTGGTTTTCATCTTATGCATTATATTGCGTTTGTAGGTACTGATAGTTTTATTACTCAGTTCCATCTCTTCAGCAATCATTTTATTTGATTTTCCGGCACCTAATTGACGCAGTATTTGTAGCTCACGTCGCGTCAGTCCATTCAGTAAACGCTTATCCGCACGTCTGCGATCGCTGTTATCTGGTTGTAGCGAGGAGAGGGGCAATGAAACCAATTTTCCTTTCGCCAATCCATCCAGCGCTTCGTTCAGCGCTTCTGCGCAGTACTTTTTACTCAGACATCCCTGGAGTGCAACGCTTGCACCGCGCAGGAGATAGGCTGCACTTTCCGAAGCGGTGTAAACCAAACAGCGTAGATAGTCTTCTCGCTCACCCGGTTGGCGCAGGTTATCCAGCACGGTTGCAGGCAGCGTGACCGGGTCGATCAACAATAAATCAGCTTCGCCTGAACACGCGGCAGCAAGCAATTGATCCGCATCGGAGGTAGCCGTTAGCACCACATCTCCCCGATCGGTGATCAATCGTTTGAGTCCATCACGCATCAGTGGGTGACCATCATAAATGATTATTTTCATCGGTGAGACCTCCTTGTAATATTAAAAAATGAAGTGCGATTTTAATAAGTCGTGGCATCGACAAGCCCCTCGGATAGTGGTGTTAATAACGACTTAATTTGTTCTACTGAAATGGGTTTGGTGAGACAGGCATTCATGCCTGCGGCCAGGCAGGCTTGCTCAGCATCTTGTAGGCTCATGGCTGTCAGTCCAAATATGGCTAAAGGTAAGCGTGTGCTTTCACTCTCCCGCTGGCGAATCGCCTGAGTTAGCGTGAAACCATCCATTTCTGGCATTGTACAATCGGTGATAACCGCCTTTATTTTTTGACGATGCTGCTGCCACAGCGCTAGCCCATCACGGCCATTGCTGGCGGCCAGCACGCTATATCCCAACTTATTCAACTGCTGCCTTAGAAGCATGCAGGCGGGAGGGTAGTCATCCACAATCAAGATCAGGCCTGGCTTAGCCGGCAATACCAACGGTTGAGAGGAGGTTAGGCTGACTGAAGCAGCACAAAATTGTAATGAGACGAGTGTCCCACCTTGATCATTACGATCGATACTGAGCGTTGCACCTGCGCTCTGCGCCAGAAGCTGACAGTCGGCAAGACTAAAGCCCGACTCAGTCCACGCTGATACCTGCTCGGAAGTGGCCGGTGAGTGGGTGAGGGTGAAATGTTCGGGCTGACCGTTTCCGTGATCTCCTACTTCCAGCACCATACAAACTCGCCCCTCAACCGGTTCTGTCAGCTGACACAGCAACACTTTTATTTCGCCCTGTGTTGTATGTTTGATGGCATTACGCAGCAGACTGGAGAGCATACGTATTACCAGCAATGGATCGCACTCAACCAGCGGCGTGCTGGTTTCAACATCGGTACTGATTTTCAGCCCCTTTTCTTCGGCTTGCTGGCGATAAAGTGCAACCGTGCTGTTAACCAGCGAGGGCAGGTTGACAACACGCGGGGCAGGTTCGAAATCATCATTTTCGGCGCGGAAAATATCGAATACATCACTGGTTAGCATTTGTAGCGAACAGGCCGACTCATAAGCAGCCTGCAGATTTTCATTATGCTGGCCTTTATCCTGATATCTTGTCAGCTCTACTTCCAACAAACCCAACAGTGAATTTAGCGGTGTTCGCACCTCGTGGCCCATACTCTTCATAAATACACCGTGAGATTTGACGATTTTCACATTCTCTTCGCGCGCGGACTGCAACTGTTCAATCAAGGTTTGCCGGCCGTGCAAATTCCTGACTAGTTCGCGCAGTCTTTGGCGCAGATAACCGATCCATAGCGCTGCCGCCAGCGCTGTCAGCAGCACCGCGCTAAAAATGATTTGCAATAAGCCAAACGAGGGAGACCAGTTTGAATCGTCATTTAACGGTCGTGATACGTTGCGCCAGCGCTGTGCCATCTCAAGAAAAGTGATTGGCGGGGTTTGCTGCAGCGCAAGATCGAGAATAGAAAGAACCATAGAATCACTGTCTGCAACGGCAAAGCTGGCATTTAGCGCTCTGATTGGCAGTACCAGTGAAAAGCGCTCGCCATGCTGGCGGTAGCGATAATAGTGTGCGGTAAATTGATTGGTAATGACGCCCCTTACCTTGCCCTCTTCTAGCCAGGCCATTGCCTGTGCTGTGCTATCGCTCAATTCTAATTGCAGCAGTGGAAACCAGGTCTCAAGCCAGGGGCGCAAAGGACTGTAATGCGGCAATGCAATATGTTCACCACTCAGGTCGTGCAATGAACTGGGGCGCATAATATCCGTTTTCATCAACAATACAGCGGGTGTCATTAACCATGGCGTACTGTGTTGCGGTGATAATGTCGCCGTATCCTGGTAATCGGGAAGGGTAAGCTCACCGGCAATAATGGCTTCAGGATGGCGCTTTATTAGCCTGGTCTTTTCACGATCGCTATGTACGATTTTGTAGTCAAACTTCAGGCCGTAGTGCTCAGTAAAAAACCGTAATATACCGATGGCCAAACCATCGGGTTGCCCATGAGCATTCACGTAGCTAAAGGGGGCACGGCGTGAATCGACGATGACGATCATTTTTGGATGGGATTGCAGCCAATCTTGCATGGGTTTCGTTAGCCCAAGCTGGCTGGGAATAGGTGATGGGATATCGCCCAGTCCCCAGCCCTGTGCAATACGTAAGCGGCTAGCGGCCGGTAAGTGCTGCAAAACTTCATTAATTGCAGCCAATAGTTCGGGTGAAGCCTTATTCACGCCAAAGCTAAAATTAGTGTCACTCTGCAGAGGATGGGGCACTAGCCAAATATGATCGGCCTGCTGATTTCGGGTCAGAATATGGGCTGGAGCAGGATTAATCAGCAAGCTGCTGGTTTGGCCGGGAAGGACATCGTTAGCAACGTGATGATCATTTTTAAAGGGGAATGGCGAACTCACGGGCAAATCCTGAGGCACAACGGCGACGTTATCAAGCTTTGCCAGAATATCCTCTTTTAACGTTTGCGAGTTCAACTCATTATTAGCAGCGGTTATTAGAACATTGTAATCGTATAACCATGGCAATGATGATCTCACATCCTGCCAATTATTAATTGCCGGATTCCACACTGCCAGCAGAGTAATTGCCCCTTTACTTAATGCCGCCAACGCCTGCTCTTTGTCTTCATAGTACTGCAGACGAAAATGGACTTTCAGCGCATTTTCCAGGACCTGCAGATAATCCGCGTCTATTCCAGTCAGTACGCCACGTTCGATACCAAAACTGAGCGGAGGAGGCGACATTCCCCACACGCCAACATTAATTACCGGATGTATTTTCAGCCAGGTGCTCACCTTGGGGGAAAATTCCACTGTAGGGGGATCGACTTTCATGCGAGGTAATAGCTGCAGCGTTTGAGGAGTTGCAATGAGCATAAAAGGAAGAAAAAGTAGCAACAAAGAGATTATCGGTGCAATGAATTTCATGTTTAGGATGCAGGCATTACTTTTTAAGCGAATTTGTATTTATTATTTTGCCTATTATTGATGAATAAACCTCCAAGGTTAGTCTTGTTTACATTATCTGCTGAAAAGTGTAAGTCATTACTTACAAATGCATAAGCATAGGATGAGCACGGATTATCAGGGTTATCGGTATCATCTGAACGCATTACAGAAGCTGATGTGTGTGAAACCAATGAAATACTCCATTATACCCACCAAGATTTCTGTCATTCTCTTGGATGATCATCCGATGATACGTTATTCGTTCGAATATATGGCATGTCAGCATCCAGATATCGTTGTGCTGGGCTGTTTCAGCAGCAGCAGCGAATTAATGAATTCACTTTTGGTTGAAAAGCCAGATGTTCTGGTGCTTGACTATATTTTGAATGAAGGCGAATTGGATGGCCTTTCTCTGATCCGTAAGATTCTTGCCCATTACCCGGATATGCGCATTCTGATGGCTTCTTCTGTGGAAACACTGGCGCTTATCCGTGCGGCTTTTCAGCTTGGTGTAAGGGGGTACATTAACAAGCGAGAGGAGAGTGCCAATTTTTTCGAAGCGATACGAACGCTTGCTGCAAATAAGCTCTACATTCCCACTGATCTTGACGTAGAATTATCACAACTGTCGGGTTGTAAACGGCGCGCCGCTGGGCTAACAAACGACGATAAGCCCTCGCTACCGATGCGTGAGCGTCTGAATTTACTCCTGACCCCACGCGAAGCTGAGGTTATTTACTGTTTTCTGAACGGCATGACCGTGCTGGAAATTGCAAAAAAATTAAAGCGAAGCCGCAAAACCATCAGCGGCCATAAGCAGGCTGGCATGAAGAAATTGGGTATCAATTCAGATCCCGAGCTTTTTAAAATTCACGACGAGTTATTTAAATGACTCCTGAGTTTCACTGAAAGTTACTATAATTCACCGCCATGTTTTTAAGGTGCTCCGCGAGTTTTTTGTTGGATTAATTAATTCAAAAAAATAACGCTCTCACTTCACAGCAAGCTTTCGGCTTCTGCACGAATATCAGCGAGGCCATTAGCGTTTCCTTCCGCTATCATGAGCGGCGGATCATTTTCGCAGTGCTAATTTTTGCTATCACACGCGGCAAAATGCGCTGCGTGAAATTGCCATTACTCTGGGCTTTTATCCTGTAGAATTTGGCCGATAAGTTTTTGGTCTTCTAAGGGTTACTCATGGTATCTACGCACATTGGATTCCCACCAGAGACAGTGATTGTTTTTCTCGCACTGTCCGTTGGGGCTATTTTTATCGACCTGTTCATGCATCGTAACGACAAGCCCATTACGCTGAAGAGCGCGGCATTATGGTCTGTATTTTGGGTGATTGTCGCCATGACCTTCGCCGCTTTCCTCTATCTTCATCACGGTGCCGAAGTTGCCAGCCTGTTTATAACCGGCTACGCGCTGGAGAAAGTGCTATCGGTCGATAATCTGTTCGTGATGATGGCGATTTTCTCCTGGTTCGCCATACCGGATCGCTATCGTCATCGCGTGCTCTATTGGGGCGTTATTGGTGCGATTGTTTTTCGTGGCATCTTTGTTGCGATTGGTACCGGCTTGCTAAGCCTTGGCCCCTACGTCGAGCTTGTGTTTGCAGTGATTGTTGCCTGGACGGCGGTGATGATGCTAAAAAGCGGCGGCGACAGTGATGAGATCGAGGATTACTCACAGCATTTGGCCTACCGCCTGGTTAAGCGCTTCTTTCCCATCTGGCCTAAAATGCACGGCAACGCTTTTCTGCTTCATCAAAAAACAATCGATGCTGAGTTGCAAAAGCCAGAAAACCACGACGTGGTGATTGGACGCGGGAAGAAAGCGGCACTGTATGCCACGCCGTTAATGCTGTGTGTGGCGGTAGTTGAGCTCTCTGATGTGATGTTCGCCTTCGATTCCGTTCCTGCCATCATCGCGGTTAGTCGCGAACCGCTGATCGTCTACAGCGCCATGATGTTCGCCATTCTTGGCTTGCGCACCCTCTACTTTGTGCTCGAAGCCTTGAAGCAGTATCTGGTTCATCTTGAAAAAGCCGTTATCGTGCTGCTGTTTTTCATTGCGGTGAAACTGGGGCTCAACGCCAGCGATCATCTCTGGCACCACGGCTATAGTCTCTCTGCCAACGCCAGCCTGTTTGTCGTACTGGGCGTGCTTGCGGTGGGTATTGTGCTTAGCGTCATGTTCCCGGCTAAACCCGAGGAAAAAGAAGGTCACTGAAACTCTTCTGACGGCGCCTGCGTCGCTAAGGATCAAGCCGCAGCATGCGCAGTTTTTCCAATGGCATACGGCGTTTTTTCCACGTTGGGTGGAAATGGCGCCAGTGTGGATCTTGTGCAGCGGCCAATAATTCAAAATCACCGCGTGTGTCGCCCCAGGCGCGCAGGTGATAGTTATGCAGCGGGCCATAAACATGCTCCAGCCGCTTGACCTTTTGTCCACAGCGGCAGTTATGGCCGGTTATCTTTCCGGTAAGAATGCCGTCAACGACCTCTAATTGGGTACCGATAAGATTGATGCCCAAACGTTCTGCGAAAGGGGCGAGCACCATCGCTGGTGAGGCTGAGCAGATGGTCACTTCCGCGCTGGCATTAACCTCTGCAGCAACCGCCAGCAATCCAGCTGGGCGCATCAATTTATGCCAGTTTGCTTCGCAGAAACGTTGTGCCTGCTGGCGTAGCCACTGCTCCTCAACCCCGGTTAAAAATGTCTTAATCAACACTTCTTTTAATTCGTCACGCGTTAGCTTTTTTCGCATACAGCGCAGGGTTGGCAGCATCAGTTTCGTCAATTTACGTGCAAATACGCGCTTGCCAAAACTGAAGCGTAGAAAGGGGATGAAGCTATCGTGGATGGTCAACGTGCCGTCAAAATCGAACACGGACAGGACCTGATTTGCACGCGGCAGGGGGGAATCCATGGACATAATTTTCTCGTTTCGTCGCAGGCTGTACTCGATGCAGCGATGATAACAAATGGCTGACAGATATTCTCATGCACCAACGTGGCTACCGGCGAAGGTAGCCACGCTCAATGCTTACTCGCGAGTTTTTCCCTCTTCGATAAACTCTTCGTCAATCTCTTCGGAATTCTCACGGTTATCGCGACCGGAAAGCAGATTCCAGCAGGCAATGAACAGCGCGGCAATCAGCGGACCAATCACAAAGCCGTTAATGCCGTAAACTTCCATGCCACCTAGCGTGGAGATCAGGATGAGGTAGTCAGGCATTTTGGTGTCTTTGCCTACCAGTAGCGGACGCAAAATGTTATCCACCAGGCCAACGACCACCACGAAGAAGCCAATCAGGAACAGCGCTTTCCATATCGCGCTGGTGGCGAAAAAGAAGATGGTCGCCGGTACCCAAACAATCGCCGAGCCCACCGCCGGGATCAGCGACAGAAACGCCATCAAGGTTCCCCACAACAAACTGCCATCAATGCCGGTGATCCAGAAGGCGATACCGCCAAGCACCCCTTGCACGACCGCAACGACTACCGTGCCTTTTACCGTGGCACGCGATACTGCCGCGAATTTCATCATCAGGTGATGTTTCACGTAGGTAGAGAGCGGCAGCGCTTCCAGCATTAAATTCACCAGCCAGGCGCCGTCTTTCAGCAGGAAAAACAGCAGATAAAGCATCACGCCGAAACCAACGGTAAAGGTAAATGTGCCTTTACCAATAAGGAATACGCTGCCCGCCATGTATTGACCGCCTTTCAGCGCAAAACCTGAGAGCTTCTGCTGAATTTCCTGCGCATTGTTCAGATTGTTTTCGGCGAGATAGTTACGCGCCCATGAGGGCAGATGCTGCAGCAGATCGGCAAACACCGCCGGGAATTGCGCGGAGTTATTTTGCAGCTTGGTGTACACCGTATTGACCTCGACCACCATCGATGAAGTGATTAGCGCCAACGGTGTAAACACAATCAGGCAGATAATCAGCAGCGTCACGAACGAGGCTAAACCATTACGATCGCCCATTTTGTTTCGTAACAGTGTCTTCAACGGATGGAAAATGACCGCCAGAATTGCGGCCCAGAAAATGGCAGAGAAATAGGGTGTTAGCACATCAAAAAAGGCGAAAGTGACAATCGCCAAAATTACGATAAAGAAGCCTAAATTAAGTCCTTTAATACGCATTACATAGTCTCGTCAGTAGATATGGCGACTGAACTATAGAACGCCTGACGCGGAATGTAATGTTTTTAGGAAAGATGGTTCGCTTGAACGACAAAGCGACGTGCCTGAGCACGTCGCTTTAGCGCTCAATCAGGCAACGATGTGCAATCCCAACACGGCAAAAATATTGGCCAGCACACCGACGATAATGGCAGCAATCGGGCCTGCCGCTAACTTCATCACCGGACGTCCGCTGATTTCATTGAGAATATAGAGGCTGACCACCACAAACATGCCGGTTCCAGCCCAAATCTGATTACCGGCATTTACGCCGCCTACCAGCAGAGCGATCTCCAGAATCTGCGTCATAGACGTGCGGATGTTATCGCCGGACATCTTTAACGCCGGGAAGCGGTTCATGGCACGCCCGATTCGGCTCAGGCTTTTTACTTCAATGCCCATCGCACTGGCGCCGAGAATACCGGCCACCAGCGGATTAGGCGCCAGATAGCCGAGGCCAAGGAACCAGTCGCACCAGCCATTGGTGCCATAGACGCCGCTGATCATCGCGGTGGTAATGATTAACGGCATAAAGGCAAGTGCCTGGACGATAGCGACAATCGCTGCCGAAGTCATGCTGCCTTTGCCCACGAGTGCGGCGGCAATCGGTTCGCCTGCCAGCCAGTGATAGTGCGCGGTGATGGCGATCAGCGCTGCCATCGGCATCAGATAGAAGATGTTTTTGCGGATACGTTTGATGTTGTCATCAAACATGCTGTGCTCAATCTCTTCGCTGCGAGATTTATCACGAGAGGCAAAGAAAAGCAGGCAGATCATGCCGACCAGCATCGCAATGCCTTCCGGACTCAGTGATATTTCGTTGCCGGCCACGGTCAGCGGATTGATGCGTTCAATCACCACGCGGCCTAAGAACGAGAAGATGATGGTAATCAGGCCAGCTTTTTTACCAAACTGATAACCAACGGCAATAGCCGGGAATGCTACGAAGGCATAGATAATCGGATCGCCCACCGCCGCCAGCGCGTCCAGGAAATTCACCGGCAAATAGGCAAAGCCTTTGATAATACCGTCCAGCGCAACGGTCACTAATGCGCCATAAATCGTGCCGAGCAGCACCGCCAGCTTGGTGTTGTTGAACGAGACGCCGATGATATCGGCGGTTAATAACACAATATGGATAACAATCACCCCGGTGGCCAGCGTGATGGGCATGGCGAAACCGGTAATGAAGCCGATGCTGATCGCAAACGAGATACCCGCCAACTCCTTGCGGCTCATATTGCCATTGATAAACTCCGGCATAATCGGACGCAGACCGTCGTGATACACCGCGATTGAGCGATTCGCGAGAAAAGTGGCATAGCCTCCCATCATCGCAAAGAGGAGGATTTTTATAAGATTGATGGATTCCATGGTGTCACCCTGTAAAAAGCTGCGTGGTGCTTTAGCTGGAACTGACGTCATCGCGACGCCGGCCCCTGTTTTTATGCGTTTAGTAGTGCCGCAACGAACGCTTTCACGGCGTTTTCGGCGCGATCGTTAGTAAAACCAAAGGCTTTGGTACCACTCGCCAGCAGCTGCGCAACTTTCTCTTCGCTGGGCTGTGTGAGGGCATTGGCGATGGTGGCGCATTTATCGCGGCCAATCAGCGCATACGCCATGGCCAACGCGCCGCCTGCACCGCTCTGACATGCCCCGAGGTAGTAGTCATAACTACCGATTTTTACCTTCATCGCTGCATCCATGTCGGTGAAGATATGGGCGCTGAACTGGCCGTTTCCGAACTTCTCCAGACACTCTTTGATTTCGTTTTTGTTTAACTGTCCGCCAATGGCAATATTGATCATGGTTGTCACCTGGTTTGATTAAGCTGATAGAAGTCTGGTGGCATTAAGCGCCGCCAGAAACGCGCGGCCGTTTTGCGGTGCGCGAGCATGGAAAAATTCACACACGGTGGCACCGACATCAGACAAGGTGCTGCGTATACCGAGCGCGCAAGCCTGCTGGCCTGGGCGATAAACTAAAAGCGGGACTTGCTCGCGAGTATGTTTGCTGTGGCCGACGGTGGGATCGTTGCCGTGGTCGGCCATCACCACCAGGCAGTCGCTGCTATCCATCTGCATGATTAGGCTGGTAAGGGCGTTGTCGACCAGTGTCAGCCGTTCCGCATAGCGCGCCGCATCCTCGGCGTGCCCTGCAAGATCGGTTTCCTGAATGTTGGTGCAGATAAAAGCAGCCTCTGGGCGCTGCATCTCTTCAGCGGTGATATCCAGAATGGTTTGTGAATCGACCAGACGCTGATAGTTGCGACCGTGCGGGTTCTCAACGATGTCCGCCACCTTGCCCACCAACACGGTGGGGATGCCTTGCTGATGTAATTGCTGTGGCACTTGGGTACTGGCATCCACACCGTAACCGAGATGCACCACCTGGAAACCGTGCTGGTAAACCCCCGCCTTCGGGCTGTTGATACCAATGTAGGTATCTTGCTTAGTTTCAATGGCTGCGAGGATCTGCGCGCTGCTCTCCAGCAATCCGCCGTAGGCAATAACGCGACCCACTTCGACGTGTGCCCGAACAATACGGCCAATGCTTTCTACGTCGCTAAAAGATATTGCGGATAGATTTGCGCAAATATTAAACACCTGACCTAAATCAGCTTCGAGGTTGTCACCAATCGCGACAGCATCATTAACCCAAAGCAGAGATAAACCGCTGACGCGCTGCTGCTCAACCTGATACCCCGCGTGGATTAACGCTGCTTTCACATTCCCGATGACGCTTGAGAAAGGCATGCGCACCGGCGGCAAGGGGAGCGTGCCCATGATCTCCTGATGACCCATGAAAGTGTCGCCGCCTTCATGCTGCAACTGCGCCACACCGAACGCTGCCGCGGGATTGGCACGCATAACGCTATCGTTGAAGTCAGGCGCAGCCATATGCAGCGCGTTAATCAGCCCCAGTTTTTCCAGCGCCGGCAGACGCAGCGCGGGAAAAGTTTGCAGAATGTGGCCGCAGGTATTTGCGCCGATATCTTGTGGACGTACTTTGGCGACATCTTCCATGGCACCCACGCCAAAACTGTCGATAACCAGCACCAAAAATTTATTCATTTGTCGCCTCTTGCAGTGCGTTGCCAAGGCTGTCGAACAAGCCGAGCAGCCGGGGGTTGCCGTGGCTAATTCCCCCGATTAACGCTACGTCGCTGCGTGTCACAAATATCTGGGTGCGGAAGCACATCACGACGGCGCTGCCAATCGGCCAATGACCGGCCAGCGGTAAGGTGTAATCAATGCTGTCACTGTCAATCGCTTTCACTGCGCAGTGCTGCCAACCTTGATGCCATACCGCAGCGCGCTGCATATGACTGCGACGATAGTGGCCGCCGCCGTAGCAATAGCTGCTCTCCTGGTGGTTATGCGAGATTTCGGAGAGATAGAGCATGGCGATTTTCTCCGCGCCGTCGCCGTGCTGATTGGCCGGCAGCGTGCCGGTAAGCGCATGGCCCGGTTCGGCATGCGTTACGCCGTGAGCGGCAAGCAGCGGCAACGTCGATACGCTACTGGCGGAAGGCGCGTTGACATGCTGCACGGCAATGCCGTGTTGCTGTAGCAGCGTTTTGGCGGTCAGTAAGGTTTGCAGATTGGGAGTGGGGCGCGTTTGTTGCGCCGCATCGCAGAATGCCATGCAGGGGAAATGGGTAACGCCGATGATGGTGATCCCCTCAATCGCCTGCAGGTGCGTCAACACGGCTGGCAATTCGGCTAGCGTAAAACCGGCTTCCTGATTGGGATAAACCACATCACCCTGATCGACCACTTTTAGGAGCAGCGGCTGGATATGATTATGGCGACGTGCGGCGGCGGCAATGCTCTCTGCCTTCTCGAGGCTGTAAACCGTGATGACCTCTGGGCGTTGTGCCACGGCATAATCAATCAGCTGTTCTGGCAACTGCACCAGATGACCCACATGGGCTACCGGTAAACCGTGCTGCCACAGTTGCTGGGCCTCCTTGAAATCCACGGCGACAATGCCGTGAAAGCCCTGTTGTAAAATCAGGTTGCACAACAGTGGATTACGTCCAAACTGCTTGCTCATCAGATAGAGTTTAAGACCATAGTGTGCAGCGGTAGCGTGCAACAATCTGGCGTTTTCCAGCACCTGATCGACATCAATCACATAACTGTCGGGGCGGATTTCGCCGCGCTGCCAAAAACGTAGCGCGGCTTCCATCAGGGCTGGATTTTGTTTTTCCAGCGCATTAAGGAACATCAATAACGTCCTTTATTTTCATTTTTTTGAATATTTATGGTGTAAATAACATCACGCTGCGCTTTCTTGTTGCGCCAGTACCAGTCCATAGAGGTTGGCAAGCAGATAGCCTTGCTCATACTCTGGAACGGTAAAAGCAAAGAGGCTGAGCAAATCGTGATGCATTTCCTGGATGTTGGCGTAAATGTCGGAACGGCTGATCTCCGCTAAAATCTCAGCGTCGATCGCCGGGATAATATCGCCCTGGCGTGCTCGCATCATGGCGTTGGCCATGTGCGTAATCATCATTTCTCCCTGCGCATTGCGGATACGCAGATTCCAGTGCTGCTCCAGTCGCGCAATTACCGCCAGCATGCCGTGATAGACATCCTTATCGATAACCTGCGCGTCGTGTAAAATCTGTAAACGTGTTTCCATGTTGATACCTGCTAATAACTCGGTTCCCTGATGCCAAGCGCGACATCTTGTTGATGACGCAGCAGCTGTGGAATATCAATCAGCGACTGCACTAAATGTTGAATCACTTTTGCCTCGTTATGAATCAGCAGCACCGCTTCAGAGGCTTTCATTGCATCGGCACACTCAATCGGTTCCTGCACCAATCCTTCTGCCGCTTCGTCTGTTATATTCCAAATCGCGGCATCAATATCGCCCCGCTGTAGCGCTGCCAGCGTCAGGTTATAAGGCAGCGAAACGCGTTCAATTTCTTGTCCTGCAA